>Ga0187846_10001401_pt1 | contig 13666 bp, 25 predicted proteins | sample TC_taG_FD_161473 | JGI IMG/M metagenome (GOLD analysis project Ga0187846, IMG submission 161473) | Biofilm microbial communities from the roof of an iron ore cave, State of Minas Gerais, Brazil - TC_06 Biofilm (v2) | ecosystem: Environmental > Terrestrial > Deep subsurface > Cave > Wall biofilm...
TGGACGCCCTTCGTGTCGATGCCGAGCTTGTTGAGCGCAAACTCATACACGCTGGCAGCGGAGTCGAGCGCGACCTCGCCGACGTAAGGTTTGACGGCCTCGCGAGCGGCATGCAGCTCGTTCGTGCGCTGAGTGGCGAGCGCGATGCCAGCCTCGACAGCGGCCTCTAGGTCGGCCTTCGTGATCGGAGCTGCGTCGTGCGCGCCTTCCTTGTCGAGCCCGCTCGGCTTCTTTGCGCCGCCCTCGGGTGACATCGGGAGGCCATCGCGAGCACGTTTGGCATCACGAGCCTTCTTGCGGTCGCCTTCGCTCATTTCGGCCCAGTCCTTGGCGGAATAGCCGTGGTCCTTGGCCTCTTTTTCCTCGGCCTCAGCCTTGTCCTTGGCGGCGCGGTCCTTAGCCTCTTTTTCCTCTTTTTCCTTGGCTTCGGCAGCGTCTTTCGCCGCCTTGTCCTTGCCCTTCGTGGCCGCTTCGGCCTTTTCCTCGTTGTCCTCTTTCTCGATGGCCGCGTCGAGGGCGACGAGGTCAATACCGGAGGCGAGGAAGGGTTTCAGGGCAGTGATGCGCTTTGAGTGCTTCATTGTCAGTAGCTCCGCAGCAAAAAGTGAATCGGCGACCATTGCCTCGGGGCCGATTCGGCCGAGTTCAACGAGCGCGACGTGATTGCCTTCAATGTCGACCATGCGACCATCATAGGGTTCGCCGTCTACGCTGCCGGGGATCATAACAGCCTTATAGCGGTAGCCGCAACTTAACTGCTCTTGTGCGCCCGATTCGACTGCGGCGATGCCTTCAGCATCCCACAATGCGAGCGATGACTTGAGGTAAGGCGCCTCGAAAAATGCATCACCCGTGCAGCCGACTACAAGCCGCTTTTCGGGCTTGTCCGCGCTCACCGCCTTGTGGACGATGAGTAATGGCAGATTGCTGAAAGTCGGCGCCGCCTTGAGCAGTTCCGCCGAGTCACGGTAGAGCTTGTAAATTTTGTCGGGTTCGAGGCCGAGCTGATCGGCGCCCGGGATCTCCCGGCCGAGATAGGGCGAAATGCACGCCTTCGAGAGCGTGCACACTTCCACACGCAAACGTCCGTCAGAGTCAACGGTGCGCAGCGAGCGGTCGTAGATGATTGAGGCGGCGGGCGGGGCCATGCCGCGGATAATACGCGACGGGCAGCTAGTCGTCTATCCCGGGGATGATGGCCGAGGATGTACAGCGGCAATTGATAAGCTCACCCGGCCATACGCTCCGGCCCTCGTCCGAGTCGTACATGCCGGCGCTGATCTTAAACCGTTTTCCGTCCATGCGGACATGCGTCGGCCGCGGCTGTTTGCCGCCGTGCGAGTGCTGCCATATAGCCTCGACGATGCCTAATTCAACTCGCCGCGTGTTCTCTATGACCGCTTTGGCTTTGTTGTTTTGATCGCGCGCGATAAGCGCCGCACGTCGGTGCGATACGCCGTAGCTTTCACGGATGCCGCGCGAGAGTTCGTCTAGGTCTGCGCCTTGCATGACCGAGCGCCACACGGCGCCCTTCACGTCGTCGAGATACTGCTGCGGGATGGATTTTATAAGCCCGACATTCTCGGCGACGACCGCGTGGTATGTCTCGACGCTATGCGGCGTCGGCTTGAACTCAACGGTGAAGCCTGCGTCTTTGAGCTTGGCACGCATGGCCGCTTCGGTGATGCCGAAACTCTTGCGCGCGAATGTCCGGGATAAATCGAGCGATAGTCGATTAAACTTGCGGACCCATAGGCCGCCCCACTTCGCGAGCGCGCGCTGCAGCAGCACCGATGAGGTAGGCGCGTCGCCAGCAAAGCCGGTCAATGGCGGGGCTTGCTTCCATGCCGCGGCGACGTGCACGAGCAGCGAGGCGTTGCACCGCGCGAGCAAGGCTTGCAGCTTGTCTCGGTACCATGCCTCGACGCCTCTATTTGCGTGAATAGCGGCGATGCGCGCCCGCGATGATTTTCGCCCGCTCATCGGCTGCACGTTTTTCTGCCTCGATGGTAAGTTGACACTCGGCCGCACTGCGCCATACGACTTTAGCTATGTGCAGACTGCCGTCAATATCGTACAGGTTGCCCGCCCCATGGTCGATGGCGTGGCGCATGAGTGTGTCCATGTGATCGCTCGACTTTTCTCGCGACCAGTGGAGCGGCTGCCCGGGGTTATGCTGATCGTTGCCCTTGCGGGAGACCTCAGCGACAGCGGCCCATACGTCAGGGAAATACATGACGCAACCGCGGAAAATCGGGAGCAGTTTACGTGCTGCGGCGTCGGTGGGCAGGCTCACGGTAGACGATCCCCAAGTTGGACACGCACGAGGTCTCTGCTCCATGGGATGAGTTGGCCGCCGCGGTAGCGCGCGAATTTATGTTGACACAGCAAACCGACGAACGCTTCAAGCCGAGCGCCGCGCGACTGCGTCCAATCATCTAGCAGGATGATTCCGGTGACTTTGTCGGCCACGAGTTTGACATCGCGAGAGAGCACGTCGCCCCATGTGCCGGCACAACCCGGCATTTTCTTGCCATCCGGCGATGCCAGACATGCGGCACGCGCTTCGGGGTCATCTAGTTCGGCCGGCGAGACGACGGTTAAACCTTGCGCGCGCAAAGCTATCGCGGCCGCGTCAAATGCCGGAATATTGAATCCCGGAATGCCGGACATCGGTCCCGCGAGATACCAGACGCCTGACCAGTCTTGCGGCTTCATGGATACACGTCACCATTTTCGGCACGCTTGGCGTTTTCGTACGGCGACACGAGCCGCCGGTAAAGTTCGAGCTTGCAGCACTCCAGCGCTCCGATGGCCGCGTTATAGCGCGCATACGACGGTTTCCCCTGCGCGAGAAACTTAAGCACGAGCATGGTCACGGCGTAATTCAGCTCGCCCGCATCCTCAGGCTGTTTCACGCCTGCATCGAGCGCGGCGCGTAATTCGGGCTTTACGTACGGCATGAAACTACCGCGCTCGCCCACGAGGCCGCAGGCTTGCGGGCGCGCCGGCCGCGTTCACAATAGACGGGCATCCGGTATGTAATGCCGTTTCGGGGATGCGTGACAAACAACGCTTGCTGCGGTTGTTCGAATCCGAAATTGTTCGCATAGGCATACTCGTCATAGCCTTTGAGTGAGCCATTCACAAGTAGCCGAGTCAGATGCATGTACTGGTGAAAGTGTCCCATCATCAGCAGATCGTATTCCATGCCAACCTGCGAATTGCGCGACCGCTTCTTGTGATCGCCGCGAGTGATCGGACCTAGCGGCCCGATAAGACCATCGCCGCCACGGAACTGATCGCCGTGGGTCAGATTGATGCGCGTGTCGTAGATGCGGAACAAGGCGTCGGATCCGTCGGGGATGTAGAACTTGATGCGCTTGTCGCTCTCGAAATGCTTCGCGAGCAGGCCGTAGAGCAGCCAATCGAATGACGTGTGATGTCGATCCTTGGCCCATATTTTGCGCGTATCACGTCCATGATTCCCGGTGACGCAAGGCAGATAGACGAAACCGAACACGTCACGCATCCGCGCGATTACGCGGATTAGCTGACCGTACAGGTCGAGTACGGTCGGCATCGTATTTAGTTCATTCGTCGCCTGTAATTCCTCGTGAATGTTACCGGAGATCATATCGCCACCGAGCGGAAGCACGATGCCCGGATAGCGCATGTCTCGGTCGAGAATGCGGAGCAACTTGATCGCCGTCTCGACTGTGTAATGCAGGCGTGTGCGCGCGATGTCGAGATTGTAACGATTGACGCCATTAATCTGCCCGGGGAACACCCGCTCCCCCCAGTGCAGATCGCTCAAGAATAACAGTGGCACGCCGGGCGCCGAGGCTTTGCGGATGGGTTCTCGGACCCATTGCGGGAGACTGAGCCGCGCCGCGTCAATCACGGCGCTGCCGATGTAGGACTTGATAGCGGCCGCATCGGCGCTTTCGGCTTGCGCCGCCCGCAGCTCTTTCTTGAGCTGTTTGATTAAGGCCGCAGAGCTATGTTCGGCCTTAAAATCGGCGGTTGTGCGCGTCATTTTACGGCCCTCATTTTAGCGGCAACTTTAGAATCGCCAAACCAAACGCGCCGCGGATTGTGCGCTCCGGACGTTCCTCGGCATCGACCGACTACGACGACATAGTCCAAAAAATCGCGCCGATAGCGACCCAACTCCGTCGAACTGATTTTCGAACGTCGCATAAATTCTAGCTCATATTCGTAATGCTCGGGGCCGATCTTTCGCAGCTCAGCAAGGGCGCGCGTGATATTCGCGGGCACATCTTTGAAGTGATCGGCGCGAAAATCGGCAAGGGTTTTGGCTTTCACTTTTTAACTCCCGGCATTTGCATAGTGACAACGGGCAGGCCACATGACGGATCAAGGCGGCAAGCGATACGCACGGCCTCGCGCGCGCTACGCCCGCAATAAAGCGCCGCGAGCGCGGCCTTGGCTCCCGAGCCGGCGACCACATGTGCGTTATGATTGCGCACGAGACGACACAAGTGATTTGCCGAATACACGCGGCCGCGATCAAGCACGATGGCTTCGAAGTCCTCTTCGACATCAGCGGCCGTCAGAATGGCCGGCGGGACTTTCGCACCACTCGCAAGCCAATCGACAAACACCATGCCGAGATAACTGCCGCCCGCCGTGCCAACGACTACATCCCGCTTGTTGATCCGCCGACGGAATAGCTTTTCGCATCGCTCAAAGTAATCGCCGTCGCCAATGGTTTCGCGACTGTCGGCCGCAATGACGCCATTAAAGTAGGCTAAGGCGGTCATGGTTTGCGGCGTACGAGCGCCCCTCGAAAATAGACACGCTCTAGTGGCTTCTTAGCGCGCGCGGCATCGAGTACTGGCTCGCCTAGAGCCTCGACCGCCTTGCGCTGGACGAGGGCCGCGTCCACGAGTTGACGCTGAGATTGCTTTTTTGCCATAGACCCGAAGTTTAGACCGGACTTGACGTGCCTGTCAAGCGACGTAGGGTCCACCCGGCGTCCTCGCCCGGCGGGGTCTTTCCGAAGGTACTCGCCGGCTGTTCGAGTGGCTTTCCCGTCTCGGGATCCACGCCGACCATCGGTTCCGGGGGCTCGGGCGCATCGCCGACGAGATTGTTATATCCCGACTGCGGATCATGTTGCAGCCGTTCGCGTTCCTCGTCCGGGGAGATAACGCCCGCGTTAATGTACGCGGTGCCAGCCTCGGCATCCGACTTGCGGACCCGCGACAGCGCTTCGCCATTCAACTCATCGAGCGGCACAAACTCATGCACGATGGCCGGGTCGATTGTACCGAACAGGCTGAGCTGCACGAGTTTGAGGATCACTTCGAGTTGCGGCCCAAACAATGTTTGTTGCCGCGCTTTGATATGGTCGTAGAAAACTTGTATTTCGGAATCGCTCGATGCATTCAGGCCCGAAGGCGTAATGCCGAACAATTTGACGAGCGGAATCTGCGAGGGCGCGCTCATATGCTCTTGTGCCTGCGCCTGTAGTTCACTCAGGCCACCGAGCGGCGTCGTGACGTTCGAGTATTCCTCGCGATCCTTGTCTACCAGCATTAGGCCCTTGTTGTCACGGATGCTGTTAAATAGCTGCGCGCGCTTAAACAACGTCGACTTTCCGGAGGCATCGCCTGAAAGCGAGGCCGACATATCGGTCGCAAGCACAGCGACAGAGAACGAGTGGATCAGATCGTTTACGCTTTTGGCAGTCCTCAGCCACCGCTGTACATATGGCTCCATGAGTTGCGTCAGCGAAATGCCGCCGAAGTTATACGCCGGCTTGAGCAGGTCCGGTACCGGTCGGCTGATGAACTGCATGAGACGCGAGGCGTGTGTTTTGCGACCTACGACAAACCATGCGGCCGGCTGGTAGAAGTCTGGTGCGGTCGGGTCGATGCTGTTATAGCTGTACGGCGTGCACCAATACGGCTCGATAGCCTTGAGCGAGCGGAGACTACCCTTTTTCACCGTGCGCGGGTCGATGATGAGCGGCGTTTGCCGCAGTTCTGGCGAATCCTGCCCTGCGATGTCGATGAATAAATGGCCGTTACCGAAAAATGAATCGAGCACGGCGCATCGCTCGAACACGGCGCGGACATTCAAGCGCATAAACTCAGCCTCAATCTGTTCGATTTTTTCAACTGTGCCGCCGCCATCCGCATCCTCGGAGTCGCCTTCCTCGGCTGCGGCCACGGTCTTAAATTTAATCCATTTGCGGGTCAGCTCGCTCGCAAGCGTCTCGCTCGGGACGCGATACTCGGATCGCTGTGCCAGCTCGGCAAGGTACGTGTACCCTTGAAAGCTCAGCCCGAAGCCAACGAGATTGCTATTTGCCCACGAGTAAAACGGCGCCATCGTGGCATCATCGCGGGACATCGGCGGCCCGCCGGCATCGTTCGCGTGTTGGGCGAGCACGGCTTCAGACGGCCATACACCGGGCGGTAATGACGGGAGCTTAAATGGATTCGGCGCCGGGCGTTCGCCCGCGGCCGCGGTTAGCAGCATGTGATTATCAATCGCCCACGCCTTCGCCTTCTCGACGAGGATCGGAGCGGGCGCGGCGTCGACGATGCCGAGCCATTTGCGGAGAACGGCGCGGATCATGTGGCCGGCGTGTCTGAGCCCGGAATCACGAACGAGCCATCGGCGCCGGGCGTCATGGGACAGTCCTCGCCGGCCTCGCGATACGCGATGGCAACCGCCTGTTTCTGCGGTTTGCCCGCTTTAACTTCGGTCTCGACGTTGTGTGAAAACGCCTCTTTGCTTTTGCCTTTTTCAAGTGGCATGACTGGCAGCCTCTAGTAGTTCGTCGGAAATGACCATCGGGGGGCGACGGGGCGCGAACGCCATCATAACAGCGTCGGCCAAATTAGGCGAGGCAACACCGTCGGGTTGCTTGTCGATGAGAATTTTACCCGCACCGTTGAGCTTATAGACGGGCTGTGAGAGTTCAATCACGAGCTTGGCTCGGTCGGGAAAATCGCTTGCTATTGAGATAATCTCGTCCGGTTTGAACGGTCGACCCTGCACCACGGCCCGGTACGTAGCCTGAAACCGGAACCGAAGCGCCCACCATGCCTGCGCCTTGAGATTGGCGAAAAAGTCCTCATTCGTCCGGCCCTCGATTATTTCCCGCGTCGGATCCATGACGGAAGCCGAGCCGCGGAACATATCGACGCGGTGTGTTCGCATGCCGTGATTGTCACGATTCTCGTTGAGCTTGCGCGCGTCACCCCGTACGCCGGCCCCAAGGCCGTCGCCGTCGTAACTAATCTCATGCAAGCCGTGCCAATCCGCGATATTGAACGCGCGCTCAGTCGTCGCAAAAATGTCGGATTCCTTGCCCGACCACTGTTCGGCGTACGTCAATACGATGCCTTTACGGACCGCGAAAGCGTTTTTGTCGATGCCACGGTCAGCCACATCAAGCGCGCCCGTGCGCAAACCAGTTGTGTCGAGCTTGAGCTTGATGTGGGCATCAACCGCCGCGGCGACCCACAACGACGGAATCACGATGCCCTCGACCGAAGCCGAGTAGTTGATGTCTATTTCCTGTGCGACTACTACGGGATCCAGCTCATCACATTTTTTGGCGTACCACGCTTCGTCCTTACGTGGATCGTCGCGCCATGCGAACGTAAACACGGGGATCTTGCCGCCGTGCCTTTTGACGGCGAACGGATTCGCCATGCCGTTGACGCTCGAAATATCCTGCCGACAGTTAGTGGTCGCAGAGAGCGAGGCATCAATCAGCTCTGGATGCTCTAGGTGTGCGGCCTCATCCACGAAGTAAATCGAAGCGCGGTCGCCGCGGCCGATATTATCGCCGGCCTCACCTGTGATAACGGAACCCGACCGCGGAAAGTCGATACGCATGTGCGGTGCATGGCGCTCGGTCCATCCGCCATTGAATTCTACAGGCAGCATTCGCATGAACTGGCGCGCCTTGTAAAACAAGCATTTCGGGGCGCCGAGCTTGTCGACGTATTCCTCTTTCCGCGAACCGAAGCCGATCACGATGCCGTCGCGAAAGAGCGAAAGCGAGCATGATAGGGCAATCGCAAGCCACGACAAACCGCCGTCGCGCGACTTTTCCGTGATGCCCGGTTGCTGCGCGCGCCAGCGTGCAAGTATCCATTCAAGCCATTCGCGTTGCTTCGGGAACAATACGAACGGCACGAGGACGGGGAGCCCGCGCTCGGCGTTCCGGGGATCTGCGGTCCATCCCCAGTCGTTGATAAAATCAGGCAGATTGTCCCGATAGTAGGCGAGAGTCGCGCGCAGAAACGCGGGGTCGCCCCGCAGCTCGGCCAGCCGGCGGCCCCGGGCCTGAATGATGGCGTCGTAGTTCGGCTGTTTAAAGTCAAACACTTGGCGGACTGCCTAAAATACCCAGTCTAGCCATTATATCGCGTTCGACGGGGTTGTCAAACTGTGATGCAGGTCTTGACCGGGCCGTCAAGCCGGAGCATACTGATCCCAAGGTAAACCGGAGACCACGTCATGTCTGACATCTCATTCGATCCGTTGGATTACGGGACCGCCAAGGCCGCCAAGGCTGCGCGCGACGCCAAGTGGCGCGAGCTGCGCAAGGAAGGTCGCCCGGTGCGGCGTTGGGTTCTCACGAACCAGCTTCGGCCCTATGCGAGCTTAGGCTGCCCTGACGGTCGCATCCGCGACGTGTACTACATTACGGAGTACCGCGCATGAGGGCCAGCAAAACGACGCAGCGGCGATGGGCTTCTGCTCGCCGCGCTGTGCGCGCCGAAATGCTTGCGCGTGGACTCGACCCGTCTAGCAAGACCGATCATGATGAGTATCTGCGACAAGTTCTCGATGCCCTGCGGTATTTGCCCGATGGCACATTGCGGAACACGAAATGAAGCGTATTACGCGTGCCAATGTCACCGACCGCGCCGGCAACAAGTATTGCGGCCCCCTCGTGCTCGCGGCGCTGCTCGGCACGTCGACGGCCGAGGCTGCAGGCATCGTCCGCGGCCAGTCCGGGCGCCGGGCAATCCGCGGCATGTATCATCCCGAACTCATTACAGCGCTTCGTGCAAACGGGTACGACGTAGTCGAGGAAGCAATCGAGCTGCGCTATCGCGCGCACCACTCGTTCGGTGGCGGCCAATGGTACACGAACGAGCAGGACCCGGACATGCCGCCCGGACATCGCGGTGCACCGTTCACGCCCGTCAAACGTGTAGGCCCGACATTCGCTGAGTGGCTACGCTCGCGGCAGGTCCCGAGCGCAACGCACATTGTCGTCGTCTCGAATCACTACGTACTCGTGCAAGGCCGCAAGATGGTCGACACGCACACGCATGGCGTGTGGACGTTCATTCGCTCCGCGCCGCATCGGCGCAAGCGCGTCGAGAAAGTTTTCAGGATTATCAAACTATGAGCCCGCACACTGCCACAATGCCTCGGTTGGCGCGAGACGGGCAGGCGCCACGTCGCAAGTCGGCCGTCATATCGGCCGATGGCCGCTACCGTTACGTGCTACGCCGCTGGTGGGGCGGCAAGGAAACAATCGACAAGCCGATCCTGTGGGTCATGCTCAACCCAAGTACGGCCGATGCCGAAGTCGACGACCCGACCATTCGGCGCTGTATCGCCTTCTCGCGCTCATGGGGTTACGACGGCATGCTCGTCGGAAACAAGTACGCATTCCGCTCGACCGATCCCTACGCGCTCAAGTCCCTGCGACTAGCTGAGGCGACCGGCCCCGACAACGACATGTGGCTGCGCCGCATGGCGTCAGTTTCCGATCGTATTGTGCTGGCATGGGGCAATCACGGAGGACAACTCGTGCCCGGCGCGTTGACTCATACGCTCCATGATCTATGGTGTCTCGGTCGGAACCGTGACGGGAGCCCGAAGCATCCCCTGTACTTACGTTACAATTTACCCCTGCAGCCGTGGAGGTCATGACCATGAACGAACAAGTCAGTGTCGCAACCGTCACGCAGAGCGTGTGGGATGCGATGATCGCAGAGTGCGACCGCATGCGAGTGCAGCGCAATCACTACGTGCGCGCCGAGGCCGATGCGAACTACCGGCACGGCCTGACCATCAATGAACTCGAAGCCCTCAAGCTCAAGGCTGCGGCGCTACGCGCGTGCGTTGCCAAGGTCGAGCGGTTCCTGTTCGTCGGCGGCGAGTTTGCCTTCGCTCATTGCGTCATCAAGCCGTTAATCGACGAGCTGGATCTTGCGCTCGGCGCATGCGACGAGGCGGGTGCGCTGTGAGCGAACGCGACGCCAACAAGGGCTTAGCCGACGCTGTGCGTGCCCGGGCCGCCAACGTGTTCGATTTTCAAGCCGAGCGCGCCAAGCGCCGGCCGTCGAAATGGCGCCGCGACCCGCAGATGCGCAAGATTCTAGATGAGCCTGACCTCGCCGGGACGTGGGGACCATGGTATCCCCCGGAGTTCGACAAGTGAAGCGCGCCTTACTTGCGCTCGCTACGTACACGCTGTTCGCGTTGTGGATCGCTGCGCTCGTCGCCATTCCGGCGCGGCGTGCCCGCGGCGAGGATTCGCCTCCAGCGCCAGTCCTGTACGCCTCGACTGTGCTCGCGCTCATTCAGAGCCACGGGATCGAATGCAAGTCAATCACGAGCGTACGCGTCGAGCACGTAGGACACACGGTCCACTTCAACTGCGACAATCTGCCCGTCGAGTACACGCTCGAATATCTAGACGGTCGATGGCTGTTGTTCGCCCCGCAGACGACCGTCACAGTGAGAATCCCGTCACAGTGTGGGCCGGCGCCACGGGGCGAGTATTGGCATTGTGACGCACGTCCTGCCCAGACCGTCAAATCTGCTAAGATAGCGGCAAGGTAAACGGAGGTCCCGACCATGAAACCGAGCGGCTACAAGGCACCGGCCCGAAACTGGGCGACGCAGACCGGCGTGTATCGTGTCGAGCTGGCCCGCCTACAGCGGAGCAGTGAGACGATGGGCCGCGCCATCCTTTGCGCGATGCTGTATGTGATCCTCGCCATTGTCCTGATCGCGCCGCCGTTCTAACATGGCGCGCGCATACCGAGTGACCGAACGACTGCCGAGCTATCGCCCGTCAGCCACGCCGCATACGCGCGTGCAGTACACACTGATTGCATCCGACATCGGGCATGCAGCGCGTATCGTGCGCGCGGGCCGGCCGCTCGATGCGTGGCCGGGCTGTACCATCGCTCGTGTCGACCGGCGCGATCAACCCTTGAACTTCGAATACGTCCCATGAAAACACGCAAACAGAAACGCCTCGAAGCCATTGAGCGACTTGAACGCGAACCGCGAGACGTGCCACCCGAGGCCATCGCCGCAACATGGGAGCGTCGCAAGGCTGAAGCCAAACGCCTGCGCGAAACGTTCGGTTACGGTGTGCCCGGGGGCTCTGGTGGACCCGGTGGCCCCTGAGGTCCCGCGGGACCCGCTGGCCCCCGTGGTCCTGCCGGTCCTGCCGGTCCTGCCGGTCCTGCCGGTCCTGCCGGTCCTGCCGGTCCTGCCGGTCCTGCCGGTCCTGCCGGTCCTGCCGGTCCCTGTGGACCTGTCGCCCCGGTGGCGCCTCGGGCGCCCGCAGGTCCCGCGGGACCCACAGCACCTTGAGGACCTGCTGCGCCGGTCGGTCCGGCTGGCCCGGCTGGCCCGGCTGCGCCGCGAGGCCCTACGGCTCCGGGCGTCCCTGCCGGCCCCGCTGGCCCTGCCGGTCCCTGAGGCCCGGGCAACCCCGTGGCCCCTGTGGCACCTGCCGCCCCCGTGGCTCCCCGAGCCCCGGCCGGCCCTGCTGGCCCCTGAGCCCCGGTCGCGCCTTGAGCACCGGCCGTCCCCTGAGCCCCGGCCGGTCCCGTCGCGCCCGCGGCTCCGGTTGGTCCCACAGGTCCCTGTGGTCCCATGGACCCCACCGCGCCCGTGGCACCCGCCGGCCCCTGCGGCCCCGCCGGCCCCTGAGCGCCGGTCGCGCCCGCGGGTCCTACCGGACCCGACAGACCCTGCGGCCCCGTCGGGCCAGCCGGTCCCGCCGGTCCCCTGAAGTCGCCGTATCAAGTAAAATTGCCCTCCCCATCTATGTTGCCAGTGCAGAGCCCTGTCGCAGTAGTGAGGATACCTTCGCCGTCAACGCGGCCGGTCATGGATGGGGTTGTCATCCCAAGGAACTTACGAGATTGTGATGCAGTTATCAATCCGGGGAGTTGACGGATCTGTCAGGCCGGAGTAATCTACACGCCATGGAAACCAAATCTCGCAAGTTCCTGTTCGAATCCGAGACATGCTCGCGCTGCGGTGGCTCTGGCCATTACAGCTACTGTCAGATGCACGGGACCGTGTGCTTCAAGTGCGGCGGCGCGGGCGTCACGCTCACGAAGCGCGGCAAGATCGCACAAGCGTGGTTCACCGCGCGTCGCTCGAAGCGCGCCTCGGATGTCAAAGTCGGCGACGTAATCTGGGTCGACCATGCGTTCATGAAAGCTCACTGGGCTGTGGTCGAATCAATGAGCGTGCAAAACACGACGTACCACATTCGCACGAAAGGCTGCGATTACGGGGCCTGCGCCGATACGATGATTAAAATCCGGTTTCCAACTGCCGAGGCACGCGACACAGCCATCGCCGCGGCGCTTGCCTATCAGACCACACTCACGAAGCTCGGGAAGCCCCGGGTCCGGGCGCCAATCTCTCGTGCGGATCTTAAACGCGAAGTGATTGAACGAGAGATCGAACGCAAGTACGGAGGTCCGATCAATGAACACCCGTTACCGCGCTGAGTTCATAACCGAAATGGGCTATCTGTCCGCGCCATGGGCTGAAAAGCTCGCGCGCGAGAAGTTCGGTGACAAACAAATCGACGCGCTCACGCGCTATGTCCGCGGCCCGCGCAAGGGTTTGCTCAAGGGTTGGCTGATGATTAAGCGCTGCACGCGCGGCGGTTGGGTTAAGACAGGATCCTATGACTTTGCCGCGATGCAGGGCTGCGGATACGTCGAGAGCCGCGTCGGTCGGGTCATTGAGATCAAACTCGAACGGGCCGGGGCAACGCTGCGTAGCGGCCCCGAAGTGCTGGCAACGTGGGAATTAGGCGATGAGGTCACGGTGTGACCCGCCTAACTAATCAGCCGTGCGAAACGTGCAAAGGCGACACTTTGCACTCGTCGATTACGTGCACGGTGTGCGGCACTATCGTGCCTCTGCGCCGAACGTATAACGAAATAATCCGGAAACGGGTAGCGAGATTAATCAGGCGTCACGGCCATAGGCGCGCGATGGAAATGATTACTGGCGGGCGAGAATACGCGGACCGGATGCGTGCCCGACACTTAATCGTCACTGGCAACAGAGTCGTCGATACACCGACTTTTATTAAGCCGGACAACAAAAAAGGCATGAAAAAGCACCGTGAGCGGACATGGACATGAAATTCATCATCCGGGTTTTCGACGACGGCGATCAGCCTTACGACGGTTATTATAGGTCGTTGCCGGCGGCGCTGCGCGCGCTCGACATCCTCGCCGACCGTCGGATGCGGCTCGTGCAAGTGCTATTTCAGTCACGCCGGGGCGTCTACCGCGAAGTGGAGCGGCGCGAGTACCTATGAAAATCGCCGTTTTACTGACGCTGTGGACAGGCGTAGCCTGCGCGATGCCGGCGCCCA
>Ga0187846_10001402_pt1 | contig 13664 bp, 5 predicted proteins | sample TC_taG_FD_161473 | JGI IMG/M metagenome (GOLD analysis project Ga0187846, IMG submission 161473) | Biofilm microbial communities from the roof of an iron ore cave, State of Minas Gerais, Brazil - TC_06 Biofilm (v2) | ecosystem: Environmental > Terrestrial > Deep subsurface > Cave > Wall biofilm ...
CCTTTTTGCGCTCGCCGTGCGTGAGGTTGTGCTCGAACGCGGGCCATTTTTCCTGCGGCCCGGTCTCCATATGCACGCCTATGTGACGAACACGGCCGACGGAACCGTCAGCGTGATCGATTTGGTGAAGATGGCGAGGATTGCGACGGTTGCGGTCGGCCCCTCCCCCAGCGGAGTCCGCGTTCATCCCAAAAAAGATGAGATCTGGGGCGTCAGCTCGGACGGCGGCTACGCTTGGGTGTTGGACGCGCGGAAGAATCAAGTCGCCGGGCGAATCCCTGTCGGTCCCGGAGCTTACGCCCTGGACTTCTCGCGCGATGGAAAGCGCGTGCTCGTGGCCGCGTCTGGATCCGGAATCGTCACTGAAATTGATGCCATGACTCGGCAAATCCTGGCGCGCGGGCATGCGGGACGGCGGCCGTGGATTGCGAAGTTCACGCCGGACGGCAAGATGGTCGTCGTCACGAATCGTGACGATGCGACGGTTTCCCTGCTTGACCCGGTGACCCTGGCGACACTCGGGGTTGTGCCCGTCGCGCCCCAACCCGAACAGATTGCCATGTTGCCGGACGGCTCAAAAGCGTTCGTTTCCTCGGGCGGTTCGAATGCTGTTTCCGTAATCAGCCTGCGTGAGCGTGCTTTGATTGCGAACCTGATGCTGGGCGGCAGCGCCGCGAGCTTGATCGTGAAACCGGACAGCGGCGAGCTGTACGTGCCCTCGCCCGACGTACATGGTCTGGTCATCCTGAACACCTGGACGAATGAGGTGGCGGATTATTTGCTGCTGGGGATGTCGCCGACGCAGGGGGTGCTCACGGCGGATGCGCAGTCGCTTTATATCGCGGATTCGACTGCCGGACGCGTGATGCCGATCAACATCACGAACCGGCAAGTGGCGCCGCCGATTCCCGTGGGCCAGGGCCCGCGGGCCTGCGCGTTCACGCCGGTCGAGGAAAGCTTGCTGCTGGTCGTGAATGGCGATTCGAACGACCTCGCCGTGATTCGCACGCGCGGCACTCCGAGCTTGATCACGCTGATCCCCGTTGGGCAGCACCCTCGCGATTTGGCGATCAAAGTCTTCTAGTGGGTTTGCTCGCGGGGTCCTCTGGCCGGTGGTGTGCCGGATTCTAGCGCACGATCAAGGTGAGGTTGATTGTGCGGCTGGCGCCTTGCTGAGTGCCGCTGACCGTGAGAGTGTACGTGCCCCGCGGTGTGCCTGGGTTCCCTCCCCCGCTACTGGTTGCCGCGTTGCATCCAGCAAGGAGTAGGAGCGCAGCGAACGCAATAAATGAGCGAGCTGTTGCAAGTTCGGTTCGTCCGGCGTGCGGGCGCCAGCGCCACCTCAGAAAGCCAATCAGGCTCATCAGCGCAACGATAATCAATCCCGGCCGACGCAGGTCGCCTGGCGGCAAAAGGGAAGGCGCGGTTGTCGTCACAGTGACAGTGAAAGGGACCGCGGACGAATTACTCACGTTGAGCGAGCCGGGTGAAGGCGCGCACATAGCTTCTGAAGGAGCATCGGTACAAGAGAGGCTGACTGCTCCTGCGAAGCCGTCGGCAGGCATCAGTTGGAGATTGAATGTGGCGCTTTGTCCTGCTGAGACTGTTGCGGAGGTTGAGCCGCCGCTGGCCGGTTGAAACGAGAAGTCCGTTCCAGTGCCGGCAAGCGAAACGCTTTGCTGGCTGTTGGGCACGCCATTGCTGTTGTCGGTGATGATCATCATTCCGCTGCGTGACCCGGTCATTTTCGGAGCGAAGGCGACCATCAGGTTGCAGGTTGTCCCCTGGTTGACCGTGCCCCCGCAAGTGTCGGTTTCGGTAAAATCGCCGGGGTTCGCGCCGGCAAACGAAATTTGATAATTCAGCAGGCCCGTGCCTGTGTTCTTGAGCATGATGGGAGCGGGCGCGCTGGCAGTGCCCACAAGCTGGCCTGCTGTCGTCAGGCTTGTGGGTGACACGCTCGCGACCGGTGCGGCTCCGGTACCCGTCAAGCTCGCAGCCTGCGTCGTGCCCGGTGTATTCCCGGAGTCATCTGTGACGACAATCTGCGCCGCCTCGCCGCCGGCCGCGGAAGGTTTGAACGTGACGGCCAGGTTGCAGCTTGCGTTGGGTGCGAGCTGGCTCGTCGCGCCAAGCGGGCACGCAGGGCTCTGAGCCGCAACAAAAGCGAAATCCGTGTTTCCTGTAAGCTGGATACTCGCGACGTGCAGCGTCAGGTTCCCCCGGTTCGACAGCGTGAACGTGGTCGCGCCAGAGGTGGCGCCGACGTTGACGCTGCCGAAGTCGTGGCTCGAAGGCACAAGGCTCGCGACCGGGGTCGGAGGAGTTCCAGTTCCCGTGAGGCGCACGACCTGGGTGCTGCCGCTCGCGTTATTCGAGTCGTCGGTGAAAACGAGTTGCGCCATGCGGGGGCCGTTTGCCATCGGCGAAAATGTGACCCCCACGACGCACGATGAGCCCGCTGCAAGCGTGCCTGGCGCGATCGGGCAGGTGTCCTCGGTCGGCGCGAAGTCGCTGCTGTTTGTTCCGGAGATGTTGACCGAGGAAATCGTCAGCGGAGCATTGCCTGAATCCGTAAGCGTGACCGTGGCAGCGTTGCTCGTTGTGCCCACCGGCTGGTTGCCGAAGTCAATGCTCATCGTGGAAGTGACCGCCGCAGGCGCCGTTCCCGTGCCGCTGAGCGGCACCATCTGCGGGCTCCCCGCGACGTTGTCGGAGACGGTGATGGACGCGGTTTCGCTTGCGGCTGTAGTGGGTTTGAACGTGACCACAATGCTGCATGAAGGCGCGCCCGCGGCGAGGCTGCTCGGACAATTGTTGGTTTGCGAAAAGTCCGTGCTGCCGGTGATGCCGATGCTGTTGATTTGCAGTACGGCATTGCCGGTGTTCGAGAGCGCTACTGTGCCGGGCACGCCGGTCATGCCGAGTGGCACATTGCCGAAGTTCAGAAATGGGGGATTGAAGTTCGCCGCCGGCGCGGCACCCGCATCGGAGAGCTTCGCAAGAAACGCGTCGGCGAGCGGCGTTGTCCCGCTGCAACTCTTGCACGCGCCCTGGTAGGAGCTTGCGGTCACCGGGAAATTGTTCGAAAGGGTTTGCCCCGCCACGAAAGCGTTTCCGGAGCTATCGGCTGCGATGGCGTTGCCGCAGTCGTTCGCAGCGCCGCCGAGGAAAGTGGAATAAACGAGGGACGCTTTGCCGGACACAGAGGGATCGAATTTGGCGACAAAGGCATCCTGAGCGCCTCCAAGCGAGCCTTGAATCGCGCCAACCGAGGGGAAATCGGCTGAAGAGGTGACTCCGGTAACGTAGATCTTTCCGAGCGAATTGACGGTGATGCCGCGTCCGGAATCGTTACTCGTCCCGCCGAAGTATGTGGAATAAAGGAGGGACGCAGCGCCCGTTGCGGTGGGATTGAGTTGGGCCACGAAGGCATCCTGTCCGCCCGCGAGCGCCGGCTGATACGCTCCGGTCGTCGTTGGGAAGGGATTTGACGGGCCGGAAACGGTGTCGCCGGTCACGCAAACATTACCGAAGCTATCGACGGCGATGGCGCGAGCTTGGTCCTGGTCGGAGCCGCCGAGGTAGGTCGAATAAAGCAAGTCGGCCTGGCCTTGTCCTTGCGGGTTTAGCTCGACGACAAAGGCATCCGAAGCGCCGCCTGCGAATGAGGCTTGAAAGGCATTCTTCGTAATGAAGTCGCTGGAAGACGTGATTCCGGCGACGTAGATACCGGAGGTGTCCACAGCGATGCCGGTTCCGGACTCTGCGCCACTGCCGCCGAGATAGGTCGAGTAGAGCACGGCGCCGGTCGCACTGAATTTCGTCACGAATGCATCGGAGCTTCCCTTGAGACTGGATTGAAAAGCACCGACCGACGTGAACAAGTCGTTCGATTCTGTGTCGGAAGTGATGTATACGCTGCCCGCGTTGTCCACGGCTACGCCGCCTCCGGCCCCAGTACCTTCGGTACTGCTGCCACCGAAGTAGGTGGAGAAGATCATGCCGCTGCCGGTGGGATTGAGCTTCGTGACCGTGATATCCGATGTATCGGATGGGCCGCTAAAGCCGGATTTGAAAGCATTCAAGGTGGGAAAATCCGGTGAGTTCGTCACGCCGGCTACGGTTGAGTTTCCGAGACCATCGACAGCGATACCCAGCGCCTTGTCATCCTTGCTGCCACCAAGGTAGGTGGAATAGACAAGCGAGGCTGCGCCGGATTGGCTCGTGTCAATCTTGGTGACGAACATATCGTAGTTGCCGCTCCCGCCCGGTTTCGGCTGCGCCGGTTGTGTGGGGAAATCGAGCGACTTCGTTGATCCCGCAATGTACACCTTTCCCGTTGAATCGACCGTTACGCCGGTGGCGGAGTCATCGTCGCTTCCGCCGAGGAAGGTGGAATAGGTGAGCGACGGGTCGATGATCAAGGGTAGCCTGCGGTCGTAGCCCTTGGCCCAAAAAGCCACTCGACCTCGGCGCAAAACCTTGTATCCGCCTTCGACGAAGCGGCGCAGATTCCCTGCCGGTTGGTAGATTGCCGGCTTTCGCAGAACGAGTTGTTCGCCGGCGATGCGGATACGCAAGTCGCCGGATGCATCGAGCGCGAGTTCTTCCGCTCCCTCAACGGCCAGAACAAAGCGAGTGAAGTCAGTTGAAGGAGCAACGGCGACGTCGAATTCGAGAGCTTCCTGACCGCCGTAGAAAGCGAGATCGATCCCGGGATAGATTTGCTTGTAGTTCACACGCGCGAAGTGCGGAACATTGGTGCGCCAGCGGCTCGGGTTGCTTCCGAGGAGGTAATTGCTCTTCCCGGGCAGTTGGCCTTGAGCGGCCAGGGTTGCGGAGCGACTGGCACCGAGGAACCGAATTCGCAAGCCAGGTTGCTCTTGCGCCCGGCTGCGCAAGGCAACGAGTGCTTCGGTCGAACTAAGAAGGACCGCATAACCCTCGCCGCGCGCGAGGAACTTCGATCGCGTGCCGACTTGGCCGCGGTTGGGCTCAAAGTAGAGCGGCAAGCGGGCAACCGAGGCGAGGATCTCATTCCTGCTCGGCGTCTCGATCGAGCGCCCCGTTGAGCTATCGCGCCGGGTGGCTGGCTTCCCTCCTTGGAGGTGTCGCTGCCAGAGAAGCGAACTTGCGACTGTGCAAAGCAGCAGGCAGGCGCCGAGGAATGTCCTAGGCCTCACTTCACCCCCACAGAGGCCTGCCAGAAGGCCCGCACGAGACGCGGACCTTCTGGCAAAAAACTCGAAGCCAAGCCGTACTCAGGTGGGCTGTTTCGCTCCGAGAAGATTCAGCGGGTCTATATAATAGTTAATATACGTATGTCAAGAATGAATAATTAAGAAAGTGGCGTCAACGAGCGGAGTCGAATTGCAATCAGGCGTAAGGCCAGGAAAATGAGTCTTCACCCAGCTGGACTTCGAGCGATCCTTCCGAAGGGACGACGTCGATTGGCAGGCCGCCTTGCCACAGGGCCGCGGCGATGCGCAACGAGCGCTGGCCGGCGAGATTCAACAATTCGCGGGGCACAGCGACTTCCAGCATTTTGTCGAGCGCTACGGAAACCTTCGCCTGCGACGGAAGCAAGCAGACGTCATTTCGCTCCAGGGACTGGCCAGTCAGGCGCCCTTCGCGGACACGCAGAATGATTCGCAGTTCGTCGCCGGCCTGGATCGAAAGCCGAAGCTCGCAATCCCGCAATTGTTCGAGGGCTCTGGGCAGCGGGTCGAGCCTCAGATAGAAGTATTTTTCACTGAACCCGTAATACAGATCTCCGAGAAAACAGGCGCGGCCGTGCATCGCACTGAACCGTCGGTCGGTGGAGTAATACCCTGCCCCAAGCCACTCGAAGTAGGACGTCTCCCGGCCGTCCACCTTTACCGCCAGATACACGGCGGGCGGAATCGCGCGCGCCCGCTCGGCCGGACGTTTGATGGGCTGGGCCAGCACATCGGGAGGTTCCTTGCCCAAAGCCGCGTAGACCTCGGTGAGATGCTTGCGATAGAGGGCATCGAATTCTGCGTCGTTAGGTGTGCCGTGCTCGGGGCCGAACCACCAGCACCAGTCGCTCCCTTCAGCCGCGAGAAGGGATTCGCAGGCCTTTGCCAGTTGCGCTTCGGAAGGGGCGCGGGTGTTTTTCTTTTCGCGGAGCTTGACGGCCTCCTCATAGGCTTCGCGCGCCTCCCGCAGAAGTTCCCACGCACGGACATCTTCCGCATGGCCAATCCAGATGTCGAAATTTGCATTGATCCAGGAAGCAGGAAAAATTCCCTCAAGAGTGGGAAGCTTTACGGAAGCCGCCAGAGCCTCGGAAACGGTCAGCGCGCGGATGTCCGGGTCAGCCTCAATCCGGCGATAGAACTCGCGGAGGAATTCGCGTCCATTGCCCGAGTAATACTCCCAAGCATTCTCGCCATCGAGGATCAGCCCTACGGTGACGGGTTGAGGCGAGTTGAGCCGCTCGCCGATCGAGCGGATGCGCCGGTGAAGATCTTCGGCCGCTGCCTGCTGGTTCATGCGCGTGTACACGAACCCGACAAGATCGGAAAGAAAGTGATCGCGAAAGATGCCCACGATCTCGCGCCCGCCGCGGCGAAAGCGCCACGGCGTATAAAGCTGTAAGGCGCTTTCCGGGAGGCCCGAAGGGTCCCGCCAGAAGCCCACATTGAGCGTGCGGCCCAGCACCCCTTCGTCGGTGGCGAACCAGCGGAAGCCGAGCTCGGCCGCAATATCGAGCACTTGATCGGAGACCGAGCCTTCCGAAGGCCACATCCCTGCCGGTGGCTGCCCGAAGACGCGCTGGTGATACGCGCGCGCGCGTACGAGCTGCTCCCGGGCGTCGCCGGGGTAACGGAATGCCGGATTCAGCAAGGGAGTGTAGGGGTTCGAAACCTTGGCGATGTCTGTGTCGCAGAGCAGCGGGAGGATGGGATGGTAGAAGGGCGTCGTGGAGATTTCGATTTGGCCGCGCTCAGCGGCGGCGCGGTACTCCGGCAAAACGCGCCCGAGCAGTTCGAGTTGCTTGGCGCGGAGCTGTTTCTTCTCTTCCTCGGTGTAGTTAGCGCCTTTGCGCGCCAGCTTGGATACCACGGGGTCGTTCGCCAGGTACTCTTCATCCATCCACGCGAGCTGGGAGAAGAGCTGGAGGTCCCGCAAATCCTGAACGCCAATCAGTCCGGCAACTGCGCCGGCGCCGGTCCCCTGGACCCAGTCAGCGAGTTCGAGGTAACGCGGCCAGCGGGCCACGAGCGTGTCGCGGTTGATCTGGAGCGCGCGCTCAAGGACTTCGCGGCGCTCTTCTGGCTTCAGCGATTCCGCGGGGGCGAACGCCAGCCGGAACCAGGGCTCGTCAAACTTGCCGCTGGCGTATTCCTCGAGCTGCGCGACCAGAGCGGGCACCATATTGAAGGTCGCGTGGACGCGGGGGAACGGTTCCAGCACTTTCACCATGCCCCAGTAATCCTTTAGAGCATGAAGGCGCGTCCAAGGAAGCACGTACTGGCCAGTGGATGGGTCGCGGTACTGCGGCTGGTGCATGTGCCAGAGGGTGACAAGGTGAATGCGATTCATTCGGCCGGGACCTCCGGTCGGCTGGAAGGTGCCGTGCTAGAATGGCGCAGCGCTGCCATGCGCATCCTCGACCGCTACGTTTACCGCGAAGTGTTCTCCCACACGATGCTGGGCCTCGTGGTCTTTACGTTCGTCTTTTTCGTGCCGCAACTGGTGCGGCTGATGGAACTGGTGGTGCGCCATTCAACCGGCGCCAGCAACGTCTCGCTGCTGTTCCTCTGCTCGTTGCCGGCGATCCTGACTTTCACGCTGCCGATGGCCGCGCTCGTCGGCACGTTGATCGGCCTGGGGCGCCTCTCCGCGGATAGCGAAATTGTGGCCATGAATGCCGCCGGGATCGGGCTGCGGAGGCTGCTCGTTCCCATCGGCCTGCTGGCGCTGGGGGCGGGCCTGCTCACGCTGTTGAATACCGTGTGGCTCGGCCCGGTCGCGCTCCGCACGCTCCACGTCCTCGAACACCGCCTGAGCGCTTCGCAGGCGTCGTTCGCAGTCCAACCCCGCGTTTTCGATGAACGCTTTCCTCATCTTGTGCTCTATGTGCAAGACGTGGACGCCACAGCGACGCGCTGGCGAGGTGTGTTTCTCGCGGAGTCGGACGCAGCGGCGGGCCTGCGTCTGACGCTGGCGGAAGACGCCATTGTAGTCGCCGAGCGGGGCCAGGGCAAGCTGGAGCTGCATCTTGGTAACGGCAGCACGCACGAATACGATGCGCGCGATCCAAGCCATTATGACTTGACGGCGTTTGGCGCCAGCGACGAGTCCGTGGCGCTTTCGGATTCCTCGAAACCAAAAGAGATCCAACTCACCGATGCGGAACTCTCCATGCGCCAATTGCTCACGATCCGCGGCAAAGGGTGGCGGGACGCGCAGGTGGAACTCCACCGCCGGCTGGCGTTCCCGGTCGCGTGTCTTGTTTTTGCGCTGCTCGGCGTGCCAGTGGGAGTGCGGCCGCGCCGCGGGGGACGCGCTGCTGGGTTTGTGGTTACGCTGCTGCTGATCAGCGGCTACTACTTGATTTTCGTCACCGGCGTTCATATGGCCCAGCAGGGCACGATTTCCCCGGCGGCGGGAATCTGGGCGGCGAATCTATTCACGCTGGTTGCGGCCCTCGTGCTGCTCCGGCGAATTGAGCGCGTGCGTGGCAAAGACGCGCTCGTGCGCTGGATTGATGCGCTGATTTCACGCTTCCGGAAGCCTCAACCTGCCCCGTCACCCGCGCGCGCGCAGAACGGGCCGGTGCCTGTGCGGAGGCTGGGTGTCCGGCTGGCCGGCCGCGCAATGGGATTCCCTCTCCTCATCGATCTCTATGTGTTGCGCACTTTCTTGTCGTTCTTCGTGCTGGTGCTCGTGGGTTTCATTGTACTCTTCGACGCGTTCACGCTCTTCGATCTGCTTGAAGACATTTCCCGACATAACATCCCGTTTTTCACCGTGATCAACTATTTCCGCTTTTTGTCGCCGATGATGGTGTACCAGTTGGTGCCGCTGGCGGCGCTGGTAGCCATGCTGGTGACGCTCGGCGTAATGGCCAAGAACAACGAAATCACCGCGCTGAAAGCGAGCGGCATCAGCGTTTACCGGCTGGCTGTGCCGCTGCTGGTTTCGAGCGCCGTGCTGGCGATTGGGCTGTTCTTGCTCGACGACACGTTTCTCCCCTATGCCAACCAAAGACAGGATGCCCTCCGGAACCAGATCAAAGGCCGTCCGGCACAAACGTATTTCCAACCAGCCCACCAGTGGATTTTTGGCGAGAACGAAAAGGTCTATAACTACGAGCTGTTTGATTCGGACCAGAATCTCTTCGGCGGGTTGAGCGTCTTCGAGCTCGATCCCGATAGCTTCCAGATGCTCCGGCGCGTATTTGCCAGCCGGGCGCAATGGGTGCCGAGCCTGAACACTTGGGTGCTCGAGAGCGGCTGGGTGCGCGATTTCAAAGGCGGACGCGTGGTCCGCTACATTCCTTTCCGTGTTTCCTCGCTCGAAGAGCTTTCCGAGCCGCCGACCTACTTCAAGCGCGAGGTGCGCCAGTCCTACCAGATGAATTGGCGGCAGTTGGGCCAGTACATCCGCGATTTGCGGCAAGCAGGCTTCGACACGGCGCGGCTTTCCGTGCAGTGGCAGAAGAAGTTTGCGTTTCCGCTGATTGCGCCAATCATCGTGTTTCTCGGCATTCCGTTTGCATTTTTGGTGGGCACGCGCGGAGCAGTCGGCGGCTTGGCATTGGCGGTGGGAATCGGGATCGCCTACTGGGCGACGGCGGCGCTGTTTGAAGCAATGGGCGGCGTGGGCCAGTTGCCGCCGCTGCTGGCCGGATGGGCGCCCGACGCCATCTTCGGCTTCGTCGGCCTGTATTTCTTCCTGAAGATGCCAACATAACTCAGGAACAAGCTTCGCCCGTCTTAGCGAGCTGGCGTGCCGCGAGGCAGGAGCGAGCGGATCTTCTGGATGACGAGATCGATGCCGACCTCGTTGTAGCCCCCTTCAGGGATGATGACGTCGGCGTAGCGCTTGCTTGGCTCGACGAACTCCATGTGCATCGGGCGGACTGTAGCCTGATACTGCTCGATGACAGATTCCATCGTCCGGCCGCGCTCGCCAATATCGCGCACTAGCCGGCGAATGAACCGCAAGTCCGCGTCGGTATCCACGAAAATCTTGATGTCCATCAACTCGCGCAAGGCCTTGTTTTCGAAAATCAGGATTCCTTCGATAATCAGCGCCAGCCGAGGCTCGAGCCGGACGGTGTCGGGCAACCGGCGGTATTCCACAAAATCGTACAGGGGCCGTTCGATGGCCTCACCGGCGCGCAGCCGGCCGATGTGCTCGACCATCAGCGGCGTGTCGATGGAATCGGGATGATCGAAGTTTTGCCGGGCGCGCTCGGCAAGCGGCAAGTACGGCAGGTCCTTATAGTAAAAGTCCTGCTGGAGGATTAGGACCTGGTCTTGGGAGAGGGCTTGGATGATGTGGTCGGTGATGGTGGTCTTGCCGGAGCCGGTGCCTCCGCAGATGCCGATGACGAGCGGCTGGATCCGCATCGGCTCTCCGCTCAGCCTCGTTTCGCCCGGGCGTGCTTTTTCGTGGCTCGTTTCCGCCCCGATGCATTCGACTCGATGACGGCCTGGGCCGCAGCCAGCCGCGCAATCGGGATGCGGAACGGCGACGCGCTGACGTAATCCATACCCACGCGGTGGCAAAACTTGACGCTGTCCGCATCGCCGCCGTGCTCGCCGCAGATGCCCACCTCCAGATGTGGCCGCGTGGCGCGCCCGCGCGCGATCGCCCACTCAATCAGCATGCCCACGCCGGCTGCATCGAGTGTCTGGAAAGGATCGGCCTTGAAGATAGCTGCCTTCTTCTCGTCCACGTAGTCAGGGAGGAAGCGACCGGCATCGTCGCGGGAAAGCCCCATCACAGTTTGCGTCAGGTCGTTTGTTCCGAAGGAGAAGAATTCGGCGACCTCGGCAATCTCGTCCGCGAGCAAAGCAGCGCGCGGCAACTCAATCATCGTGCCGACAAGATAGTGGAGTTTTACTTTAGATTTGCTGATGATCTTGTCGGCGATCCGACGTGTTGCTTGGTCGAGGATTTGCAGCTCTTTCTTGTCCATGGTGAGGGGGTGCATAATCTCAGGTATTACTTTAAGTCCTCGCTTTTGGCAATCAATCGCCGCTTCAATGATTGCTCTTACCTGCATCTCGAGAATCTCGGGATAAGTGATGACCAACCGGCAGCCGCGGTGGCCCAGCATGGGGTTGGCCTCGCGCAATTGCTCGACGCGGCGCGCAATGGTTGAGACATCCACGCCGATTTTTTTGGCCAGCTCCTTCTGCTGCTCGGGATCGTGCGGGACAAACTCGTGCAGCGGCGGGTCGATTAGGCGAATCGTTACTGGCAGGCCATCCATGGCTTCGAAGATGCCGATGAAATCCCGGCGCTGAAAAGGCAGCAGCTTGGCCAGCGCCTTCCGCCGTGCTTCCACATCGTCCGCAACAATCATCTCCTGAATGGCAAGCTGGCGTTCGACGCTGCGCTCCGGCTTCTCGAAATCCTTGAAGAACATGTGCTCTGTGCGGCAGAGCCCAATTCCCTCCGCACCCATTTCCCGAGCCTTGCGCGCGTCGTGCGGCGTATCTGCATTGGTGCGCACGCCCAAGCGGCGAATACTGTCCGCCCATTTCATCAGCGTCGAACACGCTAGCGGCGGCTCGGGCCGAGCCAGTGGGACCTCGCCCGAATAGACGGTGCCTTCGTTCCCGTCAAGCGTAAGCCAATCCCCTTCCGTGATAACGCGGCCGTTTGCGTGCATCTTCTTAGCCGCGTAGTCGATGTCGAGCGCCTCACAGCCGACGACGCAGCACTTCCCCCAGCCGCGGGCGACCACTGCTGCGTGGCTTGTCTTGCCACCGGTCGCCGTCAGAATCCCCTGGGCAACGAACATGCCGCCAACGTCCTCGGGGCTGGTTTCGCGCCGCACCAGGATGACGCGCTCTCCGCGCGCGGCCCACTCCTCCGCTTCATGCGCAGTGAAAACCGCCTTGCCGACGGCGGCGCCGGGCACGGCGTTGATCCCTGTTGCCAACTTGCGTGACGCCAGGGCATTCCTTTGCACGGAAGCAGCGATCACCGGATAAAAAAGCCGCTCGACATCTTCAGCTTTGATCCGCTCGATGGCTTCTTCGCGGGTGATTAGTTTTTCATTGGCCATGTCCACGGCAATTTCGAAGGTGGCTCCGGGCGAGCGCTTTCCCACCCGGGTCTGGAGCATGTAGAGCTTGCCGTCTTCGACGGTGAACTCCATGTCCTGCATGTCGCGGTAATGCTTCTCGAGCTTGCGCCGAGCATCTTCAAGTTGTTTGTAAACTTTCGGCATTATGCGTGCCATCTCGGAAAGATGCATGGGCGTGCGAATGCCCGCGACAACATCCTCGCCCTGCGCGTTGATCAGGAAGTCTCCGTAGAAGACCTTCTCGCCCGTGGAGGGATCGCGCGTGAAGCAGACGCCGGTGCCGGAATTCTCGCCGCGGTTGCCGAACACCATCTGCACAACATTCACCGCCGTGCCCAACAGGCCGGTGATCTTCTCCACTCGCCGGTAGGTCACCGCCTTCTCCGCCATCCACGACTCGAAAACGGCGCCGATCGCGCCCCAGAGCTGCTCCTGCGGGTCTTCGGGAAAATCCTTACCGGTTTCTCCGCGGAAGTATTTCTTGTATTCCTTGACCAACTCGCGCCAGCCGTCAGCGCTCACCTGCGTGTCATCCTTTACGCCGAGGCGCGTCTTCACCGCGCGGAGCTTGGCTTCCAACTCATCTTTCGGAAGGCCGATGACAACAGACGAATACATCTGTACAAAGCGCCGGTAAGCGTCATAGGCGAAGCGGTCGTCGCGGGTTTTTTCGGCGAGGGCTTTGACGGACTTCTCATTCAATCCGAGGTTCAGGATCGTCTCCATCATCCCGGGCATCGACCGTGCGGAGCCTGAGCGCACGCTGACGAGCAGCGGATCTTTCGCATCACCGAGCTTCTTCCCGACCAAGCGCTCGAGCCGCGCCAGGCTCTTTTCGACTTCGCGCTTGAGCGTCGAAGGATACTTGCGGTCACGCTTGAAAAAGTAATCGCAGGCTTCCGTCGTAATCGTGAAGCCGGCCGGGACCGGCAATCCAATGCGGGTCATTTCGGCAAGGCCCGCACCCTTGCCGCCAAGGAGATCCTTCATTTCACCAGTGCCATCGGCCCGGCCGTTGCCAAAGAAGTAGACGTATTTCATCCGTTCCTCGCCCATTCGAGATTGTTCCCAAGGTACAATCGCGGAGCTGTTTGGCTTTCTTGTCGGCGCGCCGACAGAATACCGCCGCAAAACTTCAAGTGAAACCTTATGTGGTTCATTTCGATTCCTCCGAAACCATCTCGGAGAAATCTGCAATTGTCGTGAACTCGCGCAACAACTCCGCAAGGAGGCTTAAGCGATTCTTGCGTAATTCATCTTCCTCAGCCATCACTAGAACATCATCAAAGAATCGGTCCACCGTAGGTCGCAACTCAGCGATTACTTCAAGTGCTTCTCGATAGTGGCCCGACCGTTTATGCGC
>Ga0187846_10001403_pt1 | contig 13662 bp, 10 predicted proteins | sample TC_taG_FD_161473 | JGI IMG/M metagenome (GOLD analysis project Ga0187846, IMG submission 161473) | Biofilm microbial communities from the roof of an iron ore cave, State of Minas Gerais, Brazil - TC_06 Biofilm (v2) | ecosystem: Environmental > Terrestrial > Deep subsurface > Cave > Wall biofilm...
TCCACGCGGCGATCGCGGGAGCGATTCTCCTCTACGTTCTTGCGGTGCTGGTGTTCCTGCGGCGGCGTGCCACGATCGCGGGAGTGCTGGGCAGCCTCGCCGTCGCGCTGGCCGGCATCGGCGGCTTCGCGGCGCTGGCGGGGATCGCTCACGACCGTTCGACGGTCCTCACCCAGGCGACCGTGCTCGAGGCGAGCTCGGGCACGGGACTCGCACGCGCGACGGCGGTGGCCGCAGTCGCGGTTCCTTACGGCGGTCGGTTTCGGATCGCGGTCCCGCGGAAGATGGTGGCCGGCCCGGTGACATCCGCGAGCGACCTCGGGATCACGCTCGGCAGCGCCGGCACGGTGCTGGCGGGAGCGATGCGCCCGGCGGAAGCGGCTCGGGTGCTCCAGGCCATCGGCGCCGTTCCGTTCCCGGGGTCAGGGTGGATGAGCGCAGACGGGCGGCATCTGACCGTGGACCTGGGATCCGCGCGGGCCCGTCAGGTGCAGCTCCGCTGGCGCGGCCGCATCTACCCGGTCGGCGACCTTCCCCCCGGGCGCTCGGCCCCCCCGCTCGATCCCGGGCAGTGGGCCGACGCCGCCGACGCGCGCACGCTGCCCGACGTGGAAGGCGCCGTGCTGGCCGGGATCTTTCAGCCCCCGTCGGGCGATGCTATACTGGGGACCACGACGCCGGTGCTGGTCGGGGAACTGGACGGGTCGGCGCCCGTGTTCACCATCGAGGGCGCCGGCACGCCGGGACCCCACATGACGTTTCTGCTGATGCCGCTCGACCTCCGATAACCGAGGGATGCCGTGGGAAATCCCGTGCTGCGCGGAGACCTTCGAGCCCGGTCCGCCAGCCGGAAGGTCTGGGTCATCGTGGCGATCTACCTCGGCGTGCTGGGCATGCTCATCCTCTTGGGCCTCCCGCCCGAGCTGGGCCGCGCGGCGGCCGCGCACGAAGGCAGCCTGTACGCGGCGGGGCTCGCCGTTCAGGCGGTGCTGGTGACGTACTTCGCCTCCGCGTGTATGGCCCAGGAGATCGCCGTCGAAGGTGAGAAGGCACCCGTGGATCTTGCCTTCGCTCCGTTCTCTCCCTCCACAATCGTCGTCGGCAAGAGCCTGGCGTCGCTCGCGACCGTCTGTTACTGGCTTCTGTTGGGGACCCCGCTCATGGTGTTTGCGGCGGGGATCCGGCAACTGCCGCTGCTGGCGGTCATCCTCCCGACCGTGGTCATCGCGGTGACGGCGTGGGGAATCGGCCAGATCGGGATGTTCTATAGTGTCGTGGTGGAGTCGGAATTCTCCCGAAGCCTCGCGCACTGGACGACGCTCATCGCGGTTTTTGCCGTGACCGCCGTGTTGCCTTTCCCAGTGCGATGGGCCAATCCGGTCGTCGCCGCCACCCGCGCCGCCGAGGGCGCGCTCCCGGCGCCCGTCTTCGTCGCGCTGGTTGCGTACGGAGCGCTGGGGGTGGCATGTGCGCTCGCGGTCCGCGCGAGGCTGCGGGAGTTCAAGGCGGCATGAACGAGGAAGCCCGCGGAGTCCATGAGGTCCTCGCCCGGGTGTCGTTCAGGCTCGCGGTGGGGATCGTGCTCGGCCGCACCGTCCGCGCCGCGGCGGCCGCGTCCGTGCTCGCGCTGATCTGGGCGCTGGCGACCGTGGCGGTCCCGATCCCCCCGCCGCCGCCGAGGGCGGGTGCCGCGCTTCTGCTGGTGCTGCTCGCGAGTTTCCCGGTCCTCGTGTGGTTATGGCGTCCGTCCCGCCTGGCCGCGGCCCGGGCCGTGGATGGACGGCTCGGCCTGGCGGACCGGTTGAGCACGGCCGTGGAACTGCTGGCTCAACCCGAGGCGCCCCGCGGCCTCGCCCGGGTGCAGATCGTCGATGCGCTGAGGGCCGCGTGGCGCTTTTCTCCCGCCGCGGCCGCTCCCGTGCGATTCCCGAGAGAGACGTGGGCGTTTCTCGCGGCGTGCGCGGGGCTTGCGTTGTGGGCGCACTTCCTTGCGGGCTGGTCGGTTCCCGGGTGGCCCGCCGCGCGAACCGCGGGGGTGATCCATCGCGAGGGCCAGTCCCTCGTGACGCTCGGTCAACGGCTCGAATCGCAAGGGCAGGCGCGGGGGCTCCCCGAGACCCGGCGGGCCGCGGGGCTGCTTCAGGACCTCGGCCACCGGCTGCAGGATCCGAGGACGTCCCGCTCCGCGGCCCTCGCGATGCTCGGGGGAGCGGGTCGCCAGTTGCGCTCGGCCCAGGAAGCGGTGAGGCGCCGCCTCGGCGCGGCGGCGCCCGCCGGGAACAAGGGGAACGCCGTGGCGGAGGCGCCCTCCGCGGGTACATCCCCAAACGACGCGGACCGTCTTGAAGGCGCGCTCCGCGAACTCCAGTCGGTCACCCAGCAACTGCGCGAGGAAGGAACCCATGAGACGCCAGCGCATCTCGCGTTCCGGCTGCGCGGCGTGGTCGAATCACTGGACCGAATGCGCGTGCCCCCCGCATCCCGCGACGTCGTGTCGGCCGCGCGCCGCGCGCTCGAGGAGGGCCGGCTCTCGGCGGCCACCTCCGCGCTGGGCGACGCGGCACAGGATCTGCGGGGAATGGAACGGATGTTGGGCGACGCCCAAGGCGTCGGCGAGGCCGGCCGTCTGGTGCAGCGTTCCGCCGATCAGATCGCCGCGGGCGGGCCGCTCGGAAACGGGTTGCGGTCGGGCGAGCGGGAGTTGTCCGGAGCCGCGCCGCCCCAATCCGCCCCGGGCCCCAACCCCCCCACCGCGTCGGGCGCGAGGGAGACGGCTCCACCTCCCGGGCCCAACCAGGGGAGCCTCCCCGGCCAGGGGGCTGGGCGGCCGCTGGGCGCCGCGACCCCGCGGCTCGGCGAACACGGGGTCGAGGAGCGGCTATCCGGGATCCCCGGCGAGGGCCCGGCGATCACGCGCGACCTGCTGGCCCCCGGACGCGGCGGGACGTCCCGCCTCCCGGCGGTGCGCCCGCCCGCCGACGTGGCCCACGCCAACGACCGGGCGATCGCGCGCGAAGATCTTCCGCCTGCGTACGTCACGATCATCCGCCGCTACTTCGAAGCGCTGGGAGAACCGAGATGAGCGATCCGATCGAGCACGCGGTCGCAGAATTCCGCACGACGTGTGCCGCGATTCACGGCGAGTTGAGCCGGGTGATCGTCGGGCAGCGGGACCTGCTCGACTCGGTGATCATCGCGTTGCTGGCCGGCGGCCACGTCCTGCTCGAGGGAGTCCCCGGGCTCGGCAAGACGCTCCTGGTGCGGACACTGGCGCAGGCGCTGGACCTGCGGTACTCGCGCATTCAGTTCACCCCCGACCTGATGCCGGCGGACATCCTCGGCACGAACTTGATCGTGCAGGATGAAACCGGCCGCCGCCGGTTTGAGTTTCAGCCGGGGCCCGTGTTTTCGCAGATCGTCCTCGCCGACGAGATCAATCGCGCCACGCCGAAGACGCAGTCCGCGCTGCTCGAGGCGATGCAGGAGCACGCCGTCACGATCGCCGGCCAGTCGCGCCACCTGGACGAACCCTTCTTCGTGCTCGCTACGCAGAACCCCATCGAGATGGAGGGTACGTACCCGCTCCCCGAAGCGCAGCTCGACCGGTTCTTGTTCAAGCTCAGGGTGCCGTTCCCGGACCTGCCGGATCTCCACGCGATCATCGACCGAACGACGGGGGTGGAGGATGCCGCCGCGCACCGCGTGGTCGCCGGACCGGCGGTGGTGCGCATGCAGGCGCTGGCCCGCCAGGTGCCCGTGGCCAGCCACGTGCGGGATTACGCGGCACGCCTGATCCTCGCCACGCACCCCGACTCGGACGCCGCGGTCGAGACGGCGCGGCGCTACATCCGGTACGGGGCCAGCCCTCGCGGCGCGCAGGCGCTCGTGCTGGCCGGCAAGGTTCGCGCCCTCAGCCAAGGCCGGCTGAACGTCGCGATCGAGGACCTGCAAGTGCTCGCGCTTCCCGCGCTGCGCCACCGGCTGATCCTGAATTTCGAGGGCGAGGCGGCGGGGGTGGAGCCCGACGACGTGCTGCGGGCCGCCATGGCGGAACTCGACGCCCGGGAAATCCGCGCCCGCGAGGGCTAACCCGCATGGCCGGTCGCGCGGACTCCGATCCGGCGGCGCCCACGACGCCCCTGCTCGACCCGGAGTTTCTTCAGAAACTGGAGACCCTCGGCCTGGTGAGCCGGAAGCGCATTCGAGGCGAGCAGCGGGGCGACCGCCGCAGCGTCTCCCGGGGTCGGGGGGTGGAATTCTCCGACCACCGCGCGTACCAGCTGGGGGACGATTACCGGTACATCGACTGGAATGTCGTGTCGCGCCTCGACCGTCTCTTCGTGAAGATGTTTTCGGAAGAAGAGGACCTCGATGTGTCCTTCGTGCTGGACACCAGCCGCTCGATGGCCGCGGGCAGCCCCAGCAAGCTGATGCTGGCCAAACGCCTCGCGGCCGCGATTGGCTACATCGGGCTCGTCAACCTCGACCGCGTCGGGGTGACCGCGTGCTCCGCGGACGCCGGCCCGCGCCTCGACCGTCTCCGAGGCCGGGCCCGGGTCTTCGACCTGCTGCGCTTTCTCGACGGACTCGAGCCGGCCGGGGAGACCGATCTCCTGCTGGCGATGCGACGTCACTTCGCGGGAGTCCGCCGCCGCGGCCTGCTGATCGTGCTCTCCGACCTGTTCGACCCCCGCGGCTACGAGCGGGCCCTGCTGCTGGCACGCTATCACCGCGTCCAGACGTTTCTCATTCACATTCTTGCCGATGAAGAGTTGACGCCCGCGGTGGCCGGCGACCTGCGGTTGGTCGACGTGGAGACCGGCCGCGCGGTCGAAGTCACCGTGGACGCGGAGGCACTGCGCGCGTACGCGCAGGCCCGCGACGCGTACCTCAGCGGCGTCGAGCGGTTCTGCCTCCGCCACGGGATCGATTACCTCAGAACCTCGACGTCGGTGCCCGTGGAGGCCTTGGTGCTGCGCTGGCTGCGGCAAGGGGGGCTGGTCGGGTGACCTTCGCCGTGCCGGCCGCGCTGTGGGGACTGCTGGCGATCCCCTGCCTGATTCTTCTCTACCTGCTGCGCGTCCGACGGCGGGACCACCCGGTGAGCACCATCCTGCTGTGGCAGCGTTCCGCCCCCACCCTCGCCGCGTCCCGGCCGTCGCGGCGGATCGAGCGCAGTGTGTTGCTCCTGCTGCAGATTCTCGCCACGGTCGCGCTCGTGACCGCGCTCGCCAGGCCGTCCATCGTGGAGCGCGGCGCCGGGGGTGGCGACGTGCTCCTGGTCCTCGACCTGTCGCTTTCAATGCGGGCGCGCGATGTCGCGCCCACACGATTCGACCGGGCCCGGGACGAGGCAATGGAGATCGTGGCGCACCTGCGTCCCGGTCAGCGCGCGGGACTGATCACCGCCGGGCCCAGGCCGCTGGTGCGCGTGACGCCGACCGAGGACCGGGACCGCCTGGTCGCGGCCCTGCGGGAGCTTCAGCCCTGGGACGCCTCGGGCGACGTGGCCGGCGCCGTTCGACTCGCCGCGGCCCATCCGCTCGGCCCCGGCGGTCGGATCGTGGCGTGGACCGACGGCGCGCGGGGCCCGCTTCCCGCGCTGCCCCGAGTGGCCTACCGCATCCTGGGGAGTTCCGACGACAACGTCGGCATCACCGCGTTTCGGGCGCTGCGCGATCCGCGCGGCGCCGAAGCGCTCGTCCGGGTCGAGAACTTCGGGACGCGTTCGCGCCGGGTTCCGCTCGAGGTCACCCACGACGGCGCCACCACGTATCGCGCGGTGCTGGATCTGCCGCCCGGCGCGAGCCGGACGGTGGTCTTCCCGATCACCGCCGCGGGCCGCTTCACGGCCCGGCTCGCGGTGCACGACATCCTCCCGGACGACGACTCGGCCACCGCGATCCTGGATCCCGCTCCGCTGCCCTCGGTCCTGGTGGTCGGACCGGGCGACCCCTATCTGGAGAACGTCCTCCGCGCCCTTCCGGTCGTCCGCGCCGCCGCGACGCGCGCCGTCGATCCGACGACGTGGCGGTCCTACGGGGTCGTCATCCTCGACCGCGTCGACCCCGGGCCGATCCCGCCGGGAGACTACCTGCTGATCCGCACCGTCCCACCAAACCTTCCGGTGGCCGCCGCCGGAGACGTGCGGACGCCGGACATCGCGTCGTGGGACCGGACCGATCCCGTGCTCCAGTTCGTGGATCTTCGGGGCGTCCGTATTCTCCGTGCGCTCCAGCTCGTCCCCGAGGGCGGCCGCGTGCTGGTCGGCGGGACCGTCCCGCTCCTCTGGGCGTATGAGGGGGAGGGCGTTCGCGCGCTCTTGCTCCCGTTCGCGCTTCAGGATTCCGATCTGCCCATGCACGTGGCGTTTCCTCTTCTCGTGGCCAACGGCCTCGGCTGGCTGGGGGGCGGGGCGTTGGACGTGCGCGCGGGGGAAACGCTGCAGATACCGGCGGGCGGCGGAACGCGAGCCCGAGTGATCGATCCGGAAGGGCATTCCCAGCTCGTACCGGCGACCGCGGGCATGTTTCTCTTGCCGCCGTTCCAGCGTGCAGGCGTCTACCGGCTGACCTCCGCCTCCGGCGAGCGGCAGATCGTCGCGCGGATCGGCGACCCGCGCGCGGGGATGGTCCGCCCGGGGCCCGCGGATCGCGCCGTCCCGTCCGCGCCTGGAACGGGGGACGCGGGGCCGCTTGTCACGCGCGCGTCCCTGTGGCCGTGGTTTCTCCTCGCGGCCCTCGGCATCATCATGGGCGAGTGGGTGCTCGCGACGCGCCGGGAGGGCGACCGATGACGTCTCCGCTCCGGTTCGTCCATCCGGTCGCATTGCTCTTACTCCCGCTCGTGCTGATCGCGCTGGCCCTAGGGCGCCGCCGGCTCGGCATTCGCTGGCGTGTGGCGACCGCGCTGCGCGCCGCCTCCCTCGCGCTCCTCGTCGTGGCGCTCGGCGGGCCGCTGGTGCGCGCGCCGGCGACCGGGGTCAGCGTCGTCTTTGCCGTGGACCGGTCGTTCAGCCTGACGCCGTCCGGCGACCGCGCCGCGGCCGCCTTTCTGAGCGAGGCACTGTCGCGAGCCGGCCCCCATGATCGGGCCGGCGTCGTCGCATTTGCCGGGCGCGCCCTCCTGCGTTCCCCGGTCGAGGCGCATCCCGCCTTCGAAGATTTCGGCCCTCGTCCCGACCCGGATTCGACCGACATCGGTGCGGCGCTTGACCTGGCGCTTCGGGTCCTCCCCGGCGAAGGGACCCGCCGCATCGTCGTGCTCAGCGACGGCGGGGAAAACCGCGGCGACGCGGTGGCGGCCGCGCGCGCCGCGGCGGCGCAGGGTGTCGTGGTGGACGCGGTCCCGATCGTGCCTCGAACGCCGGACGACGTCCTGGTCGATGAGGTGGTGGCCCCGTCGGAAGTGCACGTGGGGGAGACCTACGAGGTGCGTGCGATCCTGCGCTCGACTTCCCCGGCGCAGGCGGTGATCAGCCTGCGCCGGGACGGGGCCGATGCGGGCGTGCGGCGCGTGTCGCTTCCCGCGGGCGAGGTCGGCGTATCGTTCCCGGAGGTGGCGCGGCGGGAGGGAACCGTCCGCTACCGCGTCGACCTCGCCGCCTCGCCCGACGCGATCCCCGAGAACGACCACGGGGAGGCGGTCGTCGTCGTGCGCGGCCGTCCCCGGGTGCTGTTCGTGACGGGAAGCCAGACCCCGCTGTCCGGCTGGCTGGCGCGGCAGGGTCTGGACGTCGACGTCCGCGGTCCGGACGAGCTGCCCGCGCAGTCGGCCGGGCTCGCCGCGTACGGGGGCGTGGTGCTCGACGACGTGGCGGCCGCCGATCTGAGCCGCCCCCAGCAGGGCGCCCTCCAGGCGTTTGTGGAGGCCGGCGGCGGAGGGCTGCTCGCCATCGGGGGACCGCACAGCTACGGGGTGGGCGGATACGCGGGCACGCCGCTCGAGACCGTGCTGCCGGTCACGATGGACGTCCGTCAGACGATGGCGCTTCCGACGGTCGCGATCGTCTTGGTGATTGATACCTCAGGGAGCATGGAGGCGTTTGGGACCGAGCTGGCCAAGGAGGAACTCGCCAAGGAGATCGGGTCCTCCGTGATCGATCTGCTGGGGGAGCACGACCAGATCGGGGTCATCACCTTCGACCAGGAATACCGGTGGCTGGTGCCCCCCACCGCGGCGCGGAATCGGGCGCAGGTGCTGCAACAGATCGCGCGCCTCCGGGCCGGAGGTGGCACCCTGATGTACCCGCCGCTTCGCGCGGCGTGGGAGTTTCTGCGCCGGTCCCCGGCGAAGGTCCGCCACGCGATCGTGCTCAGCGACGGCTTGACCGATCCCGGCGACTTCCACGGGCTCGTCACGGCGATGGCCCGCTCGAAGGTGACGGTCAGCACCGTCGCCATCGGGCGGGATGCCGACCTGCCCTTCATGCGCAACGTGGCGCAATGGGGCGGAGGCCGGGCGTACGCGGCGAAGGATCTGTACAGCGTCCCGAAGATCTTCACCGCGGAAGCGTTGATGGCGGTCCGGTCATTCATCGTCGAGGAGCCCGTGCACCTCGCGCGTGCGGGTCCGGGCCCGACGCTCGCGGATCTCTCCACGCCCCCGCCGATCCGCGGGTACGTGGCGACCGTGGCGAAGCCGGCCGCGCAGGTCGGCCTCGCCAGCCCGCGCGGCGATCCCATCCTGGCCACGTGGCGGCATGGGCTCGGCCGGGTGGTGGCGTTCACCTCGGACGACGGCACCCGCTGGACCGCGCCCTGGGCGTCCTGGCGCGACGTCGCCCGGTTCTGGTCCCAGGCGGTGCGGTGGACCGTGCGCGATGACGCGCGCGGGTTGTACCTGGCTGGCGCCATCGACCGCACCGGCGCGTCGGCGCGCGCGGTCCTCGACGCGCGCCGCGCGGACGGGGCCCCGTGGGACGCGCTCGCCGTCACAGGAGAGGTGGCCGCGCCGGACGGCGAGCGCAGGTCGATCGTGCTCGATCAGACCGCGCCGGGGCGATACGAGGGCGCCTGGCCGACCGCGCGTCAGGGAATCTACACGCTCACCGTCGCCGCACACTCCCTCGACGGAGTGGTGGGCGTCCGGACGATCGGCCTCGTGGTTCCGTACTCCCCCGAGTATCGCGTTCCCGGCGGCACCCCGGGGCTGCTGGCGCGGCTGACCGAGACGACCGGAGGCACCCTGCTGCTGAAACCGGAGGACGCGTTTCGGCCAGGCAGGGGAACCGGAGCGCGCGAGGCGTGGCCCGTCCTCGCGAGCCTCGCGCTGGCCGCGCTGCTCGCCGAGGTGAGCGTCCGCCGCCTCCCCGCGCTGGTGCAGTTTCTGTCCGCGATGGCCGCCGCGGTCACACGCCGGACCCGCCCGAGGCCGGGGACCGCCGACGCCGACCGGGCGTACGATGCCGCGGACCGGTGGGCGGTCGAGGCGGCACGGTTCAGGGAGGAGGATGCGTTGCGCGCCGCGTCGATGCAGAACGCGGCGCGCCTGTTCATCGCCCGGCTGCGCGCGAACAAGCGCCCCTAGCGGGGTGGCCAGCCGCGCGGAGATCGCAGCCCCGTTGGACCCCGCCGGTTAGGCGGCCGGGCAGATCGTGAGGAGGTCTTCGGGCCGGTCGAGGCGGTGATGCGGGGCCTCGGCGAGGAGGGATTTCGCCTCAAGCGTTCCCCAGAGGGCCGCCGCGGTTCCCGCCCCGGCGTTCCTGCCGGCGACGATATCCACCGGGCTGTCGCCGACCATGAGCGCCCGCCCGAGCGGGACGCCCAGACGCGCGGCCGCGGTGCGGACCGGCGCCGGATCCGGCTTCGGCCGCGGGATGTCTTCCTCGGTGATCACCACCGCGCACCATCGATCCAGCCGGAAGGCCGACACCGCCGCCTGCGTCGTCGCCCGCCGCTTGGACGTCACGATCCCCATGACGTAGCCGCGGACCCTGAGGGTTTCGAGGACGTCCGCCACCCCGGGGAACAGGTGCGCGTACCGGTCGTGCAACGCCAGGTATCGGCGGACGTATGCGCGCGCAAGGAATTCGTCCCGGCCGGGGGCGAGGAGGCGGAACCGGTCGCGGATCGGGAGGCTCCAGGTCCGCATGGCTTCCGCCCGATCGACCTCCGCGCGCAGGTGGGCCCGCACCGTGTCTTCAAACGCGATCGTGATCAACCGCGCGCTGTCCAAGAGCGTCCCGTCGAGGTCGAAGAGGACCGCCCCGTAGCGGTCCGCCCTCAGTCGGTCCACGCCTGCGCCGGGCGGCCGTCCCACATCGCCGTGTACAGCGAAAGCAGTTCCTCGCGGGCCAACGGCCGGGGATTGTTTGGACGCGGATACTGCTCCATGCACTCCTCGACCAGTTCCGGCAGCCGCTCCCGCTCCAGCCCGAGCCCCTTGAGCGAGTCGGGAATCCCGACGTCGCGGCACAGCCCGCTGACGTGGGCGACGATGTCTTCGCCGGGCCGGCCCGCGGCGACCGCCACGGCCTCCAGGCGTTCGCGCCCGGCCGCGCGATTGTACGCCAGCGTGTAGGGCAACGCCAGCGCGCAGGAGAGGCCGTGCGGGAGGTGGAGCCGGTTCGCGAGCGTGTACGCGATCGAGTGGCCGAGCACCATGCCGGCGTTGATCGTGAGCCCGCCCACGTACGCCGCGAGGGCCATCTGCGCGCGGGCCCGGCCGTCCTCGCCGGCGGTGTAGGCGCGGCGGAGCGCTCCGAAGATGAGGCCGATCCCCTGGGTCGCGGTGAGGTCGGTGAACGCCGTCGCGTCGGTGGACAGCATCCCCTCCACGCAGTGTGAGAGCGCGTCGAGACCCGTGTGGGCCGTCACCACGGGGGGAAGAGAGTGCGTCAGAAGCGGATCCAAGATCGCCCCCGTGGCCAGCAGCTGAGGGTGCCTGCTCGCGAAGGCCTTGCGCGGGCCGCTCGTCACCACCGCGTTCTGGCTGGCTTCCGATCCGGTCCCCGCGGTCGTGGGCACCAGGATCGTCGGGACCGCCGGCGAGGCGAAGCGCCGGCCCACGAACTGTGTGTAGTCCAGCGCGCTTCCGGGGTTGCGGGCCAGCGCGGCACTGAGCTTGGCGATGTCGAGCACGCTGCCGCCGCCCACGCCGGCGACGACCGCCGGTGAGAGGCGCCGCGCCAATTCCGCGGCCCGGTCGGCGACCTCCACGCTCGGTTCACCCGGAATGTCATTGTAGCGGTGGAGTTCGAACCCCGCGGCCGTGAGCCCCTCGGCGACGGGCCGGGCCAGGGCCAAGCGGTCGACGACACCGTCGGTCACGAGCAGCGCGGCCCCCGGCTTGATGCCTAGTTCCTGCACCACCTCCGGGATCCGCGACGCGCCGCCCGCCCCAAACCAGACCCGGCTCGGGCACCGAAACGTACGCGGGTGATCGAACAGCTGATAGTGAGCGGACATCGGCACCTCCCGGCGAGCGCGTCAGAGAGCCATCGAGCGTTGACCCCCGGTTGATCCAGATGATACCATCGGGGCGACCGGCCGCGCAATTTCATCGAGTCCTGGAGCACCGCAGATGGTCGTCGGGGTTGAGCGTCTTCCCGCGGGGCTCGGTGTCCCCGCCGCACTGCCCAATCTCCTCAGGGTGCATCAGCGATTCCCGCGCCCGCGGGTTGACGACGTCGCGGCGGCGGTCCGGTCCGAACTGCGCGGCCTTGACCTCGGATCCCGGATCCGCCCTGGCGGCCGGATCGCGATCACGGCCGGGAGCCGGGGGATTCGCGATATCGTTCCCATTTTACGGACGGCGGCGGACGCGGTTCGGACGGCCGGAGGAGAGCCGCTCTTGGTGGCGGCGATGGGAAGCCACGGCGGAGGGACGGAGGACGGGCAGCGTGCGTTACTGGCCCACCTGGGGATCACTTCCGAGGCGGTCGGGGCCCCCGTCGCGGCCTCCATGGAGACGGTGGAGTTGGGGCGGACGCCCCGCGGGTTCATCGCGTACTGCGATCGCGGGGCGGCGGAATGCGACGGCCTCCTCGTCGTCAATCGGATCAAGCCGCACACCGCGTTTCACCGGCCCTTCGGCAGCGGCCTGTTGAAGATGCTCGGCGTCGGGCTCGGGAAGGCGGCCGGCGCGGCCCAGATCCACCGGCAGGGGCCCGCGCAGATGGCGGGCGTGATCCGGGAAATCGGGGAGTTTGTGGTGGCAACGGGACGCGTGCTCGGCGGCCTCGCCGTGATCGAGAACGGCTACGAGGAGACCGCCCGCGTGGTCGGGATCCCTCCGGCCAGGATCGCGGACGTTGAGGTGGAGCTGTTCCGCGAGGCACAGGCGCTGATGCCCCGCCTGCCCGTGGAGACCATGGATCTCCTCATCGTCGACGAAGTCGGTAAGAACTTCAGCGGGACGGGGATGGACGTGAACGTGATCGGCCGCTGGCGGATTGCCGGTCTCGACGAGCCCGAGACGCCGCACGCCGAGCGGATCGTAGCCCTCCGCCTGTCGGAGGCCTCGGGCGGGAACGCGCAGGGGATCGGCCTCGCGGATTTCACGACGCGGGCCGTCGTGGAACGGATTGACTTCGCGGCCACGTATCTGAACTGCCTCGTCAGCACCTACGTCCAGCGGGGGATGATTCCGATCGTGCTGGCGACCGACCGGGACGCGGTCTTGGCCGCCCTGGGCAGCCTCGGGCTTCCGGATCCGCTGCGCGCGCGCATCGTGCGGGTTCCGAACACCCTCCATCTGGAAGACGTCTGGGTGTCCGAACCGCTGCGCGGGGAACTCGAGGACGAGGCGCGCGTCGTAGGGGTGCCGGAGCAGATGCGCTTCGACTCCGCCGGCCGCCTGTGCTGATGGACGGGAGCGCGTCGCGCGGGGCCGTCGCGGCCGCGGTGGCCCGTGCCGCCGAGCTCCTCCGCCGGGGCCGGGACAACGTGGCGCTCACCGGCGCGGGAGTCAGCACGGAGTCGGGGCTGCCGGACTTTCGATCAAAGGACGGGGTGTGGGGGCACGTGGATCCCATGCGGGTGGCGTCCCTCACGGCCTTCCGACGGGACCCCGAGTCCTTTTACGCGTTCTACCGCGCCCGCCTCGCCATGCTGGGCGAGGCCGCGCCGAACGCCGCGCACCGGGCGATCCTCCGACTCCAGACGATGGGGGCGATCGCGACCGTGGTCACGCAAAACGTGGACGGCCTGCATCAGCGGGCCGGATCGGGCGAGGTGGTGGAGGTCCACGGCAATCTTCGGGAGGCCCGATGTGATGGGTGCGGAGCCGTCTCCCCGATCGAGGAGATGACCGCGGCGCTCTCAACGGAGGGTCTTCCGCGCTGCGGCCGGTGCGCCGGGCTGCTGCGGCCGAACGTCGTCCTGTTCGAGGAGATGCTGCCGGCATCCGCGTATGCCCGCGCGGAGACCGTCTGCCGGGGATGCGGCGTCCTCCTGGTCGTGGGGTCGTCGCTGGAAGTCTACCCGGTCGCCGAGTTGCCGCGCCTCGCCGTGCGACACGGGGCGCGGCTCGTGATTGTGAACCGGGATCCGACCCCGCACGACGGCGCCGCGGAGGTCGTGCTGCGGGAGGCGGCCGGGACCGTGCTGCCGCAGATCGCGGGTGCGGTGGAGGCGCTGCAGGATGCGTGACGCGGGCGCGGGGGAGGGGGCCGGGGATGAAGCAGGCTGAGGTCGGTGTGTTCGGCGGATCCGGGTTCTA
>Ga0187846_10001404_pt1 | contig 13651 bp, 12 predicted proteins | sample TC_taG_FD_161473 | JGI IMG/M metagenome (GOLD analysis project Ga0187846, IMG submission 161473) | Biofilm microbial communities from the roof of an iron ore cave, State of Minas Gerais, Brazil - TC_06 Biofilm (v2) | ecosystem: Environmental > Terrestrial > Deep subsurface > Cave > Wall biofilm...
CGTTCAGGAGGAGCGCCGGCGCGTTCGCGAGATTGCGGCCCTGGTAGATCTCCCGAGGCTCGAACACGGTGACGTGGGCATCCGGGTAGGCCTCGAGCTTCTGGCGGATCTCCGTCGTCAGCTCGCGCCCTTGCTCCGGGGTAATCGATGGATTGTAACGGTTCAGGTAGACGCCTTCGGGCACCGGATAGGAGTAGGCAAGGGTGCGCTTCCAATCGATGCGCGGAGCGATCTCCTCGAAGCTCGACTGACCCGCCAGGGCCCGACCGATCCGCGTAGGGCCCGTGCCGCCTCGGAGGCGGTCCACGACCGGGCGCAGGATGGCCCGGGTGGGTTTGAATCGGTCCGAGAACAGGAGAGCCCGAGCCACCATGCGGCGCCGCGCCGAGTCACCTCCGTTGCAAAAGGAGAGGTAACCTTCCTGCTGCAACCAGCGGTTCACGAAGAAATCGGACCGGGCGGATCCGTGCCCATGGTCCGAAATGACCAGGGTGACCGCGGGACCGCCCACGGCGCGGAATGCCTGGTCGATCTGCTGGCACGCGGCGTCGACCTCCCGGTAGAAGCCGAGGAGGTCGTCCCCGATGGCGTCGGGGCGTCCGGTGAGCTCCGTCCAGTGCTGGTGCTGCACGCGGTCGGTCTCCCGAAACAGCACGAACAGGAAGTCCGGTCGGAACCGGTCGCAAAGCACCTTCGCCGAGCGGCCCCGCTGATCGACGCCGCGCGTCGCCTCGGCCATCCAGTGGGCGCGCTCGGAACCCCGATACGCTGGGAGCTCCGGCACCGCGGGCTCCCCGAGTTCGCCTTCGACGATCTCCCGCGCATTGGCCGGATAGGTGGTCGGGCGCTCCGCGAGCATCCCGGGGACCAGGAAGCCATTCACGGGGTAGGCTCCGCGGATCGGAAAGTTGAGCACGCCGACCCGGAGCCCCCGACGCGAGAGGATGTCCCACATCGCCTCCGCGGGACGGAACGACTGGACGATGCGGCTCTTCCCGGGTCCACCGTCCGGTTCCGTGAACCCGAAGATGCCCAGGCTTCCGGGGTCGAGACCGGTGGCGAACGAGTACCATGCCGGAATCGTCTTCGCCGGATAGACCGAGAGCAGCGGAGCGGAGAACCCGCGCTCGCGCAGCGAGCGCAAGAACGGCATTTCGCCCGCCTTCATCAGGGGGTCGAGTAGGTCGAAGGTCCCCCCGTCGAGACCTAGCACCAGGAAACGTCGCATGCTGTGTTCGCTCCGGACGGCCTACGGGGACACTCCGGATACTCGCCGTAGGCCATTATAAAGAATCGTCCTATCTAGTGGCACTCAGCGCGCCGGCGGGCTGGTGCCGTAAGTCGCCATCCCGGCCCCTCACCCTCGCGCCGTTCGCCCCAGGGAGCGGGAAGGGCAATTCGGCGATATCCTCGCCGGAGATCCTGGCCCGTTCGTTTACCTCCTCGCCCGGCTTCCATCGACTCGTCGGCCCGCCATCCTCCCTCCGTTCCGGGGAGGTCCGCTACGGCGTGCGCCGATCCCCCGACCGGGGCGCCGTCAGAGAAGCCGAATCGCCTCGAGGTTGTAAGGGGCCCGGGTTTCGAGATTGAACCGCTTGTGAAGGCTGGTCGCCAGGTCGACCGTTTTCGACTCCTCCCCGTGGTTCAGGATGATCCGCTGGGGCCGCGGGTCCAACGACGCGACGTAGTTCAGCAGCTGGACCCGGTCGGAGTGGCCGCTGAACCCCTCGATCGTCGCGATCTCGAGCCGAACCGGGACGCTCGCCTGGCGCCCGCTGTCCATGAACGTCGCCTCGGTGAGGCCCCGCTGGAGGCGACGGCCGAACGTGCCTTCGGCCTGATACCCGACGAACAGGAGTCCGTTCTTCTCCTCGGGCGCCCAGGCCCGGAAGTACTCCATCACGGGTCCCCCGCTCATCATCCCCGAGGTAGCGAGGACGATGCACGACTCCTTGCCATCCAGCACGCTCGCGCGCATGGAGGCCGAATCGATCCGGTGGAAGATGTCCGAGAGGAAGGGGTTGTCGCCCTGCTGGAAGATCTGGGTTCGGAGCTGGCTGTTGAGATACTCCGGGTACGCGGTGTGGATCGCGGTGGCCTCGAAGATCATGCCGTCGAGGTAGACCGGCACGCGAGGGATCTTGGCTTCCCGCATCCGCTCCTCGAGGACCAGCATGACCTCCTGCGATCGGCCGACGGCGAACACCGGTACGACCAGCTTGCCGCCGCGCTCGAGCACCTTCGTCACGAGATGCGCGAACTCGTCGCTCGCCTGCTGTCGGCTGGGTTGCACGTCCCGGAAACCGCCGTAAGTGGATTCGAGGACGAGGGTCTCGAGCCGGGGGAACCGGTTTGCCGCGGGGTTGAACAGCCAGCTCCGTTCGAACTTGATGTCGCCGGAGTAGGCGAGGTTGTAGTCTCCGTCGCCCAGGTGGAAGTGGCAGATGGACGAACCGAGGATGTGGCCCGCGTTGTGGAGCGTAAGGCGCATGTCCGGGGCGATGTCGGTCGTCTCGCCCCATCGCAGCGGGATGGTCCGCGTGACGAGCTCGCGGACGTGGGAGGAATCGTAGAGCCCGCGGCGCGCCTCCTGGTTGGTGACCTTGATCGCGTCCAGCAGCATGAGCGTCATCATGTCGCGGGTCGGCGCGGTGCAGTAGATTGGGCCATGGTATCCGTACTTCAGCAGCACCGGGATGAGCCCACAGTGGTCGAGATGCGCGTGGGTCACGACGACGGCGTCCAGCGAGTCGAGCGGCAGCAGCTCGGGAGCGTTGAAGTACGGGGTGCGGTCCGAGCCCGGGTCGAGCCCGCAGTCGATGAGGACCTTCGAGTTCTGCGTCGTGAGTAAGTGGGCGCTCCGACCCACTTCGCGGTATCCGCCGAGGGAGGTGTTCCGCGACCAGATCTTCTCCGGGAGCCGGTCGCGGGCGATGCGGATACCGACCTTCTTGAGGAACGACCGACGGTCGTCGAACTGATTGCGCAGGTGGATGCGGACTTCTTCGACCGTCTTCGAGGGGATCGGCGGCGTCCGCACGACGGTCGGAACCCACCCGATCCGGCGCTTGAGGTCGTTGAGGACCGCGCCGCCCCGGCCGATCGCGGCGCCCGGGTTCGCCGCTTCGATCGTCACCTCACCGGTCTCGGGCTCGAAGAACAGGGCGCTGATCTCCGCCTCGGGCGGTATCAGCTCGCGGATCGCCGCTTCCGCCTCCTTCGGTTCCATCAGGACGGATGGGTCGGTGCGCACCAGGACCCGGCGGCGCAGGCGCTGGGCGATCTGTCGAAGGAGGTCGCCGCCCGAGAGGAAGGAGTCGAGCTGTTTCGTGTAGAGCACGATGTGGGGACCTTCGAGCTCAATGTCGGTGACCTCGACGTTCTCGGGGAGCACCTCCCCCAATGCCTGTCGTGTTTGGTCGACTAACGAGTCGAAACTCATTCCGGTATCGGAAAAGGTTTCCCGAGAAGGGGTTCGGCGCGGGGTGGAGAACGTTACGCGGGAACTGGAGGGATGGGTATCTTGAGGGCTTTCAAGCGTTTATTGATTTCGTCCTCGGAGAACTCGCGGTATTCCTTCGCGGTGATCGTGTGCACGGTGTACCCGTCGCCGCTCGCGGAGTCGCGCTTCATCGCCACGGTGAGGCCACGGAGCGCCAGGTCCACGTTGTCCGACACGCTGAGGTCGCGCGAGTACATCTCCTCGAGAACCCCGTAGGCAAACGGAGAGCCGCTTCCGACGGAGACGTACTTGTCTTCGATCGAGCCGCCGGCGGGGTCGACCGAGTAGACGTGGCCGCCCTTCGCATCTACCCCCCCAAGGATGAGCCAGGCGTAGTACGGGAACATCCGGTTCCCGTTGAGTATGTTGGCGAGCAGCGTCGCGGCGCCCTCAGCGCTAAGGGGGGCGTTTCGGCGCAGGCGATAGAGGGAGACTTCCGCTTTGAGGTACCGGGCGAGCACCTGAGCGTCGCCGACCAGCCCCGCGACGGTGATACCGAGGTTCTGGTCGATCTTGAACAGCTTCTGGGTCGCCTTGTTGGCGATCATGCTCCCCGCGGTCGCCCGCTTCTCGGTCGCGAGGACGACCCCGTCCTTGGCCACGAGGCCGATCGTGGTGGTTCCTTTCAGGAATTGCGACTCCGATTCGATCGCGGTTTGGTGCATGGGGCTTCCCACGGGTAAAACGGCGAGGTGACCGAGGCTCGGTATATAACGGCCGTGGGGGCGATTACCGCGACGACACCCGGTTTCTCGTTCCGGACGTATTCCCCGATGGAGGCGGAGTCGGGTGGGTTCGGCGGGCCGGTCCGCACCGGTGGCTAACGTTCCGGACCGCACCCGGGGGAGTGTGATGGGCCCGCACGGCAGAGCACAGGCTTTGAGCCGGCCGGCTGTTGCGACGAGCGCTCGGTTCATGCAACGGCACGACGTAATCGTAGTGGGGGCGGGGCTCGCCGGGCAGCGGGCGGCGCTCGCGGCGATCCACGCGGGCGTTGATGTGGGGCTCGTCTCGAAGCTCCATCCGTTGCGCTCGCACTCCGGGGCGGCGCAGGGTGGGATCAACGCCGCCGTGGGTGCGGAGGACTCGGTCGAGACGCACATCTACGACACGGTGAAGGGCTCGGACTACCTCGGCGACCAGGACGCGATCGAGTTCTTCTGCCACGAGGCGGGGCCGACCGTGGTCGAGATGGAGCACTTCGGCACCATCTTCAGCCGGGCTCCCGATGGCTCGCTCGCGCGCCGTCCGTTTGGGGGGGCCGGATTCCCCCGCACCATCTACGCCGCCGACCGGACCGGGCTCGCCCTGTTGCAAGCCCTCTACGAGCGACTCGGGACCGAGCGGTTCACGGTCTACGAGGAGTGGCAGCTGACCCGCATCGTCGTGAGCGGAGGCCGGGTCCAAGGGATCGTCGCGTACGACCGCCGTCGAGGGGACCTCGCGGAGATCGGAGCCAAAGCGGTCATCATCGCGACCGGACCGGCGGGCCGGATCTACGGGCGGACGACCAACGCTCACGCGTGCACGGGCGACGGCGTCGCCATTGCCTACCGCGCCGGGGCGCTCTTGAAGGACATGGAGTTTGTCCAGTTCCATCCGACGGCGCTGCTCGACAGCGGGATCTTGATCACCGAGGGGGCGCGCGGTGAAGGGGGCATCCTGAAGAACTCCCACGACGAGCGATTCATGACCCGCTACGCCCCCCACGTGATGGACCTCGCCTCCCGCGACGTGGTGTCCCGGGCCATCGTCACGGAGGTTCAGGAGGGCCGCGGATTTCCGGATGGGAGCGTCCACCTCGAGCTGATGCACCTCGGTCGAGAGATGATCGAATCGCGCCTCCAGGAGATTTGCGATTTCTCCCGAGATTTCGCGGGGATCGACCCTGTCACCCAGCCGATTCCCGTGACGCCCGCCCAGCACTACATGATGGGAGGCATCGGCACGACCACGCGAGGCGAGACCAATGTCCCGGGTCTCTACGCCGCCGGCGAGGCGGCGTGCGTGTCGATCCACGGCGCGAACCGCCTCGGGGGGAACTCCCTGCTCGAAACGCTCGTCTTCGGAAAGCAGGCCGGCGAGGCGGCGGCGGAATACGCCCGGAAGACCGGCCCCTCGGAACTGGCCGACACCGATCTCGATGAGGTGACCGGGGTCGTCCACGGGATGAGCGACCGGGCGGACGGCGCGGACCCCGCTCGACTTCGTACCGAGATGCAGTCGTGCATGGACCGCTGGGTCGGCATCTACCGGCGTCCCGAAGAGCTCGCGCAAGCCGCGAGGACGCTCCTCGACCTGAAGGAACGATTCCGATCCGTCCACGTGGCGGACCGTTCCTCCGTCTACAACGTCAACCTCACGGACGCGCTCGAAACCGGCCACATGATCGACCTCGCGGAGGTCATCGTCGCCGGGGCTATCGCCCGCACCGAGAGCCGCGGAGCCCACGCGCGAGTCGACTATCCGCGAAGAGACGACACGAACTGGATGAAGCACACGATGGCCCAATCGACACCGGAGGGCCCCGCGCTCTCCTACGCGCCGGTCGCGTTCACCCGGTGGGAGCCGAAGGAGCGGGTCTACTGATGCCACCCGAGCTGATCCAGGCTCCCTTCGAGGTCTACCGCTACGAACCCGGGGTCGACCCCGCGCCTCGCTACAGCCACTTCACGCTCGAGCTTCCCCCGCACACCCCGGTCCTGACCGCACTCCTCAAGATCCGAGACGAGCTCGACCCTTCCCTTACGCTCCGCTACTCCTGCCGCAGCGCGATCTGTGGGTCGTGTGCGATGCTGGTGAATTCGAAGAGCCGCCTGGCATGCAAGACGCAGATCGGTCCGGAGGTCGCCCGCCATGGAAAGATCGTGATCGACCCGATGAGGAACCTTCCGGTCCTCCGCGACCTCGTCACCGAGATGAACGGTTTTTGGGATCGGTACCGGCGGCTCGAGCCCGCACTGCGCCCCAACCCCGACCGACCGATGCCGGTCGGCCAGCCGAACCCGATGACCCCCGAGCAGGTGGACCGGTTCATGGAGACCCCACGGTGCATCGCGTGCGCCGCGTGCTACTCCGCCTGTCCCGCCGTCGAAGCGGACCCGGAGTTCCCGGGACCGATGGCCCTTGCGAAGCTCTACCGATTTGTGGTCGACCCGCGCGATGGCGCCCCGCGGGAGCGACTCCTTAAAATCCAGAGCGAGGGCCTCTGGCTCTGCCTTCGCTGCCACCTTTGTACCGAGGCGTGTCCGAAGGACGTGAGACCCTCGGAGCGGATCCGAGACCTCAAAGAGATGGCGAACCGCGCGCGCGACCCGAGCGAGGCGGGCTCGCGCCATTCGGTGGCCTTCAAGGAGAACATTCGTTCGAAGGGGATTCTGGACGAGTTCAAGCTCGCCCGACAGACGTTGAACCCCGTCCAGCTGCTCGAGAGCCTGCCCCAGGGGTTCAAGATCCGCGCGAAGAAGCCCGAGGTGACGAAGACGCCGAAGCCGATCCGCAACCTCGAGGAAGTCCAGAAGCTCTACGAGCTGTTGGACTCGTCCGGGAGCGAGGAGGAGGCGCCGTGAAGGTCGCCTACTATCCCGGATGCGTCGCCCAGGAGTCGGGTAGGGAGCTCGACCTCGCGACGCGATGGGTGTGCGGCCAGCTCGGGATCGAGCTGCAAGAGTTCCCCAACTTCTCCTGCTGTGGATCGGGGTTCATCGACGAGGCGAACGAGACCCTCAACGTCGCCCTGAACGCGCGCAACCTCGCGATCGCGGAGCGCGCCGGCCTCGACCTCATGACGATCTGTTCGACGTGCCAAGGGATGCTGACGCTCGCCAACCACCGCCTCGGTGACCCGAAGGTCCGCGACCGCGTCGACGGGGCGCTCCGTCAGATCGGCATGGAGTACCGAGGGACCACGAAGGTTCGCCACTTGCTGGATGTCCTCCTAAAGGAGGTCGGACTCGAGACGATCCGCTCGCGGGTTCGGCGCCCGCTCACGGGGCTCAGGGTGGGGGCGTTCTACGGGTGCCACCTGTTGCGACCCGCCGATGAGATGCATTCGGAGAGCGCGGAGGAACCCCACGAGTTCGAGGACCTCATCGAAGCGCTGGGCGCTACGCCCGTCCTCTACCGTGGCCGTGTGATGTGCTGCGGTTTTCCGATCCTCTTCGTTCGGGAGCCGACGGCCAACCGAATTGCAGCGACCCAGATCCGGGACGCGAAAGCCCATGGGGCGCACGCGATGGCCACCCCGTGCCCGCTCTGCCACACCTCCCTGGACGCCTATCAGAATAAGGCGGAAGCCGAGGTCGGAGAGAAGTTCGGGATGCCCGTGTTCCACCTTCCCCAGTTGGTCGGGCTCGCCCTCGGGGCCACCTCGAAGGACTTGGGACTCCCCCGCCATCTCGTCTCGACGGACACCGCGCTCACTCGAATCGGGCTCATCGCGGTGCCGACCTGAGCTAGGGAGCGGGACCGGTTTCCGATCAGGACCAACGACTCGAAGGGACCAGGATGGCGGACCCGGATCCGGTCGAACCGCCGAGCACGACCCAGTTCCACGGCCCGCCTCGGGAGTCGGGTAGCAACATGGGCCGGATCCTTTCGCTCTCGGACGGAGTGTTCGCGTTCGCCATGACGCTGCTGGTTCTCAGCCTCGCTTTGCCGGCTCGCCCGCCCGGCCCGACCCTCCCTCCGGACGTTCTCGCAGGTGCGTTGAATATGCAATTCTATTCCTTGCTTGCCTACGTGATCGCGTTCTTGGTCATCGGCCTGTGGTGGTCCAACCACCACGACATCTTCCGGTCGGTGCGACGATACGACCGGGGGCTCATCTGGCTCAACCTGTTCTTTCTGATGTTGATCGCCCTCACGCCCTTCGCCCTGGGTCTGTTCGTGCGCTTTCAGGACAATTCCACCAGTGCCGGTTGGTTCGCCGGGCTCGAAGCGATCACCGGGGGACTCATGGCCGCCCTGTGCGTCTACACGCTTCGGAGCCCGGATTTTACGGAAACTTCGGCGGAAAAGGAGAGGCTCCGGTTCCTCGCCCTCCGAGGGGCGTTGATCAGCGCTGTCTTCGCCGCATCGATCGGCGTGGCGTTCGTCTATGCGCCCGCGACGATCTACATCTGGGCGGCGATCATTCCGTTGGGGTACCTGATCCGGTGGCGTCAAGCGGGTCGCCACCGGCCGCGTGCCTCGGTCCCGCCGACGGCGCCCGCCCCCGCTGCTCCGGGCGAAGGGCGCTAGCCCCCGCCCCTTTCGTCACGTAGAGGTGAAGGCGGTCGCAGGTCGGCTGGAATGGGGACTGGCCCGCCTTCGGCCGAGCGGCTTCCAGTTGCTCTGTGAGCCGTTCCTCGGAGGTGCCCGGTTCCGCCTCCAGGGTGAACTGGCAGGGGAACACCACAAACCAGCGGCCTTCGAGCTCGAATCGCTCGCTCTCGTCGCGACCACAGACGGGGCAACGCTGCATCTCGTGAGCCATGAGCAGCCGAACGGCTATACGATTGTCGAGGCCGCCCGGGGGCTCAATCGATGTACCCTAGGGAGCGCAGGCGCTCACGGAGGCGTCGTTCCTCCTCTTCCGAGAACGGCACGGAGTCTTGCGTTTCGAGCAGTCGCGCGAGCACGAAGGCTACAAACGCGTCCACCGAAGCGAAGCCCGTACCGCGGATGCGGTTCTCGAGGTGCTTGGCGATCTCCTCGGGGATCGCCACCGAGCGCGTCCCGGGAGAGGACTCGACTCGGTCCCCGGCGGGCATCAGGGCGCTCGGGGGCGCAGAGTACATAGCCGCATCGCCACGGGGGCTACTCCCACTCGATGGTGGCGGGGGGCTTGTCGGTGATGTCGTAGAGTACTCGGGTGACGACCCCCGAGAGCTCGCGCGTGATTCGCTCGGCGATCGTGCGCAACAACTGCGGAGGGAGCGAGGCCGAGGTCGCCGTCATCGCATCCTGGGACTCGACTACGCGTACGCTCACGGCCTCGCCGAACACCCGATTGTCCCCGGTCACGCCGACCGTCCTTACCGGGAGCAGGACCGCGAAGTACTGCCACGGTCTCGCGATCGCCCCCTGGGCGATGGCCCGGTCGACTTCCTCCTCGACGATCGCGTTGGCCATCCGGACCACCTCGACGCGTCCGGGCGTGACCGGGCCCGCGACGCGCACGGCGAGACCCGGGCCGGGAAACGGTTGTCGTTCCGGTTGAGGGATACCAAGGTAGGTCGCGAGCTCGCGCACCTCATCCTTGTAGAGGTCTCGGAGTGGCTCGACCAGTTTCAACCGGACATCGCTCGGTACGCCGCCGACGTTGTGGTGGGTCTTGATCGTGTCGCGCAGCGAACCCCCGCTCTCGATCCAGTCGGGCGCTATGGTGCCTTGGACCAGCGCGCTCGCGCCGAACCGGGCCGCCTCCTCTTCGAACAGACGGATGAATGAGGTCCCGACTCTACGGCGCTTTTCCTCCGGGTCGGAGACGTCGGCGAGCGCTCCGAGAAACCGGCGGCTCGCCGGAATGACCTCCACGTCGAGGTGGCTTTTCAAGAACAGCCCTCGGGCGAATTCGACCTCGCCCTTACGCAGCAGTCCGGTGTCGATGAAGAGCGCGCGCGAACGCGCGCCGAGCGCTTCCTGCGCGAGCAGCGCGGCGGCCGTCGAGTCGATCCCCCCGGACGCCGCAACGATCGCTTTGCCCGGGACCTCCTCGCGGAGCCGGTCCACAGCGCTGCGTCGGAATGCCTCGGGGTCTTTCATCCGGGGTCAGCCGGGGCACCGGGCTCTTCCCTCCACTTGGCCCGATACGCCCTCAGCCGCTCTGAGAGTTCAGGATGGGCTAGCGAGAGGATCGTCACTGCGAGCAACGCGGCGTTCTCGGTCGCATCGAGGCCCACGGCCGCGACGGGTATCCCAGGCGGCATCTGGACGACCGAAAGCAGGCTGTCGAGGCCCAAACCCCGGTGCAAAGGAACCCCGATGACCGGCTTGAGCGTGCGAGCCGCCACCGCGCCGGGCAACGCCGCCGAGAGGCCGGCGAGCGCGATGAAGACCTCCGTTTCCGGGTCGGCGGCGAGCTGTTCGACGCGTTCGGGGGTTCGGTGGGCGGACGCGACGTGGACGGTCGACGGGACCCCCAGCGCCTCGAGTCGGCCACGAACTTTCTCGGCGGCCTCGAGGTCCGACTTGCTCCCTACGAGGATCGCGACCTTCACGGCGCGTCGGAGGCGTGAGATGAGAAAAGGTATCCCCCAGCGGCCTCTCGTTCTCCTCGGTACGATGTCGGGGGCGGTCGCCAATCCTTCTCCCCCCGGCGCAAGCGCGCGAGCGACGTCCACCGCTCGTTGGACCCTCAGTCCCTGGGCAAAGGACGAGGCGGACCGGAACCGGTTCTGGCGCCGCACGATCCATGTGGCCGGCGCCCTGGTCCTGCTCTATTTCGTGATCCCGGGAAATTACGGTTACCTGCCGTGGCCGAGCGCGACCACCGTTACCATCCTCCTCCTCCTCGAGGCCGCTCTGATCCTCGAGCTGCTCCGTCAGTTCGGCCGCATAAAGGTCCCGCTGACCCGGCCCTACGAGGAGGGCCGGATCGCGGCCTACACGTGGTATGCCATCTCCCTCTCGATCGCGATACTGGTCTTCCCCGAGGCGATCGCGGTGGGCGTCGTCCTGGGGGTGGCGATCGTCGACCCGCTGATCGGAGAGCTCCGCCTGCGTGGCGCTCGGCCAGCCTATCCCTACGTTCCCTTCGCGGTCTATCTCGCCCTCGTGTTCTCCTCCCTTCTCGGGGTAGGAAACTGGCGGCTCACCGTCGCACTGCCCGCGGCGTTCGCGGCCGCCGTGCTCGCGATCGCCGCGGAGCGGCCGCGGCTCCGATTCCTCGACGACGACCTACTGATGACCCTGGTTCCGGCGACGTTCCTCTGGGCCGTCTTGACGTTATGGCCCGCGGGCGTGGTCGGCTGACGGAGGTCGCCTAAACGATCGGCGTGAGCTTCGCGTGGGGGCTACCTTTGTCCGGGTCGACCGAGATCGAGAAGATCGTGGTGCGCGGCCGAATGCCGTAGATGCACGGCGCGTTGTCGATGTTGATGATCCGGAAGTACGAGTCCATCATGTTCAGGATCTCGCTCGAGACGAGGAGCCCGGGCTTGATGAGGCCGATCCCGAGGTTGCCGTTGAGCTTGGTTCGCTGGACGCCGTAGAAGTAGAGCCGGATGGCGGCCTGGTCTCCCATCAGGCTCTCGAGCGTATCGAACGCCGTGTACTCGAGGAACGGCTTTCGGTCCGGCCCCCCCGAGGCTTTCTCGGCGGCGGTCATCGCTTTCTGAGCCTCCTCCCGCCCGTACCGCGCCATCGGGACGACGTAGGGAAGGTCGGTCTCGCTGGCCGCGTAGTCGACGATACGGGCGCGCGTATCGAACACGTGGCTCGGGACGTGCTTCGTCAGGGTTTCGCGCAATTTCTCGTGCGACTCGCCTGCGGCGAGGACGGCGATCATGCCGCGGCCCTGCGAGAGGAAGTTCAGCACGGTCGGCGTGAAGAGGGTGTAGTAATCGTCGATCCCGACGTTGACGTCCACCTCGAAGGCGTTGAAGCTCCCGCGTCGGAACCCTCCCCCGAGGAGGGCGTCGAAGTCAGGGATTCCGGTCGAATAGAATCGTTCCGGGTCCGAGAGGGGTCGCCACGCCGGGTTCGACCCGTTCGTCACCGTCGGGTTGGGTAGGCCGAGCGCTTCGAACCGGCCGAGGTTCAACGTGACCGCGTACCGGGGTCGCCCGATCTGCGTCGCCCGGAGCTTCTCGAGCCGCATGTGCCGCACGCGGCGCTCGTCGAGCTCCTCGCGCTGGATCGAGATCAGGCCGTCGACCAGGTACTCGATGCCGCCCGCCTCGGGCTTTTCGAGGATCATGACGACGTTGGTGTTCGACCCTTCCACGAGGTCCTTCTGGAGGGCCATCACGAACTCTTCCATCTCGAGGCCGTACTTGTGGGTCACACCCTCGAGCGAATCGATCACGAGGAGCGACTTCTCCGGGAGGGCCTTCTCGATCCGGTTGTAGACGTTCTCGACCTCGGGCATCGGGTTGCGCTTCAACAGCGCCGCGAGGTGAGTTCGGTCGACGCGGGTCGGCGGTCCTCGCTCCTCGCCGAAGGTGCGCATCATCTCTCGTGCGGCAGCGATCTTCTTCTGCTCCGCTTCGGGGAGCTCCTGGGTCGATGTTTTCGGTCCGGCGCTGATCGCGTCCAGGAACAGCTTGCCCGCGTCGAGGATCCGCGCGCGCAGTTCGGTGGACTTCAGCCACGGGAACTGGCGATAGAGCGCCTCGTCGCCGATCCGGGTGGACAGGTAGTAGGATTGGTGGGGTTTCCCGACGCGCTCGAGCAGCTCGAGGCCGAACGTCGTCTTGCCCGTCCCGGCTCCGCCCTTGATGATGAGCGACCGTCCGCCTTTCCCCGAGAGGAACGTGATGACCTCGGGAGGGACGCCCCCCGGTGTCCCACCGTTCTGCGGCACTACCGGCAACCCCCGCCGCTTGGGAACGTGCAGATGGTCTTGCTCATGAGCGATGACCGAGACTTTCAAGGATGGGACGAGAAAGTAAACCTTTCGCCGCCGCGCGGTCCGGGAAACGCCTCAGGCCGTCGACGAACCGGCCGCCCGCTGGACCTCGGCCCGGGCCGCGTTGATCGCCGCCCTCAGGGGTGTCCCGGGTTCCCCAACGGCCGTGGCGGACGAGGCGTTGCCCCCACCCCGACCCGCAAAATGCGATAGGGCGGCCTTCAGCGCGGCATCGGCCGCGACCGAGGGAGTCGAGGAGCCAATGAAGAGCAACCCCCGGCCCTCGCTAACGCCACCGAGCACCGCCACCCGATGGGGAGTCCGGGTCAGCAAGCGCGAAAGCTCCTGAAGGCCCTCGCGGGGCAGATCGGTCTCGGTGGCGACGACGGTGACCCCGCTCCCCACGACGGAAGCGGCCGGTCCCCCCAGCAAGCCCTCGGCGATGGCGTGGAGGTCTTCGCGCTCCTGAGCTCGGCTCGCCCGCCGGCCCTCCTCGACCCGGGCGAGCAGCCGGTCGACCCCAGCGCCCACGTCCGCCACGGGGACGGCGAGTTTCCTTGCGACCTGGGCCAAGACCGCGTTACGCTCTTCGACCA
>Ga0187846_10001405_pt1 | contig 13643 bp, 10 predicted proteins | sample TC_taG_FD_161473 | JGI IMG/M metagenome (GOLD analysis project Ga0187846, IMG submission 161473) | Biofilm microbial communities from the roof of an iron ore cave, State of Minas Gerais, Brazil - TC_06 Biofilm (v2) | ecosystem: Environmental > Terrestrial > Deep subsurface > Cave > Wall biofilm...
AAGCCACCTCGCCGCGACCCAGCCTGTCATCCACAAAGTCGGCCGCCGCACCGCGCCTGGGTGCCGCGCTTGAGGTCCTTTTTCCCGTGCGATACATTTACATGTTGTAGCGCTTTTCACTTCATTGCGAATACGGTTCAGACACGGGGACGAGTGGAGCTATAGAGTATAAACGCTTTAAATATTAATACCTTGGACGCCACAGCTTAGCCCCGCTTGGGATCTGTCGCACTGGCGAATCGAATTCAACGCCTGTGATGGCATGCCGGTGCTAGGGCGGAGTTGGCGCGGCAGCGGACCAAGCGGAAGCGGCGCAAGCAGCACCGCCATCGCGGGTGCGGCCACGCTGCCCGAGCGCCCAAAAAAAATGCCGGGCACGAGGCCCGGCTTTTCCGGCGCGGTGCGATGCGCGTCTAGCGGACGCTCAACCGCTCGTCGATGACGCGCGGCGTGAGGAAGATCAGCAGCTCGGTCTTGTCGTCCTGCCGATAGTAGTTGCGAAACAGCGGCCCGATAGCGGGCAAGTCGCCGAGCAGCGGTATCTTGTTCACTTGCCGCTGGTCGTTCTGGGTGAAGATGCCGCCGATCACGGCCGTGCCGCCGTTCTCGACCAGCACCGCAGTCTTGACATGCTTGGTGTCGATCGAGGGTTGACCGTTGACTGACACGGAGCCGACCGTGTCCTTGTTGACGTCGACGTCCATCACGATGTTGCCGTCGGGCGTGATCTGCGGCTTCACGCGCAAGCTCAGCACGGCCTTGCGGAACGCGATGCTCGTCGCCCCGCTGGAGGTTGCCTGCTGGTACGGGATCTCCGTGCCCTGTTCGATGAGCGCCTCGATCTGATTCGCGGTGACGACGCGCGGGCTGGAGATGATTTTCGCCTTGCCATCGCTCTCGAGCGCCTGCAGCTCGAGGTTGAGGAACTTGTTAGCGCTGCTGCCGAACAGGACCACCGAGAACTGCCCCGCCTGCGCCCCGGTCGGGGTCGGCGTCGCGGGCAGGTTGATCATGTTGGCGAGCGGGAACGACGGCACCGGCGAGGTCAGCATGCTGGTGTTGGTCGCGGTGTTGACGTTTGCCAGACCACCGGTGGTGCCGAACTGTGCCGTGTACGCAGCCGTTTGCGAGCCTTCCCCACCGACGACAAACTTGTTCGTATTGCTGCCGAAAACCGAGTTCCCGGCGAGATTGTTGTAGCCGAGCCGCACGCCGAGGGTGCGGCTGAAGCTGTCGTTCGCCTCGACGATCCGCGCCTCGATGATGACTTGGCGCACCGCAATGTCGGTGGTGGCGATGATCCGGCGCACCGCCTCGAGCCGCGACGACACGTCCTGCACGAACAGGGTGTTGGTACGCGTGTCGAACACGACGCTGCCGCGCTTGGACAGGATCGGCACGATTATCCCGCCGCCGCCGCCGCCGGCCACTTGCGAGCCCCCACGCAGCAGGATCGCAATCTGGTCGGCCTTGGTGTAATTCAGCTGGAACGTCTCGGTGCGCAGCGGCTCGAGCTCCGAGATCTGCTGCTGCGCTTCGAGTTCGAGCTTCTCCTTGGTCGCGAGCTCGTCGCGCGGCGCGATCCACACCACGTTGCCGTTCTTGCGCATGTCCAGGCCGCGCGTGTGCATGATGAGATCGAGCGCCTGGTCCCAGGGTACGTCCTTCAGGCGCAGCGTCAGGTTGCCTTGGACCGTGTCGCTGGTGATGATGTTGAGATCGGTGAAGTCGGCGATCACGTTGAGCACGCTGCGCACTTCGACGTTCTGGAAGTTGAGCGACAGCTTCTCCCCGCGATAGCCCGCTCGGCTACCCTGCACCAGCTTGTTGGGGTCGTATTGCAGCGGCTTCACTTCGACCACGAATTGGGTGTCGGTCTGGTACGCGTTGTGCTCCCACAAGCCCCGCGGCTCGATCACCATGCGCACGTTGTCGCCTTGCTGGAACGTGTTGATCGTCGCCACCGGGGTCGCGAAGTCCTGAACATCGAGGCGCTTGCGCAGGTTCTCGGGCAAGCCGGTCTTCAGGAAATCGACCACCAGGTTCTGTCCCTGTTGGTGAATGTCGATGCCGGTGCTGGTGTCGGAAAGCTCGATCACCACGCGTCCTTCGCCGCCTTTGCCGCGCCGGAAATCGACGTCGCGGAGCGCGTGCTTGCTGTCGAGCGCCCCTTCGGCGAAACGCTCGGAGCGCGCCGCGGGTCGCACCGCGGTGGTCGCCACCGCCGCCAGCACGATGTTGAGGTTGTTGCCGTCGATCGAGGTTTCGTAAGTGACCATGTTGCGCAGGTTGAGCACCATGCGCGTCCGATCGCCGACCTGCACCATGCTCACACTACGCAGCTCGCCCTCGTTGACTTCCTGGCCCGGCTTGCCGAGGCCGTTGACCGTGTTCGGGAAATCGAACGCGATCCGCGCCGGCTGCGCCACCGAAAAACTGGCTGGCGGCGCGCCCAGGGGCTCCTTCATCGCGACGCGGATCGTGATCCGGCCGGCCTGGCTGGCGACGTTGAACCCGTCGATGCTGTTCTGCGGCTGCTGCGCATAGGCTCCACTCAGGCCGAGCCACAACGCCGCGGCTGCGAACAAGCGGATCATTAGGTTGCACTTCCTCATTTCTTCGTCTCCTTGGCATCCGCCTCCTGTAGGAGGAGGGTGCTCTCGCGCTCCGACCAGTCGCCGCCTGCGTCCTGAATCAGCTCGCGCAGCGTGATCTCGCCCATCGTGATCTTGGTGATCACGCCAAAGTTCTGACCGAGGTAGTTGCCGGCCCGGACGCGGAACAAACCGTTGTCGGCCTTGACCAGCCCGAACAGCCGCTTGCCTCGCTCCAGCGTGCCGACCATTTTCAGGGTCTCGAGCGGGAAGGCCTCGAGCGGCTCCTTCGGACGGTTGAGGTCCGGCCTCGTCCCGCTGCCGCCGCCCTGGCCGCCGCCCCGCGTCGCGAGGATGATCTTGGCCGGTCCGAACGGGTCCGCCAGGTCATAGGCCGTATACGGCATCGGTTCATAGGGTTTCACCACCGGCAGCGGCTCGACCCGACCGCGCAGGTCCTTGGTGAGTTCGGTCAACTCGCCGCGCAGCTCCTGCTGCTCGCCGCTGTCGCAGCCGGCGACTACCAGCACCGCAAGGATGATCGCAATGCGCTTCATTTCTTCGCCGCCTTCGCTGCCTTCGCCGCCTTCCGCTGCGCGGCGAGCTCTTCCTCGTCTAGATAGCGGAAGGTCTTGGCGGTCGTGTCCATGGTGAGCATGCCGTCTTTGCCGACTGCGAGCACGATGTCGTTCAGCGTGACGATGCGCGGCAACTGGCCGATGTCGCTCGCGAATGCGCCCATGTCGTGGTAGTTGCCAGTCACCTTGACGTTGATCGGCAGCTCGGCGTAGAAGTCCCTGGTCGTCTCCTGCTGCGCCGGCCGGAAGAGCTCGAACTGCAGGCCGCGCCCGAGGCCGGCCTGATTGATGTCGACCAGGAGCGCTTCCATCTGCGACCTGTTCGGCAACTGCTTGAGCAGGGTGCCGAATGAAGTCTCGATGTCGCGCAGCTGTGCGCGCAGGAGGTCCAGGTTCACCGCCTGGCGCTTCTTGTCGACGTAGTCCTGCTTCAGCTTCGCCTCCTGCTGCCGGCCCGCGTCGAGCTCATCGAGCTCGCTCTGCCAGTCGAGGAAGTAGGCGCCAACGAGCAGGGCGCCCAGGAGCGCGGACAGCAGGGCGAGCTTCGGCAGCGCCGGCCAGGTGCCCGGATCGCGGGTGTTGAGATGCCTAAACTGTTCAAAGATGGCGACCATGGCCTTACCCCTTCTGCGCCGCCGCGGCCGCCGGGGCCGCCTTGCCCGGTTCCTCGGCAGCGACCGGACGCTTGATCGTGAAGTTCAGGCTGAACTCCGAGAGGCGTCGCTTGTTCACTTCCGCCGCCTTGATCTCGACCAGCTGTGGTGAGGTGGGCGAATTCTCGATGTTTGTCGAGCCCTGCAGGTTGCGCATCAGCGTCGAGACGCGCGCGTTCGACTGCGCATAGCCGGTGACGTTGACCTTCAACCCGTCCTGTCGGAGCGACTTCAAGTAGATGCCGTCCGGAGTCTGCCGAACGAGTTGGTCGAGGAGCTCGACGGTGCGCGACCGATCGGTCTGCAGCGTCTCGATGATCTGCTTGCGCGACAGGAGCGCCTGGATCTCGTCGCGGAGCTTCTTGATCTCCTCGATCTCCTTGTCGAGTTTCACGTTCTCGCGCTTCAGGAACTCGTTGCGGTCGTTTTGCGCCGATACGTAGCCGGCGATCACGCCGTGCACCACGAGCGCCACGCCGATGCCGAGCGCGGCAAACATCAGCGCGAGCAGGCCGAGTTGGCGCCGCTGCCCCTTGCGCCGCTCGTCGCGGTGCGGCAGTAAGTTGACCCGGATCATGCGTCGAACCTTCGCATTGCCAGCCCGCAGGCGATCATCAGCGCCGGGGCGTCGGAGATGAGTTTCTTCAGCGGGATCCGCGGCGAGATCGACATGTTCGCGAACGGATTCGCCACCATGGCATTCACCCGCGTCCGCGAGCTCACCATGTCCTCGAGGCTCGGCAGCGTGGAGGTGCCACCGGTGAGCAGGATGTGGTCGATCGCGTTGTAGGTAGTGGAGGTGAAGAAGAACTGCATGGCGCGCTGGATCTCGAGCGCCGCGTTCTCCATGAACGGCCGCAGCACTTCCGCTTCGTAGCTATCCGGCAGCCCGCCGGCGCGTTTGGCGCTCTCCGCCTCCTCGCTCGAGAGTCCGTAGTGGCGGGCGATCTCCTGCGTGAGCTGGTGGCCGCCGAACTGCTGCTCGCGGGTGTAGACCGCTTGGTCGTTACGCAGCACCGTGATGTTCATCACGGTCGCGCCGAGGTCGACCACGGCGACGTTCTGGTCGCGGCCCTCGTTCGGCAGCTGCTGCCGGATCAGCTCGAACGCGGTCTGCATTGCGTAGGATTCCACATCCATGACCAGCGCTTTGAGCCCGGCCGCCTCGGCCACCGCGACGCGATCCACGACCTTTTCCTTGCGCGACGCGGCAATCAGCACCTCGACCTCTTCCGGGCCGGACGGGGCCGGGCCGAGAACCTGGAAGTCGAGATTCACTTCGTCCAGGGCAAACGGAATGTATTGGTTCGCCTCGCTCTCGACCTGGACCTCGAGTTCTTCCTCGCGCAAGCCGGCGGGACAGGTAATCTTCTTGGTGATGACCGCCGCCGTGGGCAGCGCCATCGCCACCGCCTTGGTCCGGGTGCCGAGCTTCTTCCACGCCCGCCGGACCGTCTCGGCCACCGCCTCGAGGTTGGCGATGTTGCCGTCGAGCACCGAGTCCTTGGGCAGCGCCTCGATCGCGTACCGCTCGACGCGCTGGGCGCCCTTGCCGGCGTCCGCGAGCTCCACCATCTTGATCGCCGAGGAGCTGATGTCCATCCCAAAGAGCAAGGGTGCCTTGGGCTTAAAGATGTCGAGCTGCAAGCGAATTCCCCCCGGGGAAATTGAAATTTCCCCTTACGTTTCGGCTGGTTACGGTCGTGTTTGAGAGTTTAGTTTAAATCCTAGCAACAACCCCAAAGGAAGTCGCGGCAATCTTTCACGATTGCCCCGGCGAGGGGGCCGCCTATAATGCGTAACCCCTGCTGTTGGAAAGATCCCTGTCTTGAAGTGGTTACGTTGGACGGCCTTCCCGCTCGCGCTCCTCGCCGGGCTCGCGGTCCTCGGCACGCTACTGGGCGTCTTTGTGCTCCTGGTTGCGTACCCGAAGATCCCCTCGGTCGACGCCCTCGCCGACTATCAGCCTAAGGTCCCGCTGCGGATCTACACCTCGGACGGGGTGCTGATCGGCGAGTTCGGCGAAGAGCGCCGCGCGGTGGTGCGCATCGAGGAGGTGCCGGCCGTCATGAAGGCCGCGATTCTCGCCGCCGAGGACGAGCGCTTCTACCAGCACCAGGGCGTCGACTACGTCGGCGTCATGCGGGCCGCGTTTTCCAACCTGGTCGCAGGCGGCAAGCGCCAGGGCGCGAGCACGATCACGATGCAGGTCGCGCGGAACTTCTTCTTGTCGAGCGAGAAGACGCTCACGCGCAAGCTGTACGAGGCGCTCCTCGCGTACAAGATCGAATCGACGCTCACCAAGGACCAGATCCTCGAGATCTACGTCAACCAGATCTACCTCGGCCAGCGGGCTTACGGCTTCGCCGCCGCATCGCAGATCTACTTCGGTAAAGCGCTCAAGGACGTTAGCGTCGCCGAAGCGGCGATGCTCGCCGGGCTGCCCAAGGCGCCGTCCAGCTTCAATCCGGTGGTGAACCCGAAGCGGGCCAAGCAGCGCCAGCTCTACGTCCTGCGCCGCATGCGCGAGCTCGCTATGATCGACGACAAGCAGTACGCCGACGCGCAAAAGCTGCCGCTGCAGGTGCGGCGCGACTTCGATGACTACGGGGTGCACGCCGAGCAGGTCGCGGAGATGGTGCGGCAGGTGCTCTACGAGCGCTATCCGAACGACGTCTATTCGCGCGGCTTCCGCGTCTACACCACCATCTCGAAGCGGGATCAGGACGCGGCGTACGCGTCGCTGCGGCGCGGGGTGCTGGAGTACGACCACCGCCACGGCTATCGCGGCCCCGAGGGCTACGTCGATCTGCCCAAGGACGCGCCGGAGGAGCCGCTGGAGGAGGTCCTGCAGGAATTCCCCGACAGCGACGAGCTGCTCGCGGCGGTGGTGCTCGAGGCGTCGCCGCGGCAGGTGAAGGCGTTTCGACGCGGCGGCGAGACGGTGACCATCAACGACGCCGGACTGCGGTTCGCCGGCTACGCGCTGTCGGACAAGACGCCGCCGAATCGCCGCATCCGGCGCGGTGCGGTGATCCGGATCCAGAAAGACGAAAAGGGCGGCTGGCAGATCGTGCAGCTGCCCGAGGTCGAGGCCGCGTTCATCGCGCTCGATCCGCAGACCGGTGGCATACGGGCGCTCATCGGCGGGTTCGACTTCAACCGCAACCAGTACAACCACGTCACCCAGGCCTGGCGCCAGCCCGGATCGTCGTTCAAGCCGTTCATCTACTCGGCCGCCCTCGAGAAGGGCTTCACGCCGGCCACGATCCTCAACGACGCGCCCGTGGTCGTCGATGCGTCCCTCACCGGCGGCCAAGTGTGGGAGCCGAAGAACTACGACGGACAGTACGAAGGGCCGATGCGCCTGCGCACCGCGATCGCCAAATCGAAGAACATGGTGTCGATCCGGATCCTGCAGGCGATCGGCACACAGTATGCGCAGGACTACGTGCGGCGCTTCGGCTTCGACGCCGACCGCCAGCCGCCCTACCTCACGCTCGCGCTCGGTGCGGGCTCGGTCACGCCGTGGCAGATGGCGCGCGCCTACGCGGTGTTCGCGAACGGCGGCTACCGCATCGACCCCTATTTGATCGAGCGCATCGTCGATGACCGCGGCAATGTGCTCGCGCAGGCGCAGCCGGCCACCGCGGGCGACGAAAACCTGCGCGTCATCGATCGCCGCAACGCCTTCATCATGGATTCGCTGATGCAGGAGGTCGTGCGCACCGGCACCGGCGCCCGCGCCGCCGCGCTCGGACGCAAAGACCTCGCCGGCAAGACCGGCACCACCAACGACTACATCGACGCGTGGTTCGCCGGCTATCAGCCGAACCTGGTCGCTATCGCCTGGATCGGCTTCGATCAACCGAAGAAGCTCGGGGCGAACGAGACCGGCGCGGTCGCGGCGCTGCCGATCTGGATGGGCTACATGCGGCCGGCGCTGAAGGATGTACCCGAGTCCCCGCGCGTACCCCCCGAGGGCGTGGTGAGCGTGCGCATCGATCCGGAAACCGGCCTGCAATCGCCGCAGGGGCCGATCGCGGAGTATTTCTACCGCGAGTACCTGCCCCCCGAGACGCCGACGGCGACCGCGGAGCGGAGCACCGTTCGCACCCCGGACGAGGTCCGCAGCCAGCTCTTCTAGGCTTGGCGTGCTGCGCCCACCCACACCAGGCCGTCTCTCCGGCGTCCTGGGCGCCGGATCGGTGTTTCGGCAAACTTGCGATCGCTTCATCCCCCGAGCCTCCTTGCCGCACCATGCCGCCAGAAAGCGCGTCTACTTGCCTAGGGTCCACGTTTCGGGGGCTTACAAACTGCGCCTCAAAGATGCCTCAGGACGATTTGTCCAGGACGTACCAAGAGACAGCGCTCAAAACTGCCAGTAAAGGAACTCGCTCTTACCGCCTAGCCTCATGATTGAGGCCGTCCCAAGCGCGGCCATGGCTAGGGCCCAGGGCAGCGTGGGATTCCAATCCAACGCTCGGGCCAATTTCGTGGCGCCGTCGGCCGGGCCTGGTTGCACGCCGATTGCCGGCCCGTAGCGCGCCATGATCTGCAGGGTGTTCGGGAGCGCCGTGGCTATCAAGAGCAACACGAGGACCCAAGCGATCGCTAGTGCGAACTCCTGAGTGGTTCCAGCTGCAGAAATCGAAACGAAGGGTTGCATCAAGCGCGTCAACGGTCCAAGCCGCTCGAGGATCTGCTGCGGCAGGCTGATGCCGTTCAGGCCGAGGATACCTTTCAGGAGTTCGATGGCGGCCTTTGCGGTCGGTGAACGGAAGAGCACCATCGCGATGGCCACCGACAAGAAAGTGAGCACGGCACCGATCGGTCGCATGAATCGCTGATAGGTCTCCTTGGATGGCCAAAGCCCTGGTCCGAAAAGGCGCCACGCGTGATTGATCGAGAGGTAGACGCCATGCAGCAATCCCCAAATGATGAACAGATACCCCGCCCCATGCCATAGCCCGGACACGAACATCGTGAACATTGTCGGACCCACCAGCAATCGAAAGAAGGCACCGGTGCTGAAGTTGCGGCCCCCGAGTACGGGTAGGCCCTTGGCGAGCCGTCGTCGCGTCAGCCAAAGCGCCAAGGGATTGTAGAGATACGCCGTCAGAAATCGCGTCAGCGTCATGTGCCAGCGTAGCCAGAAATCGATGATGCTCGATGCTTTCAACGGCGAGTCGAAGTTCGGTGGCAGCCTTACCCCGATAAGACGACCCAAACCCAACGCCATGTCGCTGTAGCCTGAAAAGTCGAAATAAATCTGCAGGGTGAAACCGACCGCGGCTATCCACGACGGGAACAGCGAGACATCGCCGCCGACAGCGGCCGACTCATAAATCGGCGTCACATGCGCCGCAATGCCATCGGCCAGGACCGCTTTCTTGAACAGACCAAAGAGGAACAAGGTAAGGCCGACCGCGATGTTTTCGCTGTCGAAGCGGGGCGAGACCTGGTGGAATTGCGGCATCATCTCGCGGAAATGTACGATCGGGCCCGCAATGAGTTGTGGAAAGAACAATACGAACAGGCAGTACTCGCGGAAGGTGAACGACACGACCCGTCGCGCATAAACGTCGATCAAGAATGCGATCTTCTGGAACGTAATGAATGAAATGCCCAGCGGCAGAACGACCTGAGTCAGCACGAAGTTCGTGCCCGTCAAATCGCTCAGCACGGTGCCGAGAAAGTTCACATACTTGAAATAGCCTAGAAAGGTGACGTTGAACGCAATTCCGAGCACGAGGACCGCTCTCGCGACTCCGGACCTTTTCTTGTCCGCACTCAGTCGCCGTAGTAACTGCGCCAGCGCGTAGTTGATGAGGACGGAAGGCGCAATTATCAAAACGTTGATCGGCCTCCACCATGCGTAGAAGAACAAGGAGGCGACGGTGAGCCAGCCCAGCGCCCAGGTGCGCGACCTGATACCGAACAGAAAGAAGCCGGCCAGTGTGACTGGCAAGAAGGCGAAGATGAACGGATAGGAATTGAAGAGCATCGACCTTCCCTTCGGATAGCGGGTGTCTGACCTTCGCTAACCCAGAAGGGAGCGCGTCTCGGCGACGATGTCACCTACGGTCTTGAATGACTCGACGTCAGCGACCCCGAACCTGATGCCAAGCTCCATCTCGACGGCAACGATGAAGTTCACGTATTTGAATGAATCCCAATCGGGAACATCGGCGCGGGTCGAATCCATGGTCAGCACAATCGAGTCGTCGGCCAGCAGGTCGCGGAGAATCCGGGTGAATGCGAGGAGGATTTCTTGATCGGTCACGCTATTGGGCCCTCCGGACGCAATGGGTTGGCCGAGCAACATGCTCGGTGACGTTGAGAATCCAACGGCTCGCCCCGTTTTCGCCGACAGGCGGGTGTAGGCGCGCGAACCCAAGGCTTTCGTATAGCTCGCTGATCACGCCGTTCCTCTTGGTTGGAATGTAGTCGGCGTGCAAAGCACGGATACTGCGGCTCTGCGCGGCTTCTACCGCGATGTTCATCGCTTCGACTTCGAGCTGACGGCCGAATACGCGACAGCTCATGACCCAGCTGTCAATCTCCAGAACGCTTGGTTCGTCCCTGACGGGACAGAGGATCATGACGCTCACGATGCCGTTGTCCCCGAAACGATCGACAAGGCGAAACTGCAGAGTGACGTTCTCAGGGGCGGCAGCCAGGCGGGAGAGTTCTGCAGCCGAATAACGGCGTGTCGTCGTGTTGAACTGGTTGGTCTTGTTCACGAGTTGGGTCACGCGAGCCAGATCGACCGGCACGATGGGTCCGAACACGACCGACATCTCCAGGCTTCGCAGGAACTCATCCATGCTCTGCGATGCGCCGCGCAGGGCTTCGCGCTCGACGTTTGCAGCGTATTGTCCGGCGCGTTGTCGATCGTCGGCGGTGAAGCTAGTCGCCTCGAAATACCCGGCATCGGCGATGCAACGCACAAAATGCGCTGCGTCGGTTGGCAGCTCCGGGACCGCCACCATCGGCAAGTTTTCCCGCACGCGCGCGCGTTCGGCGGGGTTGTCATCGACGAACACGAGACTGTCAAGCCCGATGTTGAGCTGTTCGGCGATCGCAATCAGGTTCTCGGGCTTGTCATTCCAGTTCGCTACGAACGCCGCAATGTCGGTCCGGCGAAGAACCATCTCCGGATGGTCGCGAAACACCATCTCTGCGGTCGCCAAGTCGTTCTTGGAACACACGGCAAGAATGACCCCGCGGTCCTTGAGCTGCTTGGCGTAGCGCTGCAAGCTGCTGTGCGCTTCCCCCTGCGCGCTTCCTTCGCCAAGAACTATTCCTTCCATCCCGTCATCGCCAATCACGCCGCCCCATAGTGTATTGTCGAGATCAAACACAAGGCACTTTCTCGACTGTCCACGTTGCGCGGCGATGAGTCTGGCCACGAGCTCGCCGTAGCGCGAAGCGGACTGCGGTGCGATCTCGATCTTACCCTGGAGCCAACGCGCAACATCGAACCATGCGTCGATGCCGTCGCGTGCGCTGGCCCGTGCGACGTCGAGCAGCAGCACGCCATCCTGTGCTGCAGCGTCCGCAACCTGATCGTTGAGGCGCGCTATGAGCCGAGTAGGGGTCCCTGGAACAAGTCTGTCATAGCTGCCGAAGAGCGGCTGGGAGAAATCGAGAAACGACTGCTGGACGACGGTAGCAGTGAAGCTCTCGCGCGCGGAGCGCCAAAGCTCGCGCAATTCCGCGACCGCACGGGAAATCGCCCGCTCCGCTTCGTCGGCCGTGGAATCAAGCGGCACGCCTGCGATGGCTTCGCGGGGAGTAAGCGACAACAGGACTATCTGTGGAGCAAAGTCTCGAAGAGGCGAGGTTGGGTTGAGCAGTTCTTGGCGGTGTTGCTGGAACGCACCCTTGTAGACCTCGATCAGCAGCCGTCGACGCAGTCCAGCCACACGAATGGCGGGCAGCAGGTGGTCGACCGTAGCAGTAGCGAGAACGGCGAGCCGAATCCTCGAAAAGCCCGAATCCACAGCCGCGGCAGTCTTCGCGAGCGCGCCGTCGAGCTGGATGGTCTCGAGAAAGTTCAGTCGGAACTGGGCGAGGCAGGCGAGTTTGTCCAAGCGCTGTTGCGGGTCGGCCACCGCGAGCGCCGAGCGCAGATTCTCTCGAAAATCGGTTGGGCTGGGTAACCAGTTCATCGCCGTAACTTCTTGCGGCAAGAGCTGCCGACGCCAGACCCCGTTTCTCTATTGTGACAACGCCCGCGCATCGCCCAGGCACCGCCGAATTTGCGGCCCAGCCGCTTGGAAGAATGCCTCCGCCCAGCGTTCCGCGCTCGGCGGATCAAGGTGCGAACCGTCAAACGTACGGAGGCCGTCCAACTGTGGCGCGACCAGGTCAAGTCCGAGCGCCTTAGCGATCGCGATCGCTTCTGCCCTCCGTGTCTCCGAAGAGGGCACAATGGTTAGAAGCACGCAATGCCGGTCGACCGGCAGTTGCGCCAAAAACCTCTCTCCTAGAATTGCGTATTGTTCCCAGCGGTCAACGTTGCTGGCAGGGCCGTCAGCGACGCCCGCAGCTTGGAACATGCTAGTGCCTCGGCGCTCCCATACACCGGTCTCGCGAGACCGGAAGATGGCGGTCCGATTCCCGCAAATCGCGGCTAGCGTCGTGCAAAGCGCTTTGTGCAGGAATTGCCAAGACTGCTTTTCTTCGTATCGCTTTCGCATGTCACTTTTCGAAAGGATCTGTTCGGTTGGCGGCGACTTTCTATCATCGAAGAACCGATCTACATTGATGACGTAAACCTTCGCTTGGGGCTTAATTCTGGAAAGAAGCGGCGCCGCGAATACAGTGTTTTCAGTGGCGCTAAAGCCCAGGAGGTAGTAGCGGACGGCAAGTGCGGCGAACCACTTTGCAGTTGTCGCCCCTGAGAACGCGAGCTCCATGCGGCTACTCCCAACGAATAACACCTCTGCCCCGGCGGCAGAACGCTGCGCTTCCGGCTCCAAGCCGAACCAGAAGGCACCGTGGTCGTAGTCGCCATACCCGGAGGCTAGGCAGTCGGCCAGATATTTGTTCGAGAAGTATCCATCGGCTGGACACGCAAAAATGCCCTCGATACGCAGTTTGTAAGCGAGTGTCGCCAAGACAGCACAAAGAACAATCGAAATATAGAAGCCGGGCTTGGCCGCACGAAGCCAAGCAGGTTCTTCGTTGCGAACAGTTTCAGGAATCACGTTGGACTGAGAGTGCATGGCAGCGACGGCCGGACGGAGTCGACCAGTGGGGATGGAGATTGGATGCGCCCGAAGCGAATGCTATCCGTTAGGACACGCGCGTCTGAGTATACCGTGCGCATCAGTTTCACCAGTTTGCTCCAGGGTGGGTCGGTCAAGATGTGGCGCACAGCGAGAAGGTTGCCCGACCGGCAAAGTCGATGCGCGCCACCAGCGCGGATGGGAACGGCAGTCCCATCCAGAAGAGCGAGCTCATCTCGGTCCGAGCTTGGGTCACCCGCTCAATCGTTTCAGGAAGGTGTTGCGGCGGCAAGCGTCGAAGCCCTCACGCTGAGATGTGAAGAGTGTGATGCGCGACGCACCTCGCTGGTAACCCCTTCAGTCATGTGCTGGAGCCTGTGGCCATTGGCGCAGGCATCGAACACGAATCGTAGGCCGGGAGGCGATGCGCGGAACCTGTCAACAAGTTTGAGACACTCGCCGAAGCGTAATTACTGTAGATCTCCGTTGCCGTCCGCCGGCTTCGGCGGGTTGATCCAGACCGCAGTCGGCGGCTCGGCCGGTTGAGGTGCACGCCGCACGAATCGCTCGGGATGCGCC
>Ga0187846_10001406_pt1 | contig 13627 bp, 9 predicted proteins | sample TC_taG_FD_161473 | JGI IMG/M metagenome (GOLD analysis project Ga0187846, IMG submission 161473) | Biofilm microbial communities from the roof of an iron ore cave, State of Minas Gerais, Brazil - TC_06 Biofilm (v2) | ecosystem: Environmental > Terrestrial > Deep subsurface > Cave > Wall biofilm ...
GATCGATCGGTCCTGCCGCAGTGAACCACGATGGTACCTCATCGAGTCAGTACGTTGATCGTGGACGCTTCTAGTTAAAGTCAAAAAGCACTTCTAGCTATGGTTTAGACAGATGTAGTAAGGCAATTGTTGCGGGGATTTCATTAAGGAGCAGGTACATTGTGCAAATTTTCAAGGGGGGTTCTTATTTAAACCAAGGAAATGGAAAACTGTTATCCTGACGGCAACGGGGAATTCATACGGGAGGAGGTACATGTAGCGTTGGAATGATAGGGGGTTAAAACACCGCGGGCGATTCGAATTCACTACAATTTTGCGAAACCGAAAGACTTGGCTGGAATGACGCCGGTTCAGAGAGCCGGAATAAGAAAGCAAAAACACTTGGCAAGCTCTTAGGCGAGGGCCCAAAGGAATCGAAATGGAGGGAATCAAGAAATGAATGAAAAAGAAGAGTTACAAAAGCCTCTCAAGAAGAATTACGAGAAGTATTCAAGAACAAAGCATTCATTTGAGAGTGGAGGTTGGTAAGGCGACTGGACGTACCAATTTGGGCAAATGCGAGAGCAATATGTTGCCGGGCTTAAAGCACAAGTGGATGAGATCATGACCAGACTTGGTTACGAGAAATGGACGGATGAAGACGTGAAGGCAGAGTTGAAGAAACGTAAAGATGAATTATGAATCTCTGATACACTTTGACATCCTTTTTGAAACCGTTCTTTGTATCACCCAATAACGAAACAGAACCGCACCACTTTTCTTAGTAAAGCAAAACATAGAGAAATAGATTTCAGCTCCCCATATACGTGCGTGCGAGTAACACATCGATTCTCGCGAGGAAGCTATTCTGCGATCAGTTCGCGGGTGTTGCGCTTCAAATATGAGAACTCCTCGGAGCTAGTAAGTCAAGCTTTAGTCCAAGAATTTTGCCGTCTCAGAAAGTTTATTTTTCAGCTTTGGTTGTCGCTTCTCGTTGAGTTCAGCCGGAGAAGCTCGAAGGGCGTACGAATCTGACCTGCTCGCTCGGAATCCTGTCGCTTATGTCATGGATCGATTGAGTAGACGTTGGATAACGAGCTTGAGAAGAAAAGATATTGAGGTATATCACGACTACAGATTGAGACGAGCTGTCCGCTACGTCTGGGATAACTCCCCCTTTTACAAAAGGAAGTTGAAGCGGGCAGGGGTTTATCCAGAAGACATCAGAGGCCGCGCCGACCTTCATAAAATTCCCACAACTTCAAAGAATGGCATCAGGTCAAGTCAGCATGACCACCCGCCTTTCGGTGATATTCTTTCGGTCCCTCCTGACAGAATCATTACAGCAGCCACAACCACGGGAACGACCGGAGATCCGGTCAGGGTACCTTTTACTTACAATGACATTGTGAACAGCTGTAACGCAACTCACGCAGAAGCCATTGCTGAGCAAACGATGGGAGCAGTTCAAGAAATAGAGTCGAAGATTGGTAGCATGAACACAGTTACCCAGCTTGCAAGTAATCACTCGTTGTGGAAGAGCTCAGTCTCGCTCCTGACTAGGTTCCAATATCCTGGAGATTCTGTAATCATGACAGGGACGGGGAATACAGAAATGCAAGTTGAAATTGCGAGAGATATCGGATCCGAGATCTTCGCAATGACCCCGAGTTACGCGCTTTACATGGGTGAAGTAATCAAACGCATGGGCGTCAGTGTCAAGAATGATATGAAGGTCAAAGTCTTGACTTTGTTCGGAGAACCAGGTGGTAGCATAGCCAGTGTAAGAAGTAGAATAGTCGAAAGCTGGGACGGTGTTGTTGAGACGAGAGATCTAGCGGGTGGAGTTGAGGCAGGCCTGGGCTGTGATTGCTTCTTACACGAGGGAATCCATCTCGACGAGGATCTTATGTATCACGAAGTTCTCGATGAATCAGGAGAGGGAGCCGTAACAGATGGAGAGGTAGGTGAATCGACGGTGACCTGGCTGACTCGGGAAGGTTTCCCATTATTGAGATACAGGACGGGTGATTTGATCAAGCTAGACTCTACCACGTGCGGATGCGGAAGAACCACACGGAGAGCTGTGGGTGGCATAATGGGAAGGTCCGACGACATGTTGAAGGTAAAGGGGTTGAAACTGTTCCCGAGTACAATAGATGAAGTGATGAAGAGGATTCAAGGCCTGACCGGAGAATTCTTGATAGTAGTTGGCAAAGGTAAGATGGAAATTCTTGACGAAGTGACGATCAAGGTAGAGTACTTGAAGGGATACGAGCAATCAAAGCTTGAGGATCTGAGGACCAAAGTAGCCCGAGAAATCCAAGCGGTGATATCATTTTCTCCTCACCTAGAGCTTGTGCCAGAAGGCAGCCTAGGAAGGTTTGTTCACAAAGCGCAAAGAATACTAGATCTCCGAAAGAAGGATGCGATAGAAGCGTACGACGCTAGGATGAAACTGCAGGAAATGCTCAGATAAAACGGTCAGGGACTGAATTTGTCTCTAGACAGGATGTTCCTCGACAGACTCGAGGATCAGAGAACCGAGATCCAGGAGCTTCAATCCAATAGACTAAGAGCGCAGCTCACATATGCGTTAGACAAGTCAAAATTCTACAAAAAGAAAATTCCGCATCACGTAGACATGAACAGCTTGACGAGGTTTCCGTTCACAACCAAAGCAGAGCTAGCTCACGATCAGAAGGTGGAGGGTGGACTGGGCAGCAATATTACTGCACCACGTTCGGAAATCACGCTATACTCAAGGACACCTAATGCGATAGGACCAAGTATCTACTCCGCTTTCACCTTCAAGGATTTCGAGCTTTTATCTAGACTTGGGGCCCGCGCGTTTTATTCCGCAGGAATACGACATGGTAATGTCGTTCACTATTCCGTAGAGTGGACCCTCCAATCAATGTATCCCATTATGGTTCAGGCCGGAATAGAACTCCAAGTCCTGCTTCTTCAACTAGGATGTGTAAACGCAGCCCGTCAAGTAAAGGTAATGATGCCCATATTCAAGCCCAATGTCCTTGTAACGTATCCCACGTATTCTCTCTTTCTCCGAAAATCCATGGAATTACTAGAAGTTGATGATTTGGCAAATAATTTTGAAATTATTGTAGGCTGGGGCGAAAATGGTTTCTCAGTACCCTCATTCAGGTCTCGATTAGGAACTCTTTACCCAAACCTAAAGTCAATTTGCGACATTTACGGGTCGGTCGAAACGGGCCCTATTGGAGCGAGCTGCGACGAGTTCAGTGGGATCCACATTTACGAAGACATGTTTATCGTTGAAGTGGTCGATCCATCAAGTGGAGAAACGCTCCAGCCTGGAGAAGAAGGAGAAATCATAGTTACAACGCTTGAACGCGAAGCCTCACCATTGATTAGATTTAGAACTGGTGACCTCGGGACGCTCGAAACAGATCGTTGTGGATGTGGCAGGACCCTTGTGCGGCTAACGAGAATCCAAAGAATGGAGGATAAGGTCGCTTACAAAGGAAGTGTTTTGGACAATCTATCTCTTATGGAAACACTCTTTGAGTTCAATGATTTTTCCGGGGCTTATCGAATCGATGCTGATGGAACGGGTCAGTTGAAAAATCTTCTAGTTTCAATTAGTGCTCAAGACATGTTACCAACGTTTAGGAGTAAATTGAAGAAGATCCTTGAAGCAAAGTTAGGGCTTGCTGTTCCTCTCGAGGTACTTCCAAAGGAGAAATTCCAAGATTGGCGGCATAGATCCTACAGAGTTTGGAAAGACGGCAATAGGAAGAGCTTGGAGGCTTTGATGTTTCGTCAGCTAAGAGCAGAGGGAGAGATCTAAAACTAATGTAGTTCAAGACTTTTATGGCGTGCGAAGAAGGATTTTTTCATGCCATCTTTTTGGCTAGATCACGATGCTAACGACGAGGAGAGGCTCTTCCGGCAAAGCATACGTAAATTCGTTGAAGATTTTGTCAATCCACTCGAGTTAGATTATAGAAAAAATCCGAAAGAAACGACCCACAGAATTTGCTCGGAATCGATGAAACGTGGGATAAGAACTTTAGGCATTCCAGAAAAGTACGGTGGACAATCAATCAGCAACTTCATGAGAGGAATCGCGAGCGAGGAGATAGGTAGAAGTCTGATTCGTGAAGGCGGTCCTCTGGTTGGAAACGAACTTCATTTCGCGAACAAATGTCCAGAGTTTTTAGTCGAGAAATGGCTTCAAAAGATCCTATTTGGAGATATCATAATAGGAATCGCGTCAACGGAGCCAAAGTCAGGATCAGACGTGGCAAGCATCGAGACAACAGCAAAGAAACGTGGTAACAAGTATGTCATCAACGGGGAAAAAGGACCGGTAAGCGGTATTTCAAGATGTGGAGGATGGATAGTAATTGCGAGGACCGACGATTCCAAATCTGGTTCAAGGGGAATATCAGAAATCTTTGTAGAAGACGACCTCCCTGGCGTCGAACGAACACGCTTTGACTCTATGGACGATAGTTGGGATTTAGGCTTGATCAAGTTCAGCAATGTCGAGGTGCCCACCGATCACCTAATCGGTTTGGAAAACGAGGGGTTTCGGCAAAGAATGACGGCTTTTGACATCGAGAGAGTCTCACTGGGAGCTATCGGAGCCGCGATGCACTCTCTAGAGCTAACTGTGCAATACAGCAAGGATCGAATGGTGTGGGGCAAACCAATCGCCGCTTTCGAGGGGGTAATGTTTCCTTTGGTTGATGAGATAACAAAAATGGAAACTGTGAGAAGTTTCTGTTATAACATTTTGAGAAGATTCGATGCTGGCGAAAAACTGACCAAAGAATCTGCAATGTTTCATTGGTATGTCAACAAAGTAGTTCTAGAGGCACTCGATACTTGCATTCAGGTGAATGGAGCTCAAGGCTTCACTGATAGCGTTCCTCATCAAAGAAGATACAGGCGTCAACGCGGGAACCTAATAGGCCATGGGACAGTAGAAATTCAGAAACTCATTATTGGAAGAGAGATATGGGGAAGAGAAATTTATGAGCTCGCTCTTGGCCGAGCACTATCCCTAGTTAAAGGAGACAATAACAAAACCTACCCACAAGCAGGATGACCGTCTTGATGGACTAGTGACTCTCGAAGATGTTTTGGAATTCTCTCAGCCTTTCGCGCGCTTCGTCTTTTTCTTTCGAAGTTGGATTTCGAGCATCCTTTGCCTTCGGTAATCTTCCGAGTTTCAGCAAGGAGGCAATCAAAAGTATTCTTGCTTTGTTTGCGTCCAAGTTGCTCCCCTCGATTGTAAAGTCATTTTCGTCAGTGACGACTCTCCCTCCAGGATCGCTACGTCCAACTCTTACGACGGGCATGCCGCTGAAAGTCGCGATTTGGAGTGCCTTCATCTGGGATATCGTCCCCTTCGCGTATGGCGATGAGCCTTCCAGTACGAAACCATGCATTTTTGGTTTGTTACTTCTCTTGCTTTCAACACCGATTAATCCACCGTCGTGATCGCTTTGATCTTCTAGTGCCCTGCTGATTCTTGCAAGAATGTCCACCTCATCATCCGGGTTCTCGTTTTCATCTTCCTGACTATAATGAGAGTATTTCACGATGTGGACTCTTGGAATCGACTCTGAGAGGAGCTCGCCCTCACCATTGCCATTCTTGTGAAGATCTCCTTTCTTTACTTGAATGAATGTAGGCTTGGAATCGTCTAGTCTATCGTAGAACTCTACCCTTTCTGGTATCTTCCTCATGTTCACTTCGGAGGAAGAAGTGTGTTTGAAATTAGGCCTGTACCATACTGTTACCGATCCAGACTTCACCGTTCCTAGGATTCCACCGTGCCCACCGGTAGCCTTGTAACCTCCTGGTCGATCATCCCCCTTCTTGACTTCTCTTGAAGCAAAGATCACTTGGTCCTGTATTGAGACTGCACCCACTCCGCGACCTTTCTTCGAAAGTATGTAGTCCACAGCGTCCACAATGTTCCTGTCTCCGTCATTCGATAGTTCTCCGTGAGTTCTCTGAGCCGCGTTCCCTACAATAGGCAAGTCCGTGTCTATCAACAGGTTGAGCCAGTAGAGCGTCTCCTCGATGTGTGGGCTGCCCTCAAGCCAAATTACTCCTTCGTAGTTGCCCGTGGACACAGCGTTCTGTACGATGTTAGTTACCCTTGCCAAATCGCCGCGCCTAACATTTTTTGCTCTTGCATATGGCTTGTACGGAAAGAAATCAACTCCGGATACTTCCCCTTTGCTAGTGTAGCTCCCGGACGGTAGCACTCTTACAAAATCAAAATCTGCCTTACTTCCAAGCATGCCCCCTTCGCCATCTTCGCTTCTTCCATAGATTGTCCGATCTATCTCTTTGAAGAGCTGAGAGGAATCGGGGTAAAAGCTCTGCCTGCCACCGTAATCAATTGCGGCATCCAACAGATCATTTGCTTCGAACGGAACGCCTTTGCTTGAGCCTTCCTTGTTGCGTCTCGCCACGTAGGGCAAAGGGTAGGGCCCATCTTCCGGATTGAGAGTGACTTCAAGATAATCCTTCCCGTCGTCATAGTATACTTGGGCAGCGTCTCGCTCTAGTGGATGAGCACTGAACTTTCGGATCTTTACTGTAACAGGTTCGTAAAGAACTTGAGGGACAAGATGATCCAATTTTGAAGGAATCTGTTTCTCGCCAGGGAGTCTGCCCTTGTTGCTTGTGACGAGGGGTGGTGAATTGGCGATTGTAGCTCTAGGTCCAGAAAAAACACAGATTCTTGGTTTTGGTATGGACATTGTGATAACGAGTTCCAGCCCAGTAGTCAGGTATTAATTTCTTCTTGACTTTTTATGAAGCGACCATGTCTTTAGATATTCAAAACGTTGCGCGCATTCCCGCTAAATATCTGTTCTTTTTGATCACTCGATATATCCAAGCTTTCAATCAAAGCCAAAGTTTCTTCCGCCGGCCAGAAAGGAAAATCACTTCCAAAAACAATTCTTTCAATCCCGGGAAACGATAGCGCGGCCGCCATAGCAGGCTTATGAGCCGAAACCGTATCAATGTAAATTTGTTTGAAATAATAGCTGGGTAGTTTGCTTATCTTAACATTACACCCAGGAAGCCTGTTCGACTCATAATCGATCCTCCCCATCAAATATGGGACCGTAGCTCCAAGATGGCCCATTACGATTTTCAAATTAGGATATTTTTCAAGTATTCCCCCTTGAATAAGTCGAAGGATAGCAATGGTGGTCTCAAAAAGGAAACCAACGACAGGGATCAAACAATAATCCATCAGATTAGCGTTATTGGCTGGATAAGTCGGATGGAGGAAAATAGGAATGCCCTTCTTCGAACATTCAGCATAGATTGGATAAAATTCTGGCGCATCCAATGGTTTGCCATTTACATTCGAATACAACATGAGCCCTTTGAGTCCAAGATCATCTATTGCTCTACGCAACTCATCAAGTGCTAGATCAGGTACTTGTAAAGGTAATGTGGCGAATGCAACAAACCGTTCTGGATATCTATTTGCTAGCTTCGCGAAATCATCATTTACCAACCGAGATAATTTAATTCCAGATTCTGGTTCTAGTCTATCCACACCCGGAATGTTTAATGTGATTACGTGAAAATCTACCCGAGCCCTGTCCATTTCTTTGATTCTTTGCTCAACATTAAACATATTTTCTGAAACTCGATAGACGGCGTTCGTGCCGTAGTGGACGAAAATATTTCCATTCGGATCCTGCTCTACTCTTGGGTACTCCGTACGGTTCATCATAGCTTTGAAGTACTCGAGGGGACAGTAATGAGTTTGAAAATCTATTTTCAAGACATTGTATTACCTTGCCTAGAGCGGATCATAAATAATGGTAATCGGTCTTAGTCAGAATCTCGCAACCATTCTGGGTTACCTTTACCAGATCTTCAATTCTGACTCCTCCCATTCCTAATTTGTATACTGCTGGTTCCAACGCGACAACCATGTTTGGCTCAAAAGTCGCTTGACTACGTTGGTCTACTATGGGGTATTCCCATACTGATGTCCCTATGCCATGACCTAAATTATAGTTGAATTCGAACTTTTCGTAGCCGCCCTCCCCGATAATCTTCCTTGATAGCTTATCCACATCTGCGCATTTGATTCCAGGTTTAATATTTTGAATCGCTTTCTGCTCTGACTCGTAAACCAGATGATACACTTCCTTTTGCTCCTTACTTGGAGACCCCACAAAACGGGTTCTCGCGTACTCTGCGTTGTAACCTTCAAACTGGGCCCCAAAATCGAATATCACGGCATCATGATTTCGGATGATTTTATCGGTAGAGATCTCTTGGCACAAAGCTGCATTGTCACCTGAGATTGCAAGACAATGGGTAGCTCCCTCGGCTCCCGCTTTCCTCAGAGAGTATTCGATTTCTGCAGCTACTTCAAATTCTTTTAGGCCTTCTATTGAGATCTCGAATGCCTTCTTGAATCCTATTTCCGCGATTGCCGTAGCGAGCTCAATTACCTTCAATTCCTCTGGATTCTTCACGGACCTTGTTCTCCACAGAAGGTCTTCCGCATCAACTAATTCCTTGCCTTTTAGGCTAATCTCAAGTTGTTTTCCAAGCGCGTGCGTCATGGCCGCATCGTAACCAACTCTCTCGCCTAGCCCAAGTTTATTGAATTCTTCCGGCCATTCTGACATGCTGACAGGTATAGGCTTTATCTCTTTGAGCCAAGGATACTTGGTCTTGACAAAATCTACGTAGTACCAAATTGGGAACAGAGTTGGTCTCTCGGCATCTTTTGGGAAAACGGCGACCATTGTGTTTAACATGAAATACGAATACATCGGGCTGTATCCTGTCAGATACTTTACGTTGGCCACATCCTGTACAATTAAGGAATCGATTTGGCGCTCCTTCATTCCTTGTCTAAGGCGTTTCCAATTTACTTCGAACAGTTTATTCCAATCAACATAGTTGAAATTTTGCGAAAATATCTGAGGCATTGCTGCGGCTCATGTTCTAACCGTATTTATCGATTTACCCTTCCCGATGTTACACTTGATTGTGCTCAAAAAGCACAATGACAAAAAGTAAATATCATTTCGTAAATCGGCTCATCATATAATTGCAAATTAGGGACGAAATTGACGCAGCCAACAAAATTGCGGTTTCTCGCATACTGAACTCTAGGCCCAAATTGATTGGTGTTGAAAAGGCGATCAACGCTCTTCCCGGAATGTCCAAGAAAATTTTCCTACACCCCGGACCTCCGATGGATTGGCAACAAATGTCAGGTCCATTGAAAGGTGCAGCTGTAGGGGCAATGCTCTACGAAAATCTTGCTTCAAACGAAAGACAGGCTTTGAGATTATTAGAGGATGGAGAAATCCAATTCGAGTCGGCTCATAATCATCATTGTGTCTGCGCCATAGCCGGTCTGATATCACAATCAATGCCAGTGTTCGTAGTTAAGGACAAGATCGGAAACAATTACTCCTTCAGTACGATTAACGAAGGAGTTGGAAGGATTAGGACACTAAGATATGGTGCTTATGGCCCTGGGGTAATAAAAGGGCTTGAATGGATTCGAGATGTTTTGTCGCCCGCGCTTGTTGCGACAATCAAAGTTGCTAACGGGATGGAATTAAGACCGGTCATTTCGGAAGCATTGAAACGTGGTGATGAATGCCACAATAGAAACAAGTCCGCGACAAACATATTCTTCAGAAATCTTGCTCAAAATATCGTACGGACTGGACTGGATAAGAAAACGATCGCAGAAATATTTGGCTTCGTAGGAGGCAACGATCATTTTTTCCTCAATCTTTCTATGACGGCAAGCAAAATAGCTCTTGATTCAGCACACGGGATCAAAAGGTCGTCCATCGTCACTGGGATGTCTTCAAATGGGTACAAGTTTGGCATCCGAGTTTCAGGGCTGGGCCCGAAGACGCCACCCTATAGCTGGTACATGTTCAATCCGCCTTTCGCTCGGGGACGATATTTTACTGGATATGCCAAGAAAGACGCAAACAAGGTGTTGGGCGATTCTTACGTTTCGGAGTGCGTCGGACTTGGAGGATTTGCGATGGCCGCGTCTCCGGCAATTACTGAATTTGTAGGAGGTAGTACAAAATGGGCATTGAATATCATGACAAAAATGGATAGGATAACTTTGACAAGAAATAATGACTTTCTGATCCCTTACATGAATTATCGCGGGACCCCCACTGGAATTGATATCTTCAAAGTCAAAAGAAGTAGAATCCTACCCATTTTGAACTCAGGAATCGCACATAGGACCCCAGGCATAGGCCAGATAGGAGCCGGAATATTTCATGCACCTTTCCAATGCTTCGCAAAGGCGGTTCAGGACTTCAATAACAATTATGGAGCAAGATAGAGTAACATAAGAAATGCTTTTCCATTTGTCCAACAAGGCAATGGGATAATGAAAGCCCATATCCAAAGAAACAAAGACAAAACCACGAGCCGTCTTTACTCGGACGCTGTAAAGGCGGGCAACCATGTCTATCTTTCGGGTCAAGTTGCGTTAAACGAAAAAGGGGAACTGGTAGGGAAAAATGACATAGAAGCACAGACACGCCAGGTCATGAAGAATATCCAAGGCTTGCTGGTCGAAGTAGGTGCCTCATTAGAGGACGTCGTAAAGATAACTGTCTATCTTAGAAAGCTAGAAGATAGACCATCTTTCCACAAGATTCGCAGCGAGTTCTTCGGGTCAGTGGACAAGTTACCAGCCAGCACCCTCGTCGTCGTCGATAGTCTAGCTAATCAAGATTGGTTGGTCGAGGTCGATGCCATCGCTGTAGTAGATTAGAAACGGTCATGCGATCAGACAAGTCAACCTAACAGCAAAATTGTTAATAACAATGGATTAGGGTTCGGGTTCGAGAATTTTGTCTGATATCCTAATCCAAAATGTAAGGTTCATCATGACAATGGATCCATCGAGACGCCTGATCGAGAACGGGTCAATTGCGATACAGGGGAACAAGATTGTAGCAGTTGGTGACGAGGCCGCAGTCAAAAAAATTCAAAAGCCGGACATATTCATAGACGGGAAAAACTTTTTCGTCACTCCCGGCCTAATTAATTGTCATACCCATTTAGAATCAGCTTACGACAAGAGCATGATGGACGATGTTCCCGTCGTTCCCTGGTGTGAAAGATACTTTTCCTGGACTTACATGAACCTAACAGGTGAGAACTATTACTACGCTGTACTGAAGAACCTGCTTGAGTGTGTAAAGACAGGAACCACGACAGTGGTGGATTGTGGAACGATTCAAACAATGGAGGATTCCCCGGTCAATGCCATTACCGACATAGGTGTTAGGGCGGTGCTCGGAAGAGATCTGATGGACATTCATACGTCGACGAAATCAGATTACGCTTCCTATGACGCATTCAATGATTTATGCGACCGATTGAGGGAAGATACAAACACTTGTCTGAAAAGAAGCGAAGAATACATTAAGAAATACAATGGTGCAGCAGATGGAAGGATAAAAGCTTGGCTAGATTTGCAGCAGGTTTGTAATTGCACTCCAGAGCTCTGCAAGGGAGTGAGGCAGCTCGCAGATCAGTACCACGTCGGTATCCTCACACATGCCGGTGTATCGCATGATATGGTCGAGATGACTCGCAAGCGGTTTGGGAAAAGAGACATCGAGTACTTGTATGGTTTAGGTTGTCTCGGACCGGATTTCATGGCAGCGCACATGGCGTGGGTAGACGGGCAAGAATTGATGATGTTGAAAGAAACCGATTCAAACGTTGCCCATGTACCAGGTTCGAGCATGCATGGAGTTTACTCTGCAGTGTCAATGAGGGGAAAGATTCCCCAGATGGTCAAGATAGGAATTAATGTTGGCCTTGGTAATGATGAGTCTAGCACTGGCACCGCGCATGATTTATTGAGAGACATTTGGACAGCGGCTGTGGGACATGCAGAAGCCTGGCATCCCTACATATTCCCAGATCCCGATCTTTTTCAATTGAAGACAGCTGATCCTAGCCCAAAGGTCTTGGAAATGGCTACTCTTAATGGTGCAAAGGCCACTGGCTGGAAGAGTGATTTAGGGTCAATCGAGGTCGGAAAAAAAGCGGACTTGGTGATGTGGAATTTGAGAGATCCTACTTGGGTACCTGTAACAAAGCATAATGTCTTGAATAATTTTGTCTACAATGGTACGGGAAGAACTTGCCACACAGTGATCGTGGACGGCAAGATCGTTGTAGAGGCGGGGATCGTCAAGACAGTAGATGAAAATAAGGTCATCGATATGGTCCAACAGTACGGTGAAAAGATAATTCCAACTGCCCCATGGCTTGAAAAACCTGAAACTTGGGAGCTAAAGTGGGTGCGAGAATAGACAAATGTAATCCTGCGGGATTACGATTTATTCTCCAAGTTGATTTTCAGGCTTCAGCACTTCTGTAACATGAACCTCTCCGGAAAGGTTCCCCCTCAATCAATAACACTCAGGCACTACATCATTTGTTAGTGTGGTGGCAAGAATGAGAGCGGATTCGCTAGTGTATGCGAGCATAAGAGAAATCTCAGGAAAAGTGAAATCAGGCGAGCTTTCTCCCCTCGATCTGGTCGACTCGTTATTAGAAAGAATCGAGAAAGTCAACCCCAAGATCAATGCCTACATTACAGTACTGACCAAAGAAGCTCGCAATCAAGCTGAAGAAGCAGAGAAGATGATCAAGCGAGGCGATTATCTCGGCGGACTTCATGGCATACCAATTGGAATCAAAGACAACATCCAGATAAGACAGGTCCGCTGCACTGCTGGTTCAAAGATACTCGAGCACAACATTGCTGAATATGACGCCACGGTTGTCGAAAAGATAAGAGATGCAGGGGGTATTATTGTGGGGACCACGAATCTTCACGAATTCGGTTCTGGAGTTACCAACGTCAACCCCTTTTATGGTACCACAAGAAATCCATGGGACACGATGAGAATTCCGGGAGGATCGAGTGGAGGATCTGCCGCCGCTGTAGCTGCTGGGCTGGCATTCTCAGCTCTAGGCACAGATACAAGTGGCTCGGTTAGGATCCCTTGCTCTCTTTGTGGGGTCTATGGCTTGAAACCCACGTATGGAACAATAAGCAAATACGGTTTGATACCATTAAGCCCGACTTTTGATCATGTGGGGTTTGTGGCTAGAGGACCTTGGGATCTTGCACTTCTGCTACAAACATGCAGTGGATATGATCCCCATGACAAATCAATGAAGAGATCAATTTACCGAAATTATTTGGAGGAACTTGAAAAACCCGTCGAAGGAATCAAATTCGGAGCACCTCACGATTATTTCACGGAAACATTGGATTCTGGAATCATGGAATCTTTTTCGCTTTTCCTAGACAGACTATCTAGTTTGGGACTTGTCAGAGTCGATGTCAATGTTGAAGAAATGGATAAGGTTTACGATACGTGGGCAGCAATAAGATTGGGGGAAGCTGCCGCATTTCACCAAAAGTGGTTTAGTTCTCGTCCAGAGGATTATGGATCAGATGTCAGGAAGATGCTTGAATTAGGGTCGAAGTTTACGACATCGCAATATGATAATGCCTTAAAATCGCAAGAGGTCATTAAGCAGAGTTTTTCTAGGACCTTTCAGTCAG
>Ga0187846_10001407_pt1 | contig 13624 bp, 12 predicted proteins | sample TC_taG_FD_161473 | JGI IMG/M metagenome (GOLD analysis project Ga0187846, IMG submission 161473) | Biofilm microbial communities from the roof of an iron ore cave, State of Minas Gerais, Brazil - TC_06 Biofilm (v2) | ecosystem: Environmental > Terrestrial > Deep subsurface > Cave > Wall biofilm...
CGCCTCCTCCGCCCACTCCGCAATCTGACCACCAACCCATCGGTCGCACTGGTCGGACATCCTCTGCCATCGAAAGGCACGGGCCTCCGACTTCAGACGGCGAGCGATTCCGTCCGGGTCGTAGATCGGAATGGCCACCCGCCATCCGGGGACACTGCCACCGACCCAGGGCGGGTGGGTGAGCTTCCTGCGCTCGCCCCGCTCGGTGGTCCACCCGACCGAGACCATGAAAGGGTCTCGCCAGAGAACGTCTCTTCCGGATCGCGTTCCGATGAGCCACAGGTCGATGTCTGATTCCCGGCGCGCATCTCCTCTTGCCCAGCTGCCTCCGAGAACCACGGCACGGACCCCTCGCCGCGAAAACGTCGAGGCGAGCGCGTCCGCTACGGCTCGAGCGCGCCTCTTGTCCTCCCGGTCCGCCGGTGGGTTCCGCGCGTGCCAGTACCGCTGCCTTCGTTCCAACGACACGGCCTCGGATCCGTTCCCCGACGTCGCCGCGCTATGAAAGCGCGAAACCACGGGCCGGTGAGGAGCCGGTGGCAGCTCCGGGCTCCGCGATGACGGATATCTCGGGGAGATCGTGCGACATTTCCCGACCCTCGTTGCCGGAGCGCGTCAAAGTTTATCTCCCACCCCGCCGCATTTTCGCCGGTGCCATGACCGACTTCCGAGAGAAGGCCCGATTTCGAGAGCACCTAGCCGAGCTGAGCCACTCCATGAAGCTCATCGGGCACGACGTGGCGATCGAAGGGAAGCATGCCGGTCACAAGATCGACAAGGCAGGAAAGGACGCCGGCGAGGGGGTCCGGGATGCGATGTATGACGTCGAGGATGGACTCACCGACCTCGGTCACGAGATGAAGGAAGGGGCGAAGAACCTCCCCGAGAACGTGGACGGCGGCCTCTCCAAATTCGGACAGGGGTTCGCGGACGGAGCCGCGAGCGTCGGCGTCAACACCGCCGTAGCGATCGAGGAAGCCGGTCACGCCGCTCGCAAGGGAACGCGCAACGCGTTCGCGCGGGCCTCGGGTCTCAAGAAGAAACCCGTGAAGGAGTGGCACTCACCCGACTCCGAGTGAGCGCCCTCGGGTGCGAAGCCGTCCTCTCGCGAAGGACCGCTCCCTCGCGCGTCAGCCGCTCCCTCGCCGTCGCCAGATACGCGGGGTCGACGTCGAAGCCGACGAACGGCAGACCGAGTCGAAGCGCCGCCACCGCACTCGCCCCGATCCCTAAGAATGGGTCGAGCACCAGCCGGACCCGACTCGTACCGTGGAGCCGGATACAGCGCTCGGGGAGCTCCACGGGATACGATGCGGGGTGAGGTCGATCGCGGTGGCCCACACGTATCGTCGGGTAGGGGAGGAACCAGGTGTTGCCCCGGCAACGGATGTCGGCTCGTCCTCCGCGCCAGCGGGTGACGTTCGACTTGTCCTGGTAGGGAACCCCCACGCCCAGCCGGTCGAGCGGGAGATCGCCTCGGTGGGTGAAGTGGAAGAGGTACTCGTGGGCTCCGTGCAGGAACCGCCGGGACGGAACGGGCTGGTAGTGGCCGACCGCGAGGTCGCGCTCGAGGCCGCTCGCCCGTCCGACGTCGGCCCGATCGATCGCAATCGACTTCACCCAGTGGATCACGTTCTGGAGCACGAGCGACTCCCGCACCTCTCTTGCGACATCCCAGGCGAGCCACGGGTCCTTCGGGGGGCTTCCCACGTTGAGGAAGAACGACCCGTCGTGCGCGAGCACGTCCCGGACGGTCTTTCCCACGCGACACACCCAGTCAAGGTACTCCGCGCGCGGCCGGGCATCGTGATACCGGGAGTAGGCGATCCCCAGGTTATACGGCGGGGAGGTGACGACGACGCTGACCGTTCCCCGCCGCAGTCGCCCGGGGACGCCGACCAGCGCGTCCTCCGCGAACAGGTCGATCGGGGAACCCGCGGGGCTCCAAAGCTCCGCGAATGGACCTCCCGATGGCTGCATCGGCGGCGACAGCGCGGCGGGAGGCTTTACCTTACGCCGCGGGCGGGTGCGCGGGAGCGCGGCCCTTCTCCTTCTCCATGTCGGCTCGGGCCTCGGCGAGCGCCTTGTCGGGCTCTTTGTAGTAGAAGGCGACCAGCCGCCCGACGTCCCGGTGCGTGAACGGCTTCTGCCGCGTGGCCCGGGCCTCGAGCCAGCGCATGTACTCGAGCATCTCGACCCGGCCGCGGACCTCGCGCTCCATCTCCTTCATCGTCCAGTTCTTCATGATCGCGACCCGTTCGTAGATGTAGGAGTGGCCGCTGAAGAGGAACGTGTCGTCCCCGGGATTCCAGGAGTAGACCGAGTTGGTGATGAGCTCGTTCGTCTCCGGGTCGAGACCGACGATCTCCGTGAGCGACTGGACGCGCCGGGTCATCTTGTTCCCGACCTTCACCTGACGCTGGAGCAGGACGAGGTTGAGCGCGCTCACCAGCGAGCGAGGGAGCGAGATCGGAGGGTTCTCCATCCGGTGGACCATCGCGCTCACGCTTTCCGCGTGGAACGTGGTGTAGCACGTCTTCCCGGTCGCCATCGCTTGGAAGACGATGAACGCCTCCGCGCCTCGGACCTCACCAACCATCAGGTACTGGGGGCGCTGACGGAGCGCCGCCGCGAGCAGGTCGAACATGTCAATCTCCCCCGGGGCCTTGCCGGTCATGACGTTCTTCGCCCCGAACCCGGCCCGGGTGAGCGAGGGGACCCAGTTCTCGTGGGGGAGGTTGAGCTCGCGGGTGTCCTCGATGCTCACGATCTTCATCTGGGGGGGAATGAACAGGAGCGTCGCGTTGAGCGTGGTCGTCTTTCCGGACGCCGTACCCCCGCAGACCATCATCGACTGGCCGTGCTGGATCGCGATCCAGAGGTAGGCCATCATCTCGGGGCTCATCGTGCGGAACTTGAGCAGGTCCACTGGGGTGAACGGGTTGTCGCGGAACCGCCGGATCGTGAAGGAGCTCCCGCGCTTCGTCACGTGGACCCCGAGGGTCGCCTGAAGACGCGAGCCGTCCGGGACCGTGGCATCGAGCATGGGGTTGGCGACCGATATGTGCTTACCCGAGCGTTGGGCGAGCCAGACCACGAAATCGTCGAGTTCCGTCGCATCGTCGAACTTCATGTTCGAGCGGATCGAGCCGTACTTGCGGTGGTAGATGAAGATCGGAATGCCGACCCCGTCGCACGAGATGTCCTCGACCTCGCTATCGAGCATCGGGACGTCGACCACGCCGTAGCCGATGAAGTCCCGTTCGAGGTAGTAGAGGATCCGGCCCTTCGTGGTCGGACCGGGGTTGATCTCCCATTCGAGGAACTGCTGGTCGACCATGCGGCGGAGCTCGGTGCGCTTCGTCTCGGAGTCGAGCTCGGGCAGCGGCTCGAAGGCGTCCACCAGGACGACCTTGAGCCGGTCGACCAGGTCCTTCTCGATCGAGGAGAGGGGGGGTTCGATGACCTCGTAGAGGTACTCGTTCTTCACGTTGTGGAAGCTGATCCGCACGTAGGACAGCCCCTCGCGGACGGGCGCGAGGTCGAGGGTCTTCGTGTTCGGGTCGGCGATCTGAGGGACGGGGGTGATCGGCCCGAGGCTTCCCTGTCCCGAGACGCCGAGCCGGGCCAGCTTGACCGGCCGGGGTTCGTCGAGGCCCTTCCGGAGCCGCGCACCCATCCGCAGGAACGGCGAGAAGCTCGCGGGCCGGCGCACCCGCTCGAGGGCCGGTTCTTCCTCGGGATAGACGGGCGGGGCGGCTTGGGCCATCAGAGCACCCCGGGGCCGACGAAGAGGGGGACGGCGATCAGCATGAACACCCAGCCGATCAGGAGCATGATCGTGGCGTGCTGGAGCCCGTAGGCGACCTTCCCCCGGTGCAGGACGCCCGCGAGGACTCCATCCCCGACGGCGTGCACGATGACCGCGACCAAGAAGATGAGGAACAGTTCCGGGACGAGGTTGGTCGCGACGGTTACGGGTCCGCCGCCGAGGTTGCTGGTCGCGATCCCCTGACCCGCCTCGACCATCTTCGGTAAGAACACGGCGGCGAGAATGAAGATCGTGATCAGGAACACTGCGAACGCGATGTAGATGACCGTGAGGTAGGTCAGCATCACGTCCTGGCGGGCGCGCTCGTTGAGCTGCCCCTCGCGCGTGTCGCGCGCTACCATCGTGAGCACGTCCGCGACGTTCCCTCCCGCCTGGTTCGCGCGGGTGATGATCGAAACCACCCTCTTGACCATCGGCGTGGGGACCCGGTCCTCGAAGAGCCCGAGGGCCGTCGCGACCGGCACGCCCCACTCGAGCTGGCTCGCCATCTTCTGGATCTCCTCGGTGAGCACGCCGTAGCGACCCTTGCTCGCCACGATGATGGCGTCCGGTAGGGTCATCCCGAACCGGCCGGCCTCAGCCACGTCTCGGAGGAAGTCCGGCAGCCGCGCCTCGATGGCCCGGATCCGGTCGAGCTTCTTGGCCATCGCGAAGCCGTAGGGTCCGATGAGAGCGACGATGCCGAAGATGAAGAAACCGACCGCGGCCAGGTAGGGGATGAACTGGCCGGTCCCGGCCTGAATCGACAGAACGCCAATGATATCGAGGCCTCCGAGGGCGAACATGAACGCCGCGACGACCCCCCCCGCGATCAGGTACCAGGTCTCGCGAGCGAGCTTCGGCTGCTCTCGCGTCTCCTGGGCGGTGGGCAGTCGGGTCGCGTAGCGCGGAACCTTGACGGTCGCGGTGGCACCGGCCATGCTAGACCTCCTGAGCCAGGCCGTAGATCAGGTAGATGAACATGATCTGGAACGCGGGCACCATCAGGGCGACGATGATCCACAGGAGCTCGATGAGGAGCCCGCCGCCTCCGCCGATGATTGCGAAGATGGCGATGACGATCACCAGGAAGAGAGGGAAGGCGACGACCGCGGTGACGTACGTCTCCGCGAACAGCCCCATCGTCTCGATGCGGCGGAGCGTCTCGAGCTTGTTCTCTTTCTCGTACTGTTCCGCCTTCAGAAGGAAGTACGGCTTGAGCTGGCCCCCGGAGGTGGCGGTCGTTACGACCCCCTGGAGGAAGTCCTGGAAACGCTTCGAGGGGGTGCGCTGGGCCCCGTTGCGGATCGCGGTGAGGATGTCGACCCCGAGCATGTCGGTGTCCCGGGTGATCCACGCGGCCTCCTCGGCGACCTCTCCGTAGATCTTCTGCCGCGCGAGCTCCTTGAAGATCTGGTCGACGTTGACATCCGCCGACGCCATCGCCGCGACGAAGCTCATGGAGGGGCTCAGGCGCTTGTTGATGTCCTTCTCCCGCGCCGAGGCGCGGCTCGCGGGGGATTGCTTGAGCAGGAAGTTCACCCCGAACGTACCGGCGAGCGGGAGGACGAGGCCAATCCCGATCCCCACGTAGAGGTCGACGGAGACCGCGAGGAGGTAGCCGATGACCACGCCCGCGATGGACATCGCCACGGCCGCGAGGATGGTGGAGAGCAGGACGACCGCGAGGTACTCCTCGGGCCGGATCCGCATGTGGGCTTGGACGAGCTTTTCCTCCAGGACGAGGTCGGGGGGTTCCCGCGTCACTCGGTCGCGGAAGAGCCGCCACGCCCACTGTTGATAGGGCGTCAACCCCGCGTAGGTCGGCTGTGCGCCCCTCAGGACTCGGATCGGTCGCGCCCCCTGGGGGGCGGGTACCGGCTTGGTTACGGTGGCGCCGGCCATCTAGGCAGCCCCCGGGGCGGCCCGATGCTGGATCCGCCCGATGACTTCCGTGGGGTCGCGGTAGTAGGCACTGATCATCCGCCACAGGAGGCGGAAGTCGGTCACCTTCTGCTCGACCAGATAGTGAATGACCTGGGCCCGGCGCTGGAACTCCGCGTCCATCTCGTCGTGGCTGAAGTTGCGCAGTTCCATGATCTTGTCAAACAGGAACGAGTGGCCCTTGAATACGAACCCATCGGTCGCGGGGTCCCACTCGTAGACGGTGTTGGTGATGAGTTCGTTCGTCTCGGGCTCGAACCCGACGATCTCGAGCACCTGCTTCAGCCGGCGCACGACGCCCTTGTCGGTCCGGGTCTGGAGTTGGATCACCACGTTGTTCAGTGCGGAGAGCAGAATCCGCGGGGTGTTGATCGGAGGGTTCTCGAGCCGGTTGACCATCGACTTGACCGAATCTGCGTGCATCGTGGAGTAGGTCGTGTGCCCGGTCGCCATCGCCTGAAACATCGTGTAAGTCTCCTTACCTCGAACCTCGCCGACGATGATGTAGTTCGGCCGCTGCCGTAGCGAGGCGCGGACCAGGTCGAACATATCGACCTCTCCCGCGGCCTTGCCGTCCGGGCCGCGGTCGCCGGTCCCGCTGCGGGTGGCCCCCGGGATCCAGTTCTCGTGCGGTAGGTTGACCTCCCGCGTGTCCTCGATGCTGACGATCTTCGAGGTCGGAGGGATGAACAGCGCGATGGCGTTGAGCGTGCTCGTCTTCCCCGCCGCGGGGCCGCCGCAGATGATCAGCGACTCGCCCTGCTCGGCCGCGAGCCAGAAGTAGGCGATCATGTCCTCGCTGGCGCTGCCGGCGAGAACGAGGTCGACCGGGGTGAACGGCCGCTCGTTGAACCGTCGGATCGTGAAGCTCGCTCCTCGGGTCGTGATCTCACGGGCGTAGGTGGCCTGGACTCGGTGACCCTCGGGGGTCGTCCCGTCGAGGATGGGGGCCGACACGGACACCGATTTCGTGCACCGCTGGCCGAGGGAGACGATGAACGAATTGAGCGACTCCTCGTCCGGGAAGGAAATGGACGTCTTCATCGACTCGTACTTGCTGTGGAACACGAACAGGGGAACGCCCACCCCGTCGCAACTGACGTCTTCCACGCGGGCGTCGAGGATCAGCGCATCGATCGGCCCGTACCCGACGAAATCGCGCTGGATGTAGTAGGCAATCCGCTCGATCGACAGCGGGCTCAGCGTGATCTGCCGGGATCTCAGGTACTCCTCGACCTCGCCGCGGAGGTAGGCGCGCTTCTGGGACGAGCCGAGGGTCGTGACCTCGGAGCCCATGATCTTCCCGAGGGTCGACTTGAGGTGCTGGATGACCTCCCGCTCGTGGCGGGAAAGCTGGGGCTCGATGACCTCGTAGAGGTACTCCTTGGTCCGCTCGTTGTAGCTGATGCGGCCGTAGGAGTACGGCGGGTTGATCGAGACGACCTCGAGCTCCTTCATGCTCGGGTCGGGGAGAGCCGGCATGGCGGTGATGAACGTGCCCGGGAGGTCCTTCCCGGCCTCTGTGGTGGCCGCTTCGGCCGCCGCGCCGATCGCGGGTCCCGCGTGCCCTTCCGCGCTCGCGCTCTCTCGCGGGATGCGAACTCGGAATGTACTGCTGCTCATGGTTTCCCGCGGCTAACCGAGCCCCACTCCTACGATGACGCTGATCTGGCCGAAGATGAGCGTGAAGGAGTTGATGCTGGTCAACGTGAGTAGGATGTCGACTGCCTTGCCCCCCGCGGCCACGCAGGTGCTCGGGGCGAGGGTCCAGTGGCTCTTGGCGAGCGGGGAGTGGCTGAGCGCCGTCTGGAGGTAGACGGCCCAGGCACACGGGTAGTGGGTGCCGATCTTGAAGGTGGTCGTGAACGGCGCACCGTTCTTGCCGTTGCTCGTGAACGTCTGGACGCTCAGGAAGTGGGTGTAGACCTCCTGCGTGCCGGTGGTCACGGACTGAGTCGCGTTGCCAAAGAGCTGCACCATCGACATCGTCACGGCGGAGTAGCTACCCGTCGTGTTGATGTATAATCCGAGGGGGAACGCGAGCGTCTGAGCCTGGTCGGTCTGGGACTGGACCACGGCGTCGTCCTCGAACGAGTACGACTGGGGTGAGTAGTAGCGATTCGGGAGGCTCATGACCAGGGTCCCGAGGGAGACGTTTTGGCTGAACGTCCGGCCCCCGCCGGGGCCGACGCTCATCGTGACGTTCGCGAACACCCCGGGCGAGGTCGGGATGAAATTGAGAATACCGGGCGTAGGCGCGGCGATGAGGGGGACCCCCTGGGACGCCATCGTGAAGGGGGTTGCGAGCACGCCGGGGCCGCTGAACCCGAGTTGAAGGTCGACGTTCGATTTCAGGTTCGCCATCGACGTCTGGGTGTTGGCAGCGAACTGGGACTCGTTATCGGTCATCCAGACGGGGAGAAACTGGGTCAGGAAGATCCCAAACAGGGTGAAGAACACCAGGAGGGCGAGGAGGGTGCCGACGACCGAAACCAGGCCCCGGTTGGAGTCGCGGAGCCGCCGGCACCGCCGCCGATAGCGGGACCCGCCGTTTCGACCAATCCTAACCCCCATGCCGTGGACCACCCGGGACTAACGGTCTCGAGTGGTGGAATTTAGCCGAGTCCCGGTATAAATACGTGCGGCAGCGCTCGCGCGCCGGAAGCGATTCCGGCGGCTAGACTTTAGACGAGCGGAGCCATCGTGAGCACGACCGGACCATGACCCTCGTCCAACTCTCCCTGAAGCTCCCGAATCGCCCCGGTGCGCTCGCCGCGATCGCCCGACTTCTCGCGGAAGCCCGGATCAACCTGGCCGCCATCAGTGTGGACTCGCTGGGCCGCGTGGGCAACGTTCGGCTGATCGTCAACGACCCGAGTCGGGCCAAATCGCTCCTGGAGGAAGGAGGGTACGCGGTCGAACAGCAGGAGATGCTGGCCGTTCGGCTCGAGGACCGCGCCGGAAGCTTTCTCAAAGTTCTCGAAGTGCTCGCCGAAGCCCACGTCAACATACGCAGCGTGGCGATCCTGGTTGCGAGAGAAGGGCCTCACAGCATGGTCGGCCTGTTTACCGACGACCCGTCCAAGGCCCGGCGGCTCCTCACGGACGCCGGGTTCGTATCGGAGAAGACCGAGCGCCTGGTCTCGAACGCCGACCTGCTGGCCGCGGCCCCGGCGATCCCGGCCGAGTCGGTCGGATTCCTTCTCTAAGGTCAAATGGTCCGTGCCTCGCACAAAGCATTTGAGCCACTCCCGCTGAGCCTCGCTCGCGCGGTTGTGGTCTAGCGGTTAGGACGGTAGCTTCCCAAGCTACCTACCCGGGTTCAAATCCCGGCAACCGCATCGGGGACTCGCCCTCCTAGGCGCCCGCAATCGCCTCCCGAGCCCGTCGGGAATACCTACCTAGGCAAGTATGCAGTGCCTGATCGAAGGAAGGTCGACCCGCCCCACTTTCCGGCCCGACTCTGATCGAAGCTTTGAGAGTAGATACCGGCGAGGAGCTTCGAGCGCAGGCGATACCTCTGTCCGCCCCGTTCGTCCTCCGCGTCTAGTATCCCGCCGTGGACTAGTTCATCCAAGGAGCCCCAGATCACATCATGCTCCGACCCACCCCCTTTCCCGGAGCGCGGAGAACCAATCCGAACGGGCTGCGACGACCTTCACGTCGAACAAGGTCCACTCGGAGTAGGGCACGGCGCTCAGGGATCCTCGTGCTCGCCTTTGCCGCGCCTCGTCGGAGGAGGTCCAGGGCTCGGTGCAGGAGTTCCTTCGGCACGAGACACGAGGCTCATCGCTCCCACCTCGGGCCTGGGGAACTGAACAGCTTATCCGTACTGCAGTCTATTGCCGACGACCGTGTGAGTGACTCTTCCGTCGCCCCCATCGCGCCGTCCGTGGGTTACATTGGAATCGGATTGGTGATTGGGATCGGCATCACAGTCTTACTTTTTTTCGCTCTGGGTGGTCACTTCGGCGGGACGCCGCAGTCGAAGCCCCCTCCCTCCCTTCCCCCTCCCCCCGCTCTGGCGTGTTCATCCAGCACCGGAGCCTCAATCGGAAGTGCGTCGGCGACCGGACCTTCGATTGAGGGGGCCTCCCTATCGGTCAACAGTCACGCCTGGGCGGCTGGCGCGACGGCGACCGTCGTTACCAAGCCGATTCCCGTGAAAGCAGGTTCCACCCTGTTGGTCTTCGTCGGGTTCGTCGGGCAGTCGGTCGGGGGTCCGAGCGGGGCGACGGTCTGTGACTCGGCAGAGGCCCCCTTCTTCCAGCAGACTTCCAGCTCAGAGTTCTCGTCGAATCACACAGAGTTACTGTTTGTCAGCTTCGACGCGCCGGGCGGGGGAGCGGTGAGTTTTGCGGCGAACTTCTCGGATACCGCCGCGGTGGCAGGAGGAACGATGGCTGTCATCGATCTGGTAGGCCCCTCCCCACTCGCCCTCGCGAACCTTACGGCCGGGTCGGATGTCGGGGTCAGTGGCACGGCCGGAGCCTGGCTGGATACCGCAAGCTCGGCGTTCGTCGTGCTCGGTGTCTCAGGGCAAGGGATAGATGGGCCATTTGGAACGCTCGGCGCCGAGGTGCTCCTGGATACCAACGGATACTACGACACGGGCCCGTGGACCGACGGAGAGTCCATTGGCGCGATGGTGGGCACCACGTCGGGTGGCCCGGTGACTTTCTCGGCGAGCCTAGCCGTCCCTGGGGTGTGGGCCGCGATCGGGGTCGCCGCGAGGTAGTCAGTCGAACCCTTCGCCTCTCGACCTGAGGGATTCGTCGTGAGTCGCCCTTCGGCCCTCTCCTGCCTCAGCGGTCCGCCGAGGTAGTAGGGCATCGGTCCTCAGAAACCAGGTGGTCGGTGCCCGCGAGTCCAGGGTTGGGGGCTGTCGACTTGAGGGTGGTTGAGTGAGGCGCAGTTTATCCCCATGTGGGCGCGCCGGGCAGCCTTGTTCAGTGATCGCGAGACGGAGCGGCCTCGAGGAAGGTGTCCATCGGACCGGCCGGGAGTGCCTATCGTCGGCTCCGGGCTGGGGCGCGGGCCGTCCGCGGCGATCGTCGATAGTCGGCGCGCATCGCTTTGCCGAAGTTCTTCCACATCTCGTTGAGCTCGGCCTTCATCGCCCGCTGGCTCGGATTCTTCTTCCCGAGCCCCACGGGCGTCCGCACCCCCCGCAGGGTGAACTCCGTGAGTTCCTTCCCGAGGGGCTTCAGCGTGTAGAGCAGGTCCCACCTACGATAGTTCCCGTCGGCGATCGCGGTCCACCGGTTCGGTGGATGGAGGCTGACGGTCTGTCGGCTCCAGAACCAACCTTCGGGGTAGTCGTAGAGGGTTTCGTACACGATCCGGCGCCCAGAACGGCTTAGGATCCTCCGCTGGTGACCGTCTCCGGCGAGCTCTCCGTCCTCTGGGGTGTAGTCCGTGCACCAGCGGAACGCGAACCAAAGCGGCACTTGGAAGACCTGACGGACTTGGTGGAGCTGACCGGTCGAAACGACGGAGCTAATGACCTGATAGAGAAGAACTCTGCGAAGGGTTGCACGCGGGCGGGCAGTTCGGACACGGCTTGACGGCCCTCCGAAGGGGTACCTCGATACGCGCCAAGAGGGTCTTAGGTCCCACCCAAAACGGGTGGGTTTCGCGCACCTCGGCGGTGTGAACCTACCCTTGCGTTCGTCGGACCAGCGGTTCGGCTTCCGACATGAGCTCTCGAACTATTTCTGCCGCGGGAGCGATTCCTCTCACGTCGGAGACGGACTCGCCGGCCCAGTGAGGCATCGCTTCGATTCGACCCGTTGTGGACCTGAGGGCCACTATCGAGTCTCCGCGCTGGATCGGCACTCGGACGTCCGGAGCCCAAGGAAGGACGCGCTCCCCCACCACCGCGTCGGTAGATCGTTGCATCGCTTCCAGACAGTCGCGGAGTACTCGATGGGGTGCGTTCGACCAATTCGTGGAGAATCCTTCCGTGAGCACGGTGTCCCCCCGGTTTGCTGCGATCAGCTTCTGGACGTAGAGCGGATGAGCTTCGGACTCTGTGGCAGCGACGAATCTTGTCCCTATTCGAACCCCCGCCGCACCGGCGTCCAGGGCGGCGGCCATCTCTCGGCCATTCCCGATTCCGCCCGCAGCCACGACCGGCACTCTCACCTCACGGCTGACGGCGGCGAGGAGGGTCTTCAACGGAATTCTGCCCCGCACATGGCCCCCGGCTTCCACTCCCTGCGCCACGATGAGGTCGCACCCAGCGCGGACCGCGGCTAGCGCCTCCTCGACGGACCCGACCTGCCAGGCGGCTAGCGCCCCTCCGGCATGAGCCTTCTCGACAAGCCGGTGGTCCGGTTCGGAATAAAAGAATTCTACGACCCGCGCGCGAGTCGCCGCTGCTTCAACGGCGGCAAGCGCCTCGCGATCCAGCTCGCCGGTCCTCGCGTCAATCCAGCCGTCGGTGATGAAGTTGATTCCGAAAACTCCGGCAGTCAAACGCCGGGTCTCGTCGAGCATCCGAGCTACAAACTCTGGAGGCGCTCCGCCCCACCCGAGCATGCCGAGTGCGCCGGCGTCAGCGACGGCCGCCGCAAGCCGGGGGAGGGCGAGGGAACCCATGCCGGCCATTTGAATCGGCACTGCGCAGCCGACCAAGTCGGTGAAGGAGGTGCGCGGCACAACGCGACCGAACTGCCCCCAAGAGAAGAGGCTGGCGTTTCAATCCTTGGGTCGGCAGTGCCATCCGATTGCCAACGTCTGACCAGCTGACGCGCGCGTTGGGGGAATGGCGCGGGTTCCCCCCCGGGGGGGTGAGTCCGAAGTCCTCCATTCGAGCAACGAATTGGGAGTGTGGCCCCCACGAACCTTATTGGAGAACGGCTAATCGAGAGCCGAGGGCGTAATCGTGTCGTTAAGATTCGAGATCGTTGTCGATGTCCACGACCCCGTTCGGGAGGCCACGTTCTGGGCTTCTGCGTTACAGTACACAGCTGGGCCTCCACCAGAAGGGTTCGATTCATGGAAAGACTTCTGGACGCGCATCGGAGTCCCTGCGGGGGAGTTCGACTCAATCGTCGACACCGAGGGGAAAGGTCCCCGAATTTGGTTCCACACAGTGCCCGAATCCAAGACGGGCAAAAACCGGATGCACTTCGACATTGGGGTGAGCGGAGGCTTAGGTGTCCCCATCGCGAAGCGACGAGAGCGAGTAGAGGCCGAAGCAGAAAGATTGGTACGCATCGGAGCCACCCGCCTGGAGACCCTCGAAGAGGAGGGGGTCGAGCACTATGCTGTCGCAATGGCCGACCCTGAGGGCAATGAGTTCGACATCAATTGACTCCCAGTTGTTCGGACTCTACCTGGCAGTTCGTTCTTGGACGACGGGGTCTGGAGTACGGCGCTGAACCTATTGGTGACTGCAGACTTCGGTCACGGGAGAATCGGGCCCCTTCTCCTCGGCACCAGGAGTGCCGGGAGCCACATCATTTCCCACGGCAGGGGTTTCCCACGCAAGGGGGGTGCCGGCCGGAGCGTCGCTTGGGTAGTCCTCAGGAAGGCCAGAAGGGGCACCGTAGAAGGGGGAGGCCTCCTCGTTCTGAACATTGTTCGGAAGGCCGTTCAGGGCCAAGGCGGCCCGTTCAGAGACCTGCCCACGACCAGGAAGATCGTGGATGGGCCGGCCCGGTACGAGGACTGCCCGGCTCGGGGGGATCCGCGCGTCCGCGACTGGAAACAGATGGCCGAGTTGGAAACACGCCTTCAGGTCCCGGCTGCCTGACTCGAACAGGCGACCTGAGGATGTCTGCGGGGGCCGCCGCGTTGCGGCCGTCTCGACTACAGTCCCCCGCTCTACCACTGAGCTAAGCCGGGACTATTCCACGACCT
>Ga0187846_10001408_pt1 | contig 13623 bp, 13 predicted proteins | sample TC_taG_FD_161473 | JGI IMG/M metagenome (GOLD analysis project Ga0187846, IMG submission 161473) | Biofilm microbial communities from the roof of an iron ore cave, State of Minas Gerais, Brazil - TC_06 Biofilm (v2) | ecosystem: Environmental > Terrestrial > Deep subsurface > Cave > Wall biofilm...
GATCACGGTGCTACAAAGGACCCATCTACGCCACAATATCATACCTTGCTTATTGCCACACCTGCTGCTTACGCCGATCATACAGTGGTGGCAGCAAACCTGGCTATAGTGGCAGCTCAAAGCGGCACCCCAACTATCCTTGTCGATGCAGACCTCAGAAACCCCCGGTTGCAGCAGCGTTTTGGCTTGAGTCAGAGCGCGGGGCTGTGTGAGCTACTGGCAGAAGAGGTAATTACGCCACAGAAAGTCAACTCGCACTTGCAAACGACTTTTGTCCCTGCTCTGCGCCTGCTCTGCGCAGGCACGTCAAAAGGGCGGGAAAGGGCACTCTTGCTCTCACCAAGGCTAGAAGAAGTGCTCTGCAGCATGCAACACCTTGTAGAAGAGCAAGAATCCAGAACGGGTATCGTTATTTTCAATAGTCCACCAGTACTCAGTAGTGCTGATGCATCGTTGATCGGTGCGCTGGTGGACCAGACCTTTCTGACCATCGCAACGGGGCATACGACACGCACACAGGCAAAGCAGGCACAGGAACAATTGCAGCGTGCTCATGCGAAACTCGCTGGAATAATCATGTTCGAATAGAGTGCAGCCTTCAGAAGATTATGTCTTCAGCGGTAGGAGGACAAAGCATGCAAGGACGACAAGACCCAGGCAAAGAACTCCGGGAATGGTTTGTCAGCCCGGAACCCGCCCCGGTCAATGGTAGAGGAAATCACCGGACCATCCCTCAGCGGCCTCCTGGTATGATCCGAGTGGATCAGCCTCCCCCGGCGCGGCGTGTAGCACGACCGCAGCACCAGGCTCCCACCGCGAAAAATCGGAAGCGCCGTCTCTTCTGGCTTGGCGCCATCTTCATCATTTGCGGATTGCTTGCATGTGGTGTCGGATATGCTGCCGTGAACCTCATCAATGCAGCCAATACTGCCAGTGGCGGAGCAGCGGCAGCGGCCGATTTTCTGGCGGCTCTCTCCAGCCGCAGTTACGACGAGGCTTATAACGATCTTGGCGCTGCTATAACCGTGGCGATTACCCCCGATGAGTTTAAGCAGCAGGCAACATATGACGATACCTGTTACGGTCCCATCACAAATTATACCCAGGTACCAGGCAGCGCAAGCGTAGATGATAGCACGCATACGCAAAGCTATACTTACAGCATTACTCGCCAAAGGCTCAAACAGCCTTACCAGCTCCGCCTGACGCTTCAAGAGGACACCACGACTGGAAACTGGGCGGTTGCGAGTTATGGCAACGACCTGGGGCCGGGGCAGTCACAGTGTGTATAGAGTTGCTCTCCTCCCTATGGCGCTAGCATTACCTGTGCCTTTGTATCCTCACACCCGGTAGCGATATACTTGCCGTCCGGGGACCATGCGAGTGTCCAGGTGAAGGGGAGCGTGTCAGGATAGCCAACGGTAAATCTCCCCTGTTCTATATTCAAGACCCATTTTGATGCATCATCGCTTCCTTCAACGATGCGCTTGCTATCGGGCGACCATGAGATTGCTCTCACTACCTGGCCGTCAGGATCATAATAGCTGGAGAGAAGGCTTCCAGAGACTGCGTCCCAGATCTGAATTGTTCCGTAATTGGCGGCAGAGGCGAGATACTTACCATCCGGGGACCATGCTACACTATACACCGACCCATTTTGCACGCAGGTTGAGAGGCTGTTGACAGGCGAAACAGCGATCACACTCATCTGAATTGGCGGCCCCACAGACATAGCAATACATTATCTATACTCCTCTCAAGGTGTATATGATTATGCCCACTGAACATATACGGTAATAGTTGCCAAAAAATCTCGACTGTATCGATGAGAGAAAATATGAACGCCACAAAGGCCACCCCTTGAAACAATCACCCCACACAAGCGTATTAAGGTTGACCTTGCCCCTGAAAATATGCATAAGAAATTGCTGGCTATTCTCTGAACCTTTTCGTCGCCGCTTGCTACTAATACTTTAGAAAGAAGAGTTGCAAGATGACGCCTGAAAAGAAAGATATGTATCTTGGAGTATACAGCTTTGCAGGAGATCAGTTGGATGGATAAGCCAACTGGTGATGATAGACAGTTACTGAGGCGCATTGCTGGCGGTGACCGGCAGGCTTTCACACAGTTATATGTGCGCTACCAGCGGCTGCTCTTCAATTACCTGCTGCAGCTTACCCCTGACTACGGCCTGGCAGAGGAATTACTTCAGGATACATTGGTCGCCGTCTGGAAAAATGCTGGCAGCTTTGGAGACAGATCGAGCGTACAAACGTGGCTGATCGGCGTTGCACGCCGCCAGGCTCACAACACACTGCGCCAGCGCAAAATTCCGCTGGCAAACGAGCCCGACCGTGCTGTTCCTGGCGGTGCTGTTCATCGTTTTTGCCGTGTTCTACGCGCCGCGCCAACCTCGCCTATCGAATTAACGATAAAATACGGAGGAAAGATGTCTTTAGATCGATTGCGGTATGAAGTTCAACTCATGGGCAGGCGCGTTATACTGACGCCTGTGCTGGTGATGGCCAGTTTCGCTCTGCTGGCGGAACTCCTGAACTATCTCCATACGAACCCTGCCCGCACACTATCGGCGGGCCTGGAACTGATACTGCCCATCGCGGCGGGGGTGGTAGTCGCCACTGTCATCAGCCATGACCCGGCCATCGAGCTGCAACTTACTTTGCCCAGGCAATACCACCAGACGGGCTTGCTGCGCGTGTTCTTGATCGCTGCCTGGACCACCTGTATTGCTCTGCTCACCAGCGGCATCATAGTTGCGCTCAACCTGGGTTTCATGCCCCAACCGCCTCAAACGCTGCCAGCATCCTTGCAGTTTTTGATGGGGCAACTGGTATGGCTGGCTCCGCTGCTGTGGCTTTCCGGCTTTGGCTTCTGCCTGGCACTGCTCCTGCGCAGCCGCTCTGCCAGCGCGGCGCTGCTGGGAGGCATCTGGGTGGTTGAAATTATATTCAAGGATGTACTTGCTTACTACGCCTGGCTCCGCCCCGCACTGCTGTTTCCAACGACGCTCCTGCCGCTGGTCGGACGCCTGCCCCAGGTATACTTCGACATATGGCTGGACACGCGCCTGGAAGTGCTGGCCACAGGGCTAGTGCTGTGCTTGATAGGCTGGCTACTCCTGCGCAACCCGGAGGGGTTATTGAAAGGGGCAAGTGAGGAATAGCCATGAATCAATTACCTGTTTTCTTTGGCGTTCTGAAATACGAATTTCGCATGCAGATCCGCCGGCCCGCGCTCTGGATCACTATGGTGTTGCTTGCAGTGCTCATTACGGGAGCGGGAGGAGCTTTTCGCGAGCTGTTGACCTATCAAATCAGCAGCATATCCCTGGTTGAGATGGTTGTCAGGTGGACGGTCAGAATGAACTTCATCTTCCCGGTCGGCGTGGGCGTTTTGCTGGCCGATCGCCTGCCGCGCGACCGGCGCACGCGGGTAGAAGAGTTGTTCTGGTCCATGCCCGGCGCTCTGAGCGCGCGCATGATGGGGAAATTTTTCGGCAGCATGCTGGCGGCGCTCATCCCGCTGCTGGTTTTTTACGTGATTGGCACCGGCTGCATACTCTACCATACGCAAGACTTGATGACGCTCCCGCTGGCGCTGGCGGCGTTTGCGGTGATCGTACTGCCGGGGATGCTGTTCATCAGCGCCTTCTCGATAGCCTGTCCCGCGATCCTGTGGGTGCCACTCTACCAGTTCCTTTTCACTGGCTACTGGTTCTGGGGGAATATGCTGGGGCCAAGGGTCGGCATTCCGACGCTGAGCGAAACTATTCTCACCCCGGCAGGAGGCTATATGGCTGCCGGTTTCTTCGGAGTGCCTGCCTTCCAGATCTTTGACTTCCGCGTCACTGCCCTACAAGGAATGGAAAGCCTGTCGCTTTTGCTGGGTATCACGGGGCTTGTGATGGTTGTACTGTGGTGCTTTTTGAAATGGCAGCAGGCGCGGCAATAATCGTATTGTACGTGTTAGAGGAGCAAGATAAGCATGGAAATAAAGATCTATCACCTGAACAAAATTTATCGCGGCGGCGTTCACGCACTTGTAGACGTTGACCTGAGCATTCCCAGTGGCATGTATGGCCTGCTTGGCCCCAACGGCGCGGGCAAGACTACCCTCATGCGTATCCTGGCGGGCATCCTGCGCCCGACCAGCGGTTCGATGCAGGTGGGAGAGCAAGATGGGAATACAGAAAGAGGGCGCACAGCTATCAAGCGTATATTGGGCTACCTGCCCCAGGACCTGGGAATGTACCCGGACTTGAGCGCACGCGAATTCCTGGACTATATTGGTATCCTCAAGGGCATAGACGAGCGCAAGATTCGCCAGCAGCGCGTGGAGGAATTACTGGAGGTCGTCTCATTAACCAATGTTGCCAACCGCAAGCTCAAGACCTTTTCCGGCGGCATGAAACGGCGCATCGGCATCGCCCAGGCGCTGCTCAACGACCCCAAACTGCTGATCGTCGACGAGCCTACAGCGGGCCTTGACCCCGAGGAGCGCATTCGCTTCCGCAACTTGCTCTCTGACCTGGGCGGCAATCGCACCGTGCTGCTCTCTACCCATATTGTGGAGGACATTGCCCAGACCTGCCGCAACCTGGCCATTATGAACAACGGCCAGGTGATCTTCCAGGGTACGACGGTGGAACTGGCTAGCGAGACGCGCGGCAAAGTCTGGATTGTCACCACCGATGGAGCCAAACCGGAAGGAAACTTTACCGTTGTTTCTACGCTGAATATGGGGACTACGATACAATATCGCGTCGTCGGCGAGCTTTCAGAACCGGCAGGGGTCATCTCGGCGGTTCCAACGGAGCCAAGCCTGGAGGATAGCTACGTGTGGTTGATGCGCGAGAAGCGCTCGCCAGTAAAAGCTTTAGTGTAAAGTTGGCTTAACAGTTTTTGTCATTATCGCAGTCTGGCGCTATTTGTCTGGCAACAGGCACAACAATCCAAGGATTTTTTACTAACTCAATGCATTTGCAACGTCCTGCGCCAGACTTTCCGAGACTTTCTCGTTGTTCTCCACTCGTGAGTGAAATACACACGACTGACCACAATCAAATCGAACGGAGATAAGTTTGGCAATGTAGCCCTCACGCTTGATAGGCTTCTCAACCATATAAACAATCGTTCCACGTCCAATGGTGGGATGAAAAACAACTTTGCCCTCGCCCCGAGTATCCCAGAACATATCATGAAGGCCTATTTCCCAGGCAAGTATCTTGAAATAGGCTTCTTTTCGCTCAACCCTCCGGTTTTCAGCCAGCTTCTCTCTTGGCTCACCAGCGGCTATCGAATGCAGCCGTTTGGCTGTTTTTAGCAGGTATTCTCGGTCTTGAACCTTATCCAATAGACGGGCTGGCACAGCGCTCATACCATGATAAGCACCCAGTAATGCTCCTAAAAAAACGCCAATTGTATCAGTATCGCTTCCAAACATATTCACAGCGATTATTAAGGCATCTTCTGGTCGATCAAGGTATTTCAGGAATAGATAGAGTGCTGCACAGACTGTTCCGAGGCCTGAACCCTTGGTCGCAGGACTTAATGCTCCCACAAAAGTGTAGTAAGTTCTGGGATCAGAATGCATGTACTGAAGGATGCCATCAAGGTATTGAGAAGCTTCTTGCTGTGTTTGGTTAAATAAGCGTTTGAATAATGATTCCTCCCTAGGACCATCACTTTCCCACTGACGAATCCATGTAGTTACACGGTCATCATTGTCTACAGCCTTTCCTATACGTCTTATTTTGCTGCGAAGATACTCAACGAAGGACTCCGTTGTTAGATCGGCAGATGCCATAAGAGCATAATTCACAGCCAAACCAAAGAGGATTGCCCCAAAAATTGCTCGTGGGTGTCCGTGTGTTATAATCGTGTTAAGGAACGAGTCCCTAATTATGCGTAACTCATCACCAACATTCACAAGTGCTATAGGCAGATTCCGCATCGCTGCCCCATTAGCCCCCGCATTTTTATAATTAAGATCGCCTTGCTTATAGAAGTTCCGTAGCCAACTAGCGTTCTTGCCAATCAGCTTTCGCGCAGCAGTCTTTACTGACTTACCTCCACCACGTTCATATTGGAGCCAAAGTGGGAGTTCTTCATATGCAAATCGCTCTGGTTCAAACTGTCCTTCTTCCGTTATGCAGCGCGCTACAGCTAGAGCTAATTGAGTATCATCAGAGTATTCACCAGGAGCGATTTGCTCTTCGTATCCCCACCATTTGCCACCAACTAATTTCTTCCATTCAACGAAGCCTCGTACAGGTAGCTCAAAAGGTGGCTTATGGCCATTAGGTGCTTTCACAAACTCGGTAGGCCAACCAAGTGCATCACCGGCGGAACTCAGCAGCACTGCTCCCTGAAACCTATCAAGAGGCGGAACAGTCTTTGATTTTAGAGGCTTTTCAGGTAATTCATCAAAAAGGCTTCGTTGAGTCATAGTCTCACCTCCATTCACTATGAGGATACCTTAAAATCGGTTGATGCCCAGCATAAGCTATTAAGGTAATACTCCACTGAATAAACTCCTTCAGGCAGTTCTGCTAGCGATATGGAATGCCAGTGGTAGTATCGTGCCGATTTTTCAAACTCGGTAATCTCGATCATATCTTTTGTGGTTCCAGTTACCTTAATCGGATGCAACAAAACTCTTGCCTCTGTTCCTGCCATGGCGTTTACCAATGCCACCAATGTCACAGTATCGCCATTACTTTTAGAAAATTCGTTCTTGTGAATACGTGTTAAGTGTACCACATTTTCGTCAACCCTTGCATCAGTTAGTATTAAATCGACAAGTTGAGGGAAATCAACTGTCCATTGTAAAGATCTCGAGAAGTCAGCAAATAATTTCCAGTCAACGGAGAACGGCGGATGGGGTTGTGAGCCACAAAGTCTTTCCGCGTATTTCATGCTAGCATTACTAACAAAAACAACTTTAGCCACGTATTCAAAGGGAATCCTATCTGGTACAAGAACTTCCGCCTGAACGAAACGATGCCAACCATTGCGATCCCAAGGTTGAGGATTAGCACGTATATGTTCGAACTTGATGTTGTTCAACCCTGCGAGACCTTCCCCTCGAATGTGGTCGTTTCTTGCAGCGTTGGCATCTGTGAAGACTGTACCTGACCACGCTGCTACCTCAGGACGTATAACAAAGAAGCAGAGATGCTGTTCTCTCTTCCTATGGTATGCCATAGGGGTATGAGATGTTACATTTAAAGAAACCTTATCCCAATTACCTTGATACTGATCGAGGCTATGTGAAGGACCTCTACCACCAGTAACTATAGGAGGCCACCGTCTCACACCCTCTAACGTCTTCTTAGAGTACAATGCCTGTAATTGGCAAATACTCGGTAAATTCTCCACACTTGTGAAATGGTAAAAGGCAGTTACTCCCTCGCGTTGCAGACGAGAAAGTATGGCTACTGCATCAGAATGTAGCAGGCGGGCCATCGGTCTTTCTCCCAAATGCATATCACTACTTATGAAGAACGTAATCTACCCCAGGATAGTAATTATTACACGCAGCCACATTGATTATCATCTTCTGGTACGATCCTGGGGCAGCGTCGGGACAGGCGGGCAATGCCGTTATCGCCAAACATGTGGATCGCTTGGGGGTGATCCGCTATCTTCTGGTCGTTCACAGTAGCCTCGCACCTAGCGATAAGTCTATATGCTTACCTAGGTGGGCAAGTAGCTTGAATTCGTACTGAACCGCGTTAAGAACTATCCCGCCAACTCGCCCGCGCGGGATGTCGTCAAGGCCGTATTCAGCCCCAGCGCAGGGCATCATCTCAACCTTATCACATGCAGCGGCGCCTGGACAGGTCAGGGCTACGGCCAGCACCTGATCGTGTTTACAATGCAGGTTTAGGAACATTGTCAAGAGAACGCATTCTGCCCTGTGATCGCCTGGCCGATGATCAGCGTATGGATATCATCGGTCCCCTCGTAGGTGAAGACCGATTCCAGGTTGTTCATGTGGCGGCTGATGGGATACTCCAGCGTAATGCCGTTGGCGCCAAGGATCGAACGCGCTTCACGCGCAGTCTTGAGCGCCTCGCGCACATTATTGCGCTTAGCGATGGAAACCTGCACCGGGTGCAGCAGCCCTTCATCCTTCAACCGTCCAAGCTGCAACGCGAGAAGCTGCGCCTTCACCAATTCGGTCGCCATGATCGCCAGTTTCTGCTGCACCAGTTGGAAGCTGGCGATAGGGCGTTTGAACTGGATACGCGATTTAGCGTAGTCGAGGGCCACCTCGTAGCAGGCCCTTGCCGCGCCGGTCGCGCCCCAGGCGATGCCGTAGCGAGCCTCGTCAAGGCAAGAAAGCGGCCCGCGCAGGCCACGTACGTTTGGCAGCATATTGGCGGCGGGTACACGGCAATCTGCGAAATGTAGTTCTGAGGTGACGGAGGCGCGCAGCGAGAGTTTCTGATGGATATCGCTTGTGGTGAAGCCCGGCGTACCGCGTTCTACCAGGAATCCACGAATGCCATCCTCGGCCCTTGCCCACACGACCGCAAGGTCCGCGATACCGCCGTTCGTGATCCACATTTTCGTGCCGTTTAGCACATAGGAGTCGCCATCGCGGCGCGCCATGGTACGCATGCCCGAGGGGTCACTGCCGAAATCGGGTTCTGTCAGCCCAAAGCAGCCAATTACTTCGCCGCGTGCCATGCGTGGCAGCCAGTGTTGTTTCTGCTCTTCCGAGCCAAAGGCATAGATGGGGAACATGACGAGCGAACCCTGGACGGATACAAACGAACGCAGGCCGCTATCGCCCGCCTCAAGTTCCTGGCAGGCCAGACCGTAGCAAACGGCGCTCAAGCCGGCGCAGCCGTAGCCTTCGAGATGCATGCCCAGCAAACCAAGTCCAGCAATCTCGGGTATGAGATGGCGTGGGAAGGTGCCGACCTCAAAGTGCTCGCCGATAATGGGCAAGACGCGCTCGCTGACAAACTTGCGCACGGTATCGCGCACCATGCGCTCTTCTTCGCTCAGTAAATGATCAACGTTGTACAGGTCAGTGGCCGGCGGCGCCTGTACCTGGTGGCGTTCGATGGTTGTATCTGCCATAAATATGTTGCTACCTTTCGTGAGTTCCCCTGTCATCCCTTTCTCGCTTACATTTGAAATTATACAATACTAATCTTTATGCCGGTAAGTAATGGAAGACCATACCCCAAAGCGAAGCACATCACGCGTATTACATGTGAGAGCTAACCACCTGTCCGGTTATGGGTCACGCTTGATGAGTGAAAACGAGTTTCATTGGTAACACTCATTAGTTTCTTATTAGAAAGGCTCTCGCTAAATCGATGTTTCGCCCGCAATGAGGAGGAAAGCCATGTCACAGACAGCTGATCGTTCTTGCCCGACGTGTGGCACACAGGTCCCAGACGGGCAGCGTATTTGCAGCAATTGTGGAACCGACCTTTCGCGTGTAGAGGCAGCCAGCCAGTACGGCTTGCAGCCGCAGCAGAACTTCCCTCAGGGACAGCAGGTATCCCCCTCCACACAATCACCTTTTGGGCTGCAACAGCAGCCGCAAGAAAGTCCCCAGCCACGTCGCGGCATCGCGGGACGGCTGGTCCTCTTGCTCATCACCATCCTGGCACTCCTGATAGGGGGCAGTGGATTGACCTATTATGTAGCAGTCTACCACCCCGCCCAGGTACGTACACAGGCCACTGCCACAGCCCAGAGAGCGACAAACACGGCACAGACCCAGGCTAATGCCACCGCTACTGCCCAGGTCCAGGCACAAGTCAACGCCACCGCTACTACCCAGGCACAGGCACAAGCTACTTCCACGGCGCTTCAGACTGTCTATACGCAGGCAACCAGCGGCACTCCTGTACTCAACGATTCGCTGGCAAGCAATAGCCCCAGCAGGTGGACTGAAACCACGTATGGCGCGGGTAGTTGCGCCTTTATAGGGGGAAAGCTGCATGCCAGCGGCTCTTCAGGCTGCTTTGCCCAGGCAACCAATTTCAGTGACTTTGCCTACCAGGTGCAAATGACCTTTGTGAAAGGTGACGGGATAGGAGGAATCGTCTTCCGCTTCAATAATGCGAGCCAGAACTTCTACTTTTTTACTGTAAGTCCCGATGGGTCTTACATGTTCTTCAGTGGTCATACAGATCAGAGTGGCGCCCTCATACTCAAGGTGCTCCAGACTGCCTCTACTCCTGCGCTCAAAACGGGCCTGAACCAATCGAACCAATTGGCGGTTGTGGCGCGCGGCAGTAAGATGTACCTCTACATTAACCAGCAATACGTTTATCTCGTGACCGACAGCACTTCCAGCTCTGGCATGATCGGTGTGGTCTGCTTGAAGTTTGGAGGATCGCCTGAACTGGCATTTAGTGACGCGCAGGTGTGGAAGTTGTAAAATGCTTCTATATCGTGAACAGGGAGCTGGCAAGAGCTCACAGGAGCAGGAGCCATAAGATCTTTTTCCTTCATCTACTGTAACTCGAAGCTTCTCTGAACGTATCAAAAAATATACAGAGGACGACATTCGAGGAAAGTCATACATGCCCAAGGTGCGAGGAAAACGTTCATACCGGTCAGCAGGGCGGCGAGGACGTTTCCGGGTTGGATTTCCATATCCCTACATCGCGGTTGCAATCGTTATTGCAGGTATTCTTGTCGCCTGGTGGATTGCCAATCTCAACCAGTCACACGCATATACGGTCGTTGGGCAGCCGTCGATACAAGCAGATTTTATCAACCGCGTGCTCGATTACTATGGTTCGCCCGCCAGGGACAAGGGGCAGGCGTTGTATGACTATGGCGTTAAATATGGCATTGACCCTGCATACGCCCTCGCTTTCTTCATGCATGAAAGCTCCTTCGGCACGACGGGTGTGGCCAGGGTGACACACTCGCTGGGCAATATTCGTGCTTCAGCAGGCTATAAGAATTATGATGGCTATCGCCTCTACCGCACGTGGGAGGAGGGTTTTGAGGATTGGTACAAGCTGATCGCGCAACAGTATGTAGCGCAATGGAAGCTAACCACCGTGGATCAGATTGTGCCTGTGTACGCGCCGAGTTCGGATAATAATGACGTTGCGGCGTATATTCAGGCCGTCAAAACGGCGGTTGACAGGTGGCGCGGCGGTATTGTGCAGGTGTGAGCATTGCTATATTCTGCGGCGGTGTGAAGGGTACAGGTCTGTCATCCATATGCCTCATTCATTTTGAGAAGCGTCAGGAAATTTTCTCGAGATATCGTAAAAGAAATCCCGGACCTGGCAGCTAAAGCCTGGCAGATAGGGAGACTGTATTATGTCATTTTGATAGAGTGTACCGTAGAGCTTGAGCTGTACGTCATCTCGCCGATAAATTTCGATACGTCGCTCCATCCAGGAGACGATCCAGTATTCTAAGACGCCCCGCCGTGAGTATAACCAAAGCTTAAATTCACGATCTCGGTGCTCGTTCGTTGTGCCTGGCGAGAGCACTTCGACAGCCAGGTCAGGCGCGGCATGATATTTCCCATCTCCCTGATAAGTAGTGGCAAGACGTTCATTGCTCATCCATGTCACATCTGGAGCAACATCATTATCTTCAGTAAAGATAAGGCCAGGCCCAGCAACCGCTTCTCCATTGTCGGTTTGGATGCTCCACGTTTGTAAGATGGTCCATATGCGGGTACATACGAGTTGGTGATGTTTGTGTGGCTGTTTCGACACGTAGAGTTCTCCATCAATGATCTCATACCGCGTGCCGTCGTCCTCTGGCAGTTTCTCTAAATCTTTAGATGTCCAGTGTATTATCTTCATGTGGCTCCTGCCGTTTCTGTAGCACACCAATATGCTCATATTGTAGCATCGAGGTATGCTTCTGTCTACAGCAGAGGTGAGCGGTGGTATATGAAATACTTGTAGGTAAGAGAAGGTAAATTCGCTGTTCCCTTTGCCAACAACTACTTCATACCCTCGAAACCAGCCCCCGAATTGACCATCCACCCTAAAAGGGTGTATCATAGGAAAGCTATGAGACATCCATCCTTTTGGGATACCCTACAACAACCTATTATCGCGCTCGCGCCTATGGACGGCGTGACTGACGCGCCGAATCGCACCATGCATGGCCTCTATGGAAGACCTGACGTGGTGCTAACCGAGTTCACTAACGTCGAGGGACTGTGGCGCGGCAGCGACCGCATTTTCCGCGACTTCCTCTATACCCCGGCGGAACGGCCCGTCGTGGCGCAGATTTTTGGCTGTCGGCCCGAATACTTTTATAAGGCTGCGCATGTTGCCTGCGAACTGGGATTTGATGGTGTAGATATCAATATGGGCTGCCCCGCCAGGACCGTGGCGAACAAAGGCGGAGGCGCGGCACTGATTCGCGTTCCCGAGACCGCCAAGGCTATCATTCACGCTACACAGCAAGGCGTGCGCGACTGGGCAAACGGTCAGACGCTGGAAGAGTTGGAGATGGACCCGCAGCGCATCCAGCGCATTCGCCAGATGAATGAAGAGCGCGTGCGCGTGTGGGGAGACGACCCACGCATTGAACGGCGCCTGCTGCCCGTTTCGGTCAAAACGCGCCTTGGTTACGATTCGATTGTGATCACCGACTGGGTGCAGGAACTGCTGGAACTCGAGCCAGCCGTGATCTCCATTCACGGGCGCACCCTGACCCAGCACTACAAGGGCGAGGCTAACTGGGATGCCATCGCAGCTGCAGCCGAGATTGTACGCAAGACCGATACGCTGATCTTCGGTAACGGAGACATACACAGTTTGTACGAGGCAGCGCAGCGCATCCATATGACGGGTGTGCAGGGCGTCTTGATCGGCCGCGCCAGCTTCGGTAACCCGTGGATCTTCCGCGACCGCGAACTGCTCAAGCAGTTGCTGAACGCGGGCATCAACCCGACAAGAGATGATCTAGCGGACCCCTTACCCAGCCGTGAGGAGCGCCTGTTGATGGCGCTTGAACATGCTCGCGTGCATGCAAAGCTCAAGGGCGAGGATCATTATGTCGAACTGCGCAAGCACATGGGCTGGTATCTCGGCCATTTTCGTGGCGCCAAGCAGATACGCAACGAATTGGTGCGCATCAATAGCCTTGCCGATGTCGAGCAGATCATCCAGCACGCGCTGGATCGTCCTGAAGCCTTCGAGGAGGAGGAATTCAGCGCTCCCCAGGAAGAGATGCGTGATAGCGAATTAGAGTTGACATGTGCGTACTGATTGGTGTCCCATAATGGGCCTGACAGTTGCAATCTTCTATTGCTCATAAGTAAGACTTGTTCCCTCATAAGCATCTTCGATAGAGAACTGAATGCCAAGACTCTCTAGGATGATGGCGCCTCCCGGTTCAAAGGTGTTGATTGTCCATATTTCCGCTTCGCGGCGGTGAACTTCAACGAAAACTTCTTCGGAGTCAACCATCACGTATTCTTGTATTGTGGGACACGCTCGATAGTATGCCGCTTTTTTGCCTCTGTCGGTAGCTTCTGTGGTTGGAGATAGCACCTCAATGACGACGCGGGGGTAACGTATCATTTCTTTCTGGTTCCTGTCGCGCTCATCACAACTGATCGTGACATCGGGGAAA
>Ga0187846_10001409_pt1 | contig 13620 bp, 12 predicted proteins | sample TC_taG_FD_161473 | JGI IMG/M metagenome (GOLD analysis project Ga0187846, IMG submission 161473) | Biofilm microbial communities from the roof of an iron ore cave, State of Minas Gerais, Brazil - TC_06 Biofilm (v2) | ecosystem: Environmental > Terrestrial > Deep subsurface > Cave > Wall biofilm...
ACTTGTCCTACCCACCGTGATCCACCCACTTGACGGGCATCCCGAGGCCGCAGCGGTACAGTACGTCGAATACCCGCTTGCAGGGTCAGCATCGGCTGAGACATCTGGCACCTCGCGGTTGCCGTTGCTGTACTGGTTTTGCACCCCGGGACCCTTCTGCCAGCTTGGCTGCTTAAAGAAGCTGCTGACGCCGCCGCCGCCACCAGCACCTTCGGGGCTGCGCTGGGTGTCACTGGGATTGCTCCACACCGACTCGCTGCCATAGGCCCCATTATTCAACTGCAGGTTGGTGCCACCGACGCCGGTGATATTGGGATCGCCAGCAGGCGAATCGACCGCGAGGCTGGTATCGTTGCAGTCATAGGCGCCAGAATCACCAGAGGCGGCATACATGGCGATTCCCTCGGCCGCGCCCTGGCTCAAAATGTTATCGAGTGTTTGCAGTTCGGCATTGCCACTCTGCGCCTCACATTCCCCCCAACTGATGGTAGTGATCTGGGCCCTGTTGTCGGTGACGATTTGATTGTAGGTGTCATTGACGCCTTGCGTCGTATTCGGGCCCTCGTAGACAATCTGCGCCGCCTTCGGGGCCATCGCTGCAACCACCTCGATGTCCAGGTCAACCTCAATCGCTCCCTGACCGGCAGAGCCGTCGAACCCATCCACCAGCACATTCGTAATGCTTGGGCTGCCCAGGTTGTACGTTTGGAAATACTGGGTGACATCGCTGCCTGGGTAGCCATCCAGTTCGAATACAGCAACTGTTTGATTGGTGCCCTGGATCCCAGCTTGCAAGAGTGGCGTGGCATCGTAGGCCCCGTTCAGGTCTGCCGGGGTGTAGCCTCCACCCGGTCCAGCATGCGGTTGAGTGAGTGCCGGGTGAGACCCAGTCCCAACGCCAGGTTTCGGTTTGCCAGGCCTGGGGCTGACAGACTGGTACAGCGGATGCATCTGGACACTGTTATCCAGGCCACCAATAGAGGCGATGAGCGGGACAAGTGCGCCTGGGATCGTGGGAGGAGCAGCATTCGCATAAAACGAGCGCGTCCCCACCTGGTAGGTCTTGATCGATACCTGAAAGGCGGCTTCGGCCTGAGCAACGGTAGCGCTGGCATCGATCAACAGGCCATTGCTTGCCACATGCGTGATGTGCAAGCCTGCCTGCCGCAAATAGTCGAGGACCTGCTGCTGCTGCTCAGCCGTTGGGCCAAAGGCGCCAGCAAACTGCTGCGGTGTAAGAAAGTGATGATACAGGGGAGAGTGAGGATTATACATGCCACTGAGCAATGCGTGCAGTTCCTGCTGGTTGCGCAGGTGCAGTCCTATCGAGAGATTCAGCTGCTGCTGTGCACTGGCTGCGCCCAGCAGGTGGGCATGACTGACCAGGGGAACGGCCTGGCTGGTAAGGACAAAGGGGGTATCCTGTTTGGCCCTGGCAATGACTGCCAGACTGAGCACACTAACGGCAATCAAGGCAAGCGCGACACCGGTGATCGCAAGCTTGCGTACGAACATACGCTGCATTGAGCTCTCCACTTCAGACACTATACAAAACGACACTTTGACACACAAAGATAAACGGTGAAATGGAAGGGCTTGGGGGATTATCACATGTTTGCGATACTTTCTCCGCCAGGTGTAGACAAAGGTCTAATGATGAGGTTGTGCGGAATATCAAGGAAAAGGCATTTGTTTTAAAACAAGAAGTTCCCTGTTATCGTTTGCTAAATTGAACCAGATTGCTACGTAGTACATATAGAGAAAAGTTGAGTAGTGCTCGTTTAGAAGTAAGCCATCATTATTGCGAGTGCTAGAATTTGGCATTCGCAGTAGCTATCTCATATAATCTGTCATATGTCTTCAACACCAAAGTGATGTACAGAAAAAGGCGATACGTGAAAGACAAAGGAGCATCAGCGGCATGACAAAAATTGCGTTCCAGGCCATCACTAAACAGTTTCCCGGCGCCAGTAAACCTGCCGTTGATGCCGTTACCTTTGGGGTACCAGAAGGCAGCACATGTATGGTGGTAGGAACCTCTGGCTCTGGCAAAACGACCCTCTTACGCATGGTCAACCGCCTGATAGAACCTACCTCTGGCGAGATTTTCATAGATGGCAAGGATGTGCTCGAAGAAAATCCGATCCTGTTGCGCCGTCATATCGGCTACGTCATTCAACAGGTTGGCCTTTTTCCCCATATGAACATTGCAGAGAATGTTCGAGTGACTGCTGAAATTGCAGGCGGTTGGTCGAAGCAGCGTCTTAGTGAACGTGTTGACGAACTGCTGGACCTGGTTGGCCTGCCGCCTGCAGAGTATCGCAAGCGCTTCCCACGCCAGCTCTCTGGCGGGCAGCAGCAGCGTGTCGGACTGGCGCGCTCTCTCGCGACCGACCCCGCGATCCTGCTCATGGACGAACCCTTTGGCGCTCTTGATGCGATCACGCGTGCCCGCATGCAGGATGAGTTGCTGCGCATACAACATGACGTACGCAAAACCATTCTTTTCGTTTCGCACGACATCGAGGAGGCTTTTAAACTTGGTGATATGATCGCTGTCATGAATGACGGCAGGCTGATGCAGCTTGGTACCCCGGTAGAACTACTCGCAAATCCTGCAAACGAGTTTGTAAGCAAACTGGTGGGGGCAGATAGCATACTGCGCCAGCTTCAGTACCTGCCCGTTTACGATGCCCTGGATAATGAACCCGAGTCGGTGTCTTCGGCACACTGGGGAGACGTTCCAATCATTGCTTCTGACGATACCTTGCTCGAAGCTATGTTGAAACTCCTCGAAACCAACGCCCCCGCACTCGCCATACAAGACAAAGAAACTCAAGAACCACTCGGATACATTACCCTCGCAAGCATTAATCACGAAATTACGAAAACGCGAAGTAACGAAACCGCCCGCGCAGAGACAAGAATATAAGTCACTGCACGATGAGTGCGTATAATAAGGGAGTTTCATGCACTATTTACTGCAGCCCTACAATTATAATCTGAGTAACGCGGAGAGCATTCCAAACCTGTTCTTGAAGCATCTGGCGTTCGTCGGGATCATTATGTTGATTTCGATCATCATCGCCATCCCTTTGGGGATACTGGTGGCCCGTTATAAGCGACTCTATCTTCCGCTGATTACCGCTTCAGGCTTGTTGTACACGATCCCTAGCCTTGCAGCGTTTGCTCTCCTTATCCCCATCACTGGATTGACACCCGCAACCGTTATCATCCCACTGGTTATCTATAACCAGCTCGTATTGATCCGTAACACTGCAGCAGGCATAAATGGCATTGATCCCTTGCTCCTGGAAGTAGGTCGGGCGATGGGAATGAAACCCCACCAGGTACTTTTCCGCGTTACTCTCCCACTGGCACTACCCGTCATTGTCGCAGGCATTCGTATTGCAACAGTGACAACGATAGGTATCGTAGCTCTGGCCACACTGGTTGACCAGAGTACACTGGGGGATCTGATTTTCATGAACATTGCATTCTTTGATCTCGATGCAATTGCTGCTGGCGCCATATTAATGGCTGCTTTCGCTATTGTTGCTGACCTTCTGTTATTGGCTTTGCAGGTAGCACTTAACCGGGGACGTAGCGCGCTGTCAGTTGCATAGAAAGGAGGGCCTGCACAAGATGCAGTATGTCAACTTTATTCTTGACCCCAAGAACGATTACCTGGGGCAGACCATCGAGTATCTCAAGCTCTGTGGCGTTGCTATTGCAGCGGCAACAATCATCGGAGTCGTGCTGGGTGCCCTGGTCTCACGCAATGCATTCCTGGGCTTTCTCGCAATAAACTTAAGCGGTCTGATGCGCGCAATTCCCATTATTGCGGCCTTGTTTATTATTTTCGCGATTGTTCAACAACTCGGTTTTTTGCCCGCCATTATCGCTTTGATTTTGCTGGGTATCCCGCCAATCCTGATCAACACCTATACAGGAATTCGCGGAATCGATCCTGCCGCGATCGATGCAGCGAGAGGAATGGGGATGACCTCCTGGCAGATCGCCACCAGGATACAAGCTCCGCTTGTCACTCCGCTGGTTGCGGCAGGCATTCGTACTTCGGCGGTGCAGATCGTGGCGACCGCTACCCTTGCTGCATTCATCGGAGCAGGGGGCTATGGCGACTACATAGTAGACGGACTTTCCGTCTTCAATAATACGGAACTCATTGTTGGAGCAGTCTCCGTAGCTGTTCTGGCAATGCTCATAGAAGTGTTTATGAGTTGGTTGCAGCGTGTCTCGACTCCTGAAGGCCTGAAAGTGCAGGAGCAGAAAGCAACAGCCAAAGCATGACATGATTTCGTGTAGTATCGTGTACTGCACACACTTTATCGGTTCTTAATAAGTTCAAGGAGGTAGAAATGGCTCTTTTCAGGCGTTCATTAGGAGCGAAATTCTTAGTACTGTTCGCTCTCATTCCCATGCTCATCTTGTCAGCATGTGGCGGTACCACCAGTACCACGAGTGGCACCACTACGCCAACAAAGGTACCGATAACGGTTGGGAGCAAGCTTGATCCCGAGGCCCAACTACTCGGTCAGATGTACGTCTTACTGCTTCAGAAGGCTGGTTACACAGTTACCCCAAAATTAGCTCTGGGAATGACACCAACCGTATTCGCTGCACTCAAGAGCGGTGCGATTGATCTCTATCCAGAGTTTACCGGGACAGGGCTGAATATACTGGGCGTTAAGTCAGCTTACGATCCAGCAAAGGATTATGAGACTGTCAAGAACGGCTTCGAGCAACAGTACCATATAACCTGGCTTGACCAGGCGCCTTTGAATGATGGTTACGCCCTCTGTACATCACAGGCTGAGTCCCAGAAGCTCGGTGGCGTCACCACCCTTACGCAACTGGCCCCAAAGGTATCGCAGTTGACCCTGGCAACTCAGAGCGATGGTGTTCCTTTCTTCGATTCTTTAAAGTCAACCTACGGATTTGACACAACTAACTTCAAATCAGTGAAGAAGGTCGACTATGCAATCGGTTTCACTGCTGTGAAGAGCGGGGCCGCCCAGGTAACCGAGTGCTATACAACCGATGGATCGGTTACAACGCAAAACTTCATCTTCCTTCAAGACGATAAGAATGGGTTTCCACAATTCCACCCTGCGCCTATCGTGCGTGACTCTGTGTTACAGAGCGATCCAGGCATCGCGGCTGCACTCAATCCACTGGCACCGTTTCTGACCACCGATGTGAGCATCATGCTGCAGCAGCAGGTGGCAGCAAAACACACCAGTGGCGAGTCTGTCAGCCAGGCGGTCAATGAGGTCGCAACTTCCTTCTTACAGAGTAAAGGATTGTTGTAGTTGTAACTGAATTTGGCTGGAGGTTCTTAGACCTCCCTGCCAGGGAGAGGAACCCCTTGTGTGGACTCGCCGCTATGAACCACCAATAGTAGGCCTTGTTGGTGTATCAGGAGCGCGTCTAGCGGATGCCCGGGTTCTCCCTCCCTGGCGAGGTTACCAGGAGAACAAATAGAGAAAGCTTTCCAACGAGCGAAATTGAGTTTTTCTGCTCGTTGGAAAGCTTTTGCCTGTCCAATATCCGTAGATTGCTTAAAAAATATGCATGAAATGGGCGAAGTTGATCCTTTTGCGAGGGCAAGACAGGCTCTTGTTGAGAAGCATATCATACCCGCAGGAATAACAGACAAACGCGTGCTCGCGGCATTCCTTAGCGTTCCAAGACACGAATTTGTTTCACCTGACTATAGAGAGCAGGCGTATTTTGATGGCCCGCTGCCGATAGGCGAAGGCCAGGTCATTACACAGCCATCTCTTGCTGCTCGGATGACCCAGGCGCTCCACCTCCAGGGCAATGAAAAAGTCTTGGAGATCGGTACTGGATCGGGCTATCAGGCTGCCATTCTTGCCCTGCTTGCCAAAGAAATTTATACGATTGAGAGAAGGCATTCTTTAGCAGAAAGCGCAAAATCTGTCCTTGACCGCCTGGGGTATAAAAATGTCTCTGTTTTTACCGGCGACGGAACAAAAGGGCTGCCAGCATATGCGCTATTTGACGCAATTATTGTAACGGCTGGCGGCCCAAGAATTCCCCAGCCTTTGATTGAGCAGCTCAAAGAAGGTGGCTATTTTGTCATGCCAATTGGAGAGGACATAGCAAGTCACACATTACAGGCCGGCCGCAAGATGAATGGAAAGTTGCAACTCCAAATTCTTGGACCTGTCCATTTTGTCCCCCTGATAGGCGAACATGCATAATGTAGAGGCGAGCACAAAATGACCGACCGCATAACACTCACCGGGTCAGAGATTGCTTTCGTGCAAGCGCAGCGGGTCGCACGCCTGGCTACTGCCGATGCAGATGGGCACCCGCATATTGTACCTGTCTGCTACGCTTTCGACGGTACCCGCTTTTATACGCCGCTCGATGAGAAGCCAAAGCGCGTGGATGAGAGCAAACTGCGGCGCGTGCGCAACATCGAGGCACGCCACGAGGCATCGCTGCTGATTGATCAATACGATGACGACTGGTCACGATTGGGCTATGTGCTGGTGCGTGGACCTGCCGGATTGCTTCAACCTGGGGAGCCCCTGCACGCTCAAGCGCTGGCGTTGTTACGCGAACGCTACACTCAATATAAGACAATGGATTTGGAAAGGCACCCGGTAATCATGATTACCCTACATAGCGTGACATCGTGGGGGCCTGCGATCGCAAAGTAGCATTACGTTCCTTGCCAGGGTAAGCGGATAGTTTGTAACACTTGTAACAGTTGTAACACTTGTAACAGTTGTATCGACCTAATAGGGCAATTGCTTGGTCGTTCGCAAAGCCTCTACAAAGCGCTGGAAGCCCATTGCGTCAGCTATAGCGCGCACACGCCGAAAACCAACGCCGTAGACCGGATCTGGGTTTTGTTCAATACTTGTTGCGTGGTAGCGGCTTTCAGGTGTGTGCAACGTAGCATAGTAGCGGTAGGAGAGGAGTTCGCAGAAACCCTCTTCGGCCCACGAGGGCAGGTTCATTACACCATGTACAACGAGCCAGGCATGACCCAGTTCGTGGATTACAGTACCCTGGAACAAGGTGGAAGGTAAGCCTTGCAGAAGAGCGACTCCGCTCACTTCAGTACGGGTCGCCCGCCCATCCTGAGTATGGGTTGTCCTCAGCGTAACACCCAGGGTATGAGGTTGGGCACGCACCTGCAATAGTTCTGCCAGCCTGGGTCGACCACATAACTCAAGAGAGAGATGGAGATTGTTGTAGATAAGACCCTGGGCGTTAACCCAGCGTATCAGGTGAGAGAAGATTGGACGGGCCTGGTCGACAGTTTCAATGGCGCTGGCTCGACAGGTAGGACAGCGCACGCTTCCAGTGTTCCTCGCGGCCTGCTCTTGCTGCTGGGGAGGGACAAGGCGACCGCAAAAAGAGCACGCCGGGTATTTGTCCTGGTGTTCCCTACAGAACTTTGTACCCCAGTGGTCTACCAGGAATTCACCGGTGAGCGGCCTGCCACAGTAGTCGCAACGCGGAGCTACCCATTGGAGATAACATTCAGGGTGATAGGGAGCTCCCTCATGGAGGTTGAACTGAGCATTGCCCACAGGTTTATGGCAGGCAGCGCAAAGGAAATGCTCCGGGTGCCAGATAGCTCCTAGCGCCGTGATATAGCTGCCCCAGATGGGCTGCCCACATTGTTTGCAGATAGGATACGATAACATAATACTATTACGCGCAAAGGGCGACCATGATGGTCCCTCTCCCACCCTTACAAGTCTTCATTCCACCTCTATTAACACCGCGCCTTCGTCAACAAAGTCACCCTCATTTACCTTGATTGCTTTAACTATGCCATCAACCGTCGATTGGACGGGTATTTGCATCTTCATCGATTCGAGCATGACAACATCCTGGTCAACAGATATCATTTCGCCTGGTTTGACCAGGAACTCTAAGATGACGCCGGCCATATTAGACACTACACGTTTCATACAACAGTCACCTTATGCTGCTTTGGCAGTACCTGGCTTGATGCCATACGCTCGTCGCGCACGATATCGACGCAACAAGTCCCACGTACGATCTAGCTCTACATCGATAGCCTTGATGCGTGCTCGCTGGTCGTCTTCTAGCTCAAACCGTTGAGCCTTTTGCTGCAGTTCGTGTCGCTCATTCACTAACATTCCGATCTTGCGCAGCATCTCTTCTTCGTCCATCCTCTCACCCCCAATGAATACGTTGCTCAACTTTCCTCTGCTATATTAGAGGGTTCCATTATTGATAACGCTTTTTCAGCAGTCGTTCATTCCCCTAGCCACCTTTAAACCCATGTGCCGATCTTCGCGCTGCGGGTAATTGCCTCGATTACCTTCATATTTGCGACGGCGTCTTCAATGGGCGTCGGTACACCAGTATTGGTCAACACAGCTTGAGAAAATTGATCTCCCTGGATTGTATACTGGTTGCAGACGTCGAATACGATTTCTTCTATTTCGGTTCCATGTTGATACCAGATTTTGCAAGGTTGATCAGGCGGGGCGTTGAAAGGGATCTCGATCTCAATTCTTCCCGTTGTGCCGAAGATGTTAACTCGCTGATACGGCACTAATTGTGTTGAACATGTGAAGGTCGAGGTCCCGCGGCCAAAGTCCAGGATGCCTGAGGCAAGGCGATCAGTGTTTAACCGCGGATCGTACTCTACGATGCCGCAGACTCGCTCTGGCTCGGCATTAAAGATAAAACGTGCCAGGGAAACCGTATAGCATCCAATGTCTAACATTCCCCCACCGCCAGCATCGGCCCTGTTGCGGATGTTGTTTGGGTCTTCGAGGTAGTAAGAGAAAAATGATTGGATTGTCCGTAGCTCTCCGATTTTTCCTTCGATAACCATTTGCCGGGCCTGCTGCCATTGTGGATGAAATCGATACATAAACGCCTCCATTACCCTCAGGTAGGGGTAGCCTTTAGCAACATCAGCTAGTTTTTGCGCTTCAGCAGATGTCAAGGCGATGGGTTTTTCACACAGTACATGCTTGCCTGATTCCAGCGCCTTGATCGACCAGGGTACATGCAGGTGATTAGGGAGTGGATTGTAAATAGCATCAATATCAGGATCAGCCAGCAGTTCCTCGTACGAACCGTACGCTTTCGGAATACCCAGTTGCGCCGCCGCTGCCCTTGCCTTTTCCAGAGAGCGCGACGAGATGGCAGTAACTTGAATGTACTTGCCCTCCTGCATAGCAGGAATAACCTTGCCGGTGGCAATATCGGCAGTACTGAGAATACCCCAGCGGACTTTGTTCATAATAGTGTTCCTTTCTTATGGACGGACAATAGAGAAACGAGATTGTTCAGGGACGCTCCTGGCAGGAGGCTTCACCCCTTACACTCCCATTTAGGGATCACACCGGATAAATCGGGTTGCGGCACTCTGAAAAACGAGCCTCTTTTGCCTGGTAGATGTTGAACCGCGCGATGAGCTCATCGCGTAGGGCTTCAAAGGGCGTAATGGTATCGACGATCAATTCCGACCCGAGGCGGAAAATATCGATATCCTGTGCATACCTGGCCTCCATCAACTTGCGGAACGGCTCGCGTTCATCTTCTGGCATCTCAGCGATCTGGTTGGCAAAGACGGCATTAATGGCGGCTTCGGGACCCATCACGGCAATCTGCGCCGTGGGGAGAGCCAGGACGGCATCTGTTCCAAAGGCCGGGCCCGCCATTGCATAGAGACCCGCTCCATAGCATTTGCGTACAATCACCGAGATTTTCGGCACAACCGCCTGCGATACTGCTGCGATGAACTTGGCTCCATGACGAATGATGCCCGCCCGTTCCACGGCTGAACCAATCATGAAGCCGGAGACATCAGCGAGGAAGAGTAGTGGAATATTGAAGGCATTGCAGGTGTTTACAAAGCGCGTTCCTTTGTCTGATGAGTCGGTGAAGAGCACACCGCCTTTGACTCGCGGCTGATTGGCAACGATGCCGATGGCGCGTCCCCCCAGGCGAGCAAACCCTGTAATCAGTTCAGGCGCAAAGAGTTTCTTGACTTCCAGGAAACTGCCGCCGTCCACCAGCGAGTTGATAAAGTCGTACATATTGAAAGGTTTATTCTGCGCCTCCGGTACGATATCTTTTAAAGGCGTGTCGCTGGCAGGAGGTACCGGTTCTGCACCGGCAGGCTTACCAAGGTAGTTCTGGGGCATATAGCGGAAATAGTCTTTGGCTATACGAATAGCATCCTCTTCACTCTCCGCCAGGAAGTCTCCGAGACCTGAGACGGTACAGTGCATGCGCGCTCCGCCCATCTCCTCAAGCGTGACCTTTTCGCGTGTGACCATCTCGGCCATACGAGGAGAACCAAGGTAAGCGCTGGCGTTGCCCTCCACCATGATGGCGATGTCAGCAAAGGCCGGAGTGTAAGCCGCGCCTGCCGGCGAGGGACCAAACATGATGGCGATTTGCGGCACCACGCCGGACATTTTGACCTGGTTATAAAAGGTGCGCCCGCCCTGGTTGCGTCCTGGGAAGAGGCGTACCTGGTCGGTGATACGTGCGCCTGCAGAGTCGATCAGGTAAAAGATGGGGATACGCATCTGCATCGCCATTTCCTGGATACGCAGGGCTTTTTGAACGCCCTTTTCACCTGCTGATCCGGCTTTGACGGTCGAGTCCGATGCGCTGAAGGCTACAGGACGGCCATCAATGCGGCCTACGCCTGTGATACTGCCATCGGATGGCAGTTCCTCGTTCTGGCATTCCGCGAACATGCCATCTTCAAACTCTATCTTGCCATCGTCGAGCAGCAGACTCAGGCGATCACGCGCAAAAAGTTTCTTCTGTTCGCGATTGCGTGCGTGGTATTTTTCAGCTCCGCCCTTTTTGATGCGCTCGATCTCTGCGGCTAATTTCTCTACATTGCTTGTCATGGAGTGCGTCCCTTTCTTGTTGTCGAGTAGCTTGTTTAGTATACATCAGTAACTCGCAGCGAGCAAAAGGGAGCCTGTAGATTATATTATTCCTTCAAGTATGCTATTTTTGCATTACCACTTCAAACTGCACGCGATCCAGATGCTCATATGCCATGAGCGCCCCTGCAAGCCTGGCAAGTTGTGCGTTGTGTTCGGTCAGCAGTTCGCAGGCTGTCGCTCGTCCTTCGTCTAGAATGCATTGTACCTCTCTATCAATCAATGATGCCATCGCCGGGCTACTAATGTAGCGTGTAGCAGAAGTATTCATAGGATAAGCAGGGTAAAGTGCAACTTCTTCTCTCTCCATCCGCAGCAAATGGCTATCGCTTTCCGGTTCCGATGAGCATTGTTCTCCAGGCATTACGCCGGCCTCGTACTTGAGACTTCTGCCGCCTGCCCCGCAATAATCAGCAAAGACGGTACCTACTTGCTTCCCCATGCCCCAGTGCGTAACCATGCGCCAGGCCAGGGCCGTGGCAGCCTGTAGATCGTTCTCGGCCCCTGTCGTCACACCACCAGGTCCAAAGGTGAGTTCTTCGGCAACGCGACCACCCAGTCCAACAGCGATACGTGCCATTAAGGTCTCACGACTAAAGTTGTAGCGGTCTTCCTGCGCGGTGAACTGAGTCACCCCTAGATGCTGCCCGCGCGGCAGAATGGTAATGTAGTTCACCGTGTCGGCTTGCGGCAAATAATAGGCAACGAGGGCATGACCGCTCTCATGAAAAGCGATTATGCGTTTATCGGTCGCGCTCATCACAAGTGGTCGCTGCGCACCAAGCTGTATGCGTGCCAGCGCATCCTCAAAACACCCTTGTGTGAGACTATCAAGACCACGATGAGCAGCACAGAGGGCAGCTTCATTCACAAGGTTCGCCAGGTCAGCTCCGCTCATCCCTGTCGTCATGCGAGCAAGCTGATCTAATCGTACGTTCTCGTGCAAAGGAGTATGGCGAGTATGTATGCGAAGGATCGCCTCGCGCCCAAGACGGTCTGGAAGCGATACAGTGATCTGGCGGTCAAAGCGGCCGGGCCGCAGCAGCGCTGCATCAAGCATATCAGCACGGTTTGTTGCCGCCAGAACTATGATAGATCTGCGGCTGTCGAATCCATCTAGCTCGACCAGTAACTGGTTGAGCGTCTGATCGCGTTCTCCATTGTCAGCAAGACGGATTGAACGCCTCCTGCCTACCGCGTCAACTTCATCAATAAAGATGACACAGGGAGCAGATTGACGTGCTTGCTGAAAGAGGTCGCGCACGCGCCTAGCACCCACTCCGACAAACATCTCAACGAACTCGGAAGCGTTGCTATTGAAGAAAGGTACGCAAGCCTCGCCTGCAACGGCTTTTGCGAGAAGCGTCTTCCCAGTTCCAGGAGGACCGGCAAGCAATATGCCACGGGGAATGTGCGCTCCCAAACGACTAAAACTTTCAGGGCTACGCAAGAACCGCACGACCTCTTCTAACTCTGCGCGAACTTCATTGATACCGCCGACATCTGCAAAGGTTACAGATGACCTGGGGCACTTAAGCGAATCAGCAGGCTGCTCATTACGGACAGGTACCACGGGTCCGGCAGGTGGCCCGGCAGGTCGAGGTTTTCTATTCTCCGGAGTGCGCTCAAAGCGACGCACACGACCTTTAAGAAACTGAGAGATGTTTTTATCCATTGCATTCAGAGAAATCCTGTTCTTCCAGGGGGGGTCGAAAAGAATCAGCAAAACGAGCAGAGCCGCGATAAACCCCAAAAAAAGTTTCAACCAGATAGGTGATTGTTGAGCAGGAAGCGTAGTGATCACAACACCATGGCTAAGGAGCAATGGTAGGAATGCAGAGTCATCCCTGGCAGGAAGGCGAGTATAAATAGTACAGATAGAGCCGGCAGACTGAGGTGAATCTAAAGCTACTTCATAGGGGTAATTTGTATTAATCCCTGAAGAGCCAGTACAAGGCTGTCCGTGGAGCGAATCCGCCAATGTACCAGTGATTTCGTCTCCCCGTATGGTTACCTTGAGTATATTCCCAGCCTTAACCTGTTCCACAAATGTATTATAGTCAACGCCTGTTACTCCTGGGGGAGGAATGTTAGGATTGGGGCCTTGCAACTGGCTGAAGACGCCAGCAACCACTACGAGAAGTATAAAAAGGAGGATGCATGTAAGAATAGATTGCTTGTACTCTTTGAGAAACTTCGAAACAGTATTTCTACTATAAGGTTTTACACCGTGATGTCGCCAGTAGTCCTCCAGATTGAATCGCCGGTCACTCTTATTTTCCATCTCTTCACCTCCCCTGCCATCGGCCATGAGAGCTGTTAAGGCAACCGCCGGCCAAGGCAAGCGCAAGGGTTGCCCCTACCCTATTGCTGGGGCGACCGCGAGGGCCGCCCCTTCCATATTTCCCCATGATCTACATGTATCAACCGATCCTGCCCATAGGCATTCTGTATGTCCAATTGGCGGAGTTGACCATACTGGCTAGTGCGGTATACCAACCAACCAGCGCAGTGACAATGCCAAGCCAGCCACCGATTGCGAGAAGGACGGAATCTGAAAGCCTCCGGCCACTAATCTGCGGGTAAGAGAAGCCAGGAGTAACAACTTCTCGTCGAATGCCAGCTATCTCACTTTGCACATGCTTACCCGTTTCTA
>Ga0187846_10001410_pt1 | contig 13618 bp, 13 predicted proteins | sample TC_taG_FD_161473 | JGI IMG/M metagenome (GOLD analysis project Ga0187846, IMG submission 161473) | Biofilm microbial communities from the roof of an iron ore cave, State of Minas Gerais, Brazil - TC_06 Biofilm (v2) | ecosystem: Environmental > Terrestrial > Deep subsurface > Cave > Wall biofilm...
AATGATACCTCTCTTGCCAGATTGTTCTTTCATCTAGTAATTCATCTGTAAGCCCTTCGCTGCGGAGTATCTCTGGATGTACGCGAACAATAAGTACTTCTTCATAATATGAACGATTAAAAATACCGATTCGTCCCCGTTCTGGAAGACAACGGATCTCACGCCATAAAAAATCATGTTCAAGTTCTTCTGGGCTAGGATGCTTGAAACTGAACACTTGACAGCCTTGTGGATTGACACCAGACATCACGTGCTTGATGGAGCTATCTTTCCCTGCGGAGTCCATTGACTGAAAAATCAGTAACATAGAATAACGGTTTGATGCATAGAGAAGATTCTGCAACGAGCTCATCTCCTCAATATGTTCTCTTAGGAGCTGTTGATAATGCTCCTTTGATGTGTATGCTCGCTTCACAACCGTTGGCCATTTATGAAGTTTGATTTTTTCTGCTTTATGGACAAGGAAATCTTTGGAATTGATTTTCATCTTCATGTACTAGAGCAAGTTTTAAGATAAACAGATCGTTAAGTATGAGTTTTCATTACGACATATATGAGAATTATGATATTATGCCAGACATATGTTAATGATCCAATGAATGTCCCAATTACAAACCAATATTTGTATTACCGTAAACTTGGCTAATTGCCATTTCTTTAGATCTCACCTGTAAAACTCCATTGGAAGGCATCTACGATATCCCTTGCAGTCACTATTCCAACAAGAGAACCATTATCTGTCAATCCCAATCTCTTGATGTTTTTTGCTGCCATGATGTTTGCAGCTTCATTTGCCAAAATTCCTCTATTTGCCGCGACAAGCGGAAATGAGGAATATTGACCTACCTTGGCTTGCAAATCTACTTCTTTTGCTAGAACTCTGACCAGATCTCGTTGTGTGAATATACCGTATGAGGAATCTCTTTTTACTAGTATACTGCCAATATTTTTTTCGTCGAGGAGCTTTGTTGCATCCAATATCGAAGTATCGTAAGGACAGTGATAGATCTTTGTACTAACTACCTTTTCCAAGCTCGGAGCTTTGTCTGTTTCTCTAAATGCCCTGAGCATATCAGACGCAGTAATGGTTCCAACAAGCTTGTCCCCATCAGCAAATACCAGTACCCGGGATTTTTTTGATATCATTAACCTTGCTGCTTCAATGACAGAGGTATCTGGCGTGATAGAGACAAATGGCTGGATCAAAGTCTCCTTTATGCTTTGGTCCATGCTTTCTCCAGACACAACATGTCGAATGATCTCCCTTTCTGTTAATACGCCAAGAGGCATCGGGCTTTCTTCCTCCATCACAATTAATGTGGCAAAGCCCTCTTCTGCCATAAAGCTAACAACTTCCTTGAAAGGAACTTCTGGGTTTACTGAGATTGGATATTCTGACATGTAATTGCCAACTAGTAGTTCAGTTACCTTTGAGCCCATGTACCCAGACTAGAATTCATAGTATTTGACTTTTGTACAAAATATCAAAAATGATATTGTGTCAATTGGTATTGCAGAGAAAATGAGACCAAAAAAATAACTGAATGATTTTAATCCAATTCAAAGGTTTACAATTTGAGCCTTTTCAATTCCTGGCATCATAGTGATAATAACAATTTACATTCTAGCCGAAGTCATAAAGAAATTGTTCAATCAGAGTCAAGTTTTAACTATATCTGCATCGTAAAGCCTTGGTTAATCGATAAAAACAATTCAACTAGCTCAAAAAAGATTCATGCATAGGTTAATAAGGTATAGTACCGTACCCATACCGTAATATGAGAACCAGAATGACATACGTACCAGTAGAGGTGGCCGATCAGTTTTCGGACTTTATCATAAAAAGAGAAGAACAGGTACTTGATTCAGTGAAGGCAAGGACGCGAGATTTTAGCACAATATCTCTTCTAAAATTACTATACCAATTACGATGTGGTTCGATGACTTTTTCCGATTTATACATAAAATCAAACATTAGAATGAAAAGATCATTTCTTAACTATCTGCATCTTTGTGTCAAATACGGCTTTGTAACAAAAGCAGCACTTGGCCCAAACATGGTATATTCCATAACAGACAAGGGAAGAACAATGCTAGATCTCTTCATACAGAAAAGTAATTAGTCGGAAATCATTCACAAGTAGAGTGCGTTCTATCAGGTTCCCAGAAGCCGAAGTTTATGAGCTTTGCAAAATAAAGCTTGATACTCCAATTATCTTTGCAGGTTTTGTTGGAGCTGGTCTTGCCGGACCTATAGCTGTTGGATACATGGTTGAAAAACTGGAGATGAAAGAGATCGGATATATGCGATCAAAATATCTACCGCCAGCTACAGTTTTTATTCAAGGAAGGCTACGACATCCATTTCGTTTTTATTCAAATAGAGGAGGTACAATTTGTGCAATAGTTTGTGAAATCGCGCTAAGAATGGAAGGTCTTTACACTATAGCATCATCGATTCTAGATTGGGCAGAAAGAAATGGTTCTGAGGAGATAGTCATACTTGATGGAGTCCCAAGCAAAGAGCCTCACGACCACAAGGCATACTGTGCAGCAGAAGAAGATCTTTGCAGGGTCATGATAGATAAGGGAATAAATATGGTACCGCAGGGTTTTGTGACGGGAATTGCTGGAGCTATACTAAACGAATGTTTGATTAGAAAAATTCGCGGAGTTACTTTGCTTGTAAGGGCAGATTTAGAAAAACCTGATCCTCTGGCTGCTGCAACTCTTGTAGAGGCAGTCAATAGTGCGTATGAAACAAGTATAGATACCAATGACCTACGAAGACAGGAAATGCAAATAGGTCAAGACTTCAAAGATATCTCTGAAAAATATGCTCAGGCAAGAAAATCCGAAGGAAATCTTTACATGTAAAATATTTAATATATTATTTATTATCTTTAATTTTTAGTCACACAAATTCTTTTATTTCTAGCAAATTCAGATGAAGCGTTGGGCATTACTTACAAAGATGCTGGTGTCGATATTAAAAAAATAAGACAAAGTCAGGCAATAATTGGAAGATTAATTGCGTCTACACACAAGTTACAAAGAAAAATCAAAGTATCTTCTGGATTTGGCCACTATGCTGGAATAGTAGAGATTCCAGGCGACATGCTTTTGGCCACACACACTGATGGCGTGGGCACCAAAATCATTGTATCGCAGCTGATGAAAAAATATGATACCATTGGCATTGATTGTGTTGCAATGAATGTAAATGACATTATCTGTACTGGTGCCACACCGATTTCATTTGTTGATTATATTGCTGCAAACAGGAACGAGCACGAAATCTTTAAAAAAATTGTGCAAGGTTTGGTAAAGGGAGCCAAAAAAGCCCAAGTTCCCATAGTCGGGGGTGAAACTGCAATCATGCCAGATGTTATGGTCAACAAAAATTTCATGTTCGATCTTGCAGGAATGGTGGTAGGTTTACTAGACAAGCAAAGAATGGTTCTGGGCGATATGATAACACAAGGCGATGTAATAATTGGTGTAAAAAGCAGTGGGTTGCATTCTAACGGATACTCACTTGCAAGGAAAGTATTACTTTCAAAATACTCGATAAAAGATAAGATCAAAGGTATTGGAACGCTAGGCGATGCTCTCTTAGAACCAACTGAGATCTATGTAACGCCAGTACTTGAAGCTCTTGAAGAGTGCGATATCCATGGACTTGCTCACATAACAGGGGGATCGTTTACAAAGCTCTTGCGACTAAAAAAAATTGGATATGTGCTAGATAATATGCCAGAGCCGCCAGAAATATTCCAGTTAATAGAAAATGAAGATGTGCAAAAAGAAGAGATGTACAAGACCTTTAACATGGGTATTGGATTTTGTCTCATAGCACCTGAAGAGGAAGGAGAACAAATCGAGGAAATATTCAAAAAACATGGTTTGAAAAGCAGGCAGATTGGAACAATAGTAGAAAAAAGAGGCGTCTTTGTTGATTCTCTTAAAATTGTCTGAATAAGCTCAAGGTAAAGACAGTCGAATTGTTTTATATTGTATCATCTAGATTAGATTAATTAGGATTTAATAGGCAATTTTATTCTAAAAAATAGTGCAAAAATCACAAGCAATCTTTGAGCAAGCGTGTTTTGAAATTTCACGAAATCTTCTTGCTATAACGAACCCAGCAAACAAGGATGTAAAAAAAGAGATTAAAAAAATTTGTATAAAATATTCTCTTGAAAGGATACCAAGAAATTATGAAATACTAGCCGAGGTTCAAGGTACTGATTTTTCAAAGCTGCGCAAGGCACTGATACGAAAACCAGTCAAGACCGCATCCGGTGTTGCAGTGATTGCTTTAATGCCAATGCCGTATGCATGCCCACACGGCAGATGCACTTTCTGTCCGGGTGGAGTAGAATACAACACTCCAAACAGCTACACAGGAATGGAACCATCTACCCAAAATGCAATAGCAAATAACTACGATCCAAAAAAGCAAATACTTGACAAACTTGATCATTTGCTAATTTATGGTCACGACAGTTCAAAGCTAGAGTTAGTTATAGTTGGAGGAACATTTCTTTTTATGCCAAGAAGTTACCAGATAAATTTCATAAAGTCGTGTTTTGACGCATTAAATGGTTATGATTCACCTGATCTGGAATCAGCAAAGAAGAGTAACGAAATTGCAAAAATAAGAAATGTTGGTTTTACAATAGAGACAAAGCCAGACTATTGCAAAAAAGATCATGTGGACTGGATGCTTGATTATGGAATAACAAGGGTAGAGATAGGAGTACAAAGCTTGCATGAGCAAGTATATCAGACTGTCAACAGAGGTCATAGCTTAAATGATGTTATCGAATCATTTCAAATTGCAAAGGACGCAGGATACAAGATTGTCTCACATATGATGCCTGGCCTTCCAACAATGACCCCTCAAGATGATATTTCAGATTTTAAAAAACTCTTTGATGATCCTTCTTTTAGACCAGATATGTTAAAGATTTATCCCGCCCTAGTGTTAGAAAACACCAAGCTATACCAGACGTACAAGGAGGGCAATTATACTCCATATTCAGAAAGCGAAATGATACATGTTCTAACAGAAATTAAAAGATTAATTCCACGATGGGTCAGAATAATGAGGCTACAGCGGGAAATATCCTCAGATCAGATAATTGCTGGTCCAAGGCTTGGCAACTTGCGCCAGATCGTACAACAAAATCTCAAAAAACAAAACATCTCTTGCAAATGCATAAGATGTAGAGAGGCCGGCCTCTCAGAAAATGAAATTGATATAACTGATATCAAACTTAACAGGACAAATTATGAATCATCTGGTGGTCAAGAGGTTTTCTTATCCTATGATGATTCTGTGGACAGAATTTTTGGATTTGTAAGATTAAGAAAACCAGGCAGTAAGGCCCACAGACCAGAAGTTACCAAGGATACATGCATTGTAAGAGAGTTGCACGTCTATGGCAAATCATTAAGGCTTGGAGAAAGAGATAGCACCAGTGTCCAGCACTTGGGACTAGGTAAAAGTTTAATGACAGAAGTTGAAAAAATTTCAAAAGAAGAGTTTGATGCAAAGAGATTGCTAGTAATCAGTGCTGCAGGTACAAGAGAGTACTATCGAAAAATAGGATACAGACTTTTAGGCCCATACATGTCAAAGGAACTGATATGATGGAAGATCAGAAAGTTATTGGCAAAGGAACCTGGATAGACAAACTTGCTGATGAGCTCTTGCAAAGGGAAAAAACCCTTGGACGCAGTACTGATTTACTTACTGTCGAAAGTGGTCTTGGAGCATCTGGAATACCCCACATAGGAAGTCTTGGCGATGCTGTGAGGGCCTATGGTGTAAAACTTGCCTTGGAGAGTTTCGGATTCAAGTCAGAGCTTATTGCGTACTCGGATGATTTAGATGGACTTAGAAAAATTCCAGAGGGATTTCCAGTTTGGCTAAATGATCACTTGGCAAAACCTGTATCATTTATTCCAGATCCATTTGACTGTCATGATTCTTATGGTTCTCATATGAGTGGTCTATTACTTGACGGGCTGGACAAACTTGGAATAAAGTACAGATTTCAAAGAGGAATTGACACATACAGAAATGGTCTACTCAAAGATCAAATCCATACTATATTACTGAATAGCCAGAAAATTGGTTTAAAAATTGCTGAATTTGTAGGTCAAGAAAAATACCAAGAATCTCTTCCGTATTTTCCCATTTGTTCAAAGTGTGGTAGACTTTACACTGCGGTAGCATACGAATATCTCCCAGATGAGAAGAAAGTAAAGTACAAGTGCAAAGAAACAGTTATCGGTTCAAAAACGATCGCAGGCTGCGGGCATGATGGTATTGCAGATATAACGAAGGACATGGGCAAGCTTGCTTGGAAGGTAGAGTTTGCTGCAAGATGGCAAGCCTTTGATGTCCGATTTGAAGCATATGGAAAGGATATTATGGATTCAGTCAAGGTAAACGACTGGGTCTCTGATGAAATTCTCAAGTTTCCTCACCCGCATCATGTAAAATATGAAATGTTTTTAGACAAAGGTGGCAAAAAAATTTCAAAATCTTTAGGCAATGTTGTAACCTCTCAGACATGGTTGAGGTATGGAACTCCCAAATCAATTCTACTTTTATTGTACAAGAGGATTACAGGAACTCGCGAAGTTGGTTTTGAAGATATTCCAATCTTGATGGATGAATATAATGAACTTGAAAATATTTACTTTGGAAAGATAAAGCTCGATAACGAAACGAAGGCTGTTAGAGCAAAGGGCCTTTATGAATATGTCAATCTACTAAATACACCGAAAAGTTCAACTCTTTACGTAAATTATAGGTTATTGGTTGAGCTTTGCAAGATATTTCGGGAAGAAAGAGCCCAAAGGGTGACAAAGAAACTAATTGAATACGGAACGATCAAAGAACCTTCGTCGGCAATTGAAGATCTTATAACGCTAGCAGGAAATTATGCAGATGACTTTGACAAACCTACAAAAGTAGAGATTCATCCTGATGATGCAACAAAAAAGTCAATTAGCGAGTTATCAAGTTTGCTTGCGGCAAACAATGAACCAATCGACCTTCAAAATTCGATTTACCAAATAGCAAAAAATAACAGTCTACAACCAAAAGATTTTTTCAAAACTCTCTACCAAATCCTGCTTGCCTCAGACCGTGGCCCCAAAATAGGTCCGTTTATTTTAGATATTGGTAGAAAGAAAGTAGCACAGACCCTTTCTGAATACATCTAGATTATGGCTCACAGTGAACACAACAGGCCAAAAAGCAGGGGCATGGCGTTGATCGTTGTAGGCATACTGATTTTCATTTTTGCTCCATCATATTTTAAGCAAGATCTAGCTGGAGGGTTAACTGCGATAATATTTGGGTTTGTAGTAGGCGGAATCGGCTTTTATCTATGTTTCCTTAGAAAAAAGAAATCGTAAATGTCTTTTCTGATAACCATACAAAAGAATCTGCATGTGTAAAATCTGGCCTAAAATTAGTTAAAAGAAATGCTTTTCTTACCAAAAAAGTCAAGATGATAGTATGGGTCTGTTTGGTCGTTCAAAACGAGATACCGAGGAAGAATATGGTTCAAAGGTAGTACAGATCAAAGCTCCAGAACAAATACAAAAAGAAGATCTACAAAATGAGCTAGAACGAATCAGAAAAGAACTCCAAGAAAAAATATCTATGCTTGCTTCAACGTCCTACGAATTTGAGAAAGTCAAAAATGAATACGAATCGGTTTCAAGCAGTCTGGAATCTGCAAGAAAGGAATTGGATTCTGTAAGAACTGAAATATCTTCGTTAAGCGCAGAGAAAGAATCATTATCGCTAGAGGCACAATCAATAAAATCTGACATTACCATCATAAAATCACAATCTAACCAAAAAGATATTGAATCAGCAAGGGCAGAAATTATGAACATAGAATCAGAGATTTCTCAACTAAATTCTAAAAAAAACGATTTAGTTTCAGAATTGGAAGATTTGAATGAGCAGATTAGCGCAGCTAGATCGGAACTTGAAAATATAACTTCTGATACAGAGAACGCCAAGTCAGAACTTGCTTCTTTGCAATCTCAGAATGATATGAAGAAAAATGAGATAACGCTGACAAAAAGAGAACTTGAGTTCATAGAAAAAGAATTGGCTTCAGTGGGAAGAAAAGATGAGACAAAAAAAATAGTGGAGGCTGCAGGCTCAGTTGTGGCTTCATTAAATGCAAGATTAGAATCTGCAAAAAAGGAACTTGAGATCCTAAAGACAGCACATGCCAGAGTAAAATCAGAATATCAGATTACCAGAACCGAGTTGGAAGAGCTTAAAAACAAATTGGAAACACAAGAAACTATAGTAGATTAATTTTCTGTTTAAAAAAGACAGCACGATCTGATGTGCTTAGTTTAAACATTAACAATAGGTTTGTTTGAGACGGACTTTTTCAGAATCAATGCAAGTACAATTGATGCTGCCGATATTATTGCAGCTGTAAGAAATATGAGATCATAGGAATCGGCAGAGGGGAATAATCCTGAAAGACCGTTTACTTGGACCTGATGCGTTTGCATGTACATAGCTGCAATTGCCGGACCCAATGACGCTCCCATTATTCTAATAAGAGTGCTCATACCAAGAGAAACACCACTGTCTTGTCGTGGAGTAGATAACATGACAATATTCATCGCTCCAACATTTGTTAACGACAATCCCGTAGATAATATGGCCAAGTTCATTGCAACCAAAGATTCGGTGGAGTGATAGAGATAGAGACTAGAAAATCCAAGAGTAGCAATAATACTTCCTGCAATGATTGGCTTTACAGATCCCAGCTTTGATATTATGAAGCCGGATGTTGGCCCAAATATCAATAGCACCAGTGCAAAGGGCAACTGCACATTTGCAGTAGTCAATGGATCTTCGCCAAATCCCAACGGAGCGGGACTTCTTACCAGTACAGGAATTGTTTGAAAGACCATGAACATTGAAAGTCCAACAATCATGACCATGATATTTGCTGGAAGAATGCTTTTGTGTAGCAATATTTTGAAATTAATGAGAGGAGATTCCGCTCTTCTTTCTATGATCACAAATAGCGTCAAATAAATCGCCCCCAATATTAGAAGCTCTTGCGTTAGAAAAGAGTTGGAATCACTATCTATGAAAGTTAATGCAAGCAGAAATGAGGTAATAGAGATTGCCAGCGTAACAGAACCTTGGATGTCTATTCTTGGTTTTTTTGTAATTACGACAATGGAGTCTTCATTCCACGATGAATGGGGTTTTTGTTCTATCTGAATAAATCTCTGAATTATTATCAGAAGCGCTATAACTACAGGTATTATGGAGAAAAAGGTGGCCTGCCAGCCATAGTTTTGGATAATATGTCCTCCCACGGCCAGACCTATTACAGCACCTGCTGCAAACATGGAAGTAATTATTCCCTGCCCGATTGCAAGTTTGCTTTTTGGGAATTGGTCACGAATTATTCCAAATGCAATTGGAAACATCGACATTCCAATACCTTGTATTGCCCTCACTACAATCATAAAATTGAAGCTAGTTGAAAATCCCCCCACAGAAACTCCTACTGCATATATTGCCATGATTATTAGCAGGACTTTTTTCTTGCCGTAAATATCTGATAGCTTGCCACTAATTGGAGTCATTATGGCACCTGTGATTAGATATGTTGTTAAAATCCATGACGATGAACTATATGATATTGAAAAGTCTTTAATTAGATCAGGGATAGCTGGTACCAACATCGTTTCGGCATACATTGCCATTGTTGCAATGGAGCTTAAGATGGCAAGGGTTTTCCACGCAGCAAATGGAACTTTATCAGAAGGTGGTAACTGGACTATCTTGTCATAGTCTTTTGGCATAACCATCTGGACTACCTTACTTTCTCACTCTTTGCAAATGGCACTGAAGGTTCAATTCCAAATTGCAATGACAAGTTTTTTGAAATCTTTTTTAAAACGTCAAGTGTCGTTTTGATATCTTGTTCTGAAATCTCTTTTGTTGAAATTTTTCTAATATGCAGCGCACACTCTATCATTTCATTCCATAATGAATCAGCTTTACTTGTAAGGTAGATTCTATTTATCCTCCTATCTTCACTATCAGATTTTCTTTTTACGAATCCGTCTTTTTCCATTTTATCGATAATTGGTACTAGCGTTGAACCCTCAATTCCCACCTTATCAGCAATTTCTTTTTGAGTAAGACCGGGCTGAAATGAAAGTATAGTCACTACTTTCCATTGACTTAGAGTAACTCCTACATTCTTACGTAACTCATAATCTAGTGCTTTTTGAAAAGACTTGGCAGTACTGTTTACTATAAATCCAATGCTATTTTCTATGTCATATTTAATCATAGTAATTAGCTTACTAATTATTAGATAGCTAATGATTATAAGTGTTTCATCTATTTTAAAAAATATAATTTTACGATAAAATGCTATTTTCTTAAATTAGATTGTTATTCTAGTTTGAACACCGATCTCTTTATATTTTCGAGTAAATTCATTGCCTATAAATCAAAAATGACAAAAAATAATCCAAATGTGATAGGAGTAAAAGTACTCGAACAAAATGGAATTAACGTAAAAGATCTTATTGCTGCTCTGGTCTATAATGCGTCGGTTGAATTTACTGCTTACTATTATTTTACTAATCTAAGGGCTCACTGCACTGGTATGGATGGTGAGGGAATAAAAGGTGTAATTGAGGACGCTAGACTTGAGGATCTAAGTCACTTTGAATCTTGTTTATCTAGAATATACGAGCTAGGTGGTAGCTTGCCCAATGATGCACAAGCATTCATCAAAATGTCAGGATGTGAATTTCTACAATTGCCAATGAATAGGACTAATGTCAAAGCAATTTTGGAAAAATGTTTGAAGGCAGAACAAGGTGCCATTGTGAATTGGAATAAGGTTTGCAAGATGACGTATGGAAAGGATCCTGCTACATATGATGTAGCTAAAGATATCTTAAGAGAAGAAATAGAACATGAAGCATGGTTTTTGGAATTACTTTATGGTAGACCCTCAGGACACATGAGGAGAAAATTCCCAGGAGAAAGACCACACACTCACAAGCACTCAAGAGCTTTAGGCTAGCTGGTTCTTGAAAACATATCATCACTACGTAATCAAGGCTCTTCTGAAGAATAGCATTAAACCTAATGAACCTGCAAAAATTAGGGCAGCTGCTGTACCAAATTCTGGAACTGTCGAGTATTTCACAAGTTCTGGTGCTATTTGAGACAGTTTGGGTAAATCGTAGCTCATGATTTGTTGAGTCATCTCACCAAACTGTGCGATCGAGTCTGGCTGTATATTATTTGTCGCAAGGCATTCTGCCATCTTGCCTGCCAGATTAAGATCTTGGTCATCTGCTAAAAGATATTTGCTTTCTTCTTCTGGAGAGGCGCTAGGAAATTCAGCTGTGTAAAACTGTAAGTTCTTGTTGATCTTATCTACTTGCGCCAAATATCCTTGTTTTTCAAGATCCAAATTATTGGTGTTACAGAAATAGTTACCGGAACTGTTGGTATCTGCATAAGCCAAGAATGATTTGGTCAAAATTTGAGATTGATTCGATCTTCCCACATCAGTTCCTTTATAGTCAAAATTCAATAATAATGTGAACAATAAAATAGAAATTAGGAATATAATAAAAATTCTCAATCAAAAATCCACTCTCCTTCAAAAAGATTAAGATTTCTATTTTGCCCAATAATCATGTATTTCGAATTTTTGTCTATATCTTCAATTAGGATAATCTATTGTGAAGAAAAATTAACTTGTTTTAACTTTGGTTCTAGGTGAAATAATGACCATCGATATGACGGCTAGCCCTAGTATGGCTGCTGCCACTTGACCAAACTCCGGAACAACTTGAGTTTTTTCGACATTGCTAATTTGAGTCGAGGGTTTAGCAGTAGGAACACTTGTTATGGTAAGGTTCTCTATTGATTGGTTATTATTTTCATTGGTGTCCCCTATCGTATTTGCCGCATTGGCATCAAAAAAGAGATGGTAAGTTCCAGCCGCTGGTGGAGTCCATGTGTAGTTTATGGGCAAGGTTAGATTTGCACCTATTGTAGCTCTAGTCAATTGGTCGTAAACAAGCACTCCAGTACCGTTATCTATCTTCAATCTAAACAATATAGATGGCGCATCAGTTTGTCCAGTATTTCGAATATCTTTGGAAATAGTAAGAACTTGGCCAGCTTGAGGGATGATCTCATTTCCTTGATTGTTTCTTATTTGTAACGAACCTGCAACCCACCCAAGTTCAGCATGAGTCTTTTGAAATTGTTGCACTACAACTATTCCAGTTACCCATGGATCCACCTTGTCATAATACTTGAATTCCCCATTCATTCCAAAAAACTGTGTGAATGTTTTGCTAGGAGCAATTAAACCACTATCGAAATTCCCAACTGGCCCAGAATTTGCACTTCCGGTAGTAACAGTGTGGGTAGTATTGTCTTGATTTATCCACGTCACAGTATCACCTGGTGATATGGTCACTGTATGGGGTACAAAGCAAGGTGGCATGTAGTAACATCCAACAGCTGAACTATTGGTTATTACAACTTTGAAATCCTCTGCAAATGCAGGAAAAGTAGAAATTAATTGAGATACCAATATTAATGCAAGTCCCGCGAACATTACAAATAATTTGTTCACAGTGTTTGAATGTCTTTTTTTCAAATAAAGTCGGCGTATATCTTCTACGTAATGTTTATGACTTAGCGTTCTATTTTGAACTTAATTATATTAGGCTAAACACCTGTACGAAGGCATGACAAGTGCAGTTGGGTTTATCCTAACCTTGTTCTTCTATAACTAGCATAGTTATGGTAGATGATATTTCATCGATTTTCCTGATTTTAGCTAACAAATTTTTGACGTCATCCATCTTATTAGATTCTATCTTCACGACAACATCATAGACACCATACACTCCTTGAATTTCATATCTTGCTTCTTGATTTTCGTTTTTTATAGTGTTCTTAACTTGCTGTATTACATTTTGTTCGGAATCCGGTTTTATGTTTAGTAGAATGTATGCTGATGGCATAACATAATTACATGTTGGTCCTATTTGAGTTTGCTAATTAGTTTTAGAATATGCTCAAAGTGCTAATGCATGGATTTTTAGAAGCATAATCGTGATCGTGTATCAGTTCAGTAGAAAAATAAATTCCAAATTTCTCCTACCTTGCGATCATGATAGGGTGAATAGCATTATGTTACAGCTAATAACAAATTTTAAGAATTAAATAAAAAATAAGGAAATGGAGTTACTTGTCTCCAATTAAAAATATGACACTGGCCGTAGTTGTCACGTCTTTACTTGATTGGAATATTGGAGTCGTGCTTGCTGATGCTGGAGCCCCTTCTGCTAACGAGTAAAGTGGCATTGGTGGAGGCACATTAAACTCTGATAGAACAACCTCCTTTACTCCTATAATTTTCTGACCTAGCGGATCAAGTGCCTTGCCTGCCTTTGATTGAGCGTTCAAGACAGCTTTTCCTAACAGATCGTCTTCGACTGTTTGTTGTTTTTCTGGGGAGAGCGAAAAGGTAACGCT
>Ga0187846_10001411_pt1 | contig 13617 bp, 26 predicted proteins | sample TC_taG_FD_161473 | JGI IMG/M metagenome (GOLD analysis project Ga0187846, IMG submission 161473) | Biofilm microbial communities from the roof of an iron ore cave, State of Minas Gerais, Brazil - TC_06 Biofilm (v2) | ecosystem: Environmental > Terrestrial > Deep subsurface > Cave > Wall biofilm...
ATCTTGTGCAGGGTGTCGAGGAAGCCCAGGTCGCCTTCCGTCGAGAAGTCGAAGAGGGACTTGATGAGGTTGAGCAGGAAGGTGAACACCGCAACGATGATGTTGGCCAGGAAGATGAGGGCGTTGATGATGTCCTGTATCAGCGAGGCAAGGAACGCGCCGAGGGCACCGAAGATGCCGCCGATGCCGCCACCGCCGTTCCCGCCGCCATTCCCGTTGGACACGTGCGCACCCCTTAGCTTGGCGGGATCACGCCAAGGTTCACGTACTTCGCCACCTTCGCAACGAAGTACGCCTCTACGTCCTGCTCGGTGTCCGTGCCCTTCGGGAAGTCCGTGGTGAACGGCCCAAACTTGCCGATCTTGTAGGTGTACCTCGTGACGACGACGAAATTGCCGTTGCTATCGAACTGCGGCACGTGCTGGATCCCGGTCACTGTAACCTGTGGCGGTATCGCCATGCTGCACCCCCTATCGTGGCGTGCGGATCGGTGGTGGTGGTGGTGATGCTGGTGGTGGTCCTCCACCGCCAGGCGGTGGTTGACCAGGCGCTGTCGGCGGCGGAATGGGCTGACGCACTTCGGGTCCGGGCTCCACCACCGCGGTGCTTAGAACGCTCCAGAACAGGATCTGGTGCTTCAGGTCGGCTGGCCCCCAGCCAAGCTGATAAGTACCAGGCCCGGTGTTGTCGTAGTTGGTGAACCCAACGTGCCAGGTAAGCGCTTTGCCGGGCTGTAACTTCTGTGGCACGAAGTCTGCGACGTACCAGTTGCAGTTTTGGGTGCCCGGGCTATTGCAGGGACCGCTCGGGACGCCCACCGGCGACGGCGCCGGTAGGTTGTTGGCCGTGCTCACCCCACCGGACGACTGCCGGAACCCTGGTTGCGCTATCCCTGGTCCACCACTTGCCACCGCCGGCGGGCGTGTAGGAGTGGGCGGCGGGACTGGCCCGAATCCCAGCCCGAGGACCACGAGTGCATCGAGCCGCTGCTCTGTGTCTGTTGTGTTTGTGTAGGTGTACGGCACCAGGACAGGCTGTGGGGTGACGTTCTCAGTGATGGCTGGGAATTGTTGCGTGTCGTTGTACTGCTGCCCGCCACTTGGACCGCCAGGCTGTGGCGGGCTGGGTGGCTCAGTGATCTGCGCGAAGTGCTGGTCGAGCGAGGCGAGTGAGGTCGCTATATCTTGCGTGCCGGTGACGGCATCGCTCGCTTGCTGGTCCACCAAAGTGTTGTCTACTTCGCTGAAAGCTTGCACGCCGTCATCTAGGGCGCCCAGCGCGGCGCCAATCTCGTTGGCAGTGTCTTCGATGGCTTGCGCCCAGTCGGCAAGCAGCTCAGGGAACCCGTCGGTGGGGTCGCCCGCATTCCCAACAATGTCCTGCAACATCTGCTCGAAGTCCGGGACAGGGTCGAGAACGAGCGGCCCTATCGGAGTGTCAGGGAATGCCGCCATATCCGCTCGTACTTACGGCGTTGGCGCAGCCGGCATAGACGCACCCGCGGCCGGCGCTACGGCAGTCGTCACTGTGTATCCGTACGACGCGAGCACCGTGCCGGTGTCGTTGTGGATGTCCACAATCACGTTGAGTATGGGCGCCGCGGTCTTCGGGTTGCGCACCAACCCATGCAGCAAGCCGGTGAAGATGGAAAGGACGAACTGTTCCCAGAAGTTCATCTTAGCTTTGCCTCCTTCTCCTGTCCCTTCCGCTGCGGCGGTCGCCATTGCGGAAGTCGAACCGCACTCGGCGGAGGTGCCAGGCAACGTACAGCACCGCCGCCGCTACCACCACAAGGCACAGCCAAAAGACCCAGGTCGCCATCAGAGCGCGAACGCCAGGATTGACCAATCCTGGCACGTACCCGCTGCTGTTGCGGCGGTCGGGGTGTAGTCGAGTGCGTATTGCACTTGCCCCGCCGCCCCAGGGACATCGAAGTAGATAAGGGGGAGCGAACCCTGCGTGGCCGCCGCTATGGTTAACTGGGTGGCGTTCACGTTCACGAGGAACCCAGCCGACGATATACCCCGCCGGAGTAGTAGGCTGACGGCTGTCGTGGCAGTGCCAGTCGTGAAAGTACACCACGTGCAGATGAACACAGCCGCAAAGTCGAGGGGCAGAGTCAACGGCGGGGTGAACCCAATCGTAGTTTCTGTCCCGCTCGGCAAGCTCACGTTGCCACTCGACTTAGCGAAGACGCTTGGGAATCGTACGCCCATGGTATCTACCCTCCTGTTCGATGGGAGTGCTGGCCGGCCAGCGCCGCGCGAAGCTCCGCATCCGCTTGCGCTTGCTGCATCGCGGCGAGCTGCCGCAGCCGCCACTGACTTTCGAGTGTGCGCCGGGCCCGCTCGAGCATGTCGAGCGCCTGATCGAGCGACGAGCAGCGCACGTCCACGTCCAGCTTGTCGCGGAGCGGGTAGTACGTCAGCGTGAGGATCGAGGTTGGCTCTGTGATCACGCTGGGTTGCCCTCCGTTGCCTTCCATTGCGTCCTCTCTTAGCCCACCAGCCACTGCTCGTACACGACGGCGATCGCGGACCACTGGTCGGCAGCCTGCAAGTTGAGGGTGCTGGATGCCAGTTGCCAGAAAACGCCACCGTTGCCGGTTTGTCCAGGCGGAATGCTCCAAGCAATCGTCGTGGTATCGGCAGTCACCGCCATGTTATCTGGCGTGCCGCTGCAAACAGCAACTATGCTAGCTGGCACGGTGGCTGTGGGGCCAGCCTGGTACACAGTCTTCCCCAGCCCGTCCAGGATGCGAAGCCGTGGCACCCTCGTTGCCACCGTAGCGCTGGTGCTGAGCGTGGCAGTGACCGAAGACAGACGGAACACAGTGCTACTGTTGAAGGAAAATACGAAGTCCGCCCCTGCGGCGGGGTTGGCAGGGAGCGCCTCAACCAGGTTCCCAGTGCTTTCGGTCGGGCCGCGCAGCAGTCCGCCGGGCCAACCGGCAGACCCAAGGGTGGTGATGTAGTCCTCCACGAGCACTTGATAGGGTGGGGTTACTGTAACGTTGCCGCCTCCGCGCACTAGGTAGATGCGTACATACGTTTGCCCTCGTGTGAGCGTATTCCCCGAAATGTCATTCGCCTGAACAGAGAGCAAGTACCCCTCGGACAGGGGGAGGGTCACGCCTTTAGTGATAGCCGAGGTCAGCGGTGTATCAGAACGAAACGGGACAATGTACCCGGGAAGACTCGCGAGCGCGTCGTCCTCGGAGATGCCCGGCTGGTCTGGTTGCCCGGCCTGGGGGAAGGGGACTTGCAGTAGCCGGCCGGTGATACTGACCGTGACGCTAGGGAGGACTGTTTGGAGTTGGGCGACGAGAATGTCGTCGCGCTGCACATAGATTGGCGAAGGTGGAGGTACCTTCTGGAAAGCAAACGAAACGAGGTTCGGGATCGCAGCCGTCTTGAAGGTCGGGTCTGCCCCAGTCTTAGGCTGCCCTGGTGCCGGAAGAATGACGCTGCTGCCCACTTGGTACCCCCGAAGTAAAAGGGGCGGGCGTCGCCGAACGCCCGCCCCTCCCCGCCTCACCTCACCATGAGAACTATGCCGGCTGACCTGCCGAAGTAGGTGCCCCGCCGCCGCCCGCTTGCACAGCCGCGCCAGTGGCGCCGCCGGGCACCTGGCCTGGGAGTAACTGCACCATTTCCAGGTTGATGATGTACGTCCCGCCCGCGCCGTTGGTTTGCACGTCCACCACGGTCTGCGTCTTGTTCGCGCTGTTGAACACCGGGATCCACGCGCCCGAGAAGCTGCTCGCCAGCTTCACAAACCAGTTGGACGTAAGGTTGCGGATGGAGGGCTCGAGCGGGAAGCCCACGCCCAGGTTCCCGAAGTCCACTCCGGTGATGCGGCAAGTATCGCCGCGGGTGTCGGTGAGTCCGCCCAAAATCGCGTAATCGGTATTGGCGATGAGGTTGTCGATCGAGCTATTCACCGCGACTGCACCACCGTAGTTGCCGGTGACGACTGCGGTCACGGTCACTTCCACCGTCACCACGTTCAGGCCAATCTTGAGCAAGGTCGGCACGTCAATGAACCGACCCGCTACGCCGCCGAGGTCCTCGTAGCCGATGAGCAGCGTCGCGGTGTCAATCTCCGCGCCGCCGCCGGTGAGTTCCACGGTTACGTTGTCCTGCGCGTAGAGCCGCTGGGCGTAACTGTCGCCGGATGGGTCGAGGTACAGCGGCCCTGTGAAGGCGGCGGTGACGCGGTTTCGGATGCCGCTGAAGAAGTCGTGCAAGCGCGGCGACCGGATGCGCAGCTCACCCACCGAAGCGTTGAACGCCCACGAGGACAAGAGCCAGGTGCCCTTCGTCACGTCGGTGCCACGCACCGTGAAGCTTTGGCCGGTAGAGGGCGTCAACACGGTGAAGGTGGCGCCGGGGTTGGTGGCGAAGCCTGCGACTACTTCGAGTGCGCGACCCATGCGTTATGCTCCTTCTGGCGGCTCGTGGCCGCGCGTCAAAACAGTTTCGGCGCCGAGGCTGCGAACCGTCGCTGCGGCCATCTCCGCCGGCACACCCTTGCCCGTGAGGTAGGCAAGCGCTTCGCGGTAACGCGCGGCGGCGGCTTGCTCCTCCGCCGAAGGTTGCGCGGCGCGCGGCTGCTGTTGCAGCTCGGCCAGCACCGCGGCGTGCTCCGCGGGCGTCAGGATGTCGCGGCCAAGCTCTTTGCGCTTCGCGTTCATCGCGGCGGCCGCCGTAATGGCGTCGAGCGGCTGCATCACCGGAGACTCGAGCGCGCGCCTGCTCGCCTCGAGGGAAAGCCGCTTCACAGCCGCTGCTTGCTCGGGAGTGCGCCCGGTGAAAGCTTCGCGGTGCGGGTTGCGAGGGTCCACACCAGCCGTCCATACGACGGCGTTCTCGTTGCCGGGCGTGTCTGCCGCTTTGGGATGGTCCACCGGGAAGTCGCGCTGCCCGAGCGGGTGGACGTGGTGCCGCGCCCAGTCGGTGGCGTCGAGTGAGCCTGGTGTGTAATCCGCGCGGCCGGGGTGGCCGGGTGGAAAGTCGTATTCGATTCGGGTGTCCATGTTCCCTGAGAGAGTGGGCGGGCTATCACTGCCCCGCCCTTATCGTTCAACGCCGCCAGGCAAGCAGCCTTATTTAGCCGCCGGTGCTACCTGTCTTGACGGCTGCCAGCGCCTGATCTACAGCTTGCACGCGCGCGAAGTTCTGCGCGCTGCGCCGCAAGCCGCGTGGCGGCAGCGTGAGCCCTTGGAGCGCCTGGAAGTACGGCGTCACTTTGGTCTGGTACTTCGTCTTCGCAGCGGCGGTGCCCACACCTTGCGCGTAACGCGCCGCGCCCTTCTGTTGAATGCCCGCCAGCCATCCGGCATTCCCTGCGGCTTGTATGCCCATCACAAACCGCTTCGCTGAAGTGGGATCGTTCACCGCTGCTTGCCAGGTGGCCACAGCGGCGGCGGCAGGGGTCGCCTGGTCTGCGCCTTGCGCGCCAGTGGTGTAGTCCGTCTGCGCGGCCGCGGCGCGGGTGGACCACTTCGTGGCGGCTGTCCCTGGGTCTTTCACTTTCATGGCTGCCCCCTTTTTACCCCTGTGGAAAAGCTGTGAGAAACCGGCGAGGTACCTGTGTAAATCCAGCCGCCCCACCTTAAGCCGCTGGAATGTCAAGGCAAAATTAACAGGGTGTCAAGAGGAAATTCACAAGTATTATACAGGCGAAATTCCATTAGTTAGGCTGTTTCGACCTACGAGAATCGCGCGTGTAGGAAGTTATAAATCACCTTATAAAATCGTACTTCCAAGTATGTTTGGAGGGTATTCGCCCCACCTCGGTTTTCCACAGGTGCGACGACGGCGGGTTTAATTCTATTGATCTCATATAGAACAGATACTTCCGCCGTCGTGGTACACTCTGCGGTGTTCATGGTTCCAAAGGTGGCGGGTGCCCTTCCTGACTTTTAGGAGGTCTTAAAGGCGCCCGCCACCTCTAGGAGTGTAACCATCTAATGCATTTTACGTTTTGGTTGCTACGGGTCACGCGCTGCGGCACCAGCTGGGTAGTCGCGTTGCCGCGAGGTTTGCGTGAATCCCTCAACTTACAGCCGGGCGACTACATCGCCATCCGCGTTCACGCGCCTTTCGCCACGTTCCGCCGGGTGCAACTTGGAGACATAGCGCCCGACGCGCCAACAGACGTGGCCGCGCTGCCACCGGCCAAGATCGAGCGAGGCGGCCATGCCCACTGACCTAGTCGTGCCGCGCGGCTTGGTGGTTGCGCCGTCACAGCCGATGCGGATGAGTATGTCGGACGAGAAGCTACTCGAGCTCGAGTCGAGTATTCGCAGGCACGGCATCTTGCAGCCACTCCTCGTCACTCCGACGGATGCTTCCGCGTGGGACGATGCTTGCGCGAATGGCGCGCCGCTCCTTAGAGGGTATGCGAGTACCGGCGGGCATCTCGAAATCATTGATGGGCACCGCCGCTACGTGGCCGGCGCCCGCGCGAACGTGGAGATGCTGCCCGTCCGGGTGTTCACCAACGTAGAGGATGCCCGCTACGCGATGATGCTGGACGCGACCGCTTGCCATGAGGACTTCACCGCCGCAGAGGAGGGAGTGCAGTTCCTCGAGCTGGCCGAGAAGCACCACTGGAACGAGGAGCAACTGTGCCAGCACTTCCGGAGGAGCGAGGACTACATCAACGAGCGGGTGCGGCTGGTACAGGAGTTCCCGGACCTGTTTCCGGCAGTGAGCGAGCGCGCCATCAACTGGTCGCAAGCCAAAGCCATCATGCGGTGCAAAGACAAAGGGAAACGCGCGTACCTGGTGGAGCAGGCGTCCACCCACGGCGCGAGCGCTCGGACCCTCACCTACATGGTGGAGCAGTTCAAGACGGATGAGTTGCTATCCCAGGGCAAGCCGGCGATGCATACCCCGGAGCACGCACGATTCTTCACGCCGGCGGAGAATCCGAGGTGCGTATATTGCAGCCGAGACGACGATCCATCGAACATCACGACCGTGCCGGTGCACAGCTACCACGTTCGGGACCTGACGACAGTGCTCGAGCGGATTGGCCTCGCAGCACCCACCCAGGCAGCATCGCGTTCCTGACGCTGAACTGCCGGCGGTGCGACCAGGAACTGTTCCGGCAGAAGGTGAAGGACAGCCAACACTGGCACTTCTACTGCGCCCACTGCAAGGCGGTTTGGGTGAATATGTCCGGCGCGGTGTGCGAGTGCACATACCGAGAGCACCTTACGGAGCTGAGGAAGCGATGGGAGAGCGGTGGATCGCAGAGCCGAAGCCTGCGGCAGACTTGATCGCCATCGACCTTGAGCCGGTCGAGCGCGGCGATGGCGGAACGGTGCAGCTCTACCGCACCGGGAACGGCATCGTCCACGCGCGAGTGGTGGAGCCCAGTGGGCTGGTGATCTGGCTCCAAAAGGTGAGCGGGTGATAATGCCCAACCGTAACACCGGTATCCTCGGACCGCGCAAGCGGGACTGGAGCGCGCTACGGCAGGGCATTTGCGACCATTGCCCCTGCCCCGCGACTAGAGTGTTGATGGCCCCTAGGCGGTACTTCTGCGAGCGGCACTGGGGAAAGCGCCTTGACAGGGGTACCCATTCGGGTGTACACCGCTCTTAGGGGGTGCTAGATGGAACAAGACGATGACGTTTTTGAGAAGGAAATGGCTGAGCGACTTCCTAAGCTTATGAACCTTCTACATGCAGTCGACGACCTCGAGACTGGACTGCGTCAGGTGGCGGATATTCTCGGGGATTTACAACGCCAGATGAGGTATCGGTAGCATGGGCGCGCTCATTGTGATCTTCGTGCTGGTTGCGGTTACCGCGATGCTGTGGTGGATGACGTACCCAACCACCGCCCGCATCTTCCTCTGGGCGATCTGCTCGCTGCTGTTCTGGTCGGCAGTGCTCCTACAGCCGCAGCCTCAATCGGATGTGCAGCTGGGCATCGTGGCCGGCGGCCTGGTGTGGACGCTGGTGCCGCCTATCGGTTGGCTGTACCGCAGCTACAGCCCGCCACGGTGCCCCTGGTGATCTTCACGGTGTGGTTCGTCGTACTGGCGGCGCTGGTGTATTTGTTGTTCTTGCCGGCGCCGCATACCGCCGGGTGGCACGCGCTGTTTGCGGTGCTTGCGGCCGCGTGGTTCCTCAAAGGGGTTGTGTCGGGACTCTATCGACTAGTTGCGGGACCGCGGGCGCCACAAAGCCTGCGGCCAATCTCAGTCACGAAAGGTGGTGAGCATGGCGGAAAAGAAGCTACGCAAAGTAAAGCCGGAGGGCAGTAAGCCGAGTGGCAACCCAGATGGGATGGAGCTGAACGCGGAGGAGTTCGATAAAGCGATGTCTGAATGGGCCAGCACCCGGCAGGTAAGGCGGCGAGTTGCCGTCGCAGTCGCGCGGTTCAAGAGGGAAGCGAGCAGTGGGCCAAAGGCCGTGCGCGACCTCATTGGCACTCTAAGCAAACTGTAAGGATGAGTGCTACGTGCCAGTGAATACAGGACAGAAGCACGCCATCGCAGAGACGGTGGACCTGATCAAGCAAGCGGCCTCTACGTCGAAGGCGTTCGCTCCGGTGGTGAATCCTCCTGCGGAGTTCACCACAGACAGCGAAGGGACGGTGCGCGACCGTGCCGGCCAGGTGGTGTACACCCCGCCGACACGGTCCCCAGCCGCCCCGCGCAACGAGCAGGACCGCGTGGCAGGTGTGCCGAAGCCGGCAGCGGCGAAGAAAGGGTGAGTGGTGAAAGGCCAGGTTGAGATCGCCTGCTCCGGCAATGCGGTGTCCTTCTTCGCGCTAAGTGACGGACGGATGAGCGTGCAGTTTGGCGCCGCGCAGAGCGAGCCGATGAGCCTGGCAGAGTTTCGGGAGTTTTGGGACGCTGTCAACCGCGAATTAAGCTACCGGGAGATGAGAGACCATGACGACACCAAACACACCACCGAATCAACCTGCCCCTGAGTCGGGAGCACCCGTAGACTTGGCGAACCCCTCCGTGGTGGTCGAGGGAGTGAGTCCCACGCTGCTGGACTTCGTCGCGCAGTTGGGATGGATCCACCGAGCGCTGTTCGGCGCGAACTTGGTGATCACCAGCGGGAAGGATGGGCAGCACGTAGCCGGGTCACTCCACGCCGAAGGTCGCGCGGTGGACCTGCGCGTGAACGACCTTATACCAGAACACGCCAACCTGTTCGTCCATTGCGTCACCACGTTTCTAGTCGAGTGGGACTGCCGGCTGTTCGATGAACGGGTTGGGCCTGGGGGTCCGCACCTGCACCTCGAATACCACGGCACGTAAAACCGCCCCCATGACCCTACGGAGCGACATCGAGGAGTTGGCTAATCAGTGGGAAAAGGCTGCGGAGATGATAAGCACAGATGTTGAGCCGGCACGGACCATGCAGCAAACGCTTAAAGCGTGCGCCAGGTTACTCCGCGCCAGACTTAATGCTAATCCTGCCGGCAAAGCCAATGCCTAAGAGTCCCACTGGCATTATTCCCGAGGCGTACATGGACCGCAACCACCAGCGCGAGGTGATCGCATTCCTGGTGGGCTTGCCGGTGCCTGCTGACGTCAAGACGGAAGTGTTCTTTGCCTGGGCGCGCGCGGTGGGAGTGAAGCTTAGTAGCTCGCAACGCGCGAGGGTGATAGCAAGTGGCATCGACAACCTCACACCCATCTAAGTTACGCCGCCGGCACGTCCTGGCGCCATTCCACTTGCGGTGGGTCTACACCGGCTCGTCCATGATGTACCTGCACTTCCGCGTGGACGTGTTTGCGTGCCGGTACTTCTTTCCGGCAGAGTTCACTCACGCCTACGTGCAAGTTGATAAGTTGCTGGCGCGAATCCCGCTGCGCTTGCGGTGGTGGAAGGCGTGGCAGAACTAAATGAATGAACACTTCACCGAGTCAACCGAGTACACCATGGGGTGGTGTAACACCTGCAAGCGCGAGACGCGCTGGACAGTGTCCGCTGGGCGACTGGGGCACTGCACCCAGCATGAAGCACAGTACGAGACGAAAGCGCAGGTAAGGCGCCGTCTGGCGAGAGAGAAGGCCAAGCGGCAACTGAGACTGCCCTTGAAGTGGGATTGAGGAGCGAACCCAATGGGAGTGTCACCGGCAGTCAGGTTGGAGCGTGACCGAGCGACCTTCCCCGCGATGAATGTGGATGAGATCCTTGTGTGGCGGGAGTGGTTGCGCTTACACGAGCTGGTGTGGGATCCTCTGCCGCAGTTTTGGCTGGCCCTTCGCGCCGGCCAGCCTGGCGCGCAACCTCAGGCAGGCGATAAGTTCGACTACAACGTGCGCATAGGGACAGGGAAGGACCCTGGGGCAAGCTTCCGTGCGAACATACGCCAGATGGCAATCGCAGTCACCCAACAGCGGTTGGACGCGGTAGGGTTCCAGGGCGACCAGCCTACGATATTCGAGGTGAAGCGCCGCGTCACCGCGGCGCAGATCGGGCAGGTGTTAGCGTACCTTGCCACCTGGACCACCACCAAGCTTACAGCCACTCCACCAGTCGGGCGCCTGGTGGGTGCGGACTTCGATGAGAATGCGCTCCACCTGTTGCAGCAAACGGGCTTACAACTCGACATCGCTCCCGTTAACTTCTCCATCCTCTCGCCTTACAACACCGCCCCTACAAACCCGAATCTGTAAGTGACTCCACCACCCGTTTCAGGTTGGCGAGCGCTTGCAGGTAGGCTTTCCGCTTTGACGACGCATCCCAAGTCGGATACATCGACACTGGGACGATAAATCCCCTGACGTTCCACTTATTGCCGATCACACGGACATCTTGGTCCGCGAGCACCTGTTTCATTGTCCGCCTCAGTTCCCGTACGCCTATGAAGTCCGCAGGTCTATACATCGTGCCCTCCCTCTTGCGCCGGCTGGCCGGCGATATCTCCGAAAGGGTACACACAGTGGTCCACCGAAAGTGTACACGTTGACGGCCGCAATGTACACCTGATGCTGGTCGAGCTGAAACGAATGCTCGGTGCCACGGACGGCACGCGGCGCCACGCTGTCGGCGCCCTCCGCCTGTTTATTTCTCAAATTGCTAGCCGCGACCCCCCGACATGCCGGCAGCCTGTGGCCATCTTGCCGGAAGTAAGTCGGCATCCTGCCGGGAGCACGGTACAGACGCCTAAACTGCGTAATTCCAACGGTTTAGAAGAAGAACAGTGCGACTGGGGGTCGTTTTTGCTGTTGGGAGGTGGCGGCAGTACGGTCTGGGAGCCTTGACAAGTGCCAGGTAAAACGGCATGGGAGCCAATATGAGGCGTTTCCAGGGTGCCCCGTAGGGTCAGGTGGCTTGTAATTGTAAGTTATATAAAATGCAGGACTTAGGTTTTAGGGCCCTAGAGCCTTCGCCTTTCATTCGCTTATTATCAGGTAGCCGGCGTGGTGGACGCCGGCGCAGGCGGGGTTGCCTTGGCCGCGGCTTTGGCCGCGGCAGCTTTCGCCTTGGCTTCGGCAGTATCAATTTTGATAAGGGCGAGAGCTTCCACTACGGCGGAATCCTGGTCCGAGAATCCGAGGGTGGCTAGGTAGTTGTCGTACGTCGCGAAGTCGATGATCTGATTCTGAAGCGCGAGCTCTAACTGCGCCACAGTGAGCGAGCGGTGCGGAGACTTACGGCCGAATGCGGCGCGTGAGGTGATAAGCGTGACTTCCTGCGGCAGTAGCGGCAGGTTGTCAAGGATGTTCTGGAACCCCGCACTGTCTATGTTGCCGAACTTGTAGGCTTCCAGCATTGCGGCCACCAAGGCTTCCACGTGAGGGTCTTGGCGTTGCCGCTCATAGTCGGTCACCACCTTGTTCGCTTCCGTCTGGGTGTAGCTGAGTGCCTGGAGCGCGCTGATTGCATCGAATCGCCCAATTTCCTTGTAACGGTAAGCGCGGAGGATACCCGCTTCAGGCGCGCGCTTCTGGTGTAAAGCGATGAGGGCGGCGATCTTGTCGTCGCTGTACCCCTGGAGGGCAAGCGCGCTATGTATAACGTCTGGGGACATCAGCTGCTGCGTGAACGGGTTCACCACATCGCCGATGGTGAACTGTGTAGGACGCCAGTCCTGATTGATCTTCCACTGGTACGGCGTGCCGATGAGGGTTTTGACGAGCGGCTGAAGCGCGAGCCGTTGCAGCCGCCCCAGGCCAAGGTTCCGCGCGACCTGCTCGCCCATCTCGCGGACTTCGTCGAGGTGGACTTCCGGCACCATGCCGCCAATAGTTCCAATGATGCCGTTGGCCACACCGAAGTTAATCGCCAGGCCGGTGAAGCGACGCGCAGCATCGGCGGACGGCTGTAGTCCATTGGGAGAGGGTGCACCAAACTCGGAGAGTAGCTGATCATGGAGAACGCCGCCCAGCTTATCGGCACGCGCCAGGTGCCCGCCTATACTCAGCGCGGACGGCATGTCGTCAGGGGTTATGTCCGTCCCGAGAAACTCGTTGAGCACGTTGACTGCGACCTTAGCCACTTCCGGGTCCAGCGTCTTGCGCACCGAGTCGAGCAGCTCGAGGATCTCGGTGACGAATGCCGCTACCGCCGGCGCGAACACGGTGATGGTGACAGACAGAAACACGTTGAGGATCACGAGTGGCGCGACGGCGAGTCCTGCGACGAAGTGCGAGATCGAGTCCCACACACCGAATTCCTTCAGGAAGCCGCAAATCCAGCGGAACAGGTCTGCCGTAGCCTGCTTCGGGATGGTGAACTGCAAGCTGGGAGCATCGCACTGACCCTGGGTAACGTCCACCACCTCGCTCATCTCGTGGACCAAGTCGCCCAGCGCCGCCTCATCGAAGCCAGTCGGGAGCGGGAAGTCTGTGGGCAGTCCGCCGTTGCCTCCATTGCCGTTGCTCATGACGATACACCTCCTTGCCCTATCTCGCCCTGCACGCTTCCGATGCTGGTAGTAAAGCCCTGGCGCCACGATGTCACATCGCCACTGTTGCCGGTAAGGTCTGTGGTGAGTTGGGTGTAATGTTGCGTCGCGGTCTGGACTCCCAGCGAGTCCAGGCCAGGACCACCAGGGACGTTGGAGAAGTAGCCGATGCCATGCCCGGTGAAGATGAAGGACAGCGCGTTGACCGCCCTCATCCCGCTGGCGAAGAAGGGCACTCGGCGCATGAGGTACCGCGGGTCATAGAATGCCAGCACCCAAGTGAGCGTGTAGTTGAGGTAGCCGCGCGCCTCGTTGTACTTCCTGGTGATCTGCGACGATATGTGGGAGAGGAAGGTATCGAGGGTTGCGGCCCACTTCAGGTGGAACAGCTTGAAGAATGCTAGCACCTGCCTGAGCCGCGTGATGATGGTGAGGAGCGGCTTCAGGACGCGCTTGTAGTAGTCGTTGTACCACTGCTGCACCATCTTCAGATACTTCAGGACGGGCTTCAGGACGCGCTGCAACCAGGTGATCACCGTCTTGACGGCCGCGATGATGGGCGTGATGAGCTTGGTCAGGACCCAGATCCAAATCTTGTGCAGGGTGTCGAGGAAGCCCAGGTCGCCTTCCGTCGAGAAGTCGAAGAGGGACTTGATGAGGTTGAGCAGGAAGGTGAACACCGCAACGATGATGTTGGCCAGGAAGATGAGGGCGTTGA
>Ga0187846_10001412_pt1 | contig 13615 bp, 8 predicted proteins | sample TC_taG_FD_161473 | JGI IMG/M metagenome (GOLD analysis project Ga0187846, IMG submission 161473) | Biofilm microbial communities from the roof of an iron ore cave, State of Minas Gerais, Brazil - TC_06 Biofilm (v2) | ecosystem: Environmental > Terrestrial > Deep subsurface > Cave > Wall biofilm ...
GAGAACACGACCACGGGGCCCTACAACGGGAACCCTGGGGGAAACGGCGGGGTGCAAGCCGCCCAGACGTTCGTCTACGGCGCGTTCCTCTCCGGCAACGACAAGACCTGGTGCGCGACCAACCACGCGGGGTTCAACTGCGGCAGCACCGACGCCTACGGCGGCGGGCTGGAGAACTACCCGCGGTTCCACGAGGACTGGAAGACCACGCCCACGGACTTCTGGTACCTGGGCTCGTTCGTCGCGATCAATACGCCGATCCACTCGTGCTACTCGTACATCGTCCAGTTCACGCCGACCGCGGACGACGCCGCGTTTCCCTGCGGCGGCACCGCTAACCTGCACGGGTTCTGGAGGAACGCGCGCTACTACCCGCCGGTCCGCCACTACTTCTACGACACCAGTTTCAACACGGCGGCCAACCTGCCCCCGCTGACACCGCACGTCGTGTCGCTAAAGCAGGTGCTGTTCACACAGCCGCTCCAATAGGGCCATGCGACCACTCCCGGCGAGGTGACTCAGGTGAAGCCCTTCGGGACTCGAAGCGAGCGCGGGATGACACTCGTCGTCGTCCTCATCATGATCCTGCTGATGTCGGCCATCGGGGCCGTTCTCATGATGGCGGTGGACCGCAACAGCGAGATGCGGGGGACGTTCCAGAAGACCGTGGTGGGGTTCCAGGCCGCGGAGGGGGGCATCAACCTCGGGGCCGACGCGGTTTTCAACAAGATGCAGGGGAGCACGCTGCCCAGCGGCTCGGACTGCAACGCGCAGACCACGACGATCGAAGGCCGCACCGTCACCTACACCCTCTCCGGATGCGGGCAGACCCCGTCGTTGGTGACCCTGCCGGCCGACGATCCATTTGCCGGCCTGAACGCGAACGTGTACACGTACACGCTGACGTCCGCGGCGGTCAACTCGTCCGGGTTCACGGAGTCAAGCCTCAAGATGCAGTTCTACGCACGCGAGGTTCCGATCTTCCAGTTCGGGGCCTTCTTCCAGCACGACCTTGAGTACGCCCCCACCCCGCCGACGGTCTTCAACGGACGGATGCACACCAACGCGGACATGTACCTCAACGTGGTCGATTGCGGCACCGCGCCGACCGGCGGGCTCGATATCATGGGCCAGATCACCATCGTCGGGAGCGGACTCCCAGGCACCGCACCACTCACCCGGGGCAGAAAAGATCAGACCACCAACCAGAACCAGGGACACGTCTACGTCTCCCTCGACGGGACCAACACGGCCGCGACCATGCAGATCCTCGGCACTGATGCGCAGGGCAGCACGAACTGCGGCCCCGTGAACAACCGGCAGATCCCGCAAAGCGAGATCAACACGTGGAACGGCCGGATCCGCACCGGGGTCAAGAGCCTCAACATGCCTCCCATGCCCAACATCAACTGCGCCCCCTGGAGCTGCCCCGCGGGGCAGACTCCGTCGGCGGCCGGCTACTGGCAGAACGCGGACCTGCGGATCGTCCTGGACCTCACGGCTACCCCCGCGCACCTGAACGGCGCCTTCGGGCCCGCGCTTCCGCCCATCAACGTGGTCGACGCGTCCGGGAACGTCATCGCGGCCGCGACGAGTTCGCTCCAAACGCTGATGCAGAACGTCCCCGGGGTCATCACCTACAACGACCTCCCCACCGGGGCGCAGTGGGACTGCTCGGCGTATCTATCCACGTGCGAGACCAACACGTACAACGCCGGTGCCAACGGTTACAAGGGCTACACTCCCAATTTCCCGAGCACCACCTCGACCTGCCCAATCGCGCTGACCGGCCCGCGCCAGCCGCGGACGACCATCGTCGCGAGCAACTACTGCGACGATTACCGGTACGGCGGATTCTACAACTGGCGCGAGCGGAAGCCGATCCTGATGCTGAACGTCGACTGGATGGCGCTCGAGGAGTGGAACCGGAACAATGCTAACGCCCTGTTCAACCCCGCCGGGACGACCAACAACGGCCTGGTCATCTTCCTCTCCGTCCGTGGCCCCAATTCCCAAGGGGCCAACAACTACGGGGTCCGCATCTACGACGCGGCGCGCGCCCGGCATGACACCACCGATCTCGGGATCTCGTTTGCCACCGATGGGGCGATGTACGTCCTTGGCAACTTCAACTGCCCGCAACCGAACACGAGCGGGGGGACCTCGGTCCCGGCCACCTGCGGCGGCAGCGGTTACCAGAAGCCAGCGTCCATCATCGCCGACTCCACCAACATCCTGTCATGCGCGATGATCCAGGCGGGGGCCTGTGCCAACATCAGCATGAACGCCGATCAGTGGCCCGCCTGGCCCAGCGGGACCAACAACCCGTACCGGCCGGTCGATGAGAACACCACGACCGGGGCCTACAGCGGCCTCCCCGGGAACAACGGCGGGGTGCAGGCGGCGCAGACGTTCGTCTATGGCGCCTTTCTCGCCGGCACGGACAGGACCTGGTGCCCGACGCAGCACTCGGGTTTGGCCTGCGGCAGCACCAACTACTACGGCGGCGGGATTGAGAGCTATCCCCGGTTCCACGAGGATTGGAACACCGTCGCCACGGGCTTCTGGTATCTGGGCTCGTTCGTCGCGATGGAAACCCCGTTCCACACGTGCTATGCGTACATCACGCAATGGACCTCGACCGCGGACGATGCCGCCTATCCCTGCGGCACCGCCACCAACCTGCATGGGTTCTGGAGCTCGTCGCGCTATCGGCCGCCCACCCGACACTATTTCTACGACACGAGCTTCAACAACGCGGCCAACTGGCCGCCACTGACGCCGCATGCAACCTCGTTGAAGCAAGTACTGTTCACGCAGCCGTTCCAATAAGAGATTCGTGCGAGCACACCGACCGAGGCGAGGCAGATGATGGACCCGGAGACTCGAAACGAACGGGGGATGACGCTGGCCCTCGTGCTTATCGTTATCTTGCTGATGTCGGCCATTGGGGTCGTCATTATGTCCGGGGTGGACCGCAACAGCGAGATGCGGGGAACGTTCCAGAAGACCGTGGCAGGGTTCCAGGCCGCGGAGGCCGGCATCAACGTCGGCGCCGACGCGGTCATGAACAAGATGGGGAACAACATCCAGCCCTCGGGCTCGGACTGCAGCGCCAATTTCGGGGGATCCCCGCTCTCGCTCAACGGCCTTACGGTCAGTTACACTCTCTCCGGGTGCGGGCAGAGCTCGACCCTGCAGACCCTCCCGGCCGATGATCCGTTCGCGGGGCTGAGTGCCTACGTGTACACGTACACCCTGACGTCAACAGCCGTTGACTCGTCCGGCTTCACGGAAGGCAACCTCAAGATGCAATTCTACGCCCGCCAGTGGCCCGGGTGGTCCAACGGTAACGTAAGCACGTACCGCCTCCAGGACGAATACAGCACATGCGGGCAGAACGGGGTCGGGGGGTGTACGGTCAATGGGTGGATGCCAAGCCCATACCCGCCTGGCTCACCCGGTGGCGTGCCAGCCACAACGACGTATTCCAACCACGCCGCGCTCATCGGCAGCGATCCGACATGGTGCCCGACCGACCACACCGGGGCCACCTGTGCGTCCCTGTGGAGCGGTCCCGGGAGCGGCGGGTTCGACGAGAGCTGGACTGGCCAGCAGTATTGGTTCATTACGGCGGGTGCCACCCTCGATACCAGCCACCACACCTGCTATGCCTACCTTACCGGGATCAACCCGACCAACGACCCCAGCTTTTCGTGCAACACATACACCGCCCAAGGGTTCAATACACGTCGGTACGCGCCACCGACGCGGCTCGGCTTCTATGATACGAGCTTTAATACCCCGGGGAACTTGCCACCGGTGACGCCCTTTTTTGTGTCGCTGCGGCAGGTACTCTTCACGGAGCCGTTCCAATAAGAGGGCTCCCCCGGTGGGGGATCCCGGAAGGGGACAGTGATGCGAAAGCTGGCTAGGCGAGGTCGGGGCGAGAGGGGGATGACGATCCTCGTCGTCCTCATCATGATCTTGCTGATGACGGCCATCGGGGCCGTCATCATGCTCGGCGTGGACCGCAACAGCGAGATGCGAGGGGCGTATCAGAAAACCGTGGCGGGGTTCCAAGCCGCGGAGGCCGGCATCAACGTCGGCGCCGCCACCGTCATGGACAAGATGTCGAACAACCTCGCTCCCTCGGGCTCGGATTGCAACCCGAACTTCGGAGGGTCGCCCCTCTCGATCAACAGCCGCACGGTCACCTACACCCTCATCGGATGCGGCCAGAGCGCAGTCCTCCAAACTCTCCCCGCCGACGATCCGTTCGCCGGGGCGAACGCCGACGTGTACACGTATACGCTGACGTCCAGCGCCGTCAACTCGGCCGGTTACACGGAAGGCAACCTCAAGATGCAGTTCTACGCCCGCCAGATCCCGGTGTTCCAGTTTCTCCAATTCACGAACGGGGACACGGCGATCACCCCCGGCCCGGCCTCCGTCTTCACGGGGCGCATCCACACAAACGGCAGCCTGTACCTCGACACCATGGACTGCGGCAGCAGTGGGTCCGGGGGCGGGGGACTCCAGGTCATGGGGCCGATCACGTTCACGGGCAGTCTGTACCGTGGCGGCAGGAGCCCGAACAACGCCCAAGGCCATGTCTGGATCTCCACCGACGGCACCCAGGCCCATGAGGTCATCTTTGGGCTCGCCTCCCAGGGCGACACGAGCTGCGGCCCGGGATCTACGCGGGGCCCGGTCGCCCAGTCGGAGGTCAATACGTTTAATGGCCGCGTCCGCAACGTCAAGAACATCATCCTGCCAGGCGGCTACGAGATGTACTGCGCGCCGTGGGACTGCCCTGGCTCCATGACCGCCGGCGCCAACGTCTATTGGCAGAAGGCCGATCTTCGGCTCGTCCTCGACCTCACCGCCAACCCGGCGCACCTCAGAGCCGGCTTCGGGCCCTCCCTGCCCCCCATCAACATCGTCGACGCGTCCGGCAACGTCATCGCCTCTGCGACGAACGCGCTGGAAACGATGATGCAGGGCGCCCCTGGGATCATCACCTATGCCGACGTCCCCACCAGCGGCACCGTCGACTGCCGAGCGTCGATCTCCGGCACCTCCCCCAACTGTGAGTCCACCTACAGTAACGGGAGCAATTACACGCCGAAACTGCCCAATGCCACCTCGACATGCCCCGTCGCGCAGACCAGCCAGCGCGGCGCGCGTGCCCCTATCACCGCCAATAACTACTGCTACGATTACCGTTATGGAGGCTACTACGACTGGAGGGATGCCAAGCCTCGCATCCTACTCAACGTCGACTGGATGGCCCTGGAAGAGTACAACCACAACAACTCGAACGTCTTCTTCAACCCCGCCGGCGCCATCCCCGGTAACAACGGCCTCGTCATTTACCTCACGGTCAAGGGTGCCAACTCCGCGGGGGTCAACAACTACGGGGTCCGGGTCTTCGACGCCGCCCGCGCCCACTATGCCACCAGCGATCCCGGCGTCACCTTCGCCACCGACGAAGCGATGTACGTCGCCGGCAACTTCAACTGCGCCACCCCCAACACGAGCGGCGGAACGGGAGTACCAGAAACGTGCGGCACCGGCGGGCAGACGTCAACCTCGATGGTAGGCGACAAGTTGGATCAGTTGTCCTGCGCCTGGATCGCATCCTCGGTGGCGACCACCCCGTGCAGCAACTTCTCCACCGGCTCCTATCAATGGCCGGGGTGGTCCAACGGGAACGTGAGCACGTACCGTCTCCTCGATGAGCACAGCACCGTGGGACCCGTCCCCTCCGGCTACCCGTCCCCCGCCACACCCGGCGGGGCCCCGGCAGCCACGACGTTCTACAACTTCGCCCTGCTCTCCGCTAACGATCAGACATGGTGCCCAACCGACCACACTGGCAAGACATGTGCGCTCATCTGGTCAACCGGCGGCCAACCCAATCTCGACGAGGACTGGACCGGCCAGCAAAGGTGGTGGGTGTACTCGAACGTCTCGCTCGATACCAGCCATCACACGTGCTACGCGTATTACACGGGGATCAACCCGACAAACGATCCTAGCTTTTCGTGCTCGACATACACGGCCCAGGGGGGGTATGACCAGCTCTACGCGCCACCGCAACGTCTCAATTTCTATGATACGAGCTTCAACACCCCGGCCAACTGGCCCCCGCTGACGCCCTTCTTCGTCTCGCTCAGGCAGGTGCTGTTCACGCAGCCCCTTCAGTAGGGGCCGCAACCGGCACGGGGCCGCGGGAAGAATCGCATGGGGGAGCGTACGCTCCCCCCTTACCTCACTGCGGTCGCACCGGCCGAGGGCGAGTGCATCACTTCTCAATGACGATCGACGAAGCCGTGAGGCCGCCGTCTGAACCCTGGGCTCCCCTCACGGTGACATGGAGGCCAGGCCTGAGATCTCCCAGCGTGCTCATAGTCAGCCGACGAACCTGCGTCCCCGGCGGAACGGCGATCGTCGCGGTGCCGTCCTTATACATCAGATACAGAGTCCGTCCCGCGACGGCGCTAACGTACTGCGTGACCACCGCGTTCGTCATGACGTTGCCTGACTCCATAGGCCACTGCCCCTCGCGGATTCGGCCCCGCTGGCCGGACGGGAAGATGTTAATCGACACCGCGGTCAGGGCCCCCTCCGTCCCCCTCTCGCCCGTGACGCCAATAAAGTCTCCCACCTTGATGTCCTCCAGCCGAGCCGGCTTTCGGGTGACCACGCGGGTATCCCCGGTCATGTGCACCCGCATGTGCCCTCCGGTCGCGGTGACGATCGAAATAGTATTCGACTTGACCGATTCGATCGTCCCCTGGGTCGTGGTATCGGTCTGCGCGGCGCCTGCCGATGCGCTGATCATCAGCACAAGTGATCCGGCGGCGGCCAAAACGAGCAGGCGCGCCCCCCTGCTGCGCGGGTGCATCGATCCACCTCCAATTGAGAAATACACGCGTGAATCCGCGCGTGGCCAGCCAGTGTCCTGCGATGAGCAGTCCAGACCGGTCTACGTAGTGGTACGAGCTGGCCCCCGCCGTGGTTCCCAGGATACTGCAGATTTGAGGAACCGCGAAGTTCCCCGTCGTTGAGGGCGGGGTGGTCCAGCCGGAAAATCCACCCCTGCCTCCGTCGGGGGCAGGATATCGGCGTCCAGATAAGGTACTTCCTACGCGCGACCGATGTTTCTCACCCGTGGAGCGACCCGCAACCCGGTCTTCGTCCTGATGGCGAGCATCGCTGTCGTCGTGCTCAGCCAGATCGCGCTTTCCCGCCTCCCCACCGACCTGTTCCCGAGGATCACCATCCCGGTGATCACGGTGAAGACGAACTATCCGGGCGCGAGCCCGGTGGCGGTGGAACGCACGGTCACCTACCCTACGAGCAGGCCGTCACGCGGGTGGCGGGGGTCCAACAGGTGCTCTCCACCACCCGCCAGGGGAACAGCGACATCGACGTGTGGTTCAACTGGGGGACAAACCTCAACAGCACCGAGGTCGAAGTCATCCAGAACGTGCAGCGGGTGGTGCAGAACCTCCCGGTGGGCGTCGGCCAGCCGTTCGTTCTCAAGTTCGACATCTCCAACATCCCGGTGGCACAGGTCGTCGTTGAAGGGGGCGGGCTCGACGCCCGGCAACTGTACGATCTCGCCTACAACACCATCGAGCCGCAACTCGAACGGCTGCCGGGGGTGTCCCAGGCCTCGGTCAACGGAGGATTGGTCCGTCAGTTCAACGTCAGCGTGGATCCCCACAAGCTGGAGGCGACCGGGCTGACCCTGCAGAACGTTCAAGACGCGATCGCCAGTCAGAACGCGCTCATCCCGACCGGAAACCTCCTGAACTCCAGGATCGACTACCAGCTGAATGTCCCGACGCTGCTGCAAAGCCTCCGGTCCATCCGAAGCGTGGTCGTCACGGCGCGCAAGGGCGTCCCGGTGCACGTCCGCGACGTGGCCGAAGTCGCGGACGCGGCAGCGATTCAGACGCAGATCGTCCATGTCGACGGCAAGCCCGGTGTGATTCTCTCCGTCGCGCGGCAGCCGGACGCCAACACCATTCAGACGGTCAATGCGTTGCGCGCGGCCCTCCCGCACCTCGCGGGTCTGCCCCCGGGGGTACGGCTTTCTGTGAGCTTCGACCAGTCGCGCTATATCCGGGCGGCGATCAACACACTGGGACACGAGGCGATCATCGGGGCGATGTTGGCATTCCTGGTGGTCCTCGTCTTCCTGCGGAGCTTTTGGAGCCTGTTCATTGTCGGCCTGGGGATCCCCCTGTCCGTCGCGAGTGCGTTCCTCCTCCTCTTTTTCACGGGCCAGACCCTCAACGTCTTCACCCTCGGCGGGCTCACCCTCGCCATGGGGCGGCTGGTCGACGATGCGATCGTCGTGCGGGAGAACATCACGCGCCACCTGATGATTCCCGGACGGACGGTGCTCGAGGCGGTGATCACGGCCACGGAGGAGGTCGGGCTTCCCGTTTTGGCATCGACGGCGACGACCATCGCCGTGTTCTTCCCGGTGGTGTTCCTCAGCGGAATCGCCCAGCGCCTCTTCGTGCCGATGGCGCTGATCATCGTCTTCGCCCTTGCCGCGTCCTACGTCGTGTCGATGACGATCGATCCGGTGCTGAGCACCAAGTTGCTGCGCGTGGCCGGTCCGACCGCGGCGGGCGAGGGCGGCGGGCTCATCGCCCGCTTCAACCGGTGGAGCGAAGGGCTCATGGAGGGCCTCGACGAGGGGTACCAGAAGGCGCTGGGGTGGACCCTCCGCCACCGGGTGCCCGTCCTCTGCGGGATCGGGGCGATCGTTGTCATTTCCCTGATCGCGGCGCGGGGCATTGGCACGGAGTTTTTCCCCGCGATCGATGAAAGCCAGTTCCAGATCAATCTGGAGGCCCCCCAGGGCACGGCGGTACAGGTGACCTCCCGTCTCGCCGAGCAACTTGCGGCGATCGTCCGCCAGACCATCCCGGCCAAGGACATCATCACCGTCTATACGAACTCTGGGATCCCATCAAACGGCGGGGGCTTTGGAGGAAACGCTGGTCAAAACGATGCGAATGTCCAAGTGCGGCTGGTGTCTCCGACCCTGCGGCGGCAGTCGACCGACCAGCTGGCCAACGCCGTCCGGAAGCAGCTCCGCGGTAAGTTCCCAGGAATCCAAATGTTCATGCGGACCGGAGGGCTCCAGAGTCGGATCGTCAACTTTGGTTCCACCGCGCCGATCGACATCCAGCTCCTAGGGTTCGACCAGCAGGTCGGCGCCCAGTTTGCCCGCGAGGTCGCGAGTATCGTGACGGGAATCCCCGGGACCGCGGACGTGCAGATCACGCCGCGGGGGGAGTACCCTGATTTCACGGTCGACGTCGCCCAGGAAAAGGCGGCGCAGTTTGGGCTCTCCCCGACGGCGATTGCCGGCGCGGTCAACACCGCGATGTCCGGGAACGTAGGGACCGCCAGCCAGTTTATCGACCCGGTCACGGGGAATGAATACAACATCGTCGTTCGATTGATGGACCAGTACCGGACGCATCCGGAGGATTTGAGCAACGTGCCGCTCGCGGCGGTCGCGAATTCGCGGCGGGGGTCCGGGGCGTCATCCACCGGTACGATGGTGCCGATCCGGCTGCGCGATATCTCGCGGCTGTCGCTGGGGAGCGAGCCGCTGGAGATCGACCGCAAGAACGAGCAGCGCGTGATCGACGTGACCGCGAACGTCGTCGACCGGCCGCTGGGAGCCGTGTCGGCGGAGATCGTGGATCGTCTGAACCAACTCTCCTTCCCGGCAGGGTTCACCTATCATATGGCCGGACAGACCGAACAGCAGACGAGCGCGTTCGGCAGCCTGGGATTGGCGATGGGGCTCGCCCTGATGCTCGTCTACATGATCATGGCTTCGCAGTTCCAATCACTCGTGGACCCGTTCGTGATCATGTTTACGGTGCCTTTGGGGATCGTCGGCGTCATTTGGGTGCTCCTCCTCACGCATACGACGCTTTCGATCATGTCATTCATGGGCGTGATCACGATGGTGGGGATCGTCGTGTCGAACGGTATCCTTCTCGTCGACTACGCGAACAAACTACAAGATCGAGGGCTCGGGCTCCGGGACGCGGTGCTCAAGGCGGGGCGGACCCGGCTGCGTCCGATCCTCATGACCGCGCTCGCCACGATTCTTGGGATGATCCCCATGGCCATCGGCATTGGAGAAGGCGCCGAGACGAACGCGCCCCTGGCGCGCGCGGTCATCGGCGGCCTGACCGCCTCGACGGGCCTGACGCTGCTCCTCATCCCCACCCTCTATGTCATCTTCGAGGAATGGTTGCCGCGATCGTCCCGCAGGGAGTCGTGACGCCGCGAAGGGTGCCACGACTCGCCTGACGGCGGATCTCCCCGTCGCCCGTGCCGGAGGATCTGCACTCCTCGGCCGAACTCGATCCGCGGATCGGGGGAGTAGTTCGTAACAAAAGGCGGAAAGAAAGGACGGCCGACCCATGGACTACAGAAAGGAGTTCGTCGTCGAACCCGGCGCCAGGGTGAAACTGAGCAAGATCGATCCAGGCTACAGGGGCAAATACGACTCCCAGCAAGCCGCCCTCCCCGAGACACAGAAGTATCTCGGTCAACTCACCAGGCTTCAGAACCTGCTGTACGCGGAGAGGAAATACGCTCTCTTGATCGTGCTCCAAGGACTCGACGCGGCGGGCAAGGATGGAACGGTGAACCACGTCATGAGCGCGATGAACCTCCAGGGCACGACCGTCACACCATTCAAACCGCCAACGCAGGTAGACCTTGACCATGATTTCCTCTGGCGAGTTCACCCGCATGCGCCCGGCAAAGGCGAGGTGGCGATCTTTAACCGATCGTACTACGAGGACGTCCTCATCGTGCGCGTGCATCACCTCGTCCCCAAGGAGGTTTGGTCCGCGCGATACGAATTCATCAACGATTTCGAGAAGCTCCTGCGTCGCGACAATAATACCCACCTCGTCAAGCTCTTCCTCCACATCAGCCCGGAAGAGCAGCTGGAGCGGTTTAAGCAACGCCTAGACGATCCTTCACGCAACTGGAAGATCAGCGAGAGTGACTACAAAGAGCGAGAGTATTGGGGAGCCTATACCGAGGCGTTTGAGGACGTGTTCGCGGAAACCAGCACCAAGCACGCCCCGTGGTACATCATCCCATCCAACCATAAGTGGTTTCGCAATCTCGCCGTCGCGCAGATTGTGGCCGCCACCCTTGAAGACCTGGGCATGCAGATGCCTCGACCCCAGGTCGACCTCGCGGCGATCCAGAAAGCATACCACGAAGCAACGCGGCATGAGGGCACGGGAGGGAGTAGCAAGAAGAAGTGACCCCACGCCATCCGGTGCTGAAGCTCGGCGAGGAAATGCCGTTCCCTCCGGGATTGACAAAGTCTCATCAAGATTAGAAACCATCAAACAGACCGTTGGTTAATCGTGGGCGGGACCCGTGGAATACATCCTTGAACGGATAGCCGGCGGCGAGGCGCGGTGCGACGCTAGCAGTGGGAAGATGTGGCTGGATACGGGGGTCCGTCATGAAGGGATTCATTGGTTTGGGACTCGCCGTGGTTATCACCGTGATCCCTGATGGGACGCTCTTGAATCCGGGACTTAAGATGACTTGGGAGCCGCTCACGAACGTAGGCGGCGGCGCCGCTGATACTGATGTTTTCGAGGGGTCCTCTTTTGACGTGAGCGTGCTTCACGGAGGGGCCCAGATTCACGATGTGAGTTTCGTAGTATTCGGAAGTTCAACCGGGACCGCGACGTACGGGGGCAACGTGGCAACGATTCCCGGAAAGCAATTTGGCTTGTTCACGACGAGCGGCGTCCCCGATGAGGTGAATTTCGCGCCCGTGTCAACCGTCTCTGTAGACTTTGGGCCTGGGCCTAATCAGTGCATCGAGTGCGCCGTGGTCTTCGATGGCGCGGGGGGAAGCTCCACCGTTACCGGGATGGCGTTTCATTTCTCAGAAGTAGTGCCCGAGCCAGCCACGTTCGCCTTGATGGTGACGGGCCTGGTCGGTTTGAGCGTGGTCCGGCGGGGGCGGACTTTGCAGCTTCTTTGAAATGCCTACGGTGGGGTTTGTGTCCCAGCCTTCAAACACGGTCTCCGACACCGAGTCGCGCCAGCGCCAGACGAAGCCTCTGACCAGGTTTCTCCCTCTAGAACAACACTTTCAGGATCTCGTCGAGAAACTGTTCGAGCGGCATCATCGTGAGGGCGAGCGGCGCAACGGGCGCCAGTGTGATGACCGCCAACTGCCAGACGGCACCCATGGTGAAGGGGACCAGCCTCATCTCACGGACAACCTGAAATCCGTTGCCCATATCGGCCCATGATTGAATGTCGGCGCTACCGATGAGCGGCTCGCCCGCCGACGATCCGCGCACCCACTTCTGATCGAACTCCCGCATGTAGCGCGCCGCCAGGGCCCCATATTCACGCAAACTCGCCCGTTTTGCGCGATCCAGTCGCACACTGAACACCAACAGCGGCCCCAGCACGATGAACAGCGCCAGCGCGGCGAGCCCGATGATGGCCACCTTGAAATCCGGCAACTTCGCTCCGTCGAAGAAGATCTTGCTGGCGATCGTTCCGGCAAACAGGATTCCTTGCCCCAACAGCAGCGGCGCAAACGCGAAAACGGTTCCCGTGAGAAACCCAAGACCGCCGACGCGGTCGGGATGGGTGGGCAGGAGGCTTAGGCTGTCGATCCGCGCGACCTGCCAGAGGAAGCGCGCCCAGATGAACAACCGATAGTACCAGCGCAGCAGGATAAACTGGAAAAGAGGAAGCGCAAAGCCGCGGTACCACCAGCCGGCGTGGGTCAACCGCAGCCCCGCGCTCGTGACGTCAGCATACCATGTATTGACGGTGGCCGCGCCCAAGACCAGCCGGGCAAACCTTCCTTCCACCAGCAAGACCAGGGCGACCAACAGCAGTTCCGCGATCAGGGAGTTGCGCCACCGCTGGGCCGATGCGAGCGCTGCGTCGAACCTCGCGCGGGCGGTGTCCGGGATTAAGCCGCGCTCCAGAAACTGCCGCACCACCGGGCGCATCCGCTGATAGACTACCACTTCGGCCACGATGAATAGCGGCAGCGCCAGCAGAAAGCGGGCGTTGACATCGACGTCAAGGAGAAACGGTACCTTCACGGAGCTGCCCCAGGCGCGCCCTTCGAGGGCAGACAGGATCAGCATGGGCAGCCATGCAATGAGCGCGATGGTGATGATCCGGCGGTACAAGAGCTCCAAGTGGTCGCCGGCGAGAAAGGCGTACCGGAAGAGTTGGAACAGCGGCCCGCCGAGGACCAGCGAGAAGTCCTCGGGCTCCTCGGAGTGCTCAGCGGTCTGCGCCGGTCTGATGCGTATCACCGTCACTGGCCCCCTCGCGCGGCGGCGGCTGTGCCCCGCTCTCCCGGCACGCCGCGGCCGCCACATCCCATCGGCGCCGTCTTCACGATTTCGCACGCGCAGGCGCGCGAGCCGGCGGCGGCTGTTGCGACTAAGAAGCGGCACCTTTGGTGGGTGAGCGGCCTCGTGGAAACCCGTGGAACATATGGTGGGCCCTCGTGGACTCGAACCACGGACCTCAC
>Ga0187846_10001413_pt1 | contig 13602 bp, 9 predicted proteins | sample TC_taG_FD_161473 | JGI IMG/M metagenome (GOLD analysis project Ga0187846, IMG submission 161473) | Biofilm microbial communities from the roof of an iron ore cave, State of Minas Gerais, Brazil - TC_06 Biofilm (v2) | ecosystem: Environmental > Terrestrial > Deep subsurface > Cave > Wall biofilm ...
CCGGTCGCGCAGTTCTTCGAGCAGCGTGATGAAATGGTCGCGGTTGCTCGTGAAGATCGCAGACGTCGTATCGACCCGCGACTCGATGAGCGCCATGTCGGGCAGGGTTTAACGCTCGCAAGGGACGGCGCCTGCTCGGGGGAAACGACAGCGCGGCATGCCGACAGCCGGCGTTTTCGAATGCGTTCCAAACGTCTCTGAAGGACGTCGCGCTGACGTCATCAAGGCGATCGCAGATGCAGCGCTCGACGGCGGCGATGTCGAGCTGCTCGACACGCAAAGCGACGCCGCCCATAACCGCTCTGTCTACACGTTCGTCGGCAACGGCGAAGGCGTGCTTGCGGCCGCCATCCGCCTCGCCGGCGAGGCGATCAAACGAATCGACTTACGAAGCCATCAGGGCGAGCACCCGCGCATGGGCGCGGTGGACGTCATACCGTTTGTGCCGGTGAGCGGCGTGACGATGGACGACGCCGTTGCACTGGCACGGCGATGCGCGCAGGAGCTCTGGCAGCGCTTTCAGATGCCGTCCTACTACTATGAGTTCGCCGCGCTGCGTCCGGAACGGCGCGATCTGAGCGAACTTCGCAAGGGCCAATTCGAGGGCTTGCTCCAGGCAGTGAAGGAGCCGGCCGGTCATCCGGATGTCGGCGACGCTGTGCTGCATCCCAGCGCCGGCATCGTCGCGGTCGGCGCGCGCAACTTTCTCATCGCCTACAACGTGAATCTCGCCACCAGCGATGTCAAAGTCGCGGAGCGCATCGCGGTGGCGTTGCGACGGCGCAGCGGCGGGTTGCTCGGGATCAAGGCGCTCGGCTTTTCACTCTCGCCTTCCGTCGTGCAAGTCTCGATGAACGTCGTCGACGTGAACGCGATCCCACTCTATCGTGTGACGGAACTGATTCGCCGCGAAGCTGCGGCCGAGGGCATTGCGCTGCACAATTGTGAGCTCGTCGGCCTTGCACCGCTTTCCGCCATCGCCGAATCTGCGGCCTACTACCTGCACCTGGATTCGATCGACCCGCACGCGATCACGTGGTAGGCACGAGCACCAGTCCTTCAAGTTTCGCGCTTGTGAACGCGACGCTGCTGACGATGGCGCCGCTGGCAATGCGGTTAAGCGACGATCCGCACGTGAGCGAAGACGATCTCGGCATCATCCGCGACGGCGCCCTGCTCGTTGAGAACGGGATCATCACCTACGCGGGAGCGCGCAGCACTGCTGATCTGGTAACGCGCTCTTCGAACGTGCCCGAGATCGACGCACGGGGCTGCGTGGTCATGCCGGGCTTAGTAGACGCGCACACCCACGCGCTGTTCGCGGGCGAACGGGTCGCGGATTTCGAGGACGTCATCGCCGGAGCGAAACCGCGCCTCGGAATGGCGTACACGATCGGAGAAACTCGCAAACTTGACGAGTCAGCACTTGTCGCGCTCGGCCGCCGAAGAATCGCGCCGATGCTAGCGCATGGCACCACGACGGCTGAGGTCAAGAGCGGCTACACGTTGACGGCGGATGGTGAGCTTCGGCTGCTGCGCGCTCTGCGCGACCTCGACGGTCGAAACGAATTGCCCCATATCATACCGACGTTTTGCGGCGCGCACGCGCTGCCGCCGGAATTCACATCGTACGATGACTTCACCGATGAGCTCGTCAAGCGCATTTTGCCGGCCATCGCCGATACCCGTGTCGCTCGGTTTGCGGATGCCTTTTGCGAGCGCGGCTATTTCACGCCGCAACAGAGCCGGCGTTTTCTCGAAGCCTGCGCGCTACGAGGCATGAAACTCCGGCTGCACGCCGATGAGCTAAGCTCATACGGCGGCGCCCAGCTTGCAGCGTCCCTCGGCTGCGCGAGCGCCGATCATCTGAATTTCGTGGACGAGGGCGGGATCGCAGCCTTGCGTTCGCGCGATGTCATCGCGGTGTTGTGTCCGGCGACCGCGGAGTATCTCGGTTTGCCGCGCTTCGCGCCCGCGCGCGAACTCATCGAGTCCGGCGTGAGCGTCGCCCTCGCGACGGATTTCAATCCGGGCACGTGCCCATGCTATTCGCTGCAAGAGGTCGTGCATCTGGCGCGCAGGCGATTGCGCATGACCGCCGCCGAGGCGATCGCGGGCGTGACGGTTTTTGCGGCTCGATCGTTGGACGCAGCGGGCGTCGCCGGCCGTCTCGCGTCCGGGCGGCCCGCCGACGTCATCGTCCTCGACACCGCGGACTATCGCGAGTTCGGCTACTACTTCGGCGTCAATCTGGTCCGCTGGTCTTCCGTCGGGGGCAAGAACATGTAGTCCCGGCCTTGAGGCCGGGAATTGATTTGCCGGAGTGCCGCGCCTTTTACCCAGTTATGCCGAAAACAGTGATCAGAAGGTGGTTTGAGTGCCCGCACGCTGGGTACAGGGGGAGCGGAACATGTTTGCGGCGCCCGATCCGAACGACTTTTCAGCCAGCTACCCGAGCGCCTATAATTCCGTCGCACAAGCACGTCACGCGGTAGCGGATTTCGCGCTGGACTGCGGCTTCGATCTCTCCGAAGTTTGCGACATCGCCCTCGCCGTTGGGGAAGCATGCAACAACGCGGTCGAGCACGGCCACGCAGAGCAAGGCTCGATCCTCGTCCGTTGTTCGTTCGACGGCGTGGATTTGAGCGTTGAAATCGCCGATCAGGGTCACGGCTTCGATACGCGCAAGCTCGGCGAGACGGCAAGCCCCAGGGGCGATCGCGGCCTCGGCATCTTCTTGATGCGCACGCTCATGGACCGCGTTGACTACGAGTCGACCAACCGAGGCACGGTCGTCCGCCTGAGCACGCGCCGCCGCCACCGCCCCTAGGAGATACCCGCCGGCCACTATCCGAGCTCGCTGACGCTCGCTCGGAACACTACATGGCGGCCTCAAGAGGCCGCAACTACATTACGAGCGAGCCGAAGCGCTGCTTGAAGTCTTGCGTCGACAGGCCGGCCACCTTCGCCAACTCGTCGACGCGCGGCGATTCGAAATCACCCGATTCGAGCCTGATCATGTACTTGCGTCCGACTTCGTACGCCTCGGTCGACGTGTCCACGAGACGCACACGCACGCGGCCGGTCGCCGGATCGATCAGATCCTCAAGCGTGACCGGGGAAACTTTGCCGCCGCGTAACGCGATCATAGCTCCGGATCCGCCGCTCATCAAATAGCGCACAGCGCCGTAACCAAGCGTTCGCGTATACTCGACATCATACGCGACCGGCTTCGCGCAGCGCAATTCGTAGCCGATCTCTTTCTTGATCACGGTCGCGGTGAGCTTGAGCAGTTCGAGCCGCTGCCGCACGATGGCGCGCACCGCATCGCCGACATCGATGTCGCTAAGGCGCACGTGCCCATACTGATCGCGCGCGACGCTCGCGAGACCGGCGAGCGTGCTCTCGTCGAGCCCCTCGACGACGCCCTCGGCGACAATCGCGACGCCGTGGTCGTTGCCCATCCAGCGCCGCTTGATGATGGCGCCGATGATGATGTCGCCGACCTTGTCGAGCGAGAGCGCGGTGCCGGCGAATTCTTCCGGAATGACCGCGAGCGTCGCGCCGGCCGCCTTGCAGATGCCTAACGCGAGCGCACCTGACTTTCTGCCCATGCACACGGCGATGTACCAGCGCGTCGTCGTGCGCGCGTCTTCCATCAGACTCTCGACGATGTTCGTGCCGACCATGCGCGCGGTCTCAAAGCCAAACGTCGGCATGTTGTCCGGCAACGGCAGATCGTTGTCGATCGTCTTCGGCACGGTTGCAACACGAATGGCGCCCCCGGCGCGCTCCGCGATTTTCGCAGCGCCATAGGTCGTGTCGTCGCCGCCGATGCACACGAGGTCGGTGATGCCAAGCTTTTTCAGCGCGGCGACGCTGTTCGAGAGCGAAGTCTCATCCTTAGCTGGATTCGTGCGCGACGTGCGCAGCAAGGAACCGCCGGTCCAGTGAATTCGGCTGACGGCTTCGATCGTCAGCGACGTCGCATGTGCCGTGTCGCCCTTGGCAAGCCACTGATAGCCATCATACAAGCCGAAAACTTTGCAGCCTTCGTTGATGGCTTCGATGGTAGCTGCAGCGATGACGCCGTTAATCCCCGGCGCCGGACCGCCGCCGACCAAGATCCCGAGCGTGCGTTGGCTCATCGGCTCGAAAGCCGCTTGCGCAGCTCTGCCATGCGCGGCAGATCTTGGGGATAGTTGCCTGCCGGATAGCGCGTCGTCCATAAACGCGCGCGCACGGCGGCGTACTCGAAATTCTCGTACGCGGATTGGCCGGCGCGCTCACGCATCGCCGTCAATACTGGTTCGAGGATGTCCCAAGCTCGCGGTATTTGCGCGCCTGCGATGTCCAACCACGAGCGTTCATCCAGGTACCCGTACTTCATGTACGTTCCGATCTGCTCGCAGAAGTCTGCGACAAGCAGCGCACCATGCTGAGCAACGCAGGGATGTCAGGGCGCGTCGCTGCGCGGATCACCGGCGCGCGACCATTTCTTGCTGACCTTCGTTTTGTTGCGGTGCGCATGCGCTGCGCTGGCTTCGAAACGCCCGCGGCACTTCCCCACCGCGTTCGGCCGACCTCAGGTCGAAGGCGATAAGGCTATTCGCTCTGGCGTTTCACTTGGGCCGGCGTAAGGCCGAGCACGCGGCGCATGCATCGCGCCATGTGGCTTTGATCGGAGAACCCGGCGAGCGACGCGACCTCGCTCAGACTTGCCTTCCCATGCGTGAGGAGATTGACGGCATGCTCGACGCGGCATTGGATGACGTATTGGTGCACGGGCACATCGGTGGCCTCTTTGAACAGCGACTTGAAGTGCGACGCGCTCAGACCGGCGACCGCGGCAAGTTCGCCAAGCGAAAGATCCGACGCGAGGTTGTCGTGGATGTAGTCGAACACGTTCTGCAGCCGGCGTTTTGAGAAGTCATTGCCGAGCTGCCGCGGCGCGACCGGCGCATAGCGCTGCAAGAGCCGCGCGGCGAGCGCCATGCCGAGACAGTCCGCGTACAGCCGCCCGTGCGGATCAGCGGCCTCGAGTTCTTCCTTGATCGCCCAACCGATGTGCTCGATTCCAGGGTCTCGCAGTTGCAGATGCGGCTCAACGGACACGTGGTCGGGATCGAGACCCATGTCTTGCGCGGCCGCGCGCACGAGCGACGGCGTCAACTGGATGGCGAGCATCGTCGTCGGCCCATCCTCATCCCATGAAGCAACGCATCCACTCGGGATGATGTCAAGATCGCCAGGCGTCGAAAGACGGCGCTGCGACTTTCCGTCCAAACGGCACGCCGCATGGATCGGAACGCCGAGATGCATGACGACGCAATTATTTGCGCACGTGGGCGCCTGAGCCCGACCGCCCGACGTGTCGTAGATCTTGGCGCTCAACCCCGTCCACGATCGTCCGGCGCTGGAGGCTCGTATCGCGAACTTCATTTCGCTGTCCGGCAACAGTCGGAACCAAGGCCGCTCTTCCATCGGCGTGCCTACTTCCAGCAGCGGTCGTCACACCATCCTGACAAGAAAGTTGCCAACGTTGCGAGCGCCATAATTCTGCCATATTTCAATACTCGCAGTCCGGTTGTACTTTGATGCGCAGTTTGTAGCCTGAACGTGCGCGACCGGCGCGCGTCGCCGTGCTAAGCTACGCGAAAACCGTCACTTTTTGCAACCCTTTGAGTGACGGTTTTCTCATTCGTGTGCACACTCATGGCACAATCATCCAATCGTGCTATTGCCGTCTCAACGTGCGCGACCCGCATCATTTCGCAGTGCTACGCTTTGATCGTGGTTCGAACTCGGTTCGAACCGCTGTGTCAATTCGAACTTAACCAAAAAGGAGCCTTAACGACATGAAAGGTTTGCTAAAGATCGCCTTCTTGTCGGTCGCGGCGTTGCTCGTCCAGGCAACATGGACGCTGGCGGGCACCACCGGAACGATGAATGGCACTTTGGTGATCGGGCAGACGAACGTACCCGTAGCGCAAGCTAAGGTGACGGCGTCTTCGGTCAGCCAAACCGCATCCACGACAACGGACAACGGCGGACATTACAGCTTCGTCTCTTTGATCCCCGACACGTACACCGTGACGGCGAGCAAGGAAGGAGTCATCGAGCCGTTTGCCCAGCGCGGCATCACCATACTTGCGGACCAAGTTCTGACGCTCACGCTAGCGGCGAAACAGTACGTCAAGGTGCTCGCACGGGTGACGACGCGCAGCACGAGTGGGCTCGTCTCGGCCGGCACGACCGCGAACGTCTACTCGGTAAACGCGGCGGCACAAGCGCGTACCGCAAGTTTCGGCGGCGGCGGAAGCGCCGACCAAGGTTACTCGGCGCTCGCGGCGCTGCCGGGAGCGTTCGTGCCGCCAAATCAACAGGGGTGGTACCAAGTCATCAACATCCGCGGCGGCGACTACGACCAGGTCGGTTACGAACTGGACGGCGTCCCTGTGAACCGCTCGTTCGACAACTATGCATCGACGAATCTGTCGGCGATCGGTCAACAGGAACTGCAGATATACACGGGCGCTGAGTCCGCCGCGTCGGAGGGCCAGGGCCTCGCAGGGTACATCAACCAGGTCATCAAGAACGGCACGTACCCCGGCTACGGCACGCTCACGCTCGGCATCGGCGCGCCGAACCTCTACAACAAAGCCAGCCTCGAGGCGGCCGGTGCGAGTCAGGACCGCAACTTCTCGTATTACCTCGGCATCGGCGCAATCTCGTATACGCCGCGCTACTACGACAACTTCAACGGTGCGAGCCAAATCTCGGCATACGGCGTCCCCTACGACGTGCAGACCGACGGCGCGGGGTGCAAATCGGCGAACGCCTCGAACTTTACCGGCTGCTACAACAACAGTGCGGACTTCCTGTTCGGGATCCCGGCGGGACCGGGCGGCTACTACCTCGGCAACTATGCCTACTTGCAACCCGCGCAGATCCTCGACAGCGAGAATGTCTTCAACGTGCACATCGGCATCCCGCATCATGGCGATACCGGCAAAGACGACATCCAGCTGATGCTCAACGGGTTCCAACTCTACAATCGCTACTACACGTCGCCGGGAGACTGGGGCGGACCGGCGTTCTTTAACGGCAACGCGAACGGCATTCTCTCGGGCAGCGCCCAGCCGTTCCAGACCTCCGGCCTGCAGTACACTGGACCAGTCGGCCAGCTCTTCACCGCCGCGGACCCGGCACAGGCAGGCAAGGTCGTCCCGTACGCGTTTCCTAGCGCCGGCGCCGCGGGGTTCTTCCCGAACGCCATCGAGCAAAACAAGCGCGATGACATCGTCAACGGCGACAACATCTACAAGCTGCAGTATCAGCACAACATCGGAACGACGTCGTATCTGCGCGTATACGGCTACCTCTTCTACTCATGGTTCTACTACAACGGCCAAAACGCGGCGTTCAACAATTTCGCGACCCTGGTACCCGACTACGAGTTGTCGACGCACACGCGCGGCGCCTCGGCGCAGTACGTCAACCAACTTTCGCCGCACCACTTGCTCAACTTCGAGGGTACCTACTCGACGGCGAGCACGGTGCGCAACAACAACTCGCAGATGTTCAACGGCTTCTCCGGCACACGCGGAGACGCCGCGCAGCTCGTCAGCGCAGCCGATCCGACGAACGGCATCTGCTACAACGTCGCCAATCCGGGCGTTGCGCAGTCGTGTCTCAAGAGCACGAGAAACCAGTTCGGTGCCGGCTTCGGCGGCGGCAACTACCTGAGTTGGGGACCGCTGACGTGCGGCTCTCATTGCTTAGGCAACATCGGAGCCTTCCCGCCGATACCCGCCCCCGGGCTTGGCGTGCCGGCACCGAGCGGGACCGCGTGCGGCGGCCCGTGCGCATGGTACCTGTCCGAAGATGGCCGCTACGCGACGTTCAACACGGTGACGCCTCGCTTTTGGGCTGCGTCGCTCCAAGACACGTGGAAGCCGACCGATCGCCTGAACCTGAATCTCGGCATCCGCGAGAACATCTACACGTACATGTACGCGCCAACAGGAGGGGGCACGCGCGCGTTTTGGTTCAACGCGTGGAATGCGGTCTCGTGCGTGAATCCGTCCTTCAACAGCGGCAACCCCTTTGATGAGACGACGCTCGGCGTCCATGCCGGCACGGCATGCTCGGCGGTATCGGCTCCCGGGTTCCCCGCCGGGTCGTTCGCGCCGGCAACGCTGATCAACTCGACGGCGGATGGCGGGTCGGTGACGTACAACTCGTTCGAGCCGCGCATCGGCGGCACGTACTCGTTCAGCGCGGATGACATCCTGCGGTTCTCGGCGGGCCGCTACTCGCAAGCGCCGAACGCGGCGTTCGAACAATACAACAGCCTCGATCAGGACCTGCCGGAGCACCTGCTCGGTCCGTTGTTCTACCGCTTCGGCTTCAACACGCCCAATCACGGGGTCCGGCCATCGATCTCGTACAACTACGACATTTCGATAGAACATCGCGTTCCGAACAGCACGACGTCGTTCCGGGTCACGCCGTTCCTGCGCCAGACGCACGAACAAATACAACAGTTGTACATCAATCCGGTGCAGGCGTTTGTGTCCGGCTTGAACGTCGGGAACGAAACGAACTACGGCGTGGAGTTCATGCTGCAGGCGGGCGATTTCAATCGCAACGGATTGACCACTCAGGTCGCCTATACGTTCACCCACAGCTACATCAAGTACAGCCCGTTGCCCAATGGTGGAACGGTCCTCGATCTCGACAACGTCGACATTCAGCGCTACAACTCGTTCACCAAAGCGTGCTTAGGCGCGGTTCCGTCCAACAGTCTCAAGAGCCTATGCGGGGCATCGGGCGGTGCGAACGCCTCGGCGTGCTTCAACGGCACGACCGGAGCGGCCGATCCGACGTGCGCGTCGGCGAATCCCATCAGCAACCCCTACTACAACGCACCGGCGCAGACGTTGCTCGATCCAAATGGGCAGTACGCGCCGTACAGCATCGTACCGGTGGGCGTCCAGCTCTACGCCGAGAGCTACGTCACGCCGAATGTCGCCGCGCTCGTGATGCAATACAAGCACAACCGGTGGTCGTTCATCCCGTCCGTACAATTCCATTCGGGAGCTGTCTACGGCGCGCCTGAAACGACCAACGGCTTCGACCCCAGCACGTGCGCCGCAAACCTCGGCCCGCTGGCAGCGGGTGACAAGCGTTATCCGTTCGGCGGCTCGGGCAATGCGGCGAACGCGATGTCGTGCACCGGTTCGCTCGTGATCCCGGATCAGTACACCGGGAAGTTCGACGCCATTGGAGCGTTCGTCGAACCCAGCGAGCTCAACGTGCACTTCGGCATCAACTACGAAGCCTCACCGCGCGCCACGTACACGCTCAACCTCACCAATCTCGTCAATACCTGTTTTGGCGGCTCTAAGGAACCCTGGGTGAGCGGCAACAACAAGTATTGCAACTACGCAAGCAACGCGTACTTCGTCCCGCCGGTGGGCAACTTCTTCAACCCGACGACGACGATTCAACAATACGTGAAATACCCGTACTGGCCAAACGCCACCGGCGACAACGGCATCAACACGATTCCACAACCCTTCTCCATGATGTTCGGCGTTCAGATCAAGACATAGCCGACGTCAAGACCCAGCCGACGTCAGCCGGGCCTACGAACGAGAGGCCGGCTGTACGATCGAGAGGCCGCCGGAAGCCCAACCGGTGGCCTCTTTGTTCACGTGATATGTGTGGGGCCCGATTTCACGTCACACGTGGTGCCGTGTCTTCAGGATGCGGATCGACCGCCGGCAAGTGCGGAGTGTCCTTGGGAAACGTGCCGCGTGTATGCTTTGCTTCCCACTTCATCGCTCGCGAAGCCAGAAACTCGAAGTTGTCGTAGATCTGCGGCCCTCGCTCGCGCCTTATGATAGCGACGACCGGATGGAGTTTCCGCCATGCCGCGATGCACATCACGCCGGCTGTCTCCATGAACGCCGCCTCCGAAAACCAGCCGAGCTTCAGCATCGCTCCATTTTGTTCCCACGTATTGAGCAGCTGCACCTCGGGGTGAGCGTTTAGGTCGATCGGCAGGCGCATCAAACCTTTGCGGTACTCGGGATCCTCGAGCCGTCGGTCCAGCTCGCCTTGGAAGACGTAATTGATCACCGCCCGGAATTCGGGGGTCGCCCTGCGCTCAGTTAGGTTGAGGAGCGTGGTGATCTGGTTGCCGGCGCGCATGTGCCGGAGTTGGATGAGCGCCGCGATCGCCGTCGCGGCGATGACGACGAACGTCGCGCCGGCGAAGAACGTGCTCAACCATTCGGCTGACATGGGGCTACCGCTGATTCCCTTCGCTGCTTCTGAGCGGGGCATCGGGATCGTTTGGATGGGGATCCGTTACCGGCAGGTGCGGTGTGTTGTGCGGAAACACCCCGCCTGGGTGCCGCGCTTCCCAGATCAACGCCCGCGACACGATGTACTCGAAGTTGTCGTACGCCGTTGGTCCGCGCTTGCGGCGGATGATGGCGATGATCGGCATGAACCGTTGCCAAGCTCGATAGGCCGCCATGCCGCCCGATTCCATGACGGCGTCTTCGGGAAAGTAGCCGAGCTTGACGAGCATGCCCAACGATTCCCAAAAATCAAGAAGTTGGATCTCGGGATGTTCGATCGCATCGATGAAGCCGCTGCTCAAGACCTCACGGTAATGCGGATCTGCAAGTTTGCGCTCGAGCTCGTCGCCGTTGAAGACTTGATTTGCGGTGGCCCTCGCTTGCGGGCTCGCCCAGCGATCCATGAATCCGAGGAAGCCCGTGATCGTGTTAGCGGAGCGCATGTGACGCAACTGTAGAACTGCGGCGATCGCTGACGCCGCAATGATCAGCAGCGTACCGAACGTCGATAATGCCGAAAGTTCTTCCCAACTCATGTGTAGCGGTCGAGTTTACTCGACCGCGAGCTCAGGCCTGCTTACTTGGGCACTCGTCGTTGTTCGTCTTGAGGGTTCTCGCGGATGCACCTATCATCGAACGTCACAATCCAACATTCGATCCGCAGACTGGCAAGGGCGGCATCGAAATATGGATTCCGTTGACAACCTAAGAGAAAAGGGCCGGCGCTGCCGGCCCGTTGATTTTCGACTCGAGCTTTGCTTGAGTGCTACGTGCGCTGAGGCATCGTCCTAGTTGCTGGCGGGTCCTTGCGTTGACGGTTCGAGCGCCGGCGGTTTGAGTCCCTCGGCGGCTTTGCGGAAGACCGTCTTGCCGTCTTCTGCATCGAGCAGGATGTGGTCGCCGACCTTGAACGTGTTGCGCAACAGCTCTTCGGCCAGCGGATCTTCCACGAGCCGGCCAATCGCGCGGCGCAGCGGCCGCGCCCCGAACGCCGGATCCCAGCCTTCCTTGGCGATCAATTCGCGCGCCGCTTCGGTCGCCTCGAGCGTCATGTGCTGGTTCTCCAGCTCCTTGACCACCTTGGCGAGTTCGAGCGACACGATCTCCTTGATCTGCTCGACGTCGAGCGCGTGGAAGACCACGACCTCGTCGACACGGTTGAGGAACTCGGGTCGGAAGATGTGCTTGATCTCTTCGAGGACCTTGTTCTTCATGCGCTCGTAGCGCACGGCGGGCGTACCCTCTTCCTTCACCGGCCGGAAGCCGATGTCGGAGCTCTTTTGGATGCCGAGCGAGCCGATGTTGCTCGTCATGATCACGACGGTGTTCTTGAAGTCCACCGAGCGGCCTTGGCTGTCGGTCAGCCGGCCGTCCTCGAGCACCTGCAGCAGCAAGTTGAAGACGTCCGGATGCGCTTTCTCGATCTCGTCGAGCAGCACGACGCTGTACGGACGCCGGCGCACTGCTTCGGTGAGCTGGCCGCCTTCTTCATAGCCGACGTACCCGGGCGGCGCGCCGACCAGCCGAGACACGGCGTACTTCTCCATGTACTCGGACATGTCGATGCGTACCATCGATTCGGGATCGTCGAACATGAACTCGGCGAGCGAGCGCGCGAGTTCGGTCTTGCCGACGCCCGTTGGCCCGAGGAAGATGAACGAGCCGATCGGCCGCTTCGGATTCTTCAAGCCCGCGCGCGCGCGCCGGATCGCCTTCGAGATGACTTTGATGGCCTCGTCTTGGCCGACGATGCGCCGGTGAATCGCCTCGCCCATGTTGAGCAGTTTGGCGGTCTCTTCTTCTTTGAGCTTGCTCACCGGGATCCGCGTCCACGTCGAGACGATGTGCGCGATCTCTTCCGGGCCGACCGTGTTGGTCTTCTCCCCTTTAAGATTGCGCTTCTCGACCCACTCGGCTTCCATCGTCGCCTTCTTGGCGCGCATCTTCTCCTCGCGGTCGCGGATCTGCGCCGCTTTCTCGAACTCTTGCGCCTTGATGGCGGCCTCTTTCTCAGCCTTGACCTTGCGGATCTCGGTCTCGACTTCGCGGATGTCCGGCGGCAAGGAAGTCGACTGTAGCCGCACGCGGGAGGCGGCCTCGTCCATGAGGTCGACCGCCTTGTCGGGCAAGAACCGGTCGGAGATGTAGCGCGCTGACAACCGCGCCGCGGCCTCGAGCGCCTCGTCGCTGATCTTCACTCGATGGTGCGCCTCGTAACGGTCGCGCAGGCCCTTGAGGATTTCGACGGTCTCTTCGACCGACGGTTCGCCGACCATGATCGACTGGAAGCGCCGCTCGAGCGCCGAGTCCTTTTCGATGTGCTTGCGGAATTCGTTGAGCGTCGTCGCGCCGATGCACTGCAGCTCGCCGCGCGCCAGCGCCGGCTTGATGATGTTGCTGGCGTCAATCGCGCCTTCAGCAGCTCCTGCACCAACCAACGTATGTAGCTCGTCGATGAAAAGTATAATTTCGCCGCTTGCGCCGCGGATCTCGTCCATGACTCGCTTCATGCGCTCTTCGAACTCGCCGCGGTACTTCGTGCCGGCGACCAGGCCGGCGAGGTCGAGCGTGATGACACGCCTGTCGCGCAGCAGTTCGGGCACGTCGCCCGCGATGACGCGCTGGGCCAAGCCCTCGGCGATCGCCGTCTTGCCGACGCCAGGCTCGCCGATGAGGGCCGGATTGTTCTTGGTCCGCCGCGAGAGGATCTGCACGACACGCTCTATCTCGACATTGCGGCCGATCACCGGATCGAGCTTGCCTTCGCGGGCGAGCTGCGTGAGATCGCGGCCGTAGGCGTCGAGCGTCGGCGTCTTGCTCTTGCCCTTGGCGGTCGTCTGCGTCTGCGTTTCCGCACCGAGCAGCGATGTCGTCTGCACGCGCACCTTAGCCGGATCGACGCCCAGGTTGGTGAGCACGCGCGCGGCGACGCCCTCGCCCTCGCGGATGAGGCCGAGCAACAGGTGCTCGGTGCCGATGTAATTGTGATTGAGTTGACGCGCTTCTTCGAAGGCCAGTTCGATGACGCGCTTGGCTCGCGGAGTGAAAACCATTTCCTGCTGCACGGTTTGGCCGCCGCGCCCGACGATCGCCTCGACCTCAGCGCGAACCTTCGCCAGGTTGACTCCTAGAGTTTCCAACACTTTGGCGGCCAGGCTCTCGCCTTCGCTGATGATGCCGAGCAGGATGTGTTCCGTTCCGATGTAGTTGTTGCCGAGCCGCTGTG
>Ga0187846_10001414_pt1 | contig 13591 bp, 11 predicted proteins | sample TC_taG_FD_161473 | JGI IMG/M metagenome (GOLD analysis project Ga0187846, IMG submission 161473) | Biofilm microbial communities from the roof of an iron ore cave, State of Minas Gerais, Brazil - TC_06 Biofilm (v2) | ecosystem: Environmental > Terrestrial > Deep subsurface > Cave > Wall biofilm...
AGTTGTCTCCGGCGTGAATGATGGCGAGACTGTGATTCTCACCGGCGGATACGGCCTGGGCGACAAGGCGAAAATCAAAGTCAAATCATGAATATCGTCGCGTTTTGCCGCCGGAACAGCTACGCGGTTTTCCTGCTGACCGCTTTTCTCACGATTGCGGGTCTCATCTCCATTTTCCAGCTTCCCAGCAACATTTATCCTGAGCTGAACTTCCCGCGCATTGTGATCCTGGCGCATTCGGGAGATCTGGCCCCGGAGACGATGCTGCTTACGGTGACGCGACCGCTTGAAGAATCTGCCAGCACCGTGCTCGGAGTCCGGCGGGTGCGCTCGAAGACGATTCGCGGCGCCACGGAAATTTCCGCGCTCTTCAATCCCGACATGGACATGCAGTACGCGCTGCAATTGGTCCAGGCGCGGGTGAGCGCGGCGCACGGCACGCTCCCGTCGGACACGGAAGTGGAAGTCGAGCGCGTGACGCCGACCGTTTTTCCGGTCTTCAGCGTCATCCTGAACGGCAACGTGCCGGGCGCCGATTTGCGCGACTACGCCTACTACGTGCTGCGGCCGATCTTCAGCCGCGTGCCCGGCGTCGGCATGGTGGTTGTGCAAGCGAGCGATACGCGCGAAGTATCCGTGATCGTGGATCCGCAGAAAATGCTGGCGCACCGGCTCTCGCTCGTTGATGTTGCCAGCGAACTGCGGGCCACCAATGAAATCACTTCGGTGGGCCGCTTGCCGAAGGATTATCAGCAGTACCTGGTTCTCACGACCAGCCAATTCGCCAATCTCGACGACATCCGCAATACAGTCGTGGCCATCGAGAATGGCACCCCGATTCGCGTCCGCGACGTCGCCGACGTGCGGGATGGCGTCGAAGACCGCCGCACGCTGGTTACCGGGAACGGCCAGCCCGCCGCGTTGATCAATATCTCGCGGCAAATCGGGGGAAACATTCTCCAGGTCACGAACCAGATCAAAGCGCTCACGCAAAGCCTGGGGTCGGCCATTCCGAAAACCCTGCGGCTGTCGGTCGTGTATGACCTGGCCGAATTCGTTTCCGAATCGATGGCCAGTGTCCGCGACGCGATTATTATCGGGGCTCTTCTGGCGGTGCTGATCCTCTTCGGCTTCCTGCGCGAAGGCCGCACCACGTTGATTGCTGCCACGACGCTGCCGCTCTGCGTGATCGGAACGTTTTATTTCGTCAAGCTGTTGGGAGGAACGCTGAACTTGATGTCGCTGGGCGGCCTGGCGATCGCCATCGGGCTGATCATTGACGACGCCGTAGTGATCATCGAGAACATCTACCGTCATCTTGGACTTGGCGAGGCTCCCGTGGTGGCGGCGGAGGCCGGCACGCAGGAGTTGATCGCAGCGGTGGTCGGCTCGACGGCGACGACGCTGGTTGTGTTTCTGCCGCTCGGGCTGTTGAAGGGCGTGCCCGGCGAGTTTTTCTCGGCTCTGTCTATGACGCTGGGCGTGTCTGTGCTGCTGTCGCTCATCTACGCGGTGACGCTGATCCCGCTGCTTTCGCTGCGCTACCTGACACCGGAGGCGCACCGGACGACTTCCGACCGGTTCATCGAACCGGTCAACCGCACCTACGAGCGGGCGGTGCGATGGTCCCTGGGCCATCGGAAAATTGTCGTCGTGGCTTTGCTGCTTCTGATCGCAGTTGGAGTTGGGCTGTATTACTACGGCCTCGAAACCGGCTTTTTGCCGGAAATGGACGAAGGGGGCTACGTCTTCGATTACCGCACGCCGCCCGGCACGTCGCTCGACGAAACCGATCGCATTCTCAAGAAAGTCGAAGGACTGATCGCCGTGCTGCCGGAGACGGCTGCGTACTCGCGGCGGACCGGCGCCGAGTTGGGCCTGTACGCCACCGAGCAGAACTCCGGCGACATTTTGGTGAAGGAAAAACCGGCCTCGCAGCGCAAGCGCCGGACCGAAGAAGTGATCGCCGGACTGCGCCACGAAGTCGCGAAGGGCATTCCCGGGATCGAGATCGAATTCACGCAGATCCTGCAAGACATGATCGGCGACCTGGAAGGCTCGCCCGAGCCGGTTGAAATCAAGATCTTCGGCGACAACATGCAAGTGCTCGAACAACTCGCCGACGAAATCGGGCCACGCATCCAGAAGATTCCCGGCCTCGTGGACTTCAGGGGAATCCAGAAAGGCAACCCGGAAATTGTGTTCCGCGTGGACCCGACGCTGGCGGGCCGAGCTGGAATGACCGCCGACCAAGTGTCGCAGCAGGTGACCGCGGGCCTGCTCGGCGCAACCGAGACTTCGCTGAAATTGGCTGATCGCACCATCGGCATCCGCGTGCGCTTCCCGGATTCCTTCCGCTACGACTACGGCAACGTCAAGCAATTCCCGATCGTGACGCCGACAAAGCAAATCGTTCCGCTGTCCTCGCTCGCCACGGTCGAAGAAGTGCATGGCGAAAACCAGTTGCGGCGCGAGAATCTGAAGCTGATGGTGGCTCTGACCGCGCGACTCGAAAACGTCGATCTCGGCAGCGCGGTGAGCGACGTCCAGAAAGTGATGCACGAATTCAAATTGCCGACGGGCTACACCTACGAGATCGGCGGGCAATATGAGAGCCAGCAAAGCTCGTTCCACGATTTGCTCACCGTACTCGGCCTCGCCCTCGCAGCGGTGTTTGTTGTGCTGGTGATTCAGTTCCGCGCGTTCGGCCCCGCGCTCATCATCCTTTCGGCGGCGCCGCTTGCGCTCATCGGGGTTTTCTTCATGCTGATGATTACCGGCACGGCGCTGAATGTTTCTTCGTTCATGGGAATTATTCTGATGGTCGGGCTTGTGGTGAAGAACGGCATCATCCTGTTCGAATATGTCCACAAGCTTTGGGAAGAAGAAAAACTGCCTCTCAACGAGGCGCTGGTGGCTGCGGGGAAGATCCGAGTGCGTCCTATATTGATGACTACACTCGCTACGCTCTTCGGGTTGTTGCCGCTGGCGCTCGGACTGGGCTCCGGCGCGGAACTGCAAAAGCCGCTGGCACTGGCCGTGATCGGCGGCCTGCTACTCTCGACGTTCATCACGCTGCTGGTCATGCCGGTGCTGTATTCTCTGCTCGAGCGCGGGGGAGAAGCATAGAAACTGGCCTATTCAACGAATGGGGTCCGAAATCTCGGCAACAGGGAATAATCGTGGCTTTTGGTGAGCTCAACCCATCTTAACCTGCCTCGAATGTGGACCTTAGCGCTTGATTGGTTACGAAGTTGACGGGCCAGATCAGCGAATTACAGGGAATTAACAGGGAAAACTCCGACTTCCTTCGGCCACTGGGGTTTTTGTTCCCGGTGCCAGTCATCGCCACCGGACAAGCAACTAGGCGCCCCGACGTAGCCACTGCGCCCCACAATCCGGACATCTGAGTCCGCCGGAGATGGGCTGGTTCATTATGCCGCCGCAGGCGTGACAGGACTTTGCAAGGTTCAACCGTTCCGCCTCAAGCCTGTAGAAGTAGAACTCGATGATCCCGGGTGTTGAAGTGTGGTTCTTGAACCAATCCAGCGCTTGCGACATGGAATCCGCTTGATCGTCGTATCGCCCGTTGGGAAACGTCGCCAGCTCGTGCAGGAATTCTCCCAGCCAAGGTGCCTTGTCTGGAAGATGGACAAAACCGTTCTCGATTGTGCTGGTGACCGAGTGCATTCGCATTGTTTTGTCCATGGTTGGCTCGTATTTCTTGATGGCATGCATTCCCTCACTGACGAATTCCTGTACGAGCTGCGTGCCCGAGGCTCGATCTTCGATCAGGATCGTTGTTGCACCGAAAGCCTCGGCCTGCTCACGGACCGCGCGCTTGAGTTCCGGATAGCCAACCCGCTTGCGATAAACATGCAGGAGGTAAGCGTGTCTGTCTTTGACACCCCAAGTGGTACAGACGCTGTAATCGCTAAGTTCCGTAGGCTTGTTGGCGGTGTCCCAACTTTGAACGGTCAACTCGAATTCCTCAGGCAGATCAGCAGGGGTGTAGGTCCTAAACCACTCGGCTTTCACCAATCCCCCGCCCAGGGGAGCCGGGGCCTGCTGGTATTGGCCCGCAAAGTTGTACTCCCCTTGGGCTTCGCGAATTCGATTCAGCACTTCGAGCGGCTCTCGCTCGGGATGGAGGGCTTCACCAGCACGACGCTTGAAACGACGCCTTCCATAGGAAGTCTGAACTACATGGACCTCGTCTTCCTCAGCGATTGCCGAAAAGCGAATCATCTTCCAGGGTTCCATGGCCAGCACATGGCCCACAAGATCGTCCTCATGGAGTCGTTGGCCGATTAAAATGATGCATCCCGTTCGTTTGTCATTTAAGCGGCTGTAGAGCGTGCTATCAAACCAATTGTTCACTGCCTTGCGCTGAACGTCGGACAACGCCTCATCCGGTTTGAGGGCATCATCGATGATCAGGTAGTCTGCACCCCGGCCGGTGAGCATGCCACCGACCGACGTCGCCATCCGAAAACCTTTCTTCGTGGTCACGAATTCTGGCACCGCTTGTCGCTCACTCGAGAGCCGAGTAGGGAAAAGGCCCTGATACCAATCGCTCGCCAACAGGGACCGGCAATCCATCGCATGCTTGTTCGCAAGTTCCTGCGCATAACTCGCACAGATGATTTGTTCGCTGGGGTTGTGCCCCAGTAACCATGCGGGAAAGGCGATGGTGGCGCAGTGTGACTTGAGGAACCGTGGCGGGAGGTTGACGATGAGGCGCTTTGTGCGGCCCCGGCGGCACTTCTCGAGTGCAGCGGCGATCACCTCGATGTGCCAGTTGTCGAGGAACTCCGTGGCCGGGTTCAGATGGTAAAAGCTGCGCTCAATGAAGGCGTGAAGGTCGTGCCGCAACACCATGCGATATTCAGTGATTGTTGGATTCATTCTCTCTCTCCCGTGGCCTTTTCTTGTTGAGGCGTCTCAGGAAGCTCTTCCAAACCTTTTGATCGCCCTCAACCAACTCAGCCCGCTGATCAGATTGCTCGGGCTGCTCCTCGACCGATCGAGCCAGCGGCAGCGCCGATTGAATCGCGCGCAAGTTACCCGTGGCCGCCGAGTTGACCAACTGCTTGGACATGGCCTCCAGTTTCGTGACCGTTTTGCGTTTGCCATTTTCGTTGATGACGACCTTCTCGCGCAAAGTCTTCTTAACTTAAGTACAGTGGCTACATTCAGGGTTCCCTTTGGGCGACCGCTGGGATTACCGGACTGCCCCTTTTTGAAGCGGCTGTGCTCAGGTGGGCTGCAGTAACCGACCGATTCGTTTTTCGGTTTCGTCGGCTTGTCTTCGTCAGCCATTTGTCATCTCCTGCTCGATTTCATTAAAGGCTCGACCGGATGATTCATTCACGGCATGCTGGCCGGTGAAGGTTTCCCAGCGACTAATGGTGGTATCGACATAGACGGGGCTAAGCTCGATTCCAAAGCAGGTTCGGCCGGTGCGTTCGGCAGCGATCATCAAATCGATTTCGGCCACCTCGAAACCTATGACTTCAAGGTTGAAATCGAGTTCGAGCGCTGAGAGTTGTTTGAGTTGCTCAGCCAATAATTTCTCATTCCAAATCGAGTTTTCAGTAAGCCGATTATCGGCAATCGTGAAGGCGCGGAGCTGAGCTTCGCTAAGATGGTCGAGCTCGATTGTCGGGACGTGGGTCATCCTCAAGAGCTGAGCAGCCAGCACGCGGCCGTGACCGGCGATCAGCCGCCCCTGAGCATCGATCAAAACTGGCAGGTTGAAGCCGAAGGTTTCGATGCTCCGTGCGATTTGTCGGATCTGCTTCCGGCTGCGAACGCGCGGGTTATTCGGATCAGGTCTAAGGTCAGTGACCGGGCGATCGACGACAGAAAGCGAGCGACCTATACCGCTGCGTCGTGTTGCCACGGGTTTCTGACGTAAAGATCTAGAGTGGGCTACCATCGGTGCTCCTGCAAAGCGTAAGAGTCGTGACGAAGGGACGGCAATTGCCTGGGACTCGAAGGGAAGCAACTAAGCGGAAGATCCTCGGGGCCAAGGGACAATACACCTACACGTTGGTTTGCCTCCTGGTGGAACTACCGCGCCCCGGAGGACGGCGCGCTGCGCCGCCGTAGTGCTGCCAGTGTGTCGGCACGGGTGCCCAGTGTCAATAGGCGGGGGCTTTACTCTTTCGCACTATGCCGCGCCTACTTGCCGATGGGCTGCAATTTCCTAGAGTTGCTGAAAGACGCCCGTAGCAACAAATCAAGAGGATTTATACGGTTATTCTGAGAGATCATCTTTGCTTCGTCGGGAGAGGCACTTTCCTTTCAAACCTGCGTCCGCGAGTTCCAGCTAGCAGCATGCAAATGTGAGACCAACCCTCTCGTCCTGCTCAGCACCTAATTCATTCTCACAACAACTAACCATTGCCTGTGAGGATCCAATCTGCGCTCTTCCCAAATTTCTGGACAAGTCGAACTAGAGTCTCGACAGTCGGTCCCATCTTCCCACGCTCTATTTTCGAAAGTTGCCCCTGGCTGATCTCAAGGTACGCGGCGAGTTCGTCTTGCAACATTGTGCCACGAAGCTCACGAATGCGAGATCCGATTGCATCTAACTCCGCCCTCGGCTTGTTGCGCCTCGTCAAAATATCCTCTTGACTTCGCGCCGTATGCCTTCTAGAATATGCCAATAGGAATACGGCCTAGATGCCCGCTCTCGCATATTAACGATCCGCTGCAAGGGTCTCTTTTTACATTTCGGAGGGCACTGACGCAACGAAAAGAAATTAGAAACCGAGGAAGGAGGCAGGTATGTCGCGAATTGGAAACCTCGTGGTGGACCTAAGCAGAGAGGGTTCGAAAACGGCGAGCGCTGTCTTTCGGTCAAACACAAAGTGCGCCAGAGCCATTTGGGGTCGACTTCCCAGCACTGCAATGCGCAGTCTGAAGGAGCTAGCTGATAGGCACGCTCTGTCGGTGGCAGCGGGCGACCTTCAACTACTGGAAGGAAGGTGGTATGTAACCCACTCGGGACTCCTCCGAATTGCCCAGCGCCGCCGGTGTTGTGGAATCAAGTCGGTCCTGCAGGAGCGCCTATCCGACCCTGCGGCCAATCGGTGGATCTTCAAGGCGACTGTTTACAAATCTCCGGGCTCGAAGGGCTTCGTCGGCTATGGCGATGCCGATCCGTCGAATGTTTCTCCTCTGGTCCGCGGGGCCGAGATGCGGATCGCCGAAACTCGGGCCGTCAACCGCGCCCTTCGCAAAGCCTATGGCATCGGCCTCTGCTCGGTCGAGGAATTAGGTTGGCTCTCAACGCCAGCCGAAGTCGGCCACAAGAAGGGAAGAGAAGGGGCTGGCTATAACGGTTCGAACAACAGCCAGCCCTGTTTGCGGGACCGGCTCTGCTTGCTGATTAGACAGCATCAGCTCGACCCCAACTTGGTGAAGCTGTATGCGGCTGACTTCTGCGGCACCGAGACTCTCCGGGATGCCAGCCGGGATTTGGTCCAATCCTTCATCAACAACCTCGCTGAATGGGCTGCCAAAGACCGCGAAGGCCTGCTCTGCAAACTCAACAGCTACGCGCAGCCGAAGGAGGCTTCGTGATGAAACGCCACATTCCCGGGCTCCGCCAAGCAGCTCAGAACGGCGATGATTTCCTCGAAGGAATGTTCCTGGTCCGGGTCGATCGTGCCTTTTATCGTTGGCATTCCCAGAAGCCGTTCTTCTCTCTGCGCCTCGTTGTCCTCGAACCCAAAGAACACAGCGGACAGATCATCTCCGGCCGGCTCTACTGCACCCCGCGCGCCCTCTGGCGATTGAATTGGTTCCTGCGGGACTTTGGCTATGACACCGAACTGCTGGGCAGGGACGAGGTGGATGAGAAGGCCTTGTTGGGTTTGCAAGGAATCGTCCGGACTTCACGCACCACCCTGAACGGGCGGTCTTACTTGAATTTAGGTGGCTTCGCCCCGTCGAGCGAGTGGGAGGAACTGTCGGCGAGCACGGCGAGTGCTGAGAGAAGAGCGGAAGGCGGCGATGACCTTTAGCTACAGCCAGATCAGCCAATATCTCCGCTGCCCGAGAAGCTATCGGCATCGCTACCTCGATGGCTGGAAGGAAAAGGAAGATCGGGCCGCCCTGCTCTTTGGCCGATGCTTCGAGAAGGCTCTGGCTGCCTACTTCTGCGGGGAGGACAGTGCAGCAGTTCTCTTCAAGGAGTGGGGAACCTTTCGCGAGACACCTCTTGAATATGCGCACGGCGACACCTGGGACCGGATGGTTCATCAAGGGATCCGATTGCTCGAATCGCTCGCTCGGGAGGATCGGATCCGCATCCGCCAACCACAACACAATCTCCAGGTCAAATTGACCCGGGCACTCTCTAACGGCAACGACTTCGTGGCCTATATCGATGCCGGAGGGTATTTGGATGGCCACCGCTGTTTGCTCGAATGGAAAACAACGTCAAGTCGCTACCCGGAAGAGCCCGAAGGCTTGTTAGCCCTCGATCCGCAGTTGCTCTGTTATTCCTGGATCAGCGAAATCTCGGACGTTGGGCTCGTGGTCTTTGTGCGTAAGCGAGTTCCCGAGATTCAGTATCTGCGGACCTCAATCTCTCGCGAGCAACAGCAGGAGTTCGGCCAGTTGGTGGAATCGACTATCGGGCAGATCGAGGCCGGTCAATTCCTTCCTCACAGCGGGATTCGCTTCCCGCAGAACGGTTGCGTGAGCTGTCCCCATCTGGGCCTGTGTCTCGGGAGCCAGCAATTGATCGACGCCAAACTCATCCGTCGACCGGGAGCCAGCGACCTTGATTGGCTTAACGACCTTGACGACTAACGGGCGGCCCCCCATGCCTCCCAAGCTCAACCGTCCTCGGGCTCTGTTCGTCCTAACCAAGATCGAGGAGATTCTGGCTTGGGAGAAGAGGGCAGAGCGAGAACGTGATACCCGGTTTGTCGCGCTGGGGCATTATCTCTGTGAAGTACGGGCTGGGCAGTACTGGCGGGTGGACAATCTGAAATCCTTTGATGAGTTCCTGGAGAAGAAATTCCCGGAGTCGCGGCGGAAGGCCTATTACTTGATGGCGATCCACGAACAACTGCCCCGGCAGATCCATCGGGACCTGAGGGAGATGGGGTGGAGTAAGGCGGCGGAGTTAGCGAAGGTCGCGCGGCGGGAGGGGAAGGGCTTCGATTGTGCAACCTGGGTGCACAAGGCTCAGGAACTCCCCAAGGAAGAATTCAAGCGAGAAGTCGAGCGGCATCTGACCGGGCAGGAGACGGAACCCTGGGAGATGCTCTACTTCAAGGTCTATAAGAGTCAGCTGCCCATTATCGAACGAGCCCTGGAGACGGCGGCCTGGATGCTGGGCAGCGACAAGTCCCGGGGTTACTGCCTGGAGATGATCTGTGCGGATTTTATGGCGGGGGCGAGTCTGGAGGCTGGCCATCCCGACGTATTACTTACGTCGCTGGGTCGGCTGTTTGCAATGCTTCCAGCTCCTCAGAAGCAGAAGTTCATTGAAGGAGTGGAAGAATCATCATGACTCAGCTTCGACAGAGACGTCCCCGACTGCGGCTTGACTCGGAGTCCTACGAACGACTGCGGAAGCAAGTGCTGGAGCGAGATGGGTGGCGGTGTCAACGGTGCGGCAGCCTCGCGGACCTTCAGATGCACCACATTGAGCCGCGTAGCCACTTGGGAGACGATGCCGAACCTAATCTCATCACGCTTTGTCCCTATGTCATTTTAGTAACAAGTATGTACTCAAAAGTTGATAAACAAGGGGAGCAGCGCTAGGAGCATGGTTGAGTAGCGAAGCCATAGGGCTTTTGCCCTCCACGCTGCACCGCCTGGGCGTAGGGCCGCTGCTGCGCCGCAGGTTGGCGAGCACGAACATCATCGAGTCGTGCTTGAGCGCAGTGCGCCAGGTGACCCGCAACGTGAAACGCTGGCAGGGCGGCGACCACATCGCTCGCTGGACCGCGGACGCGACCAGCGAGATTTACTACGCGCAGTTGGTGGACGAGGAATCGACGCGAACGGTGATGGCGGCACTGCGCGAAGTGATTGAGCGGCAGGGCGTGTTTTGCGCCCTCTACAGCGACCGCGCCAGCCACTTTTTTGAGACGCCAAAAGCCGGCGGGAAAGTGAATCCGGAGTGGCTGACGCAAGTGGGACGGGCGCTCCGAGAGTTGGGAATTCGCATGATCCCGCCCTATTCGCCGCAGGCGCGTGGACGCGGGGAAAGAAATTTTCGCACCTGGCCAGGGCGACTCCCGCAGGAGTTGCGCGTGCGCGGAATTCGCACGGTGGAGGAAGCGAACCGTTTTCTGCGGGAAGAATACATCGCCGAGTTCAACGAGAAGTTCAGCGTTCCGGCGGCGCAGCCAGGCAGCGCGTTGGTTCCGTTGCGCGGGCAGGATCTGGAGCGCATCTTTTCGGTGCAGCAGGAGCGGACGGTGAACCGCGACAACACGGTCCAGATCGGCAACCGCTGGCTGCAGATCGAAAAGACGCCTTGGCGCGACACCCTGGCGGGGTGCCGGGTGATCGTGTACAAGCATCTGGATGGCACGCTCAGCATTGGTTACGGCCCCCACATGGTGGGACGTTTCAATGCCGAGGGAATCCCGCTGCTGGAGCCGTTGCCAAAGCGGCGGGGGAAAGGCTCTGGAAAAGCCGCTCCCTGGAAAAGCCAAAAGGCAGCTTTTCCACTCCGCTTGGAAATCCCGCCGAAACCGCGGGATTCCCACTTTCCCACAGCCCCGGCGACGGCGGATGCTCAACTTAAATTTGGAACCGGACAGATCACGTGCTACAAAAACCGGACATCTTCACGTGCTACCAACACCCCATTTTGGCGGGCTGTGGATTTTTCATTTCTAGTGCCGGCGGAGGGAAGGATAGCGGTAGGGGGTGATTCCTTGGCCTTCTTCCACGGTGATGATTTGATCGGCGGTGATATTGCGCAGGATTTCGCGGGCGCCGCTGGGCCAAAGAATTTCGAGCGAATCCACGCGGGCGTGATTGCCCAGGCCAAAATAAATGCGCGGGTCCTGCGCCGAGCAATAGCTCATGCCGCCTTTGGCCTGGTCGTAGCTGGTGAAATTGCCGGCGACGAGCTTGAGGCGGGCGCCGATACCGTCACGATTGCTCTTTGTGCCGATCAAGTGAATCCCGAGCCAATGATTGCGGCTGCCATCTTGCGCGCGGCCGCCGTTGTTGCGGAAAAGCTGCGCCTCTTCACCATTGTTGTTGACGAGGACATCGAGCGTGCCGTCGTTGTCGTAATCTCCGACGGCGAGCCCGCGGCCGACGCGAGGCGCTTGAAATGCCGACGGTTGCGTTGCAGTGGCGTCCACGAAATGCCCGTTGCCGGCGTTGCGGTAGAGCTTCTTGATCTCCTCATAAGTCACGTCGGGGTGATAGAGCCGGATGTTGTCGAGGATATGTCCGTTGATCACGAGCAGGTCGCGCCAGCCATCGTTATCAAAATCGAAGAAGCGCGCGCCGAAGCTGCTGTTCATGCGGTTCGACTGCCCCAGGCCGGAAGGGATGGTAGCGTCGGTGAATGTGCCGTCGCCGTTGTTCACGTACAGACGGTTCAGCTCGAAATCCAGATGGCTGACGTAAAGGTCCATCCGGCCGTTGCCGGTCAGGTCGGCCGCGTCCGCGCTCATCCCCGCCTCAGCCCTGCCGTCCTCGCTGAAGCCCGCGCCGGAGGTGTAGCTGGCGTCGGCGAAGGTGCCGTCACCTTTGTTGATGTAGAGAAAATTCCGCTGGGTATCGTTGGCAATAAAGATGTCCGTCCAGCCGTCATTATTCAAGTCGGCGAGAACCACGGCCAGGCTTTTGCCATCGTTGTTGACGAGGCCGGCTTTCTCCGTGACGTCGGTAAACGTGCCGTCGCCATTGTTGTGATACAGGCGCATGGAGGTGCCCGGGAAACTATCCGGATGGCAATAAGCGCTGACTTGGGGAATATTCTTGTAGCCGGGCCGCCAATCGCCGCAGATGACCGGATGGTCCACGTCGAATTTGACGTAGTTGGTGACGAGCAGGTCGAGCTTGCCATCGTGGTCGTAGTCGAACCATCCCGCGGCGGTGCCCCAATTGCCGTCGTTGCCGACGCCGGCTTTTGCCGTTACGTCGGTGAAGGTGCCGTCGCCATTGTTGTGCAGGAGGACGGAATGGCGATACCCGGTCATAAAGATGTCCGGGTAGCCGTCGTTGTCATAATCGCCGACGGCGACGCCCATGAAAAACGTCCCGTCGGAGCGGATGCCGCTCTTGGCGGTGACGTCGGTGAATGTGCCGTCGCCATTGTTGTGATAGAGGGCAGGCTGCGGCGGCTGCGCGGGATGAAAGTTGGGAGTGAAGCCGCTGTTGACGAAGAAGGCGTCGAGGAAGCCATCCTGGTCGTAGTCGAGCCAGGCAACGCCGGCACCCATCGTCTCAGGATAGAGCCGCTGGGGCGATGCAGCCCGCTCGTGGTGGAAATGGATTCCGGCTTGGCGGGTGACGTCGAGGAACTGCACATGGAACGGATTCGCATCGTTCGCCGCTTTGGCCTGCGTAGCGAGCACACGCGCGAGCAGCGGCGAGTCTGAAAGTAAGTCAGCGGTTCCCGCCAGCAAAATCCCGGCGGCAAAGAACGCCAGGGCGCCCTTGCTCAGATTCACGTGTGATGTCGAAACGCGCACGATTTGTTTCCCGAAACCGCTGGGGATTCTAGCATCACTCCGAGGCGGTTGTGATTTCACATCCTCGCAGCGGCTCGCGCGAGCGTTCTCCAGTTTTTCCACATGGCCACTGTGGAAGCAGGGGGTTTCCGCTTGACACTGGAAACCAGGGTAGTAGGCTACGCGAGTTTCGCGCTCAAGGAGAACGCCTGCAAGTGGATCCGGATCATCATTCCCTGCGAAGTCTTCCTGACATTCATTCTGTCCGGCGCGGGGCACAGGGCTGTCCAGCCATCGGTTTGCGGCGATTCCTGGACCGATTCCTGAACTCGGCTCGATTCTGCGCCGCCGTAATCCTTACCTTGCTACTCGGCTCCGCGGTGAACGCTGCGGCGCGCAAAATAATTATTGATACCGATCCGGGCACGGACGACGCCATGGCGATTCTGCTGGCGTTGAATTCGCCGGAGCTGGACGTTCAGGCGCTCACGGTGGTTCCGGGCAACGTTACGGCGCAGCTGGGCCTGGAAAACGCGCTGAAACTGGTTTCGCTTGCGGGCCGGTGCGACATTCCGGTCGCGGGCGGAGCGCAGCACCCGCTGTTCCAGAAGCTGATCACGGCGGAGTTCTGGCACGGCCAAAACGGCCTGGCCAATATCGAGTTGCCCGCGAGCAAGTGCAAAGCTGACCCGCGATTCGCTCCCGACCTAATCATTGCGATGGTGCACGCCCATCCGCACGAGATCACGCTCGTGCCGGTCGGGCCTGAGACCAACATTGCCCTGGCTGTCGAGAAGGACCCTTCCATCGTACCGCTCGTAAAAGAGGTGGTAATCATGGGCGGCGGGATTACCGGGGGCAACGTGAACGCTTCCGCGGAAGCGAATATTTACAACGATCCGGAAGCCGCACAA
>Ga0187846_10001415_pt1 | contig 13588 bp, 19 predicted proteins | sample TC_taG_FD_161473 | JGI IMG/M metagenome (GOLD analysis project Ga0187846, IMG submission 161473) | Biofilm microbial communities from the roof of an iron ore cave, State of Minas Gerais, Brazil - TC_06 Biofilm (v2) | ecosystem: Environmental > Terrestrial > Deep subsurface > Cave > Wall biofilm...
GAAACATCTGGGTCGATGTGAGCCAGCAGCAGAAGATCACGTGTGAGTGCGGAAAGAACCTGGACTTGAACATCGCCAATCACCCGCGTGTCCCGCAGCGCAAAGGCACATCCGGCGCCCGTCAGACCGGGTTGATCGAGTTCCCGGGGATGCACCGGGGAGTGCACAAAAAGCCGTCCTCCTGACGTCGGCCGAATCCCCGGCTTGCCCATTCCCCCCGCACATTCACGTCGGGTGCCCGTTCTTCTCCTGCTCGAGCACGACGAGTTGAGTGACTTTGATGCCGCGCGGTGTCGATTCCGCCTCGTACTCGACGGGTTCGCCCGGCTCCAGCCGGCGCCGCCCAGCCCGGCGCACGACTCGGCGGTGCACGAACACGTCCCTCCCCGCGGAATCTACGATGAAGCCGTAGCCCATCCGGCTGTCAAACCACTTCACGACGCCTCGCTCCACAGGAAAATCGGTCTCCGCTCTGCGCCGCGATGCCACGTTGATGACCAGTAGCCCCTTCTCTCGGGAGCGGATTGGTTGCCGCTGGTCGAAGTTCCTTTCGAGGGACGCTACACTTCAACGCTGCATGCAGGACGCCGGACATCGACTCGGGGAGGCAGCCCCGAAAGCAGAAGGTCCACCGACGCCGCGACGTCGGGATGCACTACCAGGAGATCACGTCTGGCCACCTCCACCGCGCGGTCAAAGACGGGAGGTTCCGTCCGCTCCAGGATCGTGTGCCGCGTTGTTCCGCGCCTCGCGATTTCCTCGGGTGACAGAACCACCGTGTGAGGGCTGCCGACCAGGCCGGCCAGGTCAGGATTGAAGACGACGTCGTGGAGTCTTCGACCGTGGGCGGTTGCGACAAGCTGCACGCCGCGACGCGCGATCGTGCGGACGATCCGCGCATCGGCCTCGAAGCCGACTTCATCGACGATGATGGTCTCCGCTCCATGGTTGATCACCGCCTGGAGAATCACGCGGGCCTGCAGCGCTTCGGCAGCCGTTGGTCGGGACGGATCCGCGAGAGGTATCTGGAGCCGCCGAGCGCTGCCGATGGCGGGATGGGGAATCTGGCCATCGCCGCCGATCTCATTGCTCGTGTCGGCAATGACGACCCGCCGGTGCAGCCGGTCCGCAAGGATCGCCGCGGCGCTCCGGAGCAGGGTGGTCTTTCCTACCCCGGGTGCTCCGATGACGAGCAGGTTGCAACCGCTTGCCAGGAGGTCTTCGATCGGCCGGGCTGCGCCTTCGACCATTCGTCCGGCGCGGAACGTAAAGCCGATAATCTCATGGTAGCGGTCCCGAATGCATGCGACGCGATGCAGCGTCCGTTCAATCCCAGTTCGATTGTCCTCTCGGAACCGCGTGACCCGCCCGAGGACGTATTGGAGGTCCTCCCGGCCCGCCTCCCGGGAAAGCGTCAGAGGCTCCCCGCCGTCGCGAAAGCGAACACAGGGAGGGCGGCCGAGGTCAACGATGATCTCTTCTATGTGCCCGGGATCGCGGGGGGCAATGTGCGCGACAATCCAGGGTGGAACGAGCGCCAGCAGCGCCGCCACATCGCTCGACGAAGACATTCGCGGACCGTTACGGGGTGGTGGAGATCTCCATGAGGTCTACGTTGGCGAAGGTGGGTTGAAAGGTAATCGGTGGAGCGAGTCGTGGTCCCCGACCGATCGCGGACGCAGGGACGAGCGAGAAGATTACCTGGACCCGCCTCGGAGACTGGCTCGGCGTATCTATCACGCCAGACTCTGTCGTTCCTCTCGGGAGAATGTCAGGACGTTGGTGGTCGACGCTGTCCCGCACCATCCCATACGAGGTGACGTGTCCGTTCACGCGCACGAGTACGCCGCCTGGACGGATTGCGAGATCGGCCTGGCTCCCGTTCGAGATGCGATACCGGATCAAGATCTCATCCGGGGCCCTGATCACCTGGAAGACTCCGCTGATGTCTCCGATGGCTTGGCGCACCTCGAGAAGCGGGGGTCCGGATCGTCCCGACCGGCGCTCGGGAAGCGCTCCGCGGCTGGCCGACACAGGCACAGGCACCGGAGGCGATGTGTGCGGAGGGGTAGCGGCAGGGCCCTCAGGGCGCCCGGCGGGTGTGTTCGTGACTACGTACACGAGGTCGGCAGTGCGGTGGCCGGGACCGATTTCCAGGTCCCAGATCGTCGTGAGGTCCCCGAACCAGACCACCATGTTGGTGGCCCCGGCCTCCACCTGAGCCTGCAGGATGAGGTCGTAGACCTCCTGACCCCGCCGGACGGTCGTGGCGGTTACCAAGCGTGGATCGCCGACGGCCACGGTGTCGATCCGTCGGTCGGCCCGCAGGACGGTAGCAAAGCCAGGCTGCAGGTGGAGCATAGTTTTGGCGGTGCCGGCGGTCGCGTAGACGGTCAGCGAGGACGGACCTGACGCGGCCGATCCCGCTGCGGCAAACCCAGTCGCAACGCTCGCGGCCATGCCGGTCAGTACAACCCACAGACGACAGGTCATGCCCGGTCCTTCAGGAACTGCTCCATCCGCTCGGTTCCCCACTGAGAGATGTTGCGGCCTTCGAGGAGGAGCTTGCTTTTGAGGCGGCGGATCTTATCAAGTTCGATCGGGACGGCGATCGCGGCGAGCGTGCTGCGATCTACACCTTTGAAGAATCGCAGGCCTCCTGAGCCGGGAGCGCGGGTCCGAGAGGAGGCGACTTCTTCGTCCACCCAGCTGCGGATCACGTCTTGCATTTGGCGTCCCTCCAGGACCAGACGGGCACGGAAGCGACGGTGCAGGTCCTTGGGGACGTGAATCCCCATCTTCACCGAGTCCTGCAGTCGGGCATCCGCTGCTCGTCTCTCAGTCCGGCCGCCCCGGCCGCGCCGCATGCCAATCCCTCCTCTATATGTCTGAACGTCAAAATATCATGACATCCGTCATTATAAGAGACGTAACATCGTAATGCAAGACTTTGGTTCGGCTCAGTGGAGCCCATGAGGCGGGCGCTGCCGCAGGGTTGCCGCGACTTCTCTGAGGCGCTTCAGCATGTGATCGTGGAGCCGGGCCACCTGGGTGACGATCACGTGGGGGTCTTCGCCGTTTTCTGCAAGACATTCCATCATTGAGCAGAAGAGCGCGTGCGGGAGCCGGGTTGCGCAGTCCAGCGCTTCCTCCACCGTGAGTTTCCCGGAGCGTTCCGCCCCCTTGACCTGAGCCCACAGTTTCTCGAATAGCATGATCGCCCCGCGCGTTTCCTGCGGTTCCCATCCTACGGAGCGTGGATCGTGGCAGCAAGCAACGTCGAGAACAGCTGATGTTAACTCCGTACACTTTCTGATCACAGCGAACGTGCGTTCAGGAAGGTACTTGAGGTCCTCCGGTCGTATAGGTATGTCGTCAATTCTCAGGTAGGTATAATCGCAATAAGAACATAACGCCTGCCTGGAACGGCGGTCACGAAAGAGGTTCCTCCCCTCATCGAGATTCCGGCTCAATTTCGCTTAGGTGAAGCGGATCACATGACGGTGAGGACTCGCGCAGGTTGTTGTGGGGTTCAGTTTTGGCGGGGGGGAAAGGACGATCGGGATGCCTAGAACCCTGGAGTCCCCCCACCACCTTGTACGAGTTCGGGGTGCCCGTCTACGCCAATCGCGCGAAGAGGCCCACCTGCGGCTTGTCGACGTGGCCGGGTCGACGCTGAACATCTCCACCCTTTCGCGCCTGGAACGGAAAGAGACGGGTCTCTTGCCGGTCTGGCTTGTCACGACGCTGGTCCGCCGCCTCGGCGCTCCGCTAGAGTGCCCCGTGCGCCCCGGCGCGTGGGGGCGGGTCATCCTCGCTCAGGCCATGTCGTCCCTGGTGCGCGGCCAGTTCGCTTCCCTACTCCGAACGATCCTCCTGCGCGATCTCCTGGTCGTGCAGTTGGATGCGCGCACAGAGATCACCGCGCAGGTCTTGCAGGAATACGCGCGGTGGCAGGTCGAGGGAAAGTGGCACCCCGAGGTGATGTTCTGCCTAAAGGAGAGAGCGCGCGAAGGCCGGGCGATGGTCGCCTGGCTGTGGGCCGGAGTCTTTGAGGGGATGGGGTATGAGGAGGCCCGCAATACAGATCGTGCGCTTGAAGCATATTCGCTGGCCGCTCGGGCGGCAGCTGCCGTAACCCGGTGCCTGCCGCGCGTCTGTGCGATCGCAGAACTGGCCCGCGTTTTGGCGCTGCAAGGAAGGACCGCCGAGGGACACGCCGTCCTCACGCGCATGCGGCGGCTGGCGGCGAACGCGCCACCCTTCGGGCGGGCACGATGGCTGCACGCAGAGGGGGTGGTGCACGCCCTGCAGGGTGAGATGGTAAGGGCGGTCGATGCGCTTCGGTGGTCCGCGGCCACAGCGCTGGAGATCCCTAATCTGTTCCTGGCCGCGGAGGCCGAGTCCGCGTTGTCGACCGTCTGCCGTTCTCAGGGAGACGTCGACCGGGCCGATGCGGCAGCGGCGCGGGCCGCGGCTCTATACTTTCAGGTGGGACGGCGAGAGAAAGCCGCGAGAATGCTCGAGGATACCCTCCTCCGGCGCGTCGCGGTCACTCCTGTGGAACGACACCCCGGCTGATCCCGTAGGCCACAACCTCGGCGGCATTTTTCAACTTCAGTTTGCGCATCAGGTTCGCCCGGTGATGTTCTGCGGTGCGAACGCTGATGGAGAGACGCGTGGCAATCTCGGCAGTGCTGCTGCCTTCCGTCGCCAATCGGAGCACCTGACGCTCGCGGTCCGTCAGTGTATCGTGGGGATCCAAGTGGCCCTCGTGGATTTTGTGGATGTAGCTATCGATGACCTGATCCGATACCGACGGGCTCAGGTATCGCCTCCCGGCCACGATCTGCCGGATCGCGGAGACGAGGTTGTTGGTGTCCGTCTCTTTGAGAATGTATCCGACGACGCCGCTGGCCAGGGCTTCCGTCACATACCCTTCTCCTCCGTACATCGAGAGGATGAGCACGCGCGTTTCGGGGAACCGGCGGGCCACCTCCTGCGCCACCTCGATACCGCTCAGTCCCGGCATGCGGAGGTCCACGATCAGGATGGTGGGTCGGTGCCGCTCAACGAGCCGTATCGCCTCTGGGCCATCGCGCGCCTCGCCGACGACAGAGAAATCCCTTTCTCGTTCCAGGACGGTACGTAGCCCCTCGCGGACAATCGGGTGGTCATCCGCGACCACAATAGTGGTCATCGTCACGGTAGTGCTCGCCGTTCGCTCCGCTCCGTTCCTCTTCCTGCCTGCAAATGCGGCCCCCCTTGTTGTTTGCACCCTGATCGGATATTGTCTCATGCACATGTGACCCGACAGGCGCCATGACGTTGAAATGGTCTGAGACTTTGGGGAGCAGGGTGCACGGCGCGCCTAGAGGCGCGCCGGCGCCGGCACTCGGTGCGAAGATTCGCACCGCGCGGCTCTCGCAGAGGCTCACCCAGGAGCAGCTCGCAGGCAGAGATTTCACCAAATCGTATATCAGCCAGTTAGAACGGGGCGCGCGGACGCCGAGGCTGATCACCCTCAAGATTCTGGCTCGGCGCCTCGGTCGCCCCCTGTCGCATTTTCTCGGCGGTGTTCCGGAAGAGCGGGAAGCCGAAGCATATTTGACGATCGGGATGGCGTACGTCCATGCCGAGACCTTTGGTGAAGCGCAGTCGTCGCTCGAGCAGGCGCTCGAGGTTGCCACACAGCAGGGTGACGAGGTTCTTCAGGCGCGAATCGAGCTGGCCATGGCAGAACTCGATTGGCGCCTCGGGCGGATTCCCCGCGCCGGGCGCCGCGTGGAGCGGTCCCTTCGTGCATTGACGCGCGTGGCGGATGCAGCTCTCCTGGCTCGCGCCCAGGCTCTCCGGGGGAGAGTCAAACTCGATGCCGGGGATGCGGCGTCGGCCCTGTGGGCATTTGAGGCTGCGCTTGGGCTGGCAAGGCATCTTCCTCATCCCTTTTTGCTTGCCGACCTGTACGCGTATCTCGGTGTGGCATACCGACGGCTCGGCCGGGCGCAAGAGTCGCGGGAGGCTTTTCGGCGGGCCCTGGAGTCGGCTGAACCCCTCCGGAATCTGCGTCGCGTGGGAGCCTGGCATCTCGCGGTAGCGACCGGGGCGGCCCGGCACGGCCGTTTTGAGGAGGCCGCGGAAGAGGCGGGGAAGGCGCTCGCTCTCTATGCGGCGCTCGAGCACCGGCGGGGTCTGGCGGAGATTCATGAACGGCTCGGCGAGGCGGACCTGCTTGTGGATCGGTGGGAAGAGGCCCACGAGCATTATCTGTGGAGCGCCACGCTGCACGGCGCCACGGGGAATTTCCCCGAAGCGGCGCAGGCGTTGGGGAGCCTGGTTGAAGCGATGGTGGAGCGGACGTCGCCAGAAGGCGTGCGGGCCATGGGAGAAGCCGCCCTGAACCTTCTGCCCGACGATGGTGATCCCGGCGACCGCGCCCATATCCTTCGGGTGCGAGGAAGTATCTGCCGTCTCCTGGGGAGGGCCGATGAAGCTCGGGCCGCCCTTGAGGAGAGCCTACGTCTCCTCGAGGAATTGCGCCAACCCGGGGACGCTCGGCTCGTCAGGCAGGAACTCGCGCTCCTGGCAATCGAGTCTCAGGATGCGGCCGGGGCACGCCGGCACCTGAAAGTCCTCTGGGAGGAGCCCTCAGTGCCGGCCGGACTTTGACGCAGTAGGCTCGAGCGAGAACCCCAGTCGCGTATGGAAATTTCTCTGCCCGCGCGCCGTGACGACGACAATCCGAGTTCCGGGTTTATGCATCACCCATCCTTGTTCTACGGATCCCGTCCACAACGCCGCGCCGAGGGCGCCTCCCAGATGCGGCCTTCGCTCAGTCCAGTCGCCGCACGCCGTCGCAAATTGCCGGCGCTCCTTGCGCACCTCATCGAGATCAATCCCCAGGAAGCCAAACACTCTCACGCCGGCGAGTCCCAGCTCCACTGGGCCTCGGTAGCGTGCGGCCGGCTTCTTGATCGCTCCGCGCGCAACCAGAGCGTCGAAGATCCCCACACCGAGTTGGCCCGCCAAGTGATCGTAACAGGTCCGTGCCCGGGCGAGTGCGGGCGACTTTTCCAGTTTCGTGGTGCTCCACCCGGCGATATCGGCAAGAGATTCTACCAGGTGCGCCACTGATGGATCCGAGATCTCGTAGAGTCTTTGCCGCCCCAGGCGCGTCACGGCGACCAATCCGCGGTCCCGGAGGACGGCCAGGTGGTTGGAGATCTTGGACTGCGCCTCGCCCGTGAGCACGACGAGTTCCGAGACCGCCGCGGATCCGTCCATCAGGCGCTGCAGGATCGTCATGCGGAGAGGATCCGCGAGGGCATGCGCGACTCCCATGAGTGTCCGCCTTGACATCGTTTGCTGTTTCCTGCTATAGTCACGCCACGAATCAGATTTAATTGATATGTTAGTGCGTTTGGCGACCACTGTCAAGCGGAGAGACGAGTGGCCACGGACGGCAGAGATCGACATCAGCTCGGCATCCTTTTGACTACCGCGGCGGCGGCCGCGTACAGCACGGCCGGCTTTTTCACCCGGTTAATTCATCTGGACGTGTGGACCATGCTGTTTTGGCGTGGTCTCTTCGCCGGGCTCTTCATCGCGGGTTTTATCGCATGGCAATACCGTCAAGAAACCCTTGGCGCAGTCCGAGCCGTTGGACTCCCCGGCCTGGTGGCCGCTTCCCTCTCGACTCTCGCGACGATTCTGTTCATCAATGCATTCCGCCGGACGTCTGTCGCCGATGTGATGATCATTTTTGCTACCGCCCCCCTGGTCACGGCGGGCCTCGGCTGGGTGTGGCTCGGTGAGCGCGAGAGCTGGACGACACTTGTGGCAGGCACCGCGGCGCTTCTCGGCGTCGTCGTCATGGTGGGAGGGGCCGCGGCAGAGGGACACCTCTTCGGCGATCTCCTTGCCTTCGGAACGACGCTGAGCATGGCCGTGATGATGCTCATTATTCGCAAGCACCGGGACACGCCGATGCTCCCGGCGGCATGTCTTTCAGCGTTCCTCTGCCCCCTCGTCGTGTGGCCGATCGCCGCGCCGGCAAGCGCGCGCCCCACGGACATGATGTATCTCGTCCTCTTTGGGACCACCCAGTTTGGGCTCGGTCTCATCTTGCTCACCCTTGGGACGCGGCTTATTTCCGCCACCGAATCCGCGCTGATGAATACGCTCGAGGGTCCCCTCGCCCCCCTCTGGGTCTGGCTGGCGTTCAATGAGATTCCCGCACCGACGACCTTTGCGGGTGGCGCTATCGTCTTGGGCGCCGTGTTGGCGTACATCGTGACCAGCAGTCGGTCAGCGAGCCGACAAGGCCGAAGTCCAGTCGTCTCGTCATAGGCTCTCAACGCGGAGTCAGGGATTCATTGTGGCTACGGTGCCACGCGGTTTTGACACCGCCCCCCGGCCTTGTAATAATAGGCTGTACGAAGACCTGCCGGAGCGTGGGCGGTTAGCTCAGGGGTAGAGCGCATCCTTCACACGGATGAGGCCGCAGGTTCAAGGCCTGCACCGCCCACCATGTACCCCGCTGCACCGGATTGCATGAGATTGTCAGAACCCGCGTCGTTGTTGGCTCTCAGCCATTCCGGCGATTGCACATCGTGACCGGCAGTTGCAGCCGATGGAACGCCGTCTGAGTGCAATTTGAGTGCAGCCGTAGCACCCTGCGGGAACACCAGGTCGTCGATCCATTCAACCGGCCGCGCGGGAAGGCGGTCCATCAGGTGCCCATAGGTATCGAGCGTGAATGCGGCGCTGTGGTGTCCCATCTGCGAGCAGATGTATTTGGGATGTTTGCCGGCCATAATGAGCAGACTCGCGAACATGTGACGGAGGTCGTGGAAGCGGATCCTCGCAACGCCGGCACGCTGATCGTCGCGTGGTACGCTCTGGCCAGCACGGACGGCGGCATCGGGCCGCCGCTCTCTCCCGGGAAGACGAGAGGGCTCGTCGCTGACTTCCGCAACCTCAACAAAGTCTGCCTGACACTAGGCGTCATATCGACCGTCCGGACACTGCGCTCGGACTTTGCGGGTCCGAGGCGCCGCGTCCGGTCGTTGTACGAGCACGTTACCTCGATCTTGTTAGTCGTGAAGTTTGGCCGATTCTGATTCTCCCATGCCATCGCCTGGAGCTCGCCAAGCCGAAGACCGGTGAAGACGGCGGTGAGGAACACTGGCCGCCACATATCATCAGCGGCGCTTAGAAATTTCTGAATTTCTGCGGTCGTCCAGAGAGTTGCCTCGCGGTGCGGCACTGCGGCCTTCCGGATCTGCCTAGCAGGATTCGTAGAGATGCGGCCCCACGCCACCGCTGCTTCGAGGATCTCCTTCATAAGCACGAGACCGTGATTCGCTGTTTTGGGAGCGACGTGCTGAACTTTCTCGGCGAGGTAGGTTTGGATGTCCTTCGCAGTGAGCGTCGTGAGGCCTCGAGCGCCGAAGGCCGGCAGTAGATGATAGTCGAGGAGCCAGCGGTACGTAGTAAGCGTAGATGGCCGCACGTGCGCTTTGGCGTAAGACTCGAACCATTCTTCGGCGAGTTTCTCAAACGTGATCTGGCTGCGACGGCGGAGGATCGGGAAGATACCGGACCTGACCTCGTAAAGCCGCTGGTGGAGAACGGTCTCAGCCTCTTTCTTGTTAGGGCCGATTGTTTCCCAGCGCTGCCGGCCGTCAGGGCCGTAATACCGGATGCACCACTTGTTGCCGCGCCGGATCACACCCATAGGTGCTCCTATGATCTCGCAGAAACTTCATGCCACCTCGCCAGCCAGCTCCAAACCTCGTTGGCATCAAACCGGAGCGCGCTGCCGAAGCGGTAGCAAGGGATCTCGCGCTTCCGTGTTCGTTCGTGTACCCAACGCTCCGACATGTTCAGCAACTGCGCGAGTTCCTTAACAGTCAGGAGGCTCCCGCCGGCATTCCTTGGCGTCTCGGCTGGATCTTCCGGAGCGGTGGTGGAAGTTGCGGTACGTGTGCAAATCGCCACTCGCATATACCTCTGGTTTGCTCATTTATCTTATACAAGAGCGCTCTGGTAAAGTCAAGAAGCAAATTTCTTGACCGCTACCACAGCGGTCTGGTAGCATGTCACCGTGACGCAGAAGAATCCTCATGCCGTTGCCTTAGGGCGGCGAGGAGGCAAGAAGGGCGGCAAGGCCCGCATGGCCCGGTTGACGGCAGCGGAGCGCTCGGAACTGGCCCGCCGGGCCGTCAAGATTCGCTGGGCCCGAGTGAAGTTTAAGCGCGAACATGAGGGGAACACATAGGCTGGGGTGGCCGCAGTAGCGAGGCGGCCTGCGAATGAAGGGAGCCGACGCGGCGTCCACCGTTGAGGCTCCTGTAACAATGCGATGGAGATTATTTGGACGATTCATGCGGAGGGAACGGCCAGAAGGAGTGGGAACGCACGAAAGGCGTCACTCGCGACGTCGTACAGGATGTCCTTCTGAGACCGGATCAGGTGGTTCCAGGGGACCGTGCGACGAAAGTTGCCCAGGGTCGATGGAGGGAAGGCTTGCTGCGGATAGCTTTCTGTCGAGATTCTGCATGGGCGCAAGGTGTTAACCGTATATTGGATCAGCCGGACAAAGCGATATTGGAGGGCGTAACATGATCGTGCGATACGATAGAGATGCCGATATACTTCTCGTCAAACTGAGATGATCCTCCAACAGACGCAGTGGAGGAAGAGGGCGGCATCGTCATCAGCAATGGCGACAAAGGTCTCCTTGTAAGCGTAGAATTTCTCAACGCCTCGGAGCACGGGCTCGTCCAAGGGAAGGACCCCAAGGTCACACTGGCTGGGCTGAAAGTGCAAGGCTAGGCAACGCCTAACCTGATAAGACGAAGCCCCTGCCATGAGAGCACACTATGATGACCACTTCGACGTCTTGGAAATTTTCTTGCAAGATCCCGAACCGGCTCTCACGGTAGAGCTGAAAGACGACGTGTACGTTCACATCATACCTGAGACCAAGGTTGTGATTGGTCTTACCATTCATCGCTTTCGCGAGCGCCACAGGGAATGTGCTGACTAGAAGCGTCTTGTCCGCGCGGATCAGCCGGCGGCAAGTACTCACGGCGTCTCTCATCGGAGCAGGTGGTCTGGCGGCAGCGGCCAAAGTGCTTGCACCGCTGGAGGCCTTGGCTGCCGCGTCCTCTGGCGGAGGTGGATGGCGACAGCTCGCCCCAAAGACGACCCCGGGCCCGAGTTCTTTTGCGGCGATGGCATCTGATGCCGCCCGACGGATGATAGTCCTTTTCAGCGGGGCCGGAGTAAATGACACATGGACCTGGAACGGTCTCGTTTGGACCCGTCAGACTCCCCCGCTGAGCCCCCCACCCAGGCCTGGGGCGAGCTTCGCCGACCATCCCCCCACCCAGACACTTGTGCTATTCGGTGGAGTAGGGTCGAGGGGCCCTCTAGGGGACACATGGCTCTGGAACGGCAAGACTTGGAGACCTGCTCCGGGCACTGGTCCGCCTCCTAGATTCGGTGCAAGCATGGCGTTCGATCCCGTGAGAGGCAGCATTATTCTCTTCGGCGGTTTCGGGGATGGCTTCCTTGGCGACACCTGGGAATGGAATGGAACGACGTGGCGCGCCCTTTCGCCCATGTCCAGTCCTGGACCTCTGAATGGCGCCGGACTCGCGTACAGCGCAGCCATTGGCAAGCTCATCCTTTTCGGAGGGAAGCCAAGCATGAGTAATCCCGAAAACACGGAAACCTGGGCGTGGTACGGCTCAAACTGGTTACCAGTGCCGTTGAACACGTCACCTCCGGGGCGCTTCGATGCCGCCATGGCTGGCAGCCTGGACGGCAGGACAATACTCCTCTTCGGCGGTAGTGGCCGCGAGCTACTCGGCGACACGTGGGTATTCACGAACACATGGGTGCAAAGTACCCCGGCACAGGCTCCGCCGCCACGAACTGGCGCGTCTCTCTCCCCCGACCCCACCAGCAATTCGCTGCTATTGTTCGGCGGCACAGATGGTAGTGGGCACCAATTAGGTGATACCTGGGCGTGGAACCCCTTCTAAAGGGTGCGCGGGGGGTGGACCAAGGTTTAGTTGCCCGGATCGTTCAGCGTGCATTCGAATTGGACTAATCCGCATCGGGCGAGTCTTTCCCCGTTGACTACGGCCAAAGGGTGGAACGTGAATGGGCAGGGAGCTTGCGGATCGTCTGTTGCAGAGGATATGCGCTTGGGGGGAAGCCCAACCAGACATCCGGGCATTGGTTGTGACAGGGTCGTACGCGCGAGGTACGGCAGCCCCCCTATCGGATCTGGATCTTGAGATTTTTACACACACTCCCGTTCGGTATTTGCAGTCGGACAGTTGGATGGGCGAGATTGGCGCGGTATGCGTCTATCTCGCACTTAACAACGATCGAGGTCTTCCAACCCGACTGATCATCTTCAAGGATGGGTCGAAGGCGGATTTCACAGTCTGCGTGGTTGCTGTGCTCGCTAGTATGGCTGAGGCGCGGAGACTGCCGCCGCTTTACGAGCGCGGCTACCAAGTTCTCATCGATAAGGACCAAGTGGCCTCTCGGCTGCCACAGGCTTCTCTCGCGCTACCAGTAACGCAAACACCAACCGAAGAAGAGTTCGGCCAGATAGTCCATGAGTTCTGGTTCGAAGTCTATCACGTCGCAAACTATCTTCGACGGAACGACCTGTGGGCAGCAAAAGTTCGCGATTGGGGACTCAAGGAGCTCCTGCTTAAAATGCTCCAATGGCGCGAAAAGAGCTTGCACGGGTGGGGCTATGATACCGGGCACAAGGGGACGCGGATTAGGGAATGGGTTGAGCCGAGCGTGTACACTCGGCTCCATGACGTGTTCGCTCAATTCGACGTCGCGGATAGCTGGAGGGCTCTCCAGGCTACGATTGACATATTTCGAGATATCGCTCATGACACTGCTGGCCGCCTTCGGTATCACTATCCGCAGGATATCGAGAGGTGCCTGAAGGGATACGTGGCATCCCTTGGCGCATAGTGGGATGTGGCGGGGTCGGTCAGGGTTAGACTCCGAATCGCTCTGCCATGCCGGCCGCCGCAGCAAAACCTAGCCGTGAATGGAAGGGAAAGGAAACTCGTCAGCCGGCACTTAGCAACGTCGAGGAGAGAAGCAGTTGCTGTCAGACGCGAGCGAAAGGCAGCCAGATGTTAGCTGGCCCGCACTTTGACCTTAATATCAAGCCGAGAACCTAGCCTGTTCACAATTGAGATAAGACGATCGATTGTGAAGCGACGAAGGTCGGCATTGCGGATTCGTGAGAAGTCTGCTGCCGCGATCCCAGTCTGACGTTGGGCGGCACGCACAGTCAGGCCCTGCCGGTCCAATTCCTTGATAATTTCGGCGGCCAGCAGCGCCTTTAGCTGCGCACCGTCCGCGTTCTTGTAGCCTAGATCCCGAAACACATTGCCGGTGCCTCGGGCGACCTCTAGTGCACCGCGTTTCATCGCAAGACCTCCTTTAAGGTTCGCAAGCGCCTTTTGATCACGTCGATATCGCGCTGAGGTGTCTTGATACCGTGGGTAGATTTCTTGTGGAATGCATGGAC
>Ga0187846_10001416_pt1 | contig 13579 bp, 26 predicted proteins | sample TC_taG_FD_161473 | JGI IMG/M metagenome (GOLD analysis project Ga0187846, IMG submission 161473) | Biofilm microbial communities from the roof of an iron ore cave, State of Minas Gerais, Brazil - TC_06 Biofilm (v2) | ecosystem: Environmental > Terrestrial > Deep subsurface > Cave > Wall biofilm...
GAAACCACTTCACAATTTCCGGGTGTTTACCCTGAACGCTCAGCCACGTGATGGGCACCCCTACCCGCCCACCGGGCTGTGCTTCGCTAGGCAGAGGGCGGCAGCGGGACGAGAGGAGGCAGCACGATATCGGCGAACACGTGAAACGGCATGCCGTTTTTGAGAAACACGGCGGCCGTGTCGAGGTTGATGAGATGGCAGAGAATCCCGAACTCGAGGACTGGCCAGGACGGAAAATCGCGCTCCCAGAGGTGTTTGTAGCCGAGCATCTGTCCGAGCGCGCCCAGGTTGGCCTGGATCTTCACTTCCCACAGCGCCACGCCGGCGGGGCGTAGGGCCACGACATCGATCCGCTTCTGCGTCGTCTTGGTCACAAACCGCTTGGCATACTCGGGGGCATCCTCGGGCGGGGTGACCCCGGCGCCGACGCGCACGTTGAAGCCGAAGGCGTCATAGCGCGCGCCAGACTCCCTGAGCCACTCGAGGACAATCACCTGCTCGCCTTGCTGGAAGCCGGGGAGATATTTTTGCTGGAGACTTTGCTCGAGCGAGAGCGTGTCTCTGATCGGCCAAGCCGGCAAGATCGGCATGCTACCGCTCGCGCCGCTCGAGCGTGAACCCCGCGCGGGTGAGCGCCATTTGCAGACAGCCGCGCAGGCGGTTCTGCGCGCTGCCCTGAACCCCGCGCGGCGGGAGCAGCTCGAGGAGCTCGGCGAACGGGACCCGCCGCGGCTCCTCTTCAAGCAGGGACTCGACCTGACTGATTTGGATCTGCCAGTGCGCGGCGGCAGCGGGCGTCACGCGTCGATCGAGTTTGATTTTCACGGCGTCAGCTGATGCCGCCCGGCTCGAGCCGGCGGTAATCCGAGGGGTCGACCAGGACGCCGAGTGATTTTCCCCAGAAGTAAAGCTTCCGCTTTTTGCTCGAGAGCGGCAGCGGCATCGCCCTGAGGAAGGCAATCACGAGCTCGAGCTTCGATGTGTCCATGAGCTCGATCGGAAAATCTTCGGGGCCAGAGAACTCATCGGCTTCCTCAGGCATCACGTCTATTTCCGCTCTGTGCGGCGCCGCTCGAGCTCGGTGATCAGTGTGTCGATTCGAACGAGCTCGCGCCTGATGCGCGCGTTCGAGCTGGACGCGCGCCTGATCTCCAACAGGCGACTGAGCTCACGCGAGAGCGAATCAATCGTCCGCCTGCTGATCGCGCGAATCCTCACCGGACGAACTCCCAATCGATCGGCGCGTTGTCTGTCATCTTGAGGAATTTCCACGCGTATTCGCCCAGGTCGATCCCGGCGTGGTTTGTCGTGCGCCCGAAGAGATCGACGCCGCTCTCCGCCTGTGGGCGCTCCCCCCCGAACACGTAGGTTGCATCGTGTGTGTTCCAGGGGCCGACGTCAAGGACGAGCGCGAGCAGGCTTCTGCCGGTCGCGTGACTGGTCAGGCGCACGACCATGCGCAAGGCGCCTTCATCGGGCAGCGCCACGAAGGGCACGAAGGGGTCGACGATATACCCCGACGCGGTCTTCTGGCCGATCCGGCCTTCCCGTGTCGCCAGGATGTTGGTCACGGCCCTTTCAGGGTCCGCCGCGGCGGAGTTTCTCGAGCTCGCTCTGCGCCATTCGCTGCGCGCGCTGCATGTCGTCGTTGATTATCTTCAACGTCCGAGAGAAACGCACGAACATCCTGAGGACGATCGCGACAACGAGAATCAGGAGCGCTTCGAGCGTCCAGAGAATCGCGGACGTCGCGGTAATGTCGATCGTCACGGTCTACTCGGAGAGCGGCTCCAGGCCGCGACTGATGCGGTCTTCGTCGCTGGCGTCGGTGAGCTCAGTGGTCGTGCGCCCGACAATGCGGCCGTCCGTCAGCTCGAGGAGGTAGGTATCGACGCGCGTCGGCGTGAGGGTTCCCGCGCCGATCCTCGCGGTCGAGTAGTTCCGGACGGTCCCCGTGTCGCCGCTCCCTATGTCTTTGACGAGCTCACCGATCGCCCAACGGTAGCCGAGCGCGGACGCGGTCGCGCGAGCGGCCGTCACGAGCGGGCGCGCGGCGCGCCTGGCTTCCTCAGCCTGCGCGCTCGCCGCGGCGAAGGGACCGAGGTTGTCTCCTGCCATCAGCGCGGCTCCTCTTCGAAGGGTTTGAGGACCATGCTGTCGTCGACGAGCTCGAGCACGCCGGGCGCCGCAGCATCGATCGCAGAGAGGAGCTCCTCGAGCTCGTTGTTACGGCGCTGACGGAGCAGCAAGCGCGTGACGTTGGCGAGGTTCACGAGGAGCGCGAGAAACGCGCCGGCATCGGTGTGGCCGACACACGCGCTCGAGATCTGCTCGGCGAACAGCGCAAACTCGCCGGCCAGCTTGTCGTAATCGAAGAGGGCGGCGCCCTCTGATGCGCCGGGCCACAAGTCGATCTGCTCGAGACTGCCCTCTCCCTCGAGCCGGCGCAGGTGTCTGGCCAGTCTCAGTCTCCGGCGGATGTCGTCAGCTTCCATCACGGATCCTCTCCCCGAGCGCGGAGCGGAGCAGTCCCTTGCACGGCTTGTGTATATACACGGGCTCCATCGTCTCGACAAATTCTTCCGAGCCGCAGAAGTAACACCGATACGGAGAAGGCGGGGGCGAGAGTGGTGAGGGGTCCGCGGCCGGCGCCGGAGAGGGCTCGCCGGTCAGCTGCAGCTGATGGAACCGGTTGGCTTCCTTCCGCCACTCGCGGACCATTGACGTCTTCGCGCCTCCGGCTTCCGCGAGCTGCAGGTGGGCTCGTCTGGTCGGGGGGTGCTCGTATTGATTGAGCTCGCCGGCGACCCCGAGCGTGATGGCTCCTCGCTCGAGTGCGGCGAGAACGTCAGCATCACCCTCGAGGAGCGCGAGCCTTTGCTCGACGTGCTCGCGACGCTCACGGAGGAGTTCGGCCAGCCGCTCAGTATCCCCGTCAACACGAGGCAGAAGTCGGCTAAAGAAACGCGCTTCGTCCACGGGATTGAGATCGGCTCGGTGAATGTTTTCATGGAGCATCACCGCTTCTTCAGCCGCCTTGAAGCTCTCGTGAATGACACACGGCACGGTCGCGAGTCCGGCGATCCGGGCCGAGAGGAGCCGCCGATGCCCGGCGACCACTTCGTAGCGGCCGTCACGCTTCGCGACGACGATCGGCTCAATCACCCCGACCTGGCTGATCGAGCGCGCGAGCTCGTCCAGGTCACCAAAGCCGCCGGCGCTTCTCGCCGGCGCGCGTGGATCGTCGACCTGGTCAAGCGAGAGTTCACGAAGGGCGGGCTTCATGATCCTTGATCCGGATCGCGGTCCCGATCTCGCCGAGCATCCCGAGGAAAAACAGCCAGCACGCCTCGCAGAACATCAGACCCCTCGCGCCGATGACAGACGGCTCGCTCGAGATCACGATCCGCAGATGAAGAGGCACGCCAGACGGCGTTCTCAAGACCGGCGAGATAATCACCGTGTCCTTGGCGACCTGCGCGCCGCAGCGCTCACACGCCATCGGTCTTTCCGTAGGCGGCGATCATCGCCGGCGCCGATTCGAAGGGGAGACTCTCGCTCATGATCGCCCCGGCGGCGGTCACGCGTTTCACTCTCGTGACGACGGTCAGATAGGGCCGGACGCCGGCGGCGCTCTCATACGTCTCGACCGTGTAGTAAACGCCGGCGCCGGCCCTGACGAGCGGGGAGGCGACGAGCGTGCCGGCCTCGGTTCGACGCCGCGGTCTGGCGGCGTCGAGCTTGTCGACGAAGAGCACTTCGCCGCCGGGCAGGTCGATTCGCCACTGAAACGGAGATTTACGAGGCATCATCGCCCGCCTCTGACGCCGGCTCAGTGATCGTCGACGATCGCCGCACGCTCATCACGCGGCTGATCACAATCGTCTGACCGACGAGCTCGACGCCGACCACATCGCGGTATTTCAGTCTGAGCGCCCGCAAGAATGCGCGCGGCAGAAAAATCTGCAGGCTGTTGCCGTTTTTGCTGATCCGGCGGAGCTCCATCAGGGCAGGACCGCGGAGAGCTTCCGGAAGTCAGCGGCGAGCGTGTCGCAGGCAGCTGCCATGTCGAGCAGGATCGGCTTGAGGTCCGGCACGGGCGGAAGGGGCGCCGGCGGGGTCGGCGGACCGGGCGGCAGCGGCAACCGTCCGCCGGGGGTTTCACTCCAGGGCGGACTCCCGGAGTGGATTAAGTCCCACGCCGAGCGGTCGGCGCTGAGGGCGGCGTAGTTGTGGGGGTCGCCGAGCGCGTAGTAGGGACCGCTGTTGTAGTAAGCCGGGCCGCGGGAGGTGTAGCCCAGGTCTTTCAGCGCGCTGATGATCGTTTCGCCGTCCATCGCTCCGCCCTGCTGGAGGAGCAGGGCGAGGGCGTTTTCGGCATAGTCGCCGGCACTATCGCCCTTGGGGACGTCGCTCCAGCCGCCGCCGAGCGCGGTTACGCCGTTCGCCATTGGCCGCGACCGTGCGCCGGCTGATGGAGCGTTGAAATCCAGAGGCGCGAGGGCAGACCGCGGGAGGTGTAAGCGCCCTTGGCGAAGTCGACCCAGCGTTCAGCCTCGACGAGACTCTCAGAGGCAGCGACCATCGAGGGGGAGCCGGCCTTTGTCAACCACCAGACGGCCACGATCCGGCGCCTGTCTGTCACCTTCGCTCTTCCTTCGAGTCTGATAGGACATGTTCTGTTAACCTGGCGCCCGGACCTGGCGTGAGCTTGAAATTCAGCCGGTCGGACCAGCGGGCGTAGCTACTGAGCATCAGCTCCCGGTCGGCGTAGCTCGTCGGAGACAGCTGCTCGAGCACCGACGCGTGCAGCAGGCGACATTCGGCCGCCTGCAGCTGTTTCCCATCGCCCTGCTCCTCGAGCGCGCGGAGCATCCCCAGGAGCTCACACGCGGTCTGCCGGCTGATCGTGACGCGGGTCGCGTTGAGCGGGACGTGGTTCATTCAGACACTCCCGCTGACGCCGTCCCGCTCGGGCGAGCCGGTGTGTGGCGCGGCAGAGCGGGCGGCGTCAGACATCAAAGACAGTGTATATCCACCAGACGTCCAGCGCAAGCGGGCGGGAGGGGGCCACCCTCCCTAGACGACACGAACGGATTTTTGGGCGCCGGGTTTTTCTCCCCCGCACCCCCTCTTTTCCTATCCGTGCTTCTTCGATCATCTGGCTACTTATATAAAAGAAATACATAAGAGAAGAGAAGGTGTGTGGAAAACTCGCTTTTTTTTTGGCTTATTGGCCGAGCGCTTGCGGCAACATGCTGATGAGCGTAGGCTTCACGGCCGCGGGGTCACGATAAGTGCCTGTTGAAAACCTGTGGAAATCCTGTGGAAAATTTATAAGGGCCGACCGCAGGCTATAGACCGGCTATGCATCGTTTGTGCATAATTCGTAAAAGACCGTAAAGGGGGGTGCATGGCGAAGAAAGTAAAGGCGGTTGCGGACGCCGCCACGAAATTTGTCAACCGGGCGTCAGCCGCCGGCGGCGACTACAAAACCGGCGTCAGTAACGCCGGCCAGACCTGGGCCGACATGACGGCGGCGTCAGGTGACACCTACAACGCGGGCGTCCAGGCGGCGATCGGCAGGAACGCGTTTCAGAAGGGCGTCCAGAAAGCTGGTCCCGCGAAATATCAGACGAACGCGTCGACCAAAGGCGCCAATCACTACCCGGAGGGCATTCGGTCCGGGCAGGCGCCCTACCAGCAGAACAGCGCGCCGTATTTTGACGCCCTGAGCTCGATCGTCTACCCGCCCAGGCGGCCCAGGGGCGACCCCGCGAACCAAGCGAGATCGATCATCGTCCAGACCACCCTGCACACCAAACGTGTCGGAGGCTAGTCGCCCTTGGGGGTGAGCTCCTGACACGGGCAACGTGAAAATGATTTTCTGAGGTGTGCACATGAGCAAGAAAGAGACGGAACAGCTAGGCGACGACGGTCCGATCACCGCCGCATCGCTTGTCGATCAAGCCATCGCCAAACACGATCTGCCCAAGCGTGAGGGCGCCGCGCTCGACGACTGGGCCGAGAGTCTCTCGGGCGAGGAAGCTCCACGCCACGGCGCCGCGCTCGTCGCCGCCGCCCGGCGCGCCGATTGGCCGAGCGTCGTCCATTTCGCGCATCAAGCCGAAACCGCGCATCTCAGGGACAGCGGTCGCGCGAAGCCGCCGAACAGAAGTTAACGCGACTGACCGGAGAAGATTGGACACAGAAGATGGGCGCCGCGCTCGAGCAATTCTCAGGCAGCAACGGCAACAACGCCGCGCTGACCACGATCACCAACAACACCGGCGACACGACGACGATCCGAGCGATCACCGACCCGACGAAAAACATCTGGCTGCTCTCGGCCTGGGCGATGGTGGAAGCGGCGTTCATCTTCGAAATCCACTCGCCCAGGATGCACGACAACGTGCACGGCATTCGCGTCAGGGGGCCGGCCAATAACGCCTTGGCCCAGTGGTCGCTCTTCGCGCCGACCAAGCTCTACACGCTCGACACCTTGACCGTGCAGCTCGCGGGCACGAGCGGCGCCGGCTCGCTCTCTCCGATGTCGCTGCTCGTCTATTACGAAGATTTGCCAGGCATTCAGGCGAGACTGACCACCCCTGACGACGTCAAGAAGCGCGGGCTGAATCTCATGGCGCAGGAAGTCGTCGTGACGGGCGCCGTCACCGCGAACTACTCGACAGCGGTCGCCCTCAACGCCAACTTTGACTTCACGAAGGCGAACACGGATTACGCGCTCCTCGGGTTCACGGTCGACATCAACGGCGGCACGATCTGCCTGCGCGGCGCCGACACGGGCAACCTGCGGGTCGCGGCGCCCGGCATCAACACGCTGCCCCATGTGACCTCCCAATGGTTCCATCGGCTCTCGCAGAAGACCGGGTTCCCGCTCATCCCGATCCTGAACGCGAACAACAAGGCGGGCATCCTCATCGACAACTTGACGACGCACACCGGCGGGACGTTTAACATCCAGGTGCATCTGCTCGAGCTCGCCAAGTCGTAGGTGCAGGACATCACCAACGGCGGCGTCCCCGCGGCGCCGCCGAAGGTTATCTCGATCGGCGCCTCGCTCCTCCAGCAAGGAGTGGTGATCCCGGCGTTCGCGCAGTTTTCGATGACGGGGGAGGACAACCTACGCATCATCACGATCGGCAGCGTCACCGGCTTGACCATGAACATCCATGGACGGTTTCTCGATGCCGTCCAGGGGAAGGCGATTCCCTTTTCTTTCACGGTCCCGGTCTCGAGCAACCGCACCGCCACGCAGCAGGATTTCGCGCTGGGGACCGGCTACCTGCTCAATCTGACCGCGTTCACGTCTGGATCGCCTGCGCCGCTGCAGGGACAGGCCTACGTGACGGTGCAGCTGATTCGCGGGCTCGGTGGAGCGACGTTCATGCTCGGCACGCTCTTGGGCGGCTACGTGACCAACACGCAGCCGCTCGGCTGGCCGGGAAGCCCGATTACCCCGTCGGTCAGTGGCGAGCCGGCCGTGCGGGATATCACCGGCACCATGCCGGGGCTCGGCGCGGCGATCGTCGAGACGTGTCCGAGCGGCGCCAGGTGGGAGCTCCTCTCGGTTTGGTGCTCGCTGACGACCTCGGGCGTCGCCGGCAGCCGCGGGTCGCCGTTCCTCCAAATCACGTCGTCGGGCGGGCAACCGATCGCCGTGATTTTCGGTCAGTCGGGCGGGCAACCGGCCGCCTCGTTCTGGGAATACACCTTCGGGCAGAGTCTCCAGGTCTCTCTGGTGACGCTCTTCATCAACGCGCAAATGGTCATCCGGACGCTCCTGCGCGCCGGGGACTTGTTTACGATCAACCTCGGGTCGATCCAGGGCGGCGACCAGCTGAGCGCGCCGGGTTACCAAGTGCGCGAATGGCTCGAGGTGCCGTAGGTGGATAACCAGCCGGGCTATCCGCTCAGTCATCTCGGGCCGGACGACGCCGGCCGAGGCGCCGCGATCGCTGGGCCGTCGCCGTTTCTCTTCACCGGCGAAGAGGTCCTCGAGGTCGACGCGTTCAATAGCGCCAGTGCCGTCACCCTGACGATCAGCGGCACGATGCTCAGTCCGACCCACGAGCTCGTCCCGTTCAGTTTCACGCTCGTGCCGACGACGAACCGTGTCGTGACGACGACGCGTGTCGTCATGAACCGCGGCTGGCTGCTGCACGTCCGCGTGATTGCGAGCGCGGGCACCCCGCTCCTCGGGCAATCGTTTGTGCAGCTCCGGTTCGCGCGAGGCTTCACCAGTAGCGCGCTCATCCTGGCGACGATTGCCAGCGGGTATGTGACGGCGTCGACCGATCTGTTCTGGCCGGGCGGCGTGATGATGACGCCGCTCGATGGAGCCGGCGCGATCCGCTCGATCACCGCGGCGACGCCTGGCGCTGGTGTGGATATTCTCGAGACCGTGCCGACGAGCGCGCGGTGGGAGCTCCTCTCGTTCTGGGCCAAACTCGTCGCGTCGGCGGGGGTCGCCAACCGAAACGTCGAGCTCACGCTCGACGACGGGACGAACGAATATTTCAGGGCGGGGACGACGACGAGTCAGACGGCGGGTCAGACGGCCCAGCACGTCTTCACGCAAGGCGCGATGCTCGCCGGCGCCGACAACGTCTTCGCGTTTCCGAGTTATATCCCCGGCAACATCCGGCTGCTCGCTGGGCACCGGATTCAAACGAAGACCACGAACATTCAAGCCGCCGACCAATGGACGGCGCAGTATCTGGTGCGCGAATGGATCGAAGTGTAGCGAGCGGAAGGGAGCGCGGCTGATGTCGCTCTGGGAATGTCCGGTCTGCCACGGGACCTACCGCGATCCGCAGGCCGATGGGACGCGCTATTTTCACCAGTGTCCGCCGCTCTCGACGGCCGAGCTGCTCGCGATGCCGGCGGCGGATGTCGCCGCGCTATTCCCCGAGCTCCCGGCGCCGTTCACCGCGGACGATCTCCTGGTCGCGTCGACGGCGCGGAGTGTCCCCCGTGTCGGCGCGCGGAACGAAAATATCGTGAGGGACGCGCCAAAGCGTGTGGTGACCGAGGGCGCCGCTCCGAGCGAGGACGACAGTCCGCGCGTCCAGGATCAGCCGCCGCGGATCCTGAAAGGGCCCTAATGAACTGGACACAAGTCCTTGCAAACGTCGCCGGCGTCCTCGTGCTGTGCCTGGGCGGCCATGCCGCCATCGGCGGGTCGATCACCGCGGCGCTCTCGGGCACGAGCGTCACCGGCGCCGCGCTCTGCGTGCTCGCGAATCTCGCCGGGTTGTTCCAGCGCTCGCCGGCGGTTTCTACGTCGGCGTTACGTCAAAGACCGTAACGAACGCGGCAGCGCCTGATGAATGGCTTCTCTCCGACCGAGTTCCTCGATCCTGGGGTGACCTTCGAGAATCCCCACATCGTCACACTCGCCGCCCTCCACTACGCACTGGGGAGCGCCGCCGGCGAGCTCGTGGGGCCGCTTGGTGACGCCGGAGGGACCGTGTCGGCTCGAGCGGACGACGCGGCGAGCGGGCTTGGTGATCACGACGTGCTTCAGAGCGCGGCCGAAGACGGTCTGGTGAGAGGACAGAGCGACACCAATCAGTTGTCGGTCGATGCGCAGCTCGCCCAGGATGGGACGATCAGCGGGCACATCGGATCGGGTGAAAGCCAGACGGCGAACAATCCCGACACGGGCCAGATCGCGGCCGGGCGGCCGCCCGACGGCAGTCTGGGCGACATCGTCGGGATTGCCATCCCGAAGCCGTGAGCGCGCGCGAGGACAGACACCGTGATTTTGCCGCCGCCCCTCGAGCCGGAGCTCCTCCCGATCGACGCGATCACCGCGGCGGTCGGAAGCCAAGGGCTCGACCAGGCGCTCAGCGATGTCGGCGGGCTCGCTGGGCTGAAGGCGGCGATCGCGGCCATCACCGCGCTCGACGGTCGCGTGACGACACTCGAGCAGGCGCCGCCGACGCCAGGTCCTCAGGGGCCGCAGGGCGATCCGGGGGACCCCGGCGATCCTGGGCCGCCAGGGCCGCCGGGATCGCCGGTTCCTGATATCGTGCTCGTGTTCTGAGGGGTGAGCGATGGCACTTCCGATCACCGTGCTTCGGCAAACGCATCAAACGCAGCTGGCGCCTGGCGGCACCGTGCAGCGGCTCGTTCGGATTGATTTCAACGTCGGGCAGGACGGGCCGTTCAACGTGAGCATCCCGGAAGACGAATATTCCTCAGACGCACTCCTCGCGAAAGTGCGCGCGGTCGCCGACGAGATCCAGAAGACCCGGGACGCCCTCGCGCCGCCGCCGAAATAAGTGACGACCCCCCCTTTTTCCCTCTATGAGCGCGGGCGAGGCCTGCGGGCGGTGAGGTAACCAGGCGTGTGGTCGTTTCTTGGAACGGTCTTTTCGGCGATCGGCACGGCGCTCATCAGCGTCGCGTCGTCGGTCGGCGCGGCGATGATCGCGGTCTGGCACTTCATCGAGCCGATTTTCCTCGACGTCTGGGGTGCGCTCAAGCCGATCTGGAGCGACGTTCTCAAACCCTTTTTCTCGACGGTCGGGAACTGGTTCACGCAGATCAAGAGCTGGTGGGACAGCTGGGCGGGACCGATCACCAAGCTCTTTTCCACGATCTCGAAAGTCGAGCACGCGATCTACGATGCGACCTTCGGGCCGCTCCTCGATACCATTTCGAACATTCAGAAGCTCCTGACCGTCACCCAGCTCTCGCACACCGCGATCGGCGGCGAGATTTCGGGCGCGCTCAACACGGTCCAGACCCAGCTGCAGACCATCTACCAGACCGTGACGACGCCGATCAACCAGATCATCAACACCGTCGAGCGCTACATGCTCGACGTCAACGGGCTGCTCTCCGCTCCGCTCCTGGTCGGGAGCATCATCAAGAATTTCGACACGATCTGGTCGGTGTGGTGGACGAAATCGCTCCCGGCGCTCTCCGCCGCGGGACAGCAGGCCTTCCGCGCGGTGCACCTGCACCCCGCGTTTGCCGAACATAAGGCGAACCTCGAGCAGCTGCTCACCCTGGGCGGCGGACCCTTCAGTGACGCGGCGACGTTTGGCCAGAGCGTGTTCTCGAGCGTCATCGGGACGGGCGAGCCGCCGCCGAACCCGGACGAGGAGACGGAGCTCTACTGATGCCGGCGGTCACCTGCCGAGGGTGGATCGAGCGACCGAAAAGGCGCGAGGATGCCCCAGGAGCGCCGATCGGCGGGTGGGTGGCTACCGACCCCTTACCCGATTGCCGGGCGTGCCAGGGATAGGCCGTTATGTTCCCCCCTGTGCCCCCGCCGCTCGGGGAGGAGACGCTTCCCGACCTCGAACGCCTCGCCGAGAAGTGGTATGCGGGCGCTATCAAGAGCGGCGGCGCCGCCGCGCTCCTCAGCTCGATCCTGAAGCCGGTTGTCGGCCTCGTCGCCGGCATCCTCGGCTTTCTCTTCTCGGTCCTCGACCCGATCGCGGTCGCCCTGGCTCAGGCGATCCTGAACGGGTTCCAGACCGCCGCCGGCGGGCCGATGGACGCGATTGCGCAAATCGCGCTCACCGAATTTCAGGATGCGCTCAGTGGCGGCGGGGGGCGCTTCTCCGGCGCCGGGCAAGCCGGCCGCGGTATCGCGTCGGTGTTCATCGATCGGATTGTGGCGAGCTCGAGCGGCGGGGGGAGCGGCGGAGTGGCGCCCTCGCTCGACCCGGCGAAGACCTTCCTGGGCATGATGACGGAGCTCACCGTGCGGGGCTGGGCGCTCGGCCTCTTGGGCGAGCTCGAGACGGCCGGCTTCATCAAAGGGTTCGAGGACCTGATCGGCGACATCAGCCGGTCGATGGGCATGGGCCGCCTGGCGCGCGTCGCCTTGCAGCCGCTCATCCAAACGATCATCGGCGGCCCGGCCGTGCAGTTCATCAATCAGCAGTATCGGCCGACGCTCCTCAATGAAAATCTCGCGGTCAAGCAGGTCATTCGCGGGCTCAAGGATCAGGCCTGGCTCAGTGACGAGCTCGGGAAGCAGGGCTACAGCGACGATCGGATCGAAGCGATTCTCGAAGAGAACCGCAATCACTTGACGCCGCCAGACCTGACGCGCCTGCTCAGTGACGCGTTCATCGACGACGCCGCGTATACCGACGCCTTGAAAAATCAGGGCTGGCTCGAGGGGGACATCCCCGGCCTCCAGCGCGCGATCGAGCTCACCCAGGAGGAAACGCTCAAGCGCACGGTCGCGCAGGAATCCCTCACGCTGCTCAAGGACGGCGCCATCACGCTGGATACCTTCGACACGCAGATCGACACGCTCGCCTTTACCCAGAACGAAACGCACATCTGGAAGTTTGTCGGCAGCTGGCGGGCCTCTCTGCCACGGCGCTCGCTGACGGTCGGGCAGCTCGAAAGCTGCCTGGCGAAGAATCTGATCACGCTCGGGGAATTCCGGGATCATCTGACGGCGCTGGGGTTCTCCACTGACGATGCCACGCTCGTCGAGCTTCTCCAACAGACGACGCTCACCGACAAGGCCGAGGCGGCGGCGGCGAAAAAAGACATCGCCGCGCAGAAGGCGGCGGCCGCGGAGCAGAAGCAAGCCGCGAAGATCCAAGCCGCGAAGGAGAAAGCGACATCAGCCGCCCAGGCGAAAGCGGACCGGCTCGCCAGTCTCAAGGCGAAGCAAGCCGCGGCCGACGCCGCGCACCTGGCGCGGGTCCAACAGACCGAAGCCGCCGCGGCCGCGCATGCCGCGCTCATCGCCGATGCGGAAAAAGCGAAGCTGATCACGTCTGAGCAAGCGGCGGCCGCGAAGGTGCAGCTCACGACGATTACCGAGCAGAGCAAGATCCAGGCAGCGCAGGCGATCGCCACGACGAGCGCGCTCGACCAGGCGCAGAGCCAGGCCGACGCGGCGGCCGTGCAGGAAAAAATCACCGCGGAAAAGGCCGCCGCCATCACCAGTGCGGCGCAGAAGCGGGCCGAGCTCGATCAGGAGCTCCTCGACAACCGCCAGGCGGATCGGGTCGCCGGCTTCCAGCTGGCGAGAGACAACGCGCAAGCGAGTTTCGACGCCGGCGAGATCACCGCCAGCTCGCTCGCGAAAAAGCTCAGGGCGATTGACCTGCAGGAGCAGAAGGCGATCGCGAGCGAGAACATCGTCGCCGTGCAACTCAGTAAGGCGCAGCTTCAGGCGGAGGCGGCGGCGGCGAAAGCCGCGCTGAACGTGTCGACGCTCGCCGAGAAAACGACCGCGCTGCCCGCCGCCACGCAGCGCCGACAGAACGCCGTCACCGCCGCGGCCGCGGCGCACCTGCAAACGGTCGCGACCGTCAGCGCGGCGCGGACGACGGCGACGGCGAATCTGACCGCCGCCCGGGTCGCCGCGCTGGACGCCGCCACGGCCAAACGGGCCGAGCTCGATCAACAGCTGGCCGATCAGAAGACCGCGCTCGAAAAGCAGATCATCGCGAACCAGCCGCCGCCGGTCTAAGGGGGTCCAGACGGTGAGCGAGTGGCATTTTCATTGGGAAAAACGCAAAAAGTCTCGCATAAGTAGACCGTAAGGGGGTCGCGGCGCGCGCCA
>Ga0187846_10001417_pt1 | contig 13576 bp, 11 predicted proteins | sample TC_taG_FD_161473 | JGI IMG/M metagenome (GOLD analysis project Ga0187846, IMG submission 161473) | Biofilm microbial communities from the roof of an iron ore cave, State of Minas Gerais, Brazil - TC_06 Biofilm (v2) | ecosystem: Environmental > Terrestrial > Deep subsurface > Cave > Wall biofilm...
CTTCACCGCTCAAGGCGACTATGCCAGCGCGCGCGCTTTGCACGAAGCGAATCTCCTCCTCTATAGCGCCCTTGGTGAACGCTATCACACCGACCAGGTGCTCTACAGCCTGGCGCGTGTGCTTTATCTATCCAAAGGTGACCTGGCCAAAGCCTACGACCTGGCGGAGGAGAGCCTGTCGCTCTTCAAAGAAGTAGGACACAAGCAATCTATTGGTTACACGCTCGGTCTCCTGGGGCAGATGCATCTTTCACGGGGCGAGAGCGCCAGGGCGCGCCAACTCTCTGAGGAGAGTGTAGCGATCCTTAAAGAGATAGGGGATCGAACAGGCACGGCCGAGTCACTCATTGACCTGGCCCGCGTAACGGCACATCAGGGCGATCTGGCTGCTGCGCGTGCGCTCTACGAAGAGAGCTGGGCGTTGCTGAGTATACTGGATGCCAGGGAAATAAGTGCTGCTTGCCTGGAAGGATTGGGAGAAGTAGTGGCGGCCCAGGGAGCGCCGGAGTGGGCCGTCCAGCTCTGGGGAACGGCGGCGATGCTCCGTGCAGCCATCGGTGCTCCCATACCGCCTGTCTACCGCACCTCCTATGTGCAGGCTGTAGCCGCGGCCCGCGCTCACCTGGACGAGACAACCTTTGCAGCACGATGGGCAGCGGGACGAGCTCTGCCTCTAGAGCAGGCTCTTATAGCGTAGAGGAAACGGTGCCCTGACCGCATAGGTGTCAAGATAACGAAATAATATGAAGACGTTGTAGGTCCCCGATTTATCGAGGGACCGCGATTATGCGGTTTCACAAAATACTACGGTAATACGAATAGGCGTAGCCGCGACATTTATGGCGCTCGGGGGTGGGCCAAACCCGCATTCCTTACTTCATCTCCATTATCGCGCAGGGAGGCGTGGAGAGCATTAACCATCTTTCGCCCTGCCCACCAGGCGCAATGAATTGCGCACCTACGCCCCTTAACTTGACGCTCATAGAGTAATGGTGTCCTGACCGAACTGCCAGGAAGCATTATAACTTCATATACTTCAGAAATTCCTCCACCTTTTCGTTTTCAATCTTTGCCTTCCCGGTGTAGGCAAGGATCTCCGCTCTCTGCCGGGCGTACATCTTCTTAATCAGCTTGCGCTTCGCGGGATCGATCCCTCTCGGGGAAGATTGACCGATCTCGTAGAGAAAACCGATCATATCGAGCAGTTTTAACTCCTCGTGCAGCGTTTCATCCTCCTCGATCGCAAAAGCGTCGAGAATATCATGTTGAATCGTATCGATGGCTTCTTTCACGGCAGCAGTTTTGAAAAAAGGCAGGATATCGCCAATCACCGCCTCGTGCGCATCATGCACGAGGGCCAGCGTGACCAGTCGATCCCGTTTTTCCTGCGGATAATGGAGAAAAGCCGACCAGTAGAGCGCTAAGAATGCGACCGCCATGGTATGCTGCCCCACGTTCCAGCTACCGAATCCCGAGACGCTGTAGACCCTGGGGATATTGAAGATGTTCATCAGAAAGTCCAGGTTCGGATGCTTGGAGACGTGGCCCAGCATGCCCTGGGGAGTGAAGATGTTCTCGTAGTCAATGTGTTCAGTCATAGGAAAATACTGCTCACTGTAAATACTTTTCGAACCAGCGCAGCTGCCGCTCAATTGCATCGCGTGTATGCGCTTTTTCGCTCAAGCCGTGCCCTTCGCGGGGATAGACGACTAATTCGACGGCCACATTGCGCTCGCGCAGGGCGCGATAAAAAGCGTATGCCTGGGCCACCGGCACCGCAGGATCATCCTCTCCATGTAGGATTAACGTAGGCGTGGTCACGCGGCCCGCGTATGTCAGCGGCGAGTGTTTGCGATAGATTTCAGGTTTCTCTAACGGATCGGCTGCCAGCAGCAGGATGTCAGCATCGGCGATATTCGACTGCGCGTGCATATTATGCCAGTCTGAGATACCTGCCCCCATCATAGCAGCCTTGAAGCGCTTGCTCTGCGTAACTGCCCACGCTGTCAGGTAGCCCCCATTACTCCATCCGCCGATACCAACCCGGCTGCCGTCTACCAGGCCCTGTCTAACCAGGTATTCGACGCCGTTCAAGATATCCTGGAAATCTTTGCCACCCATGTCACCAAGCACCGCGTCAGCAAAAGCCGTGCCATGACCCCAGCTGCCGCGCATATTTGGTTTAAACACTGCATAACCTGCCGCGGCGAATAATTGCGTGAAGCCATCCCAAAAATCGCATTCTGCCCCGGATGGCCCACCATGTACATCGACATAGAGCGGTGGTAGCGCACCGTTTTTGCGCTTGAGCGGAGGAGTAAAAAGTCCACTTATCAGCCAGCCATCAACACTTTCGTAACTGATGCGCTCGCTCGCCGAGAGAACCAGCGTTTCTTCAGCAATGGGATTCAGCCGCGAGAGGCGGTGCCATATGATGCCCTTCGCCCTATCACCTTCGTAGGTCAATTCGCCGAACCAGGCATCATGCGGGCGCTGGTGGTTCGAGTGAATAGTAGCAAAGCACCGGCGGTCTGGTGTTGTCGCAAGGCCTGGCTGATCCCACTGCATCACAAAATCCCCCTCGAGCAAGGTAATCGTGCCATCGTTGCTGTCAAGCATACCAATCTGGTGTGTGACATCCTTACAGGCCGCGTAGAGAAGGTGCTGGCCATCAGGGAACCAGCAGCACCAGGTCGGACTGAACGTAATGCCCGGCGTCAGGTTGCGCGTCTGGCCGTCCTCCAGCGTAACCGTAAAGATCTCACCGCTGCCGCGTCCCGGGTCACTCCACCTGCCGGAGATATAGGCAATCTGCGTGCTATCGGGCGACCAGGCCAGGGCCCTGGCCTGCCAGCTCAGGTGCGTAAGCTGGCGTACCGCTCCCCCGCCTGCCGCGACCACCCCTATCTGGCCGCGATACCAATCCGTATCGCCTGGGCCTGTGGAGTAGTAGAGCGCCAGTTGTTTACTGTCGGGTGACCAGCTATATTCCCAGATGCTTATGCCATCAGATACCACCGGCTCCGGGATAGCATGATCCAGGTGTACCGTCCACAGGCGGCGATGGCGTCCAGGCGTAATAACCTTGGGATCGCTCTTCGGCTCCTCTCCTTCCAACGAGATAAAGGCTATGCGGCTGCCATCCGGCGCCCACGCCAGGTCACTGACCCCATTTGGCATCTTACAGACCTGCCTGGCATCGCCTCCTTCGGCAGGCATCAGGTATAGCTGTGGCTTCTCTTTCTCTTTGTCTCCTTCGGCCTGCGTAATGAAGGCCAGTTGTTTGCCATCCGGTGACCAGCGAGGACAGGTTTCCCCGAGTTTCCCTTTGCTAAAAGGCTGCGCTTCACCGCCGGGTGCATCCGCCACCCAGATGCGCCCCCGCCGTTTAGGCTCGTCGGGAACGTTTTCCCATACCACGAAGGCTACTTTTTTGCCGTCGGATGAAATAGTAACATCATCAGGGAAGCGCATCTCCAGCAAAATATCGAGCGTCACCGGGACGCCATAACTTTGTAAGGAATCCTTTGCAGTTTCTATTTGAGATACAGTTTTTTGTGACTCGTTCAGCATTTATAGCATCCTTCTCTCTGGATACAATAAGAGCGTGTTTGATTCCTATCACGATTGCTAGCTCGCGCCTGTGGCGCGAGCCTGATTTAGTATGTTGTGTGGAAAATGCGCGCAGCGCATTTTCCACACAACATACTAAATTTTTTGCGCGGCGAAGCCGCGCGAGCACTGGAGCGAGAGGCGAATACTCAGAGAATCAAATAATAACGGGCCTCTATCGTAGAATCACTGTAGCCCTGATTATATCACCATGCTTATATGCCGGGTGAATTGGAGCGCGTACCGCGAAAGTGGTATCATGGTGTTGTGGATGAGGTGTGCCATAAAATCTTCGTTTCTTGAAGCAAATAAGTGAGTTTCAAACATAAACCTGATCAAGACCAATGGGCTACGCAAGGGAGGTCAGACGATGGCTGAAGTGAGTCACCACACTCCGCAACAGTCTCTCGCCGCGCTTGGGGCCGGGCAGGAAGCATTGGACCAAGGAGCATGGAAACGTGCTTACGTCTGCTTTCAGAAGGCCCTTGGGCAAGAGGAGACGCCAGAAGGCTTCGAAGGCCTTGGCATGGCATCATGGTGGCTTGATGACGCCACCACCCTCTTCGATGTTCGCTTGCGTGCCTATCAACTGTATCGCCAGCGCGGCGAGGCTCGCTCAGCGGCACGTATCGCTACCTGGCTCGCATGGGACTATATGGATTTTCGGGGTGAGCCAGCCGTAGCGCAGGGCTGGATTCAGCGTGCGCATCGGTTATTAGAAGGACTGACCCAGACTGCCGAGTATGGCTGGCTCCTGGCGCGTGAGAGCAGATTTGTTATGAAGACACGTCACGATGTGACCTGTTCTCGCACGCTCGCAGCAGAGGCAAAAGCGCTTGGCCGTTCCCTCGCGTTGATCGATCTGGAGATGGTTGGCCTCGCGTTGGAAGGCGTTGCCCTTGTTTGTGCGGGGCAGGTCACCCAGGGGATGGGCTTTCTGGATGAGGCGACAGCAGCGGCAATGGCGGGAGAGATGAGTGACCGGGTTGCCATTGCCACCACCTGCTGCTACCTGATTGGAGCCTGTAATCGTATTCGCGATTACGACCGGACCATTCAGTGGTGCGAACAGTTGCAGGCGAGCTGCAAGCGCTGGGGTTGGTCCCTGATCCACAGCCAAACCGACTACGCCCTCGTCTTGATCTGGCGCGGTGCGTGGGCGGAGGCAGAGGTGGAACTGCTCGAGGCCCAGACACGGCTGGCAGTGCTTCGTCCGGCCCTCTCGCTCGATGCTCTTGTGAACTTGGGCGAACTGCGCCGCCGCCAGGGCCGACTAGAGGAGGCGCTCGCCTTATTTGAACGGGTGAACTTTCTCCCGTCTGCTTACCTGGGGCTTGCAGCACTAGCGTTGGATCAGGAGCAGCTCATTGATGCGGCTGATCTGGTAGACCGCTACCTTCGGATGTTCCCTCCAGGGAATTGGATGGAGCGTGCGGCTGGCCTGGAATTGGCGATCCAGGTGCATTTGAGGCTTGGGGAGGTGGACAAGGCCACGAGAGCATTAATCGAACTGAAGGCCAGTGCGGCAGCGATTGGAACCGGGCCATTTCAGGCGTCGGCGTGGTTTGGGGACGGGCTTCTGGCTGCTGGCAGAGGCGAGTATGCCCTGGCAAAGAGCCGATTTGAGGATGCCATTGATCGTTGGACACAAACTGGCTCCCCTTTTGAGACAGCCCATGCCTGTCTAGAACTGGCTCGCGCGCTGTTTGCGCTCGGTCGGGCAGATGCTGCTATTGAGCAGGCGCAACGTGCCAGCGAGATCCTGGCCTCACTTGGAGCCGAGCGAGCAACAGCCAGGGCAAGAACCTTGCTTGCTGAATTGAGGGAGGCTCTCCGTATCCAGCCTGACGAAGCCAATCGTCTTGATCTTCAAACAGCTAGCGCTTCGCCTCTCCCTGCTCCTCTGGTTGCTTCGTTTCCGTCCCAGCGGCTATCTCCTCGAGAGCTTGAGGTGCTTCGCCTCGTCGCACAGGGCTTGAGTAATCAGAAAATTGCTGATCACCTGGTCCTGAGCCAGCATACGATTCATCGCCACATGGCCAATATTCTCACCAAACTGGGTCTGCCCTCTCGCGCTGCCGCAACTGCCTATGCGGCTCAACATGGCCTACTCTGATCTGTTCAGTGCGCCCCAATATGTTCCCCTGATCTTCGCTGGCCCGAATGGGCCATATGTGCGTCCCAAAAGAAATGGCCTGAAGAGGGGAAGCGGTAACGTATGCTCCTAGCTATACTGCCTCTATAGACTTCCAGCGGATACTTGCGGAATGGATAATCCTTTCGCTGATCCAGAGCCGGATGAGAGGCGCATGATTCTCTCGATGATGATCCGCACGTCCTACAGGGAAGTATTGAGGAAAGAAGTGGTCTGGCGGGCTATCGCTAGACCTCATAAGGAGGAGCTACGCATGGGAACTGCACACGTACAAGGTGATCTCTGGAGCGCCAGAACGCAGGACTGGGCAGACCTGCAAGAGCGGTTTAGTATTCCCCTCTTTGAGGCCGTTTTTGAGAGGCTGAGAGTAGAGAAGGGCATGCGACTGCTGGACGTTGGCTGCGGAGCGGGAGGAGCAGCGCAGATTGCCTCTCGGCGCGGGACATGGGTCAGTGGGCTGGATGCATCAGGCACGATGATCGAAATCGCCCGGAAGAGGGTTCCAGATGGCGATTTTTCGGTGGGCGAGATCGAGGAACTTCCCTACGCAGACCACATCTTCAAGGCAGTTGTGGGTTTCAACGCGTTCCAGTATGCTGGCGATCCGGTTGCCGCGCTGCGGGAGGCGAAGCGTGTGACCTCCTCTGGAGGTCAGGTCGTGATGGCGATCTGGGGCCGACCCCAAGATTGTGAGCATGCTGTCACACTCAAAGCGGTTGGTTCCTTGCTGCCTCCTCCACCGCCTGGGGCAAGTGGGCCGTTTGCACTCTCCGACCCAGGCAAGGTGGAGGCCTTGATGGAACAAGCGGGATTACAGCCTCTCGACAGTGGAGAGGTTGATTGCCCTTTCGAGTATCCTGACGCTGAGACAGCCTGGCGCGCAGTTTCGTCGGCGGGTCCGGTGATAAGGGCCATTCGCCACGCGGGCGAGGAGCATACCAAACAGGCCATAATGGATTCGCTGACTCCTTATAAAACACATACGGGCGGCTATCTTCAGGAGAACAAGTTCCGCTTTGTGATTGCAACAGCCTAGCGGTGATTGCCGAGACGCATGCATGAGCAGAACAGCCAGATGCGCTCATGGCCTTGATGTTCTATGAAGCGGGGGATGAGCGTAAGCGATATATTCACTGGCGGCTGGCCAGGGATGCGCTCATATCTCCTGCAGTTGTTGTTTTGACGAGGAGATTCCATGTGGCACGACGATCTCAACCGACTCTTGGTGCTCCCCCGAGCACAGCAATACGCGGCACTGCAAGCCTTGCGGGCCCAGCATACTGCCCCACAGGCCGAAGAATGGAATGTGATCTTTGGCCCGGCTAGCCTCTATGAGGCCCTGACACATCTGCCTGCGTTTCAAGGGATCTATCAGGCGAACCGGGCAGTCTTGAGACACTGGCTAGAGGCTCGTCGCGCCTGGCACATCATCGAGGTTGGCGGCGGGAACGGGGCGCTGTGGCGTGGCTTCTTCCGAGGCGACGAACAGGGGCAGTTCACACTCATCGATCCGACACCCGAACCCCATACCGTCATCTCCACCCTCTTACCCGTCGGCGTGACGTTTCACTCAGTTAAGGCACCAATCCAGGAAGCCGACCTGCCGGAGGCCGATGTCGTGGTCTGTAGCCTGGTGTTGCACCACATCGCTGGGGTCGACGCGCAAGAACGCCTGCGCCATGGTCTGACGGGACCAGGCAAGCGGGAAGTCCTGGCGCGCCTGGTCACTGCGTTACAGGCACGGCAGGGTCTTGGAATTCTCAATGAGGCGGATGTCTATCATGACCTGAGCCTGCCTCCAGGGGATCCGTTGCTGGTGGAGCGGCTGATGGATTCCTACGTGCGCCGAGGCGCGACGATGGTGGCCGCCGGGCTCGCCCAGCCAGACTTGGAGGAGAGCATGCGCCAGCGGTGGGAACTCATCTTGCACCACTGGTTTATCAGCCAGATCGACAAGGCCCAGGTCTCTGCGACGGCGCGAGACGTGTATGAGCTCGATGCCCCCCGGTGGTTACAGCTTTTGTCGCACGTGGGAGCACGTGTGCAGTCCCACCGATATACTGATGACTGGCACGCGGTGGTTCAATACGTCTTCTCGCCGACTGGAGAGTGAGGTAGTGCTCCTCCGCGAGCTTATTAACAAAGATGCTCACCCGCTCATGCAAGAATTGATGCGATACGTATCTTCTAACGCCTCACTTGCTGATGGCGGTAGACATAGAACTTCGAACAAATTTGAGCGGTGCCGAAAGCCCCCTATGTTTGAAGATTGATGTTTGCCACCACCTCCTTGCTATTCTCGGAAATCAATAACTGGTTGTCTCACAACCTGTTAAATCGCCATATCCTCGGCCAGCGGAACTTCGGTGAGGTGCCCGCCCGCGTCGCCCAGGTCAGGGATCGCAATGCCCTGCATCCCCAGCGCAAAAGCGAGCTCGCCGCCATGATGGATATCGTGATCCATAATGCGCCAGAGAATCCACTGGCGCGAGATTGCCCAGGTTTTCCCTTGCCAGGCATGTCGTAAAGTCTTGCCCAGGTCATCGGTCGTCCAGCGGGTGAGCGCGCCCTCGATCATCTGCCAGGTAGCCTCCAGCCCGCTGACCAGGGCAGCAGCATTCTCCTCCGTACCTGGCTTGAGCGTGTCCCCGGCACTCCATGTCTCGAGCCATAGAGCTGCCTCAGGACCCTCGACCCCCAGAATATCATGAATCCACATGATCCGCCCGGTAATGATATGCGCGACCAGTTCCCCCACCGAACGCAGGTGCGGAATTCCGCGCCAGGCCAGTTGCGCAGGCGACAATGGGGCGACGGCCCGTACCAGCGCCACCTGGTGACCATCCCACCCCTCGTATACGCTCTTCAACGAAAGAGCATTGCTACTCATAATCGAACTCCTTTTCAGCTTGCTGCCAGTTTGTCTTCATCAGTATAAAACTTTAACGCAATGCTGGAAAGTGCCGAACATTCCACCGTGAAACGCCTTCGTATACTAATTGGCGCACAGGCAGTATAATGAAGAGCAAGGGTTTCAAGTTACCTCACAGGGAGCTATGTAGAGGGATCATGAACGAAAAGATTCAGTCAGTACTCAACTCGCTGCCGCATAGACCTGGCATTTACCTGATGAAGGATGCCGAGGGGACGATTCTGTACGTGGGAAAGGCTATCTCGCTTTATAACCGGGTGCGCTCATATTTCCAGGAGTCGACCGATCTCAGTCCAAAGAACCGCAGCATGGTGGCGAAGGTGGACGATATCGAGTTTCTGGTGGTCAGGAACGAGGTCGAGGCGCTGGTGCTGGAGAGCAACTATATCAAACAGTACCGCCCCAAGTATAATGTGCTGCTGCGAGATGATAAAAACTATCCATATATTAAGGTGTCCCTCACGGAAGATTTCCCGCGCGTCTACCGGGTGCGGAGTTTCCAGCGTGATGGCAACCGCTATTTTGGCCCATATACCAATTCGGGGGCAGTGGATGCCACGCTTGATTTGCTGAATAAATTGTTTAGCTTCCGCACGTGCCGCTATGATGCGAGCAACTGGGCGCCGCCACGCGAGGGGGAGCCGCCAGCGGGCTGGAAGCAAAAGCTGCTGGCGCGGCCCTGCACCCAGTATTATATCCACCGCTGTATTGCACCCTGCGTTGCTTACGCAACACGTGATGAGTACGACGCGGTGATCCGGCAGGTGATCCTGTTCCTGGAAGGAAAGCACGAGGAGGTAGTGAAGAGTTTGCAGGAACGGATGCAGAAGGTGGCGGAGGAACTGAACTTCGAGGAGGCAGCACGTATACGTGACCGTATCAAGGCGGTTGAGCAAGTGCTGGAGAAGCAGCGCATAATTCACACGGAAGGCCAGGATGATCAGGATGTGATTGCCCTGGCCAGCAGCGAGGATGAAACGTGCGCGCAAGTTTTTTTCTTTCGCAGCGGGAAGCTAGTCGGGCGGGAATTCTTTATCCTGCAAGGCACGCGCGATAGCAGTCCAGGTGAGGTGATGAGTTCTTTCCTGCAACAGTTCTACGAGAGTTCGCCGCATATTCCCGCCGAAGTCATCGCCGAGGCAGAGCCGGATGATCGCGCTGTGGTGTTGCAGTGGCTCAAGGAGAAGCGAGGCGCAAGCGTCTCGATGACGATGCCAAAGCGGGGTGAGAAGCTGCGACTGGTGGAGATGGTGAAGCAAAACGCGAAAGAAGTACTGGAGCAGCAGCGCATCAAGTGGCTGACGGACAGCCAGAAGACGCAGCTTGCGCTGGAGGAACTCCAGGAGGCGCTCAACCTGGCGGCTCCGCCACAGCGCATCGAGTGCTACGATATCTCAAATACGCAGGGTACTAATTCGGTCGGCGCGATGGTGGTCTTTGAGGCTGGACGGCCGAAGAACAGCGAGTACCGGCGTTTTAAGATCAAGAGCGTCGAGGGGCCGGACGATTTCGCCAGCCACCAGGAAGTGTTGCGCAGGAGGTTTCGCGCTGCCAGCGGGAAGGCGGTACAGGTGAGTGCGAGTGCGCCAGATGATATAGAGGGCAGCAGCGTAGAGGATGGCACAGGCGACGCAGCAGGGCAAGACGTGCAATTGCAACATGACTGGGCCATGCCCGACCTGATCATCATAGACGGTGGGAAAGGGCAGCTCAGCGCCGCAATGGAAGTTTTGCAGGAGCTGCACATCGATGTGCCCACGGTGGGCCTGGCAAAGGAGAACGAGGAGATTTTTACGCCTGGGTCGCCGGATCCCATTATCTTGCCTCGTTCTTCGCAGGGACTGTACATGGTGCAGCGTATCCGCGACGAGGCGCACCGCTTCGGGATTACATATCATCGCAAGCTGCGCTCCGAGCGCACGTTTAAGTCGGTGTTGGACGAGATACCAGGGATTGGGCCTAAACGCAAAAAAGCGCTGATGAAGCACTTCGGCTCGATCAGAGCAATCAGCGCTGCCAGTATCGATGATCTTGCCGCGCTCGATGGCATGACCCGCGATGCCGCCGAGAAGGTGAAGGAATATACCGGGCGTATATAAGTGTTGTAATTAGGTGGGAATGATTGTTAGCAGTGACACGATGTGATTGACAACGCTACAATAGCAAGCTACTATAGTATATTAACAAAACGTGTTTTCTAGGCACACGATAGGCCTAGCGGAACATAGCAAGAGGTGACAACGGTATGCCGACATATGAGTATCTCTGTCAGGATTGCAGTCATCGGTTCGAGGTATGGCAGAGGATAACCGATGAGCCTTTATCGATTTGTTCTGAGTGTGGTGGGCATATTCGCAGAGTGTATTATCCGGCCGGCATTGTTTTTAAAGGGTCCGGCTTTTATAAGACCGATCATCGTTCCGACGCTTCAACGGGTTCAAACGGCCATAATGGTCACGAACACGCGACGAAGGACGCTGGTGAAAACAATGCGGCCAAGGAAAAAGTTTCCACTGAGAGTAAGCCTGCTGAAAGCAGCTCGAATGATTCGGGAACCGCGAGCAGCACGAGTACGAGCGAGAATAAAGCATCCACGGGAACAAAATAGGTATTGAGTGCCGAAGGGATGAAGATGGCCGAGTCGATACTTGCCACGATACAACGACGACAGATTGAGATAACGGTCGGAGAGCTATTGCTCACCTCTGATCATTATATGCGCCTCGAAATCGCCGAACGCCTGCGCCACCTGATTGCCCATGCCGATCCAACTTTAGACCTGGCGCAGCTCAGTGAGGGAGCGCGAGAGGAATTAGAAGAGCTGAATCTGCTCCCAACACAGTAAACAGGGCCACGCGGCCGCTTGCAGGGCGACGCTTGCCGTCGCCCGTACATTTATTTAGAGTTGAAAGTACCTAATATTCCTAGAAGGCAGGCCGGTAGAAAGGTTGTGAAGTATACTAATTATACGACCTACGACCTCCACAGAGAGGAATACAAGGTATGCAGGTTCAAGACGAGCGCTCACAGGATGAGATTATCCAGGTATTACAACGCCAGGTGGATGAACTGACGGCGGCTAATGCACTATTGCAAGAGCAGTTGGCAAACAAAGAGCAGTTCACCGCTATGATTGCTCACGAGTTACGTGGTCCACTGGCTCCGATTATTAGTTATGCGCAGATGATAGCTCGTCCGCACCAGCGCCTGGAGAAGATCCAGCGAGGAACGAGTATCATCATCAGCCAGGCTCGACGCCTCGCACGCCTGGTGAGCGATTTGCTTGACGCCTCACGCTTATCCTCCGGCCAATTTACGCTGCTGCACAAGAAATGCGACCTGGTGGCACTGGCAAGGGAGGTCGTGGAACAATTGCGTCCACTTGCTCCGTACCATAATTTTGTAGTGAATCTTCCGGATACGCCTCTGGTCGGCCGTTGGGATGCTGGACGCCTGCAACAAGCACTGGGGAATCTATTAGATAATGCTATCAAGTATTCTGGTGATGGCAGCACTATTACGGTACGGGCCTGGCAAACAGGAAATGTTGCACATGTGAGTGTGCATAACCAGGGAGTGAGTATTTCTTCGACCGATGTAGGCCAGCTCTTCCTGCCCTATGGGCGCTTGCAGGGGGCGAATAAACAGGAGGGATCTGGCCTGGGTCTTTATGTTACGAAATGTATTGTAGAGGCGCACGGCGGTTCATTACGCCTTGAACCCCGTGCTGAGGAGAGCGAGGCGGATCAGGGAACGACGTTTTTGTTTGATCTGCCGATGCTGTCCCAGACCTGAAGCGTTTGATCGGCGCTCACAGAGGCCATACACGTGCCACAGAAAGAAAAGCGAACCTGTAGAAATGGACAGGTGACAACCCGTTTGTTTTGTCCGTGCGAAAAACCGTTGAAAATAGCGGTGTGCTGCCCAGAAATTGAGGTTATACTTCGGGTGTGTAGAGGAATATCCTGGTGTAGCACCCACGAAGGATTGTCGCGTTGATTGTGGAACCCGGCGCGGCGCCGTCGTCTGGACGAGATGCTCTTCATCCGCGTGCGAGGCGGGTTAATGCAGGTTGTTCTCCCCAGGGACGCTATCGGACATAGTGTCAGGGTGCTGCCCAGGAATAACTCGTTAGTCCTGGACAACCATAAGGAGCTTGCACTATGGCACAGCAGTTTGCCTACAAGGTCGTGTATATCGATTATCGCGGGCGCATTTCTTGCGAAGGGCTTGAGACGCTAATCAGCAACGAGCGGCGCAGTACGTTTGCGCGGCGCTATCTGAATAGCCTGGGTAAAGAGAATTGGGAGCTGGTAGGTATCCAGCCGCTGACCGCGAATTCAGCCTATTACATTTTTAAACGTCCCGCGCAGGAGGGTGATTTTGCGGATGAGGCGCCCGCTGCCAGCAGCCAGGCTGCCCCGTCCGGCGGCCCGACAGTCGAGACGGCATAAGAGTTGCGGCCACCAGGGGATCGATAATGAAGTGTACCACCCAAGATCAGTCAGGCGTTGTCATGCTGAGCGAAGCGAAGCATCTCCGTGCCGAAGAGCCAGACCCTTCGCTGCGCTCAAGGTGACACCATAAGACCCAGCTTGTTCGTTACACTTCATTATGCGATCCCCCGAATCGTTCTTTACTTCTCAACTGACATGCGTTCAAAGATCTCCGTGGCCTCTGCCGCTGAAGGCACCTTGAGCACATTCTCCCCGGCAAAGTCCTGAGCCTGCGGGTAGCCGCTAGCTCGCACTTGCTGTGCTGCTGTCTCCACATCGTACTCTGTCCTGCGAAACTCACTTCCTGCAGGCCCAACCAACAACCAGTACGCGCCTGGACGGTCAGCGTAGGGCATGCCTACACTCCCTGCATTTACAATG
>Ga0187846_10001418_pt1 | contig 13576 bp, 12 predicted proteins | sample TC_taG_FD_161473 | JGI IMG/M metagenome (GOLD analysis project Ga0187846, IMG submission 161473) | Biofilm microbial communities from the roof of an iron ore cave, State of Minas Gerais, Brazil - TC_06 Biofilm (v2) | ecosystem: Environmental > Terrestrial > Deep subsurface > Cave > Wall biofilm...
TGCAATGGGTTCTGGGTTGAACCCGTCACACCAATCTGAGGCGCCTGTTGTCTCGCGGCCTGCGGCGTCTGCTCCATTCCGCTTTGCTCTTGGGATCGAGCCAAGTAGGGAATGATACCCACGAGGCCGCAGAGAATTACCGCCACTGCCACTCGTTTACTCACCTTGACTCTGGCCAGAGCTGCGGGGATTTCTTCCTTCATATTCGCTCCCTCCTCTAATCCGTTATGCGTACCGAAACGTGAAGTTTCTTGGCCTTTTTGTTCCGTTGTTGTAGGGCCGACCCCGCATGCGGGATCGGCCTTTGGGCGGGGCAAGCCCCGGCCCTACGTTGCGGATAGGGCGGCGCTGACACCTAACGCCTGAGACCTAACACCTGGTACCTAACACCTGTCACCTACAGCTTCGACACCGTGTTGCTACTGTTGTTCGCCACCCAGATGTTGGCTCCGTCAAAGGCGACGCCTACCGGGCCAGCCCCCACACTGAAGGTCCCCAGCCTCGTACCGTCGCTCGCCCGCAGCTTAGTGACGTTGTTGCTGCTCAGGTTCGCTACCCAGATGTTGGCTCCGTCGAACGCAACACCTTCCGGCCGGCTTCCGGCGCCGAACGTCCCGAGTAGCCTACCGTTGCTCGCCCGGAGCTTCGTCACCGTGTTGCTCCCCGAATTGGCCACCCAGACGTTGGCCCCATCAAAGGCCAAGCCAATAGGCTGAATGCCTACGCCAAACGTCCCCAGCACGGCACCGCCGGTCGCGAGCTTGGTGACGGTATTGCTGCCGAAGTTGGCCACCCAGATGTTGGTACCATCAAACATCACGGCGGAAGCGGAGTTGCCGACAGGGAAGGTCCCGAGCACGGCGCCGTCGCTCACCCGCAGCTTGGTCACACTACCCTTCGGGGTGCCGTCCGTCACCCAGATGTCAGTCCCGTCAAAGGCCACGCCAAAGGGAGTGATTACCCCCCCGAAAGTCCCAAGGGGCACGCCATCGCTTGCCTGCAGCTTGGTCACCGTGTTGCTCTTTTGATTCGCCACCCAGACGTTGGCGCCGTCGAACGCTAGGCCTTGGGGCCCGGCTCCCACGCCGATCGTACCTAGCAGCCCGCCGTCGTTCGCCTCGAGCTCGCTTACAGTGTCGTCGCCCTTGTTCGTCACCCAGATGGTCGCGCCCGCAAAGGCCACGCCAAAGGGCTTCGTCCCCACGCTGAAGTGCGTGGTCAGGTTGGCGTCGTACCAACGCAGGATGGCGATTTGGAGCGGGTTCTGGGTGGAACTCGTTACTCCGGTCAGAGGTGCTTGCGGCGACGCTTCCTCAACTTCGTTCTGTTCTTGGGTTCGAGCCAAGTAGGGAACGAGACCCAGAAGGCCGCAGAGAATTGCGGCCACCGTCACGCGTTTACTCACACTCAGTCCTCGAAGGACGGTCGAGATTTGCCCTCTCATGTTGCCTCCTTTTTGCTTGTTCAGTGTTTTGGTCTCTCACTTAGCCCCTTCGGGAGCTTCGGCCAGACAGCCGTGGAGAAACCGTGCCACTATATCAAATCATTGATAGGGTTGTCTGCCCAAAAAGGGGGTTGTCTGTCTAATGTTGGACAGCTCTAGAGTAGAGAAGTTCTAAGTTATGAGTTCTAAATTATGAGTTCTAACGAGGATTACATATCGAAGTGACAGCAGCCGCTGTAGCGCCGGTGTCCCCACCGGCGATTTTCGGCGCTGAGGACAGCGCCGCTACAGCGCCGCCCGTCACTATCTTTTGTAATCCTCGGTAAGTTCTGAGTTTGCACATTCCTTTCCGGTCGCTTGTCAACGCTGGCTAAGCGCCATCGCGCAGAACTCATAACTCAGAACTCATAACTTTTTACAACATCCTCTCGATGATGGTCGGAACGGCGCGCAGGGATTCGTCCAGCTTCTCGGGGTTCTTGCCGCCCGCTTCGGCCAAATCCTTGCGCCCGCCGCCGCTACCCTCGACGATGGCCGCGGCTGCCTTCACGATCTTGCTGGCATCGAGGCGGTTGGTCAGGTCCTTCGAGACGGCTGCCACTAAGGCCACTCGACCGTCAGAAACGCTCGCGAGCACGATCACCCCGGAGTCGAGGCGCGAACGCAGGTTGTCGACCATCTGTCGCATAGCGGCACGGTCGGTAACCGCGACACGCGAGGAGACTACGCGCACCCCTTTCACTTCCTTGGCTTGTTCCACCAGGTCGCTGGCCGAGGCGGCCGCCTGCTTGAGTTGCTGAGAATCCAATTGCTTGCGCAGCTTCTTCTCCGATTCGGTCAGCTTCTCGACGGCCTGGAGTAATTCGTCCGGTTTGACGCGAAGCACTTCACTGACCTGGGCCAAGGTCTGGCCTTGGCGGCGCAGCGACTCGAGCACCCCTTGGCCTGTCAGCGCCTCGATGCGCCGTGTGCCTGCGGCTACGCTTCCTTCACTCACCAACTTGAACAGGCCAATGTCGCCGGTGCGACGTACGTGCGTTCCGCCGCAGAGTTCTTTGGAAAACGATCCATCCTCAATCGAAACCACCCGAACCTGGTCACCGTACTTCTCTCCAAACAGGGCCATAGCTCCGGAATTCACTGCAGACTCGAGGTCCATCACCTGGGTGCGCACTTCCTCGTTTTTTAACACGTGCTCGTTCACCAGGTCTTCGATGTCGAGCAGGTCCTGCTCGTCGAGAGCAGCATAGTGTGTGAAGTCAAAACGCAGCCGGTCAGGGGCCACGAGCGACCCGGCTTGCTTCACGTGCGTGCCGAGGGTCTTGCGCAGCGCGGCGTGTAGCAAGTGCGTTGCGGTGTGGTTGCGGCGTATGGAGTCGCGACGCTCAGCATCAACCACGGCTGTAACGGACCGGCCGAGTCCGATTTCGAGCGGTCGCAAAGCGGTGACCCTGTGGTAGTACTGTCCGCCCGCGGAGCGCCGGGTATCTGTGACGCGAGCAATTCTCTGCCCTCCGTGACCATCCAGAAGCCAGCCTGTGTCCCCTACTTGGCCGCCGGCCTCCGCATAGAAAGGAGTACGATCCAACACGACTTCGAGCACGTCTCCCTCTTCGATAACGTTAGTGCCGCCACCGACCTTGTTAATCATCAAGATCTTACACTTCTCCGATTCGGTCTGGTCGTATCCAACAAACTCCACCTCTTCAGCGTGTGCCGCCAAGTAAAACTCTTGGTCTTGAGCTTTCCAGCTTGCCCGGCCGCGCTCGCGCTGGCGCTGCATTTCACTTTCGTAGCCTTCGCGGTCCACGGTCAGCCCGTAGTTCCGTACGATGTCTTCTACGAAGTCGGGGCGCAGGCCGAACGTGTCATGGAGTCTGAACAGCTCGGACCCGCGCAGGAAACCGGCGCTTCTGGAATCTACCAACTTGCGAATATCAGCGTCATTTCCGCGCGCACGGCAAACTTCTACCCAAACCCCGAAGGTCGGTTGGTCCCCAAAGACCGAGAGAACTGAGCTGACGCCCACAGGACCCGAGATGGTGAGGGAAGTTTTCCTATAGATGTCGAGTGCGGTCGCGGACAGAACTGGACGAGTCAGACCTAATTCGCGCCTGCCTACTTCGGTCGCTTGCTTATATCGAGTTTCTTCAATTTTGATGCGCTTCGCGATGTGGTGAGCGGTCTCCGCGAGCTCGGGATAAGCACCCTTCATCATCTCCACGACTTCGCCGGACATCTTGTACAGGAACGGCTCGTTCAAGCCCAGCGTCTGGCCATGGTAGAGCGCCCGGCGCATGATGAGGCGCAGTACATACCCCCGGCCTTCGTTCGACGGCAGAACGCCATCGGAAATCAGGAACGTCGCGGCGCGGGCGTGGTCGGCGATGATGCGCAAGGAGACGTCTGTCTCGTGATTGGCACCGTATTCCACGGTAGCGAGGTCCGCAGCCTCCTCGATCAAGGGTCGGAACAAGTCTGTGTCATAGTTCGATGTTTTTCCTTGCAGAACCGTAGCGACGCGCTCAAGGCCCATGCCGGTGTCGACGCAGGGCTTGGGGAGGAGCGAGAACTCGTACCACGGCACGCCATCGTTGACGCCCGTGCTCCGATCATACTGCATGAAGACGAGGTTCCAAATTTCGACATAGCGGCCGCAATCGCAGGGGAATTTACAGTCAGTGTGGCCCTGTTCGGAAGCCGCCGCGCCCAGGTCGTAATGAATTTCACTACAGGGACCGCAGGGGCCCGTCTCGCCCATTTGCCAGAAATTATCCTTCATGCCGAGCTCGAAGATGCGGTCAGCAGAAACACCCTGGCCACGCCAACAGTCATACGCCTCAGTATCGCGTGGAATGTCGGCGCCCGGGATTGTCGTACCTTCAAAAACCGTGACGTAAAGCTTGTCCTTCGGAATTGCAAAATCCTTGGTGACCAGTTCCCAGGCCCAGGGAATGGCATCCTTCTTGAAGTAATCGCCGAAAGAGAAATTGCCCAGCATTTCAAAGAAGGTGTGGTGCCGGGTGGTTCGACCCACCTGTTCGAGGTCGTTGTGTTTGCCGCCGGCACGCACGCACTTCTGTGATGAGCAGGCGCGGGTGTAGTCGCGCTTGTCGCGCCCCAGGAAGACGTCCTTAAACTGGTTCATGCCGGCGTTGGAGAAAAGCAGCGTCGGGTCATTGGCCGGAACCAGCGACGAGGAGCGCACCACGCGATGGCCACGCGCCGCAAAAAAGGCGAGACACTGTCTGCGGATGTCGTTCGAAGTCATATGTATTTAATTGTGCATTGTGAATAGTGAATTGTGAATTGTGAAAAGTCGGGTTCGAGTTGCAGAGTCCGTAACCAAAATTGGCAGTTCGCAATTCACCGTTCAGAATTCGCTATTCACTATTCACAACTCACGATTCGCTATCCATTGCGAGTGCCACGCCTAATTTCACCACGATCGTCGTGACAATTGAAACGAGTTCCTCCGTCTCCTTCATCAGTTGTACTACTCGACCTTTCCGCACGATTCCTGACTCGGACAAGAGCCGAAGCCAGTATAGGCTCTCCCGTGCTTCCTTCTGAGCGATGCCGAGTTTGTGGACGAAATCGGCCCGGCTCTCGCTGGCCTGTGCTTCCTCGATGTTGGCTCCTATCGAACAAGCCGATCGCAGATACTGTTTGCCGAGAACCCAGCCAGCTCCGTCCTTTGCTACTTGCAAATGCTGGTAAAGCTTGACCGCCCGTAGGGCGTAACGAAAGGAACGAGAACGGATATCCTGCGGTCGAGACTCTGCAGGGTTCCCATTGCCGAGTGCGCCGGCTGATTCAGACTTCATAATTCACTATTCACAATTCACCATTTCTTTCATCCAATGCTTCGGTACCGGGCTCCACGCTCTCCGCGTCGACAGCTGGCCGTAACTCTGGCCGTGCGCGCACCACCTTCATAATATCATCGGACCGGAAGCCGAGGCGGAGCAGGCTCCGACAGAGTGTGTAGACCTTGCTACGAGTAAGGGGAAGGTGCAGGCGGCGCAGTTTCTTATCGAGCGCCTGCTCGAGCAGCGCACGCTCGCTGGTTTCGTCAAAGACCTGGTCCAGGGCGGGCCCGATAGTGCGATAATCCACCAGTTTGGCCTTCAGCTCGCGTTCGACGCGAAGCCGCCCATAGGACCGGTTGCGTGCAAGTGACGAGGCATACTGCTCGGCGAATTTCTTGTCATCAAGAAGGCCCAGCTCGCGCAATCGGGCAATAGCGGCGGCTACCGGCTGCCCAACACCAAATTTCCTTTCCAGCGCCCGGTGCATTTCAGCGATGGAATAAGACCGGCGGGCGAGCATCCGCAGCGCGGCGGAGAGAGGATCGCGCTGTTCGCCTGATGGGGGACTGGGCTGTTTGGCCATTGAGCTACCGAGCGATCCAATGTCTCGCATCCGATGGCGTTGCCAGCGGTGCGGAAAAGCAAGTGTAGCGCAGGGCTCGCCGTTCAGCCCTGCGGCTTTTCAAGATCTTTGACCTTTTCGATGGCCTATAACGCGACCCTTGTGGGGATAAGGTCACGGGCGGCACAAAAAAGAAATTGAAGACCCGCAGGGTTACGATTCGAACCCTGCGCTACACGAACGGGGTTCAGTGGCGAACGAAACGGTCGATCTTGCGCGCCTGCTCCATTTCTTCGCTGGCGACGTCGGTGGTAGCGCGGATGCCGGCCACGCGAAGCCTGAAGTCGGCTGGATTCGATGCCTGCAGGAGAGCTTCCTCGAGGGTGATGAGTTTCTGGGAATAAAGGTCGTAGAGGGACTGATCGAAAGTCTGCATGCCATATTGGGAGGTTCCGGAGGCGATGGCGCCCCGGACGAGGCTGGTTTTCTCCTCGTCGACGATGCAGGCGCGGATGTACTCGGTGGTGACCATCACTTCTGCTGCCGGCACGCGACCCACGCCATCGGACTTCCTCACCAAGCGCTGGCAGACGATGCCTCGCAGAGTGCTCGCGAGCTGCAGGCGGATCTGCATCTGGTCGGAGAGCGGGAAGGCGGAAATGATGCGCTGAACGGTCTCGGTGGCATCCAGGGTGTGCAGGGTGGAGAACACCAGGTGGCCGGTCTCCGCCGCCTGCATAGCGATGAGAATGGTCTCCATATCACGCATCTCGCCTACCAGGATGACGTCCGGGTCCTGGCGCAGGGCAGCGCGCAGAGCTAACCTGAAGCTCGGCGTATCCACTTCCACCTCCCGCTGCTGCACGAAACCCTTCTCATCGCGGTGCAGGAACTCGATGGGATCCTCTATGGTAATGATGTGATCGGTCCGGGTGGAGTTGATGTAGTCGATCATGGCAGCCAACGTGGTGGTTTTGCCGCAGCCGGTGGAACCGGTTACCAGTACGAGCCCGCGACGTTCGTCGCATAGCTTACCGATCACTGGAGGGAGATGGAGCTCATCCATCTTGAGGATGACGTTAGGAATCAGGCGGACAGCCATGCCCAGGCTGCCCCGCTGCTGAAAGACGTTGATCCTGAAACGGCCTGCGCCGGGGATCCCGTAAGCGAGGTCGATATCGCGCTTCTGCTCGAACCTCTCCTTGTGCTGATCCGTCATCAGAAAGAAAGCCATCTCCGTCATTTCTTCCGGAGAAACGCGCGCGAATCGCGTCATGGGATACAACTCGCCATCGATACGCAGGTGAGGATAATTACCGACCTTCAGATGCATGTCGGAGGCTCGGTTCGAGACGGCAAGCCGTAGTAATTCGTCAAGATTCATAAAACACGCGCGTGTGTCCTTCCCCTCTCTTTTTATCGGCTCAGAATTGATTCTGCTTGAGACGATAGGCAGCAGGTGGTAGGTGGTAGGTAGGAGGTAGCGAATAGCAACTGGTCGGTAGGAGTAGGAGATATTTAGTTGCGAACATGTATGAGAAGGTGTCGCAGGATTTTGTGGCCCAATCCAAACCTGCAGCCTACCCGCAGCGGTATGGCAGATGGATAGGTGGAGCTTTTCCCGAACCCACGACCTGCCACCTACCACCTACGACCTACTACCTACCTCCTGGGCGGGCACTGGCTGGTTGCAGAAGCTCAGCCAGCCATAGCGGTCGTCAGCGCGCCCTTCGGCAATGGACAAGTAGCGCTCCTGGAGTTGGCGGGTGATGGGTCCGGGCTTTCCGTTGCCAATGGTGATGCGGTCGACGCTGCAGATGGGACTGACCTCCGCGGCCGTCCCGCAGAAAAACAACTCGTCGGCGATATACAGGATCTCGCGCGGCAGGCACTGTTCGATCACCGTGTACCCCATCTCCTGCGCCAGAGTGATGACAGAGTCTCGCGTGATCCCCGGCAGAATGGCGGAGGCGAGCGGGGTAGTAAGCAGCTTGCCTTGCCGGACCACGAAGATGTTGGCGCCGCTGGCTTCGCTGATGTTACCAGACGTGTCGAGCGCGATCCCTTCCACATAGCCATTGGTGACGGCTTCCATCTTAATGAGCTGAGCGTTCATGTAGTTAGCAGCCGACTTCGACATGGCAGGTAGCGTGTTGGGCGCCATGCGCTGCCAGGAGGAGACGCAAGCATCACAACCCTTGGTCAGGGCGTCCGCTCCGAGATACTTGCCCCATTGCCAAGCCATCAGGTAAACCTCGACCGGGTTGTGCAGTGGGTTTACGCCCATTTCCCCAAAGCCGCGGAAAACCACGGGGCGGATGTAGCACTGGTTGGCCTTGTTGACGCGAACGAGCTCCATCATCGCCTGCTCAAGCTGCTCCTCCGTGTAGTCCAGCTCCGTTCGATAGATCTTGCAGGAATCGATCAGGCGCTCGGTATGCTCCTTGAGGCGAAAGATGGCGGGGCCCTGTGGGGTCTCATAACATCGGATTCCCTCAAAGAGGCAGGAGGCGTAGCTGATGACGTGGGAAGCCACGTGTACTTTGGCATCGTCCCAGTGGATGAACTCACCGTTGTGCCAGACCTTTTCATAGTTCTGAATAGGCATAAGTCTGTCTCCGCGCGCGAACCGTCGACATCGCCGGGTAGATAGCGCAATCCACCTCAACGCATTATAGCACGGAGACCGTGTGCCACATTCTGCTTGCTCCGGACCCTAACAGGGAAACATGGTAGGTGTGCGACTAAAAGTTAGGAGCCCGGGCGCCACCCTTCGTAGCGCACCCAAGCCGGTTGACAGAGGTGCAGCGGTGCGCTATTGGTGGTTTTGGGGGCGGGTCCGTTGCACTCGAGGTTATGGCCGTAACGGTCCGACCATCCAGAAGGACTACGGGAGGTTCAGCTATGAAGACTTGCTTGGTGGCGGCAGCGCTTCTCTTACTCACCTTGGCGGGTGCCGCGGTCGCGAAAGACCAATGGCAGCCGGCCACGATCCTTTCCATGACCCAGGTGCCCTGTACCCCTGGATCCAAGGACAGTTGCAATGAGTACGTCATGACCACCAGCAGCACGCAGTATCACGTCCGCGACCAGAAGAGGGGCGAGCCTTTGATGAAGGTGGGCCAGGAAGGTCAATGCATGGTCCACAACGGCAAGATGAAAGTGCGCGCCCTGGACGGCGAAGGCAAAATGAAAGAGCGGGAGTTCCGCGTGGTAGGGATGGAGGCTCCTGGGTCGTCGACGCCGCCTCCCGGACCCACGCCGCACTGACAAACCGGGTTACCCGCGAAGATACTCGTCGGACTTGTTCATCCAGTCCTCGCGCGGCGGATTGAAAATGTCGAGATCTACGGTATCCTCCAGCGCTTCAGCCTTGTGGGGCATGTTGGAAGGAATACACAGCACCTCGCCCACGTGTACCACGATTTCCTTGTCGTCAATCCAGAACTTCAACGCGCCTTCCAGGATGTAGGTGATCTGCTCGTTCACGTGACTGTGCAACGGGATCACGCAGCCCTTTTTCATGAGCACGCGGGCCACCATCAAGTCCTTCCCCACTACAAGTTGGCGGTCGAGAAGTGGATTCAGTTTCTCCAGCTCAACATCTTGCCAGCGAATGTATTTCAACATGCCTCTTCCGCCGGGACCAGAGTTCGGTCGATCTTCAGGATCCGTATTCATGGATTGTCCACCACCTAGGGTCGTAACTTGTTCGGTACCCGAAGTGGCGTCGTTGGGATTCTCAAGGCGTCCACGAACCGGGTGAAAAACTCAAAGGCAGCGGCGGTGGCGGTCAGCTCGATGATCTCCTGGTCGCTGAAAACGCTCTTCAGCTCCGTATAGAAAGCGTCATCAATTTCATGCGGCGACCGGTGCAGCCGGTCGGCGCACCGTAAGCCCACCTTCTCGCGCTCCGTGAACGGCCCGTTTTCGAAGTCCCTCACGCCGTCTACTTGTCCCTGGCTTGCGCCTTTCTGCTTTGCCAAAGCAGAGTGGGCCGAGGTTCAGTAATCGCAGTTCCACAACAACGCCACTCGGGTGGCCACCAGCTCCTTGTACCATCCGGCCAGCGCGCCGTCGCCGAGCAGGGGTTTGAGGAAGGCGGCGATTCCCACCGCCAGCGCCGGAGTGTGGGCGACGGTTTTGAACATGTAAGGTACGATACCGCGCTGTTTCTCCAACACGTCGTAAATGGCCTGAACCTCAGGGGCAGCGTGGCTCCGCTCCAGCATGGTTATGCGGCCCTGTTTTAGATCCATTTGGTAACAACCTCCTCATGAGTGCCGGCCTCAGGTGCATCGTCCCCAAAAGCGCTCCCCTGGTCACCGTTAATCTTGGCCCAGGTGTGCCGAAAAGGAGGCAGGAGTCGATAGCCCGCGCCCTTTACAACCAGTTTACACTCTTTGCTTGACAAGGGGCTTCGATGGCCCTTACAATAAAGGCGAATAAAAAGCGAATGGACACGGGTTCTCCCAAGACGATCCGAGTGGGCCCCGCCGGTTGGTCCTACGCTGACTGGGATGGCATCGTGTATCCTCGTCCCCGGCCGCGCGGCTTTCACGAGGCGGAATACCTGGCGCAATTCTTTGACACCATCGAGATTAACACCTCGTTCTACCAACCCCTGCGCGCTGCGATGACCCAATTGTGGGTAACCCGGGTGGAACGCAACCCGGACTTCAAGTTCACTGTCAAGTTGTGGCGAGGTTTTACCCACGAACGTCACGCCACTCACCAGGACGAGAAGACCTTCAAGGCGGGATTGACACCACTCGTGGCAGCCGGACGACTGGGGGCGCTGCTGATGCAGTTTCCCTGGTCGTTTAAGAACACCCGCGAAAGCCGCGAATACCTGGGCGCTTTGGCGGTTCAGTTCATGGAATACCCGCTGGTGGTTGAGGTGCGCCACGCTTCGTGGAACCAGCCGGAGATCTTCCAGTTGCTCGCTAACCTGGGAGTGGGCTTCTGCAACATTGATCAGCCCGTGATTGGGCGTTCTATCGGCCCCAGCGAGCGCGCCACCGCGGCGGTAGGCTATGTCCGGCTACACGGCCGTAACTACGAGCAATGGTTCAGTGCCGAGGATCGCCCCGAGGAGCGCTACAACTACCTCTACAGTCTGGCCGAGCTTGAGCCTTGGGCGGACAGAATCAGGCAGGTCGCGCGCCAAACTGAGGTCACTTACGTCATCGCCAACAACCACTTCGAGGGCAAAGCCATCGTGAACGCGTTGCAGCTCACCAAGCTGATTTCCGACCACGCGATTGCGGTCCCGGAGAACCTGGCGATGCGCTACCCGGAGCTCCAGCAAATCGCGGCGCTCCATGGCGAGCCCCGAACACCGCAGCAAACCGACCTTCCCTTTGAGGTTCCGACCACCTCCAACGAGGTTTGACAGGTCGGAAGCCCGGCTGCTAGCATCGTAGCTTCGGTCAGTTTGCATAGTCTTTCATGACGTGGCCCGAGGCACGCAACCGAAGACCTAGCTTTCATTGCCGGCTTCGATTGAGAACTGGCAGGGCAACCTCCTCCGCGGTCAAGGGCGGGGCCAATCGGCAACCGGTAATTGCACCCCGACCTGTTGGGGCAAAGTAAGCTTCGCCGAGACTCACCAACGTAAGCGCGCTGTCCCCGTCGTCTAGCCCGGCCTAGGACATCGCCCTTTCACGGCGGTAACACGGGTTCAAATCCCGTCGGGGACGCCAACCTTTTCATTGAGTTACCGGCTTACCGTCTGGCGCAGCCGGCTGTTCGGTGACGCACAGGTGACCAACGTTGCCGGTTTGGGCTTCTCGTTCAGAGGTATGGGGAATGTGTCTTGTTCTTGTGATCTTCGCGCTCTCATTTGGCACTACGGCCCCAATAGCTGTCCCAATTCGGGCTGAGATCGGCGAGTTCCTGAAGTTGCCGCTGAGCTTCCTCGAAAAGCTGCAACGAGCGCCAATACTCGCTTTCCTCACGGGTGTCCAGCACTTCCTGCAATTGCCAGCGCGTCGGCGGGTAGATCTCCGCAATGATCCGGCCTCCCAATTCGCCAGCTAGCGTTTTCAGGGAGACTTCGGGCCTACCAAAATGTATTTCGAGGCGTCTAAGTTAGTGGGTTGACAGGCTGGCGAAGCCAGTGAAGCCCTCCGTGAAGAGGATGTATTCGTCGGCGTCTCAGTTGGTGGAACAGCTCCCTGGAGGTTAATCCTGAGGACCTTTCGCAAGGCGGCTGTCGGCTCCGGGTTCTCAAAGCGGTTGAATTACAAAATCGGTATCGGCTGGAACAGCCCGCTGCGTCCTCCAGTGGTCTCTCGACGATTGGAGGGTGGCATCACGTGCCCATTGTGGGTTAGGATTGGGCAACCGGAACAGGTGTGCGAGCATCTGATTTAAGTAGCGCCAGTCGCTCGAACTTCTCTGGAACTTTCGCCACTTGGCAAGCGTATTAGGAATGAGGGCCTACGGAGGTTTGTCTTCCGGCGTGCCTGGATAGACTGCGGAAACAATTCATAAAGCCTGTGATGGGGTGCAGCATGCCGACAAAGATGCTGGGATTGGAGGAAGAAACGGCACGAACTGGGACCCTGGAGCTGGAGCCGGAGGCGAAGGAGAGTTCGCAATTGAATGGGCACGGCGCGCGGGACCTACCTCGACGGGGGAAGGGTATGAAACCGTGGAAGAAGAATCTGCTGATTGGCTTCGCGCTGGTAGCGCTGGTTGCTTTGGTGGTGGGTGGAATTGCCTGGAGTAAGAGAGGGCAGGTCACCGTGCAAACGGGCAAGGTGATGCGCCAGGAGTTGTCTTCGATCGTGACCGCTTCCGGCGAAATCAAGCCCCCCCCGGAGGATCTAGCTAATGTGAACGCCAACTCGTTCGGCAGAATTACGGAATTGCTGGTGAAGGAAGGCGACCACGTCAAGAAGGGGCAGCTCTTGTTGCGAACGGAGGACATCCAGCAGACGGCGGACGTAGAGGCCCAACAAGCAGCACTGAAGACCGCCCAAGCGGATGTCTCCGGGGCAGAGGCTGCCGTCCAGTCCTCGGCTGCGGCGCTGAAGACCTCCCAGGCAGACTTGGAACAGACCCAGGCGAAGCTGAAACAGACCAAGGACGATTTTGGTCGCGGCGAGCAGTTGCTCAAAGATCAACTGATCGCTCAGCAAGTCTACGACCAGCGCCTGAGCGACTATAAGGTGGCTATGGCCAACGAGCAATCCGCGGAAGCGCGGGTTGCCCAGGCTAAGGCGCAGTACGAACAGGCCGTCTATAACCGTGATATGGCGACGGCCCGTCTAGCACAGAACAAGGCCCAACTGGTCCGCTTTACGGACGTTCGGGATAAGACCATTTACACCTCACCGATCGACGGCATCATCACTTCGCTTCCCGTCCATCTAGGGGAGAACGTGGTCCCGGGCATCCAGAACCAGGTAGGCAGTGTGCTCTTCCAAGTCTCCGACCTTGCCGTGATCACTGCGGAAGTGAAGGTTGACGAAACCGACATCGTCAACGTCAAGCTGAGCCAACCCGCTGACGTGACCATCGACGCGATTCCCAGCAAGACCTTCAAGGGGAAGGTGACCGAAATCGGGCAGAGCGCCGTCAGTCGTACTACTGGCCAGACCACTACTACGACTAATACGAGTGGCACGGAGAGCGAAGAAGCCAAGGACTTCAAAGTGGTTGTGACGCTTGAGAGTCCGCCGCCCGGCCTTCGTCCCGGCCTTTCCACCACCGCGAAGATCACCACCGCCACGCGCCAGAACACCGTCA
>Ga0187846_10001419_pt1 | contig 13571 bp, 10 predicted proteins | sample TC_taG_FD_161473 | JGI IMG/M metagenome (GOLD analysis project Ga0187846, IMG submission 161473) | Biofilm microbial communities from the roof of an iron ore cave, State of Minas Gerais, Brazil - TC_06 Biofilm (v2) | ecosystem: Environmental > Terrestrial > Deep subsurface > Cave > Wall biofilm...
TTGACCTCAGTCAATTGACCAAGCTCAAGCCCCTAGCTGGCGACAAGGCCTTTCGGGATGCGTTTCGCAAGGCAGCGCGGGAGACGAAGTCACACTTTGCCGATTGGCTCAAATCGACATCCAGTCAAACAATCGACCCGGACACAATATTCGACTGCCAAATCAAGCGCATCCACGAATACAAGCGGCAGCTGCTGAACGCGCTGCGTATCATCGTTCTCTACAACCGCCTGCGCCAAAATCCCAGCCTCGAAATGACACCGCGAACCTTTTTCTTCGCTGGTAAGGCGGCACCCGCCTACCACCTCGCCAAGCTGATCATCAAATTTATCAACAACCTGGCCGGCACCATCGACGGCGATCCGGTGACGCGCGGTCGTCTCAAAGTCGTGTTTCTGCACGACTACAACGTTTCACTGGCAGAGCGCCTGATGCCTGCCGCCGATGTCTCCAACCAGATCTCGACCGCCGGTTATGAGGCCAGCGGTACGAGCAACATGAAATTCATGATGAACGGAGCGCTGACTATCGGCACGCGGGACGGCGCGACGATCGAAATGGCGGAGGAGGGGGGCGAGGAGAATTTCTTCCTGTTCGGGTTGACCGCGGCGCAGGTAGAGGATAGCCGCGGCTGGTATAATCCGCACTGGCATTATGACAACGAGCCCGAAACCCGCGAAGCATTGGACATGATCTCGTCGGATTATTTCAGCCGCTATGAGCCCGGCATCTTTGCCCCGATTCATGACGCGCTGCTGAAGCACGGTGACCACTATATGCACCTGGCCGATCTCAAATCTTATCTCGAAGCGGATCACAGGCTGACCCAGTTGCACGCCGACCAGGATGCATGGGCGCGCAAAGCCATCCTCAACGTCGCCGGCTCCGGCAAGTTTTCGAGCGACCGGACGATTGCGCAATACGCCGCTGAGATCTGGCACGCCAAACCCTGTCCTGTGCCGTAGGGAGAAATTGCTGATGACCATTTCGCCCCTTGCCGGCAAGCCGGCACCCAAGGAAATGCTGGTCGATCTGGCCCGTCTAGAACGGGAGTATTACGAGCGCCGCCCAGATCTCGACGACCCCGAGCAGCGGGTCAGCTTCGGCACCAGCGGGCACCGCGGTTCGCCCTTTCGCGGGTCGTTCACCGAAGCCCACATTCTCGCCATCACCCAGGCGATCTGCGACTACCGCCGCGCCCAGGGCACCGATGGTCCGCTCTATATGGGCAAGGACACCCACGCGGTGTCCGGGCCGGCGCAACGTACCGCGCTCGAGGTGCTGGCGGCCAACGGCGTGCAGACGATCATCCAAGAAGCGGACGGCGTAACGCCGACCCCAGTCGTCTCGCACGCGATCCTAGTCCACAACCGCTCTCGCCGCGAGCACCTGGCAGACGGCATCGTCGTGACGCCGTCTCACAATCCGCCGGAGGACGGCGGCTTCAAATACAACCCGACTAATGGCGGACCGGCCGATATCGACGTGACCCACTGGGTCGAGAACCGGGCCAACGAACTGTTGCGAAGACGCAATGCCGAGGTGAAGCGCGTTATCCCTACCGCCGCTCTTAATGCCGACACGACGCATCAGAGAGATTTTATCCACCCGTATGTCGACGACCTGCGCAACGTTGTCGATATGGAGGCTATCCGCGGCGCCGGGCTAAAGCTTGCGGTTGACCCTCTTGGCGGCGCTGCCGTCCATTATTGGGAGCCGATCAACGCCGTCTACAAGCTCGATATCGACGTGGTCAATCCGCGAGTCGACCCGACTTTCTCGTTCATGACAGTCGACCGTGACGGTCAAATCCGGATGGACTGCTCGAGCCCGTACGCGATGGCGCGGCTGGTCGGGCTCAAGGATCGCTATCAGGTCGCCTTTGCCAACGACCCGGATTCCGATCGTCACGGCATCGTCACTCCGGGCGTCGGGCTGATGAACCCCAACCATTACCTGGCAGTCGCGATCGGTTACCTGCTGACCCATCGGCCGCGCTGGCCGGGACAAGCCGCCATCGGCAAGACATTGGTCAGCAGCAGCATGATCGACCATGTCGTGCGCAAGGCGGGGCGCCGGCTTGCCGAGGTACCAGTCGGGTTCAAGTGGTTCGTGCCGGGGCTATTCGACGGCTCCTATTGCTTTGGCGGCGAAGAGAGCGCCGGGGCGAGTTTCCTCCGCCATGACGGCAGCGTGTGGACGACCGACAAGGACGGCCCGATCATGGACCTGCTGGCGGCCGAGATCACGGCCCGCACCGGCAAAGACCCGGGGGAGCATTATCGCGCGCTGACAGTCGAGTTCGGCACGCCGTTGTATACACGTATCGACGCGCCGGCAACGCCCGAGCAGAAATCGAGGCTCCAAGAACTGTCACCCGCGGCCGTCAAAGAGTCGAGCTTGGCCGGCGAGCCGATCATTACCAAGCTGAGCCGTGCCCCCGGCAACAATGCTCCAATCGACGGCCTAAAGGTCGTCGCGGCCAGCGGTTGGTTCGCGGCGCGGCCGTCGGGCACCGAAGCCGTTTACAAAATCTATGCGGAAAGCTTCAGGGATGAGGCTCATCTCGATGCCATCGTCAAGGAAGCTCACGCGATGGTGAACAATGCGCTGGACGCGTCTGAACCGGGCGGAACGGCGTCGTAAAGTATTGAAAATCCGGTCGAAGCCCAGAGCTGCCCGAGTCTCCTCATGGACTCCAGACGCGTTGAGAGATCCGATGTCGAATGCGACCACCCTAATATCGCCCTCTGGTGGGACCAGCATCTAGGTTTGCGTCTCGCCACGCCCAATCGCCGACATTCGACGATCTGAGCTTCGACGCGGAAAAGGCCGCATTTCTTGCACGTCCTGCGGGTGGGTCTAAAGACGCCGCACGGCCCCGAGGCCGTGAACGCTGGCGAAGTCCATCGGTTGCGTGCCCGTAGATGACGGCGAGCGATTGGTGCGGCTTCGTCTATTGACGCAACCGAGATGCTCCGCCCTTCATAGCCACCCCCGCGGGGTCAGCTCAGCACCCCGACCTTCTTCCGCTCGATCAGCTCAAAATCGATTTGCGCGCCGAGGCCGGGCTCGGTCGGAGCGTGGACGAGGCCCTCGCGGTCGACGGTAATATCCTCGGCGAGCCCGTATTTCTGCATTGCGTCGGGCAGCAACACCTCGAAGAATTCGGTGTTCCGGATCGCCATGATGACGTGCAGATTGGCGACGTTGTTCAGCGAGTTGCCGCCGTGGTGTACCTCCATATTCATGCGGAAGGCCTCGGCGAGGTGGGCGGTCTTTATCAAAGTCGTGATCCCGCCCTTGACCGCGACATCGCCGCGCAAGAAATCGGTCGCGCGTTGCATGATCCATGGGGCATAGGAATCGAAGCCGGCGATCGGGAACTCGGTGGCGAGGATCGGAATGTCGAGTTTTTGCTTGAGCTTGACGTAGTTGTAGATGTCATGTTCGCTGAGCGGGTCCTCATACCAGTAGAAACCCATCTCCTCGATCGCGCGGCCGACCCGCAACGCCTCCTCGTAGCGGTAGCTCCAGGTCGAATCGAGCATGATCGTGTAGTCGTCGCCGACCGCCTTGCGCACCGCCTCGCACACCTTGATGTCGTCGCGCCAGGATTGCGGCGGATGGATCTTGTACGCGCGCCAGCCGGTCGAGTGGTAATGCTGGGCCTGCTCGACATATTCCGCAGGTGTCGCGTGGATCTCGGAGCTGGCATAGGCCGCGATGTGATCGCGCGAGGTGCCGATCAGCTGGTGGATCGGTAATCCCGCCGTTTTGCCGGCGATGTCCCACAGCGCCACGTCGCAGGCGCCGATCGAGCGCACGGTCGCGGCGCGGGCGCGCGCCCATAGCAACCGGTTGAGGCGTTCGCGATCGAGCGGGTTCTGCCCCATCAGGATCGGTTTTAAAAAGCGGATCAGACCCGGCCCGTCGAGGCTCGCGGAGTTCGACGAGGTGCCGAGAAAGGCGTGGCCGGTGATCCCCTCGTCGGTCGTGACCGCCAACAGCCCGAGATCGCTCTTGCCGGTCGGGCGAACGGTGTGATGGCCGTAGATCGTCGAGGGGATGCTCTCCCAGGCGAACAGGGCCAAGGTGACATCGGTGATCTTCATTGGTCTTCTCCGGTTCCTAGCCAAACAAACTAGATCCTGGCACCTCAACGGCTCCCGGGAGGCTCAAGCACGAGTGTGGATCACGCCTGATCCAGAATGGCGGACGATGTTGAACTGGCCGTAGCTCTCGTTCAGGTCGAGAGTGATTGGCCAACTCAAGAAAGCCTGGGATCGACACCCGCGCAGTGCGCCTTTCGATATCGACTTCGAAGTTAATCTGACTGCATTGCGCCATTGCCTTCGTACACCGGTTCGCGCCTACCCGACGATCACCGCCTTGCCGATGACCTGGCGGTCGATCAGCGCCTGCACTGATTGGGCCGCCTCCGAGAGCGGGAAGCGCCGCCAGACGCGGGGCTTTAGCTTGCCTTGCCCGGCCAACTCCAGGAGTTCCCGCGTGTTGGCGGCGGCGATCTCGGGGTGGGCTTCGTTGAGCCCACCGATGCGCACGCCGATCGCTTCGATTCCTTTGATCAAGAGGTAATTGGTGCGGGCGAGCGCCGGTGAGCCGCCGAGAAACCCGAGAATCAGAATCCGTCCGCCCCAGGCAAGGCAGCGCAGCGACTCCTCGAAAGTCGGACCGTTGACCGGGTCGTAGACGATGTCGACGCCGCGGCCGCCAGTCAGCTCCATGACCTTGTCGCGGAAGCCGGCCTGGTAATCGATGGCGTGGTCCGCACCCTCGGCGAGACAGACCGATCGCTTTTCGTCGGTGCTCGCCGTCGTGATCACTTCGGCGCCGAAGAGCTTGGCAATCTGGATCGCCGGAATGCCGATGCCGCCGGCGGCCCCATGGATCAGCACCCGCTCGCCCTTCTGAAGCCGGCCGCGCTGCATCAGCGCGTGATAGGCGGTACTGTAGGCGCCCCGGAACACCGCAGCCTCCTCGAGGCTCATTCCGGTCGGAATGGCGTCGCAATTCTCAACGCTCGCATTGCCGAGTTCGGCAAATGCGCCGAGCCGATGCCGGCTCATTACTCGGTCCCCGATTTTGAACCGGCTGACATCGGGGCCGATCGCGACGACTTCGCCGGCTGCCTCGCTTCCCGGAACAAACGGCGGCGCCGGTCGGAACTGGTATTTGCCCGCCAGCATCAGGACGTCGACATATTGCGCGCCGCGCGCCCGGATCCTGACCTGCACCTCTCCGGCGCCAGGCGGGGACGGGTCCGGGACCTCACGCAGGGCGAGCACCTCCGAACCGCCGAACGCCTCGCAGACGACCGCCTTCATGCAGCCCGTTCCTACTCGGCCGCTTCGGCTCGTGGCGCTTGATGTTCCGAACGCAGCTTCTCCATGACTTCCCAATTCGTGTAACGGGTGAAGCCGTTCTCGTCGAAGAACAGGACGGCACCAGTGCAGATGAATAGGTAGGTCGTGTCTTCGAGTGCGGTGGTCGCGTCGTGCAGGATGCCTGACGGCTCATAGACATAGTCGCCGGCGTTCAATATACCGTTCCTGACCTGCAACTTGCCCGAGATGACATAGGCATGCGCGCCAGCGAGATGCTTGTGCGGCGGTGCGGTATATCCCTTTTTCCAATGATGCAGGGAAGCCCAGGTGCCGGTCTCACGGCCAACCCACAGCACCTTGACGGCGGACATCGGAGATTGCCGGATCCACGGCGCCTCCGACCGCACAAGCGTGTCCTGAACGTCTTGGAAGAGCGGTCTGATATCCTGCTGAAGCGGCATGTCTGCTCCTCTCTCTTCTCGACTGGAATGGTATACGGCACGATAAGCCGTCGCGAGATAGCCGGCAAGGCACGGACCCGTCGCGCGCCGCGGGTGTTTACACAACCGCAGACAACCCCGCAGTCACGGACTCTTCAAGGAGAGGTACCGCATGGCTTTCAAGGTACAGGTCGGTCCGCCGCAGATCGCGATCCATCAAGGCCAGACGGTGCTGGTCAGCGAGCAGGACGGCCAGATCGAATGGCCGAGTGAAAAGGGCCTCTACTTCTTCGACACGCGAGTCATCAGCAGTTGGTCCATATATGCGAATGGCGAGCCTTGGGAACTACTCAATGGCGGCGCCATCAGCTATTACGCATCGCGCATCTTCCTGACCAATCGGGCGTTCCTCACCGAAGACGGCACGATCCCGCCGCGCACGCTGGGCTGCACTATTAGCCGATCGATAAGCGGTGGCATGCACGAAGACCTTGATATCACCAACAATGGCATGAAGCCGGTGAGGTTCCAGCTCGAAATCGCGCTGCGCTGCGACTTTGCAGACATTTTCGAGGTGAAGTCGGGACATATCGTGCGCCGGGGCCGGATCACAACGGATTGGTCCGAACCGCGTCAGCGATTGCGCACGACATACCGCAACGGCGACTTTAGCCGTGCGGTGACGATTTCCCCGGCGCAAACGGTGACAAAGGCGGTGTACGCCAACGGTCGGCTCAGTTTCGAAGTGGCCCTCGAACCCGGCAAGGCATGGCATTGCTGCCTCCTCTATACGCTGGCAGACGGCGACCGGCGTTTTGCCTCCCCGAGCCACTGCATCAGTGACAGTCACCAGTCGCAGCATGCCGAGACGATGGCGGACTGGCTGGAGAACGTCGTCAAGATCCACACCAGCAACGAGGAATTCTATCGTCTGTTTCGTCAGGCGCTCGAAGACATGGCAGCGCTGCGCCTGCCGATTGTAGGCACCGATCACCTGGTCTTCCTGCCGGCCGCCGGGCTCCCTTGGTTCGTAGCGCCATTTGGACGCGACAGCCTGATCGTTTCGCTGCAGAACACGCTGATCTATCCGGAGTTCGCACGCGGAGCACTGGAGATACTCGGAGCCCGGCAAGCAACAGAAGAAGACAACTACCGCGATGCAGAGCCCGGCAAGATCCTGCACGAAATGCGCTATGGCGAACTGGCACATTTCAAGCTGATCCCGCACACGCCCTATTATGGTACGGCCGACGCCACGCCGCTCTATCTGATCACTTTGCACGCTGCATGGCGGGCCACCGGCGACCGGGAGCTATTAGAACGTCATCTCGAAACGGCAGAAGGATGCCTGTCCTGGATCGACAACTATGGCGACCGCGACGGCGACGGGTTCCAGGAATACCAGACGCGCTCTCCGGTCGGCTACGAGAACATGGGCTGGAAGGATTCCGGCGATTGCGTCGTCTATCCGGATGGCTCGTTGGTCAAAGGGCCAAAAGCACTCTGTGAGCTACAAGGCTACGTATACAATGCCTGGATTCGGATGGCCGAGGTGTTCGATGCACTAGGCAAACCGGATCGCGCACAGACGCTGCGCGCCAAAGCCGTTGACCTGTTCAAACGGTTCAACGAAGCCTTCTGGGACGAAGAGCTTGGCTTCTACGCCTATGCCCTGGATGGGGACAAGAAAAAGGTGCTGAGCGTCGCTTCCAACGCCGGACATTGCCTGTGGTCCGCCATCGTACCCCCCGAGCGAGCCACAAAGGTGGTGGCACGACTGATGGCCCCGGATATGTGGACCGGGTGGGGTATTCGCACGCTCTCCACTGATCATCCCGCGTACAATCCATACAACTATCAGGCGGGTTCGGTCTGGCCCCACGACAACGCCATCATCGCCATGGGCTTCAAACTCTATGGCTTCGCCGCGGAGGCAGCGCGGATCGCGCACGACATCAGCGTAGCAGCGAGCCACTTCCTGCTCAACCAGCTGCCAGAGCTCTATACTGCGTTCGAGCGCGACGAGACCACCTTTCCAGTGCAATACATCGGTGCGAACGTGCCGCAAGCATGGGCAGCCGGTTCGGCCTTTATGCTGACGCAGGCCATGTTGGGCTTCCTGCCGGACGCGCCGCGCAACAAGCTCTATGTCGACCCGTCTCTTCCGGCGTGGTTGCCTGACCTGACCGTGCACGACCTCCGCCTTGGTAAGCACAAGCTCGACATCCGCTTCTGGCGCGAGGGCGAGCAAACCGCGTTCGAAGTGATCAAGGGTGACCCGAAGCTGGTGGAGCGCTGCGATATTGTGTCCGAGGTCGCGCGGCTAAGGATCGCCTCCGATCCGATTTAGCCGGCAGCGGCAACTCAGCGGAAACTGGACATTCCGGTCTGTGCGACCCCCCGTCATGCTGCACGCATACGTCGATGACGCGACGCGCCTGGCCTACAGCAGAGCCTTGGCGGACGAGCAATTAAGTCAAAATAATCGAGTGTTCCTTATTTGTGCTGCAATTAAATGCCGCTAAACGTCACCTGGGGAATATGGTCAAGATTGCCCCTAGAACGAACGGAGAATAATAGGGTTACATCCACGCGGTGTCTTGCGCGCTCGGCGGCCCACAGCCTTTTATCGCGGCGGCGTGTTGCGGCCCCCGGCGAAGTCTCTGCAGCCGGGCTAGACTACTCATAGCACCGCGCCGCGGCGCACCCGAAAAGCGAGCATACCGGATCAGGCCGAGGGATCCGCAGCGGGCCACCATCGTTGGTGACTGCGTCCTCGAAACGCACATCGACCGGAAAGTAGGCACGTGTCCGCTTAGCGGCATGCGCAATTGTCGACACGCGCTGCCGACCTATCGCGCGATCCGGAGCGGGAGGCTGATGCTCGATCCGATTGGGTTGTCGCGCACCTTCCGATCTCGACCGGCAAGCTCCTTCGTTGCCGACTTCACTGCCGCGCGCGCCGAGATCCTCGGGACCCGTTGACGGTGGCGTGGCCGATATCGTCTCTAGCTCACGCAGCACATAGCCCCGACCTCGCACCGTCTCGATATAGTGATTACCACCGGCTGCTTGAGCGAGCTTCTTGCGGAGCGTGCAAACCATAATATCAATAATTTTAGATTGGGGCTCATCCATTCCCCCGTAAAGGTGATTGAGAAACATCTCTTTTGTCAGGATAGTTCCTTTTCGCAAGCTCAGTAGCTCGAGGATAGCATATTCCTTCGGCGTCAGGTGCACGGGCCGATCGTTGACCGAGACAATGCGAGTGTCGAGATTGACGGCCAGCCTGCCAATCCGGATCGTCGATTCGGAGTGGCCTTTGGAGCGCCGCACGATCGCTAGGATGCGCGCGACCAATTCCCGACGATCATAGGGCTTGGTCAGGAAGTCGTCGGCGCCAAAACGAAGAAATTTGACTTTCTCATCGAGTTCGCTGTGACCCGAGAGGATTAGTATAGGTGTACACACACGCGCTGCACGCAGCCGTTGCAGTAACCTATAGCCCTCGATGCCTGGCACGCCCAGGTCGAGGAGTATTATGTCGTAATCGTAAAGCTTTCCGAGCAGGAGACCATCCCGGCCGAGATCGCTCGCATCACAAATCAGGTTCTCCTTCGCTAACACCGCCTGGGTTCGGGCGGCTGCGAGAGCATCACCCGAGGCAACAAGCGCGCGCATGCGAGCCTCCTATTTTAACTTGTAGCTCCGATCATTCGAATTCACTACTGTCGGCACGGCACTCGGTCGCGTCACTGCAGGCTCAAGCGAGAAAGCCATCGCAGTGGCGTTGCGCAATGCCGTTGCTGGCCTGCGCGATACCGCCGCCGTCGCATTGACCGTGCAATCATCGGTTCCGCACCTCACCATTATGGTCCGGATCGCGAAGTCTATAGCCGCGGCCCCAAACAGTCTCGATGTAGTGATTGCCGCCCGTCGCCTGGGTTAGTTTCCTGCGCAGCTTGCAGACAAAGACATCGATGATCTTGAGCTCGGGCTCGGCCATTCCTCTATACAGGTGGTTAAGCAACATTTCCTTCGTTAGGGTAGTGCTTTTGCGCAGAGTGAGCAGCTCGAGAATGCCATATTCTTTGCCGGTCAGGTGAACCGAGTGACCGTCGACCGAGACCTGCCGCGTGTCGAGATTGACCACCAGCTTGCCGGTCCGGACCGTCGATTCACAGTGGCTCTTGAAACGGCGAGCAGTCGCCTGAATGCGTGCCAGCACTTCGCGATGATCAACCAGACTGGCCAGTACGTCATCGTCGCCAAAGCCGAGATCCTTGATCTTTTGATCGAGCGGGGCCCGAGCCGAGAGGATCAGGACCGGCGGGCCGGCGGGCGCGCTGCGCAGCCGCCGCAGCAAACCGTAACCATTCATATTCGGCACGCTCAGATCCAAAAGAACAATGTCGTAATCGCGGAGCCTGCAGATCTCCAAACCGTCTTCACTGAGATCTGTCGTGTCACAGATGAAGTTCTCCTTCATCAGCATCATCTTGACGCTGGCTGGAGCCGCTCCATCTTGCCCAATCAGAAGCACGCGCATAACATCCTCCAAAAGTCGGGCAAACAACGGCTATGCCATTTTGGCTGTTTACGGTTGCCGAAGCAGTTTGCTTAGTAGCGTGGCCTCCCTGGCTTGAGCGCAGAAGCATTGCGGTAAATTTGCAGTCGGGTGCTCCGTAAACCGGCCACTCCGTGATCCTCGATGCCCCGCTCCCAGGCGCGAAATTCTTCCTCCGACAGTCGATAGCGGCGGCAAGCTTCTTCGAAAGTGATGGCTCCGCTACGCACCGCAGCAACAACAGCGGCCTTACGTCGCGGTACCCAGCGTTTTGTGTCTGAGGGCGGCAGGTAGACTTGAGATCGCAACATGTTTCACCCCGGTCAATCACCGATGTTTTGCTCTTGCGCATGTTCTCGAGGGCTATTAAAAGTCTTTAGACACACCTCAAGCGTGCAACGAAACTCCTCATCGAGGATCGAAGTAATGACAGGGCCCGCGCCGCTTTCCGGCTAACACTTTCTGCCTGTCACTGAATCAATTCACCGCCGAAAGGATCGTCTCAAAAAATTTCAAGAATTTTTAGACAGCTGCCACTGAGGCTTCATCGCCCTAAGCTGGCACCGCCCTCGGCCGAGCGATCGAGCGGAGCTGCGATTCAGTAAATGCCGGGCAAAATGCGTGCGGTTGTGTCGCGGTAGGCTAGATATTCAGGAAAGATTTCGGTCAGGATGGCTTCCTCGTTCCGCATCCGGCGCAGCTGGAAACCAATTTGTACGGCGAGGATCAACGCCGTCCAAAGAGAGAAAAATTGCATCGTGACGCCGATAGCCGCGATCTCCTCGGCGAGGTAGAGCGGGTGGCGGACAAGCCGGTACACCCCCGTCGTGACGAGCTGCCGCGCCTCGGCCATTATGCTGAACGACTCGCGCAGCTGCATCAGCACGACAACGGCAAATACGCTGCCGGCGATCGTCAGCAGGGCCGACACGAGCCCGGCCGGAACCGATAGGTCGCGACGAGGGAAGACGACGACAGCAGTCAAGAGAAACGTACCGATCAGCGCGGATATCCGTGGCTCGATCCCGCGCGCCTTTCGCGCCGGGCGCATCCGCAGCACAACAGTAGCTGCGATCACGACGAGATAGGCGATGACCGACACCCGCATCGCACCGTTGAGGATGTAGACTGCACCCGGAAGCGCGGGGTCGGCCTGCCGCATATATTGTTGGAGCCCCACCACGGTGACGAGCCCAAGGGCACACGACCACATCAGCATCGGCAGCCGCATCAACACGTCGTAGAGACGCGACTGCTGCAGCGTGCCAAAATCCCAGTCGAAGAAGCGCCAACTCTGCCGCCGCAGACCTCTCACGCTCACCGGCCTTCAATCGGGCGGAAGGCCGATCGGAACGGTGATTTGGCCGGTCAAGGTGTAGGTGTCGACGAGCTTGAACCCGTAGAGGGCAGACAGCGTCATTGTCGGGGTCGGAATCGACGTCGTCGGGCTGCAGCTGATGGGATTGCAGATGGCGGTCACACAGTATTGACCCGCTGTCGGCGTGGTGCAGATCGAGGCTGTCGGTATCGCCGTCTGCAGTGCATTTGTGGCACAAGTGGTGTCGCAACGCGAGCCGGGGATACCGTTCTGGACCATGACGTAGCGGCTGGCTTGCCCGACGACGAGCTGCAGTGTGTTCCAAGCGAAAAAAGCCTGGGCGAAGTCGACAATAGCTAGAATCAAGCCGACGAGAACCGAGAGGACGAGCGCCGCTTCGACCGCGGTCGCTCCTTCCTCCGAGCCGCGAAGCCCGCGGTCCCGACGCGTGGCGGCCACAGTCGTCATTGGGTCCGAAGGACCGTCTGCGCCTTCACCGACCCTGGAAAGCTCCAGGTTCCGGATATAATCGGCGTATAGATCTGTGACCCACGGACCGCGACATATTTCAGGACCCGCGTATCGGACTTTACAGCGCATGGGTTGGGGTCGCCCGGCCCCGGGCAGGTCACCGATGTATTATCAGCGCAGGCGCAAAAGCTCGTTGTACTGAATACCGCGGCCGGCACACCCAGCAAGGTTTGGAGGTCCGTTGCAGCCGGTATTGGCTTGCCCTGGACGACTTGGCCTCTGGCATATTCGGCCGCGCCCCGGACGATCGCCGTGAGGTTTGTCGCCTGCGCCATGATCTCGCCGTAGTCGACGATGCCAAAGGTCAGAACGGTCAGCGGCAAGAACGCCATCAGTAGCGCGAACTCGGTCGCAACGGCACCAACGTCTCGTGAGAGAAGTTGCCTAAACAGTGAGCCCCTAATCATATTGATCGGCGAGGAAGACTGAAAAGATCGTCGGCAAGGCAGTGAGGCCAGCGGTCTGGCAACCGGAGTCATCGAGGCGGATGTTTCCGGTTAAACTAACACTACTGGCTACCGCCACGAGACAGTTCGAGGGGTCAGTCTGAATATTCCCTGCAAAGCTGAGGTTCGTGTTCGGAAAGTAGATGAGGCCACTCAGCAATGAGCCGGCATTTCCTATTGTGCCGCTGTTGGGGTAGATCGCGCCTGCAACCGAGTCTTGAACCATCAGATAGCCGGGATAAGTACCCGCGGCCGGCGCGTTCAGGGTAATAGCCAAGTTCGCCCCAAGAGGCACCTCCAGCGCGCCGATTGTGCCCCCGCTGACCTGCGTGGTGGTGAAAATAAGCGTGACGCCGCCGCCGGAGGAGCACGTACACCGGAGCTGTCCTGAGAGGTTCAGACTGCCATCTGTTACCCAATAAGTCCCGGGCGACAAAATAATGGTCCCGGTGAGCGGCGGCTGTCCCCCAAGGATTATACAATCGTGGACCAGGTAGGTATATATCGGCGCGCCAGACGGCCCTATACCGGTGGACGGAATGCAGACTCTTTTAGGCATGCCCGCGGTGAGGAATGCGTGAGTGAGGGTCGCGGCATAAGGGTCGGCGGTACTCTTGAATTGTGGCGGTGTGGTCAGATCGTATCCGTTTGCGGTGCACGGGGACACTGAGCTCCCGGCGAAAGAATATCCGCCAGGGCTGACGAGGGTGTATGCCTGTATGCAGCCGCCAGCGTTGCTGATCGCAGGTGGGCTGGTCATGTTCGAGTTTGCTGCCATATCGCAATTGGGCATCGTCAGGTTGTAGCTGCCGGTGACTGAGATGCCGGTACCGGTCCCTTGGAGGGCAAGGAGACAGGCAGTGCTCGTCTGCGAAAATTCGGCGATCGCCTTCGTCGTGACGTTGACGGTATTGACGCTCG
>Ga0187846_10001420_pt1 | contig 13557 bp, 5 predicted proteins | sample TC_taG_FD_161473 | JGI IMG/M metagenome (GOLD analysis project Ga0187846, IMG submission 161473) | Biofilm microbial communities from the roof of an iron ore cave, State of Minas Gerais, Brazil - TC_06 Biofilm (v2) | ecosystem: Environmental > Terrestrial > Deep subsurface > Cave > Wall biofilm ...
CACATCCACTTTGCCGATGCTGTGGTGGTCCCTCGAGTTGAACTCGGCAAACCAGACGTTTCCTTCGTGGTCCACGGCAATCCCGTACGTGTCAGGTACATCGGGAAAATAAGTAAATTTCTTCGTCTCGACATCGAACTTGCTGAGCGGGCGGCCCGAACTCCAGATGTTGCCTTGGAAATCGATGACAGCGGTGTGTTTTCGCGGCGCTCCCGCCTGTCCCCCAGGTGTTTTCCGCAGATTCGGCCAGGGAGCGTTGGGCTCGAGTTGAGGCACGCGCGGCCCTTCGTATGGCGGATCCCCGTACACCTCAAAGCTTTCTGTGCGGGGATCGAATTTCGCCAGCTTGTTTTGCGCCTCAACAGTCAGCCAAACCGATCCGTCCGGCGCCGGCAACACTTCATGAATCGAAGGCCGGCTAGGATCCGGCAAACGCCACGAGCGGACTTCACCCGTGGAGGGATTCAGCCGCGCCGCTCCGCCGCCAATCTCCATCCAGATATTTCCGTCTTTGTCGGGCTTGCCGGTCCCGGGACGGTCCTTCGGTTCCCCGGACCAGGCGTAATCTACATAGACGAGATTCAGAGCCTCATCCACGAAATAATCGCGCTCCTGTTTGACTTTTTGATATTGAGGCAATTGGGCGGGCGATTTGGGCGTGTCCGAATCCGGGCCAAACGCTGTATCGAGGTAGTCGGCAACCTGATAGGCCACGTCGGATTTGATGTCGGCCACTCCCAGCTGCCGCATAAAATCCATCGCCTCGAGCCAGCCATCACGATCGCGCCGCGCCAGCCCAATCTTGCTCATCGCATGGCAATTAAAACAATTTTGGAGCACTACATCTTTCCCCTTGCCCTCCGGCAAAAGAACTCCCGCTTGATACTTCGTCAACTGGCTCCATTGCACGGCGGACTTCTGCATGGTGAAGTCCACCGCCGTCGCCTTCTCGTCTTGTACTGTCACACCAAGGCGGCGCGCAGGGTCGCTCTTGTATCCCGTGGCGGTCGCCCACACCTCATACGTCCCTGCGGGAAGTTTGTCCGTCCAATACTTGCCTTGGTTGTCCGACAAGACCATCATCGTCATCCGGGTCTTCACATTTTGTGCCCGGACAAAAGCCGCCCGGAATGGCGCGCCATCCGCGCCTTTGATGCTCCCCGCAATGGTGCCTCCAGGAACAGCATAAGCGAGTGGCGTAACCAACAGCGCTGCTAGACCGGCAAGCAGAGTATTTTTCATGACCATCTCCAGGCGGAGCATAGCGCAGGACGCAATTCTACACGAACCATCGCGTACACTCGAAGCTCTAACTTTCCTCCTTGGCTTGCCGATGGACAGGCAGCGCAGAAGGGCCGCCAGACAGAGCAAACCCGATTCGCCTTTCCATATGTGCCGAAGTGAGAGAGAATTCAGGCGAAGGGAACGATTCGTGACGGGAAGTTCCCCACCGGTGGGGCGTTGCGGAGACGGGATAGCCTTATGGTGAAGACTAAAATTTCGGCCCTGGCTCTCACCAGCGTTCTGGGCTTGGCGTGCTGGTGTTCGGGGCGAGCCACACTTTTGAGGGCGCAGACCAAGCCTGCCTCGACGTCATCCAGCGCTTCAAAATTGACGGAACAAGAAAAGCGCGGAGAAGGATTCTTCCTGCAACGCTGTTCCCTCTGCCATTTGCCGCGGAAACTGAAATTCGGCTCGCCTCCGACCATTGGACCGAACCTGAGCGGATTGTTCAAGATGGCGGATCCGGCGCAGATGGAATTGCTGCGAGGACTTATTCTGAAGGGCAGCCCGAACATGCCGGGTTTCCAATACGGGTTGGAGCCGAAAGAAATGGATGATCTGATTGCGTACCTGAAGACTCTGTAGATCGCGGGTAGATCGGGGGAGGCGCTTGTGCTGCGAAGCAAGGTTCTTGCTCTTCTGTCTGCGGTGGTTCTGCTGCTGGTGTTGGTTTCCTTGGCGCAAGATCTTTTTTCGCAATCCAAACCGGCCACAGCCACTCTGTCGGGCCTGGTGAAATCCTCGGATGGAAAGCTGCTGGAAGGAGTAGGTGTCTCGGCGCGCAGCAATGCCGAGACTTTCACCACCACAGTGTACACGGATGAGACAGGCCGGTTTCAGTTCCCTCCACTCAACAGCGGCCAGTATCAGATTCGGGCGCAGGCCGTCGGCTTTGAGGCCGCCACAGCAGAAGCCGCGTTGACCAGCGGCTCAAAAAAGCAAGTGGATTTAGCGCTTCCCACCTTGAAAGATTTCCACAAACAACTTTCGGGCACTGAGTGGGCTGAGAGTTTGCCGGAGGATACTCCCGGCGATCGGCGGATGAAGACGGTTTTTATCAACAACTGCACGGGTTGCCACCAGGTCAGCTTTCTGCTGCAAAACCGGTTTGACGCCAAGGGATGGGGCGCCATCATCAACCTGATGGAGAAAATGCTGTCCATCGGGTATGCCCCCGAAGGAGCGAAACCCAATCCAGTGATTCAGGCCTACAAGGATGAGCTGGCGGAATATCTGGGGCGTGTTCGCGGCCCCGGCGACTCTGCTCTCACACTGCGGCCACTCCCCCGGCCCACAGGCGAAGCCGCCCAAGTAGTCATCACCGAATATGACTTGTCGCGGCCGGACATTCCTGGGTGGACCATGCCCCATAACGGCACGGACTGGATGGAAGGAATTCCCTCTCGATGGGACGGGCGCGCGGCCCATGATGTGGCCGTTGACCGCGCGGGCTATGTTTGGTTCGCGGACGACGCTACGCCGGACCGCACGCTCGGCCGGTTGGATCCTCGCACCGGGCGGGTTGCGGATTACAAATTAGCTGACCAAGCCAACGCCGCGGAAGTTTCCCATGCGCTCGTCTTCGACAAAGAAGGAAGCATCTGGTTTGCCAATGGCACCGAGGGAACCGTCACGAAATTCGACCCCGAAACCGGAAAGTTTTCCCGATTCCCGCGCCCACAGGACATCCCCAGCTCCGGCGATTTCATCGCCGTGGATTCGACGGGCAATGTTTGGTCTCCTCATCCCCGGGGCGCCTTCAAGCTTGATCCGAAGACTGGGAAATACACAAACTATGCCGTCACGGTCGCCAAAGCGAATTACGATCTGACCGTCGACAAGGAAGACGACGTTTGGGTTTCCCAGCCTGGCGGGAATCAGATGGCCATCGTGGACCCGCAAGCGGGCAAGGTGGATCACCTGGTTCTGGACCCTGTCGTTCTCCAGGGCCTGGAGGTCACCGACAAGGATCGGGAAATTTCTGCGAATCTTTATCTCACCCCGAATACCGCCACGCCGCTCGAGAAAGGACCTCGCCGGCTGGCCGCAGACCGGGAGCGGGACCTCGTCTGGGTGTGCGAATTTTTTGCGGACAAGCTGGCCAAGATTGACGTCCCTACGAGGAAGGTGACCGGGTATCCTCTGCCTCACCGCTACAGCCAGCCTTATAGCGCCACAGTCGCCAAGGACCACACTGTTTGGATGACTTTGCTGAATTCCGACCGGATTGCCCGGTTCGATCCCTCCACCGAGAAGTTCACCGAATTCGTGCTCCCGACGCGCGGCACGGAAATTCGCCACATCCAAGTCGATAGCAACACCAATCCGCCGACGGTCTGGATCCCGTACGACCGGACCAACAAGATTGCGCGCATTCAATTCCGGACCAGTTCGAATCCACGGTAAGGAGACCAGCCTTCCACGCCGGTATTTCGAATCCCAGATTGCCGCCCGCACCGTGTTCCTCGGGTGGGTAGTACTGAATCGATGCAGCGCACAGGACTTCAAAACAGGCCGAGAAGTCCAGGCTTGGACCGCTGCTGCCGGTGGCCCTTATATGAGCCGCGCTTTTGCCAAGCTCCATTCTGCCAATCCATAAACTGCGCCCCCACTCCGGTACTTTCGTCCTAAAAACCTCTTCAACAACTTTCTGACATTCACCCCAGGCCGGGGGAGGGCTTTGGCGTCTAGCTTGCACATTAAACGGTATCGGAGAACACCCTGTATAACGATGAGTTGTACAAACTTCGGAGCGTGGGACAGCTCATGGTAAAATTGTCTTGATATCAACGACTTGTGAGGGTCCGCAAGAGGCATGAAAATGGAACGGGGCGTAGCGAAAAGTTCCTCTGGCAAAAAGGTGAAACGCTTTGTCCACCTTTGCCCATCTGTTCTCTCTGATGAGGCTGGAAGGCTGCCTCGGGCGCGAAATTCACATCCAATCCAGCAAGGCTCCGGCATGGCCGGAGGATTTGGCGCTGTTCATTTTGAGAAGGATAACTAGACGGAGCATGATGCCGGCACAAACCGCATGGACGGCGGGTCAAACAGGAAGCAGCGCGGGTGTGTCCGCCGGCGCCTTGCTGGAAGCGCGGGAACTCTGCAAGAGCTATCACTCTGGACCGTCCCAGGTGTGCGTGTTGTCCGGGGTAAACCTGCGTGTCGCGCCGGGAGAATTGATTGCGATCGTCGGCGCTTCTGGGGCCGGAAAAAGCACCCTGCTTCACCTGTTGGCGGCGCTAGACACGCCAACGAGCGGTACAGTATACTTCGAGCAGAAAGGGATTGATTCGTTTCGAGAGAGCGAGCTGGCGGATTATCGCAATCGCTCGATGGGTTTTGTTTGGCAGCGGCATCACCTATTGGCGGATTTTACGGCCGCGGAGAATGTGGCGATGCCCCTGCTGATGCGTGGTGCAGGATACAGTGAGGCGCTCGAACTCGCCGCCAGGTGGCTGCACGAAGTGGATTTGGATGCGCGCGCCAGCCAGCGTGCGGGAGAGCTGTCCGGAGGGGAGCAGCAGCGTGTGGCGATCGCCCGCTCGCTTGTACAACGCCCAGCCCTATTACTCGCGGATGAGCCCACAGGGGATCTTGACGAACGGAACGCAATCGCAGTCTTTGAGCTGATGCAGCGGCTGCACCGCACGCACCGGCTCACCTCCATCCTGGCGACGCACAACACTGTTCTGGCCAAGCGCGCCGATCGCGTGCTGGAATTGAAGCACGGAGTGCTTCTGCCGATGGGGCAACAACGAAACCCGGAAGTTCGCACTGAGGGAGAAACGAGTTGAACCGTGTTTGAACGCTATACTGAGAAGGCCCGCCGCGTCATCTTTTTCGCGCGCTACGAAGCCAGTCAGTACGGCTCCCCGTACATCGAGACCGAGCACCTGCTGCTCGGCCTGATGCGCGAGGACAAAGCTTTAGCCAACCGTTTTCTCCGTTCGCATGGCTCGATCGAATCCATCCGGAAAGAGATCGAACAACGCATCACCATTCGCGAGCGCATTTCTACCTCCGTCGAGGTTCCCCTCAGTCAGGAATCCAAGCGCATCTTAAACTACGCGACCGAGGAGGCCGAGCGCCTGGGACACCGGCACGTCGGCACCGAACATTTACTGCTCGGCATCCTACGCGAAGAAAAGTGCTTCGGCGCCGAAATCCTCCAGGAACGCGGCCTGCGCCTTTCTGCGCTTCGCGAGGAGTTGGCGCGCAGCGCCGGCGAGAAGGTGCCCGCTTCCCGCCCCAAGGAAACTTCGCTGCTGGCGGAGTTTAGCCGCGATTTGACCCAAGCGGCTCTCGAGGGGCAGCTCGACCCACTGGTCGGCCGCGAACGCGAAGTCGAGCGCGTCATTCAGATTTTGTGCCGCCGCACCAAGAATAATCCGGTGTTGATCGGCGAACCTGGCGTAGGTAAGACCGCCATTGTCGAGGGCCTGGCGCAGCGCATCGCTGATAGCGACGTGCCCCCCTTCCTCGCCGATAAGCGCATCCTGTCGCTGGACCTTTCCTTGATCGTGGCCGGCACCAAGTATCGCGGGCAGTTCGAGGAGCGGCTGAAGACGATCATGAAGGAGTTGATGGAGAGCCAGAATTCCGTCGTCTTCATTGACGAGCTGCACACGCTGGTGGGCGCAGGCTCAGCGGAAGGTTCGCTCGACGCCGCCAATATTTTAAAGCCCGCGCTCTCCCGAGGCGAAATCCAGTGCATCGGCGCGACGACTCCGTCGGAGTACCGCAAGTCGGTCGAGAAGGATCGCTCGCTCGAGCGGCGCTTCCAGGCCGTCAAGGTGGGCGCGCCTACTGAAGACGAAGCCATCAAAGTCCTCGAAGGGATCCGCGAGCGTTACGAAAAGTTCCACGCAGTCAGCTACACCGATGAGGCGCTCCGATACTCGGTGTACCTGTCGAGCCGTTACATTCCCGACCGCTTTCTGCCGGACAAAGCCATTGACCTGATTGACGAAGCCGGCGCGCGCGTCAAGCTCCGTCAGGCGATGCTCCCGGAAGAAGTCGCGGAAGTGCAGAAACGCGTGAAATTCATCACCCACCGGATGGAGACCGCCATCGCTAACCACGAATTCGAGAAGGCGCGTTTCTATTCGGAGGAAGAGCGCAAGGAAAAAGAGAATTTGCGCCAGGTGCGCGAGCGGTTGAAACTCGATGACACCAACACCGGCATTGTCGGCCGCGAGGACGTCGAGGAAGTGGTCGCCCGCTGGACTGGCATCGCTGTCACCTCCATCAAGGAAGACGAGCAACAGAAGCTGCTGCGCATCGAGGAGGAGCTCCACAAGCGCGTCATCAGCCAGGAGAAGGCGATTACGGCCCTGGCTCGCGCGATCCGCCGCAGCCGCGCGGGACTCAAGGCCCCGGGACGCCCCGTGGGCTGCTTCTTGTTCCTGGGTCCCACCGGCGTGGGCAAGACGGAAGTGGCACGGCGGCTGTCGGAATTCCTATTTGGCAGCGAGAAGTCTTTGGTGCGCTTCGACATGTCCGAGTACATGGAGAAGCACTCGGTTTCTAAGCTGATCGGCGCCCCTCCAGGTTACGTGGGCTACGAAGAGGGCGGCCAGTTGACCGAGCGCGTGCGCCGCACGCCCTACTCGGTGATCCTGCTCGACGAAATTGAAAAGGCGCATCCGGATGTGTACAACATCCTCCTGCAAGTCTTCGAGGACGGTCAGTTGACCGACGGCCTGGGCAACACGGTGGACTTCCGCAACACCATTTTGATCATGACCTCGAACCTGGGCGCCCGTCATCTCCAGAAGCGCGCCACGCTCGGCTTCCAAAGCGCCGCCGAAGAGGGCAACGTCAAGAGCTTGGATGACCTCGTGCTCAGCGAAGTCAAGCGCGTCTTCAATCCGGAATTCTTGAACCGCTTGGACGAAATCATCCTGTTCAATCCGCTGGGCGATGATGATTTGCTCCGCATCATCGATTTGCTGGTCGGCCAAATCAACGACACGTTGATCCACCGCCAGGTGCAAATCGTTCTGACGCCGGAAGCGCGCCAGTGGGTTCTCGAGAAGACCTGCGGGGACCGCAGCTACGGCCGGCGGGCGCTACAAAAGTACGTCGAAGATCCTTTGTCAGAGACGCTGATTCAGGGGGGCCTGCAGCGTCCAGCAACTCTGGAAGTCTACGTCTCCAGTGACGGGCTGGGCTTCCGGCCGGTGGTCGAAGCAACCCCGGTATCCCACTAGCGAATCCTACGCGCGCAGGCCGGACTGACCAGAGTCCGGCAGGGGGCGGACAACCTTGTTGTTTTGGGGGGAGCGGCCTTGAGGGGCTCTCTGGCCGCACAACAATACCGCGTCTTTGTCTTCTTGCGGCGTGCGCCGTTGGTGTATTTCCTCGCCTTTGCGGTGGGATCCCTCGGAACGGCGCGCCGCGTATATCCCCAGCAACCCCCGCCACCCCAATCGCAGCCCCCGGCCCCCGCGGAGGGGGGAACCCCCACCATCGAGCGGATCGAATTCCAGGGCAACCGGCGCATCCGCAGCGAAACGCTGCGCGGCCGCATCTTTTCACGCCAGGGAGATCCTTATAGCGCCGACGCCCTGCGCCGCGACTTCCACGCCCTTTGGAATACGCAATACTTTGAAGACATCCGCCTGGAGGTGCAGGACAGCCCGGACAAGCCGAACCAAAAAATCATCATCTTCTATGTGACCGAGCGTCCCACCATCCGCCGGATCGAGTACAAGGGAAATAAATCTGTCTCCGAGTCGGACATCCTGGATCGCTTTAAGGACCGCAAAGTGGGCTTGTCCGTCGAGAGCCAGTTTGACCCCACCAAAATCAAGAAAGCAGAAGTCGTTTTGAAGGAGTTGCTGGCCGAGCACGGGCGGCAATTTGCCGACGTCAAACCCACGTACGAGCGGCTGCCCGGGACCAACGCCGTGAAGCTGACCTTTACCGTCAACGAAGGACCCAAAGTAAAAGTCGGCCAGATCATCATTCAGGGCAACACGGCCTTCTCGAGCCGGCGCATCATCCGCGCCATGCGCCACTCAAGGCCCAACGCGATTCCGCTCGCCTTCCTCGGCTCTATACCGATCATGTCCAAGACGTACGATCGCGGCAAGCTCGATGAAGACCTGGAAATCGGCATCCGCGGGCTTTACCAAGACAATGGGTACTTCAAGGTGCTCGTTAAGGACCCGGTCTTGAATACCGTGGATATCAACCGCGGCGGTGTTCCCGGTCCCATACCTGTGCCGCTGGTCGGCGCCAAGCACGGCAAGGCCACCAACATCACGATCGGCATCGAGGAAGGCGAACGCTACCGGATGGGAACGCTCCACATCCGCAGCGCCGACCCGGAGAAGGGTCTTTCCCTTAAAACGGAGTTCTTGGAATCCATTTTCCCGATCAAGAACGGAGAAATTTTCAGCGTAGCGAAGGTCCGCAAGTCAATCGAGGACTATACCAAACTCTATGGCAATTACGGATTCATCGATTTCACGGCGGTGCCGGACACGGAAGTGCACGACGACACGAAAACGATTGATCTAACCTTCGCCTTCGACGAGCAGAAGCCCTACTTTGTGCGCCGCATCGAGTTTTCCGGCAACACCGCAACTCGCGACAAAGTCATCCGGCGTGAAATCGCACTCAGCGAGGGCGATCTGTTCCGGAATAACTTATGGGAACTCAGCCTGCTTCGGCTCAATCAGCTCGATTACTTCGAGCCGGTCAAGGCCGAAAATGCCGACATCAAGCGCAACGTCAAGCAAGGCACCGTGGACATCCTGCTGAAGCTCAAGGAAAAGGGCAAGCAGTCCATCAGCTTGACCGGGGGCGTGAGCGGGCTCGCCGGAAGTTATATTGGCCTGAGCTATCAGACCAACAATTTCCTGGGCTTGGGCGAAACGCTCACCCTATCCACGCAGCTCGGAGACTTGCAACGCAGCGCGACCTTCGGTTTCACGGAGCCGTATTTGTTCGACCGGCCCATCAGCACCGGCTTCACGGTGTTTACCAGCCGCTACAATTTTGACCAGTCGCGCCAAACGTCCATCCTGCTGGGCCAGCAGGTCACCATCAATCCCAATTTCGCACAGAATTACACCCAAAACAGCACTGGGTTCACCCTCTTCTCCAGCTATCCCTTGCGGAAGCTGGGCTTCACGCGGGTGGGCGTCACCTACGGCCTGACCGACACCAGCATCAAGTCGCTCAGCAACGCCGCCACCGCGCTGTTTAGCATCTTGCAGTTCCAGTCCATCGCGGGCCCTTCGGCTTTGCAAGGGATTCGTTCCAGCCGCATCGTCCCCAGCCTGACGTACAACAGCGTCAATAATCCGGTGAATCCCACCAGTGGAAAAAGTTTCTTCTATTCCTTCGCCTTGGAAGGCGGTCCGATTGGAGGCAACGAAAACAGCCTCACTCACGTCCTCGACGCCAAATATTTCCGCCCCATCAATCACAAGCGAAACGTCCTCGCCTTTCACTTTTCGGGGGCGTTTACAGAGGGATTCGGCGGCAAGGTGGTCGCGCCCTACAGCCGCTTCTACCTCGGTGGCGAAACCGATTTGCGCGGCTTCGACATTCGCACGGTTTCTCCGGTGGTGTTCATCCCGACGGCTACCACTACCTCGATTACTCGGCCTACGGGTCAACTCGACGCCATTGGGAATCCCATTACGGCGACGCTCAGTATCCCGACTTTGAGTTATCAAGTGTCATTCCCGGGCGGGGATACCGAAGGCGTGAGCAATTTCGAGTACCGAATCCCGATTGCTCCCCATGTAAGCGCTTCGCTCTTCTTTGACGCGGGGGCCACGGGGGCGGCGCTCAAAAACCAGCTGCAGGTCAACGAGACAGCCTTTTCCTCCTTGACCCAGCAATTCCCAAACGCCAATCTGAGCAACACGTTGCGGTTTCAGCCAGGCACCAATTTCAAGATGCGCACCTCGACGGGAATCGAATTCGTCGTGCAATTGCCGATTGTGCAGGCTCCGTTCCGGGTGTACTGGGCCTATAACCTGAATCGGATGTCGCAAGTGATTACGGCGCCCACGACGCAGTTCCCAGGCGACCCGAACAACCCGGATCACGACCCGAACTGGAATCCCTATAAGGCCGGCCTGCCTCCGCAGTTCTGGGATTCTCAGGTCGTGCCGACGCTTCTGAACCTTTATAACAATCCGATTCGCACGAATTTTTTCGATCCAATTCGCACGTTCCGGTTTACGGTCAGCCGGACATTCTAGAGGCGCGTGGGAGATTCACTTTGCGGACTCGTCCAACTGGAGTAGCAGGCTCATCGAGCCGGCGGGGCTGCGGGGAAGTTGCCAGTTGAGTCTTCTTGGGAGGAGAGGAATGAGACGTTGGGGATACCGGGCATTGTTCATACTCGCGCTCGCAGCCGTGGGTTGTAGCGGAGGCAACAACTCCGCCTCAACGATTACGGTGCAGGTTAGCCCCGCCACGTCCAGCGTCATCCTCAATCTGACTCAGCAGTTTGCGGCTACCGTCCTCGGCTCCACGGACACTACCGTCATGTGGAGCCTCACTTGCGCAACCGGGGTCACCTCATGCGGAAGCATTGACGCGACCAGCGGCCTTTTCACCGCTCCCACTACTGTCCCCAGCACCCCGACGGTAACCATCACGGCGACCTCGCACGCCAATTCGTCTTCCACTGCCACAGCCACGTTGACGATCATCTCTGGGATCAGCGTCAGCATCAATCAAACCAACGTCACCATCGGCACCAATGAAACTTTCACCTTTTCCGCCACGGTGAACAACCCGGGGTGCAATCTCGCTACTACGCCAAATTGCCTGAATGTCACCTGGTCCCTTCCGACCACCACCGGCGACGGCACGATTGACGCGAACACGGGACTATACACCGCCCCCAGCACGGCCCCTTCCCCGAGCACGATTACGGTCACCGCCACTTCGGTCGCCGATACCACGGTCACGGCGAATACCACGGTCACCCTCGTTACGGCCACTGACCCCACTCTGAGTTCGGTTAGTCCCCCCACGGTAGCGCTGGGTTCGATTTTCCAAGATGCCTTCGTCACGGGTACAAACTTCATTTCCACCGACCGGGTCTTCATCAACGGCACGGCGGTACCTCCCGCGGATGTATTGGAAATCTCCAACACGCTGTTAAGCGTGCGCATTACGGCTGACAAATTGGCTGCGCCGCCGCCCTCGGGAGTTCTGGTGGTGACCGCCTCGCAGTTGAACGGATCGCCGCAGAATTGCGCGCCCGATCCAACTCAGTGCCAAATTGTCGTCGCCAATTCACGCCCGGCCGTGGTCGGGCCCTCGCCGGAAAGCGTGGAGCAAGGAACCGCCGGCTCGCTCAGTTTCAATGTGAACGGTGGCCTGTTTGGAACGTCGTTCAATCCCGCCGTCACTGCTACCTATGACGGTCAGAGCCGAACGACTCAACCCCATGTGGTTACCGATGTCACCGCCGTTCCGCCGGATCCCGCCCTCACGCGGCAATTGACGGTGACGATCGGAGGAGGCTCCAACGCGAGCGACTTTGGCACCCCCGGACTGCACCAAGTTGCCATCCAGAATATCGCCGACCCAACGAAATATGCGGCTACAAATCTCGCTGTGCAGCCGGATTTCAGCATTTCGACGATTAGCTCGCTAACTGCTCCGATCGCAGTTGGGGGCATGCCCTCAAGTCAAACCTGCCCCACGGTAAGCCCACTGGGCACTCATCCCTCCGATGTGGCCATCAACCCCGCTACCGGGATCGCCGTCGTGGCGAATCTTTGCTCGAATGACATCACATTGGTGGATTTGAAAACAGCGCCTCCCAGCATTGTGGCGCAGGGTCAATCTATTTGTACGGCTGCAGTGGGCTCTGCGTCCGGGGTGTCATCGCCCTGCGCGAATTCCGGGCCCAAGAGCGTGGCCGTGGCGACAGTTCAAGTGGGCGTTACGAACCGCAACTTCGCGCTGGTGGCGAATTCTGCATCCAGCAGTGTCGCCGTTGTGGATTTGGATTCGCAATCCGTGATTGCGCTCATCCCTACGCAGGACTCGCCCGCCGGAGTCGGCATCAATCCCGTCAACGGGCGAGCTTTGGTTTCGATTAATACTCGTGGTTATGGGTTGTTGCTGGATTTGACGCAGACGCCTCCAACGATAATCGGCGTCGTAACCATCAGCACCGGGCCTAATTCCCATGTCGCCGTCGAGCCGCATTTGAATTGGGCGATTGCGACACCCGGTGTGGCGGGCTCGCTCGGCATCGTGGACTTGAACCGGCAGACCACGAATGTCATTACGAGCATTTCCCGGGCGGCTGGAACAGTCACTGTGAACGTTCAGGGCTCGACAACTTCGAATCCGCAGCCCCTGCTCGCGGCGCTCGTCGGAGACGCCGTATGGATCCAAGGCGTTTCCGACAATAGCTTCAATGGGATTTCCACGGTGACGGTGGCCGGGCCGGGCCCCACCACGTTCAGCTATTCGCAGCCGAACGATTCGAGTCATCCCGACGTGGCACAGTTCAACACGGCCGGCACGGTGAACTACGCCCAGCCGGTGGCCACCATCGCCGTGACCCCCGCCATCCAGGGAATCGGGATTAATCCCGAAACCCAGCAAGCCGTGCTCGTAGATCCCAGCACCACCACTGGAAACGTCACATTCCTCAGCCTGCTGGACCAGACCTCCGTCCCGCTTCCCGCCCAGCCTGCCGGATTGAACTTCACCCAGGTCGGCAATGCGGCGGGCGCTTTCAACCCGCTTACGGACGTGGCCGTTGTGGCGAACCCCTTTCCCACCAGCAACAACATCGCTGTGATTGATCCCAACACGCCGCGCGTCCTCACCACCTTCACCTCGACGGGCAGCGCCCCGGTGGCGGTCGCCATAGACCCGGGAACCAACACGGCGGTGATAGCCAACCAAGGAAGCAATAATGTCTCCGTATTTACCTTGGGCGCCCCTCCGGCGGGAACCCTTCGCCCGCTCTCGGTCGTGGAAACCAGTCCCAAGACGATCATCGCGGCTTCGTCGCTTTCCAGTTCAGCGCCCACCATCCAGCAACAGCTCACCGTGATTGGAAACGGTTTTACGGCCAACTCGCAAGTTCGTCTTGATGGGGCTGCGCTTCAAACCAGCTTCGTCTCGAGCCGCGAATTGACCGCTTCCGTGACTCTGTCGCCGCCCATCCGGGCCCGGCGTTTTGCCCTCGACGTGATGAATCCGGGCGGGGTGATTTCGAATGTTTCCGATCTCTCGGTAATCCAGCAAGTGGACGTTTCCGGCAAC
>Ga0187846_10001421_pt1 | contig 13538 bp, 21 predicted proteins | sample TC_taG_FD_161473 | JGI IMG/M metagenome (GOLD analysis project Ga0187846, IMG submission 161473) | Biofilm microbial communities from the roof of an iron ore cave, State of Minas Gerais, Brazil - TC_06 Biofilm (v2) | ecosystem: Environmental > Terrestrial > Deep subsurface > Cave > Wall biofilm...
GCGCACCGTGCCTACTCATCCCTCCTGGCAGGGCATTTCATTCTGAACGCGATCGAACGCGATTCGCCGTCACGAGGCGCGGGCGCCGCGTGTTTATGCGGCACAGCGCGTGCCCTTTGGTGGAAAACGGAATCGAGATCTCCATGCCGGTTCTAGTGACTCGGACCACCATGCCGACGCGGAGCAATCTGCTCGCGCTTCACGCGTGGCGCGCAGACGCGCCGTGCCAGCTCGCCGCGCGGATGCGGATCGGCGGAAAGGATGGATTCGATGCAGCTCGCCAGGCTCGCGGACATCCTGCGGGCGCGGCCGCGATGGTTCGCTACGAACTACACGCGCGCACGCGGCCGGCAGGGTGCTCACCTACTAGCGCCGGCGTCGTGTTGCTTCCCCGCTGCCATGCCGCGCTGCGCAGAGTGGCGCCCCCGGATCTTCCCCGAGCTGGGCCGCGGTCCCCGCGTGGACATTCCGTGAGTGCTGCCGGATCTGCGTTGCAGCACGATGCGGTGCGCGCGGAGATCTCCCGCCAGCTCGCCGGTGTTGTTCAAGGCAGATTGCTCCACCACGCGCGGGCAGAGGGTGAGCAGCCTGGGACGTGGTGGAAGCGCCGGCGGTGCACGTCTGCGCGGCCTCGCTGATTCACGCGAGGGCGACGCGCTCACCGTGGGGTTGCGCCCTGCGGCCGCGCGTGCAGGCAACCCATCGCGGCTCTGCGGAAGATCCGCACCCTCGCTGTGCCGCGCCAGGCCGCGCGCGATCGCGGCCAGGTAGAGAGTCAGTGAGTGCCGGCCCGTGCGGCACCGTTCGCCACACCGCGCCAGCCGGCACATGCAGCCACTCTGATTAGCTCTAGCGCGCTGATCGCGTGACCGCCTGGCCGGTCCAGGAGGAGCGTGGCCAGCGCACCACTGCAGGTGGCCACGGCCAGCGCCGCACCTGGCGCGCGTGCTAGAATCGCCGCCCATGGAGCGGAGAAACGAGCATCTCGTAATACGCTGGCCGCTGCCCCATGACCGGCGCGGGAGATTCGCCAGGTTCCATCTCGGCTGCCGCGTCACCGGATGCCGCGCGCCGCACCGATCGCACGGCTTCTGCCGCGGGCACCTCACGGCATTTGAGCGCGGCCGTATCGACTCCAGGGGCAGCCCGGTCCCCTCGCATTGTGAGCGCTGCTCGCGTCTGTACGCGGCCAGGCGCAGCGATCAGCGATTCTGCTCCGAGTGCGCGCCGCTGCGAGCCCGCGCGCGGGAAAAATCCTGGCGCAGAACAAACCGAGTCCGCGTCCGGCGCACACTGAAAGCCTGGAAGGATCAGCATCGCAGCGAGCTACGGCGCCGAGAACGCGGGGGCGCCCGCCGTCGGCGCAGCAAACTCCGTGCGGAAAATCCCGCCGTTCACCGGCAACACCTCGATTCCGCGGCTGCACGGCAGGCCGCGCTCCAGCGTCTCTCGCGCGGATTCGTGCGCCGGAAGTGGCGCTGGCAGCCGCAAGAAATCGCTCTGCTGAAACGCATGTATCCCGCCGCGGTTAAGCAAGGGGAATGGGAGAGACTCTTCCGTGTGCTGGGGCGAACCTACGTGGCGATCCGCGGGAAACTCACTCAACTTCGCCGCGGTCATTCGCGCTGAGCGCGGAAGCGCTCAAATCGGCGGGCTCGGCCGCGCCGGCATTTTCCTCCTTGCGATCCTTCGCGGCGGCGAGCTTCAGCCGCAGTGCTTGCCGCTCCTCACCAACGCGAATCATGCGATCGTAGTTCCAGGGGTCACCGGGATCACCCTTTGGCCCCAAATCGCGCCTGGCATTTTGTTCCGCGTAAGGCGCGATCCCCGCCTTGTACTTCTCCGTTGCTAGCTCCACTGTTACAGGAATCGGACTCGGCGGGAATGCTGAGAGATCGAGTGCCGGGGCATTTGCGCCCTGCTTCGCAGCGGCCATCGCTTCTTTGTGCGCGCGCTGCTGCGCCAGGTTGTACGTTCGCTTTTGCGCCTTCGCCCGGTCCTGGCGGCACGGTGGGCAACATTTGGTGTAGGCTCGCCTCGCGATGAACGACTGCCCGCATTCCGCGCACTGTTTCGGGAATTGCCTCACCTTCTGCCAGGCCGGTGATGTCGGCAGAAACCGGTTGGCCCGCTCCACAGCGGCACGTGCGAGTTCATCGAGATCACCGTCCTGAACGGGCCGCACACCTACCGGACATTTTCGGGGATCATCGAAAACAAACTGCCCGCCGGGCTCGACGCCAATCCGTGCGATCTCCTCGGGTAGGAGCGTAACTTGCACGCGGCCGTCTGCGCGTGGGGTGAGAGTACGCACGTGAGGGGATAACAAACCTTGCGCGCTCGCGATCCGGCCGTGAGAGTTGCCAGCCGCGAGCGCCTCCCTGGCTGCGCGAGTGGAACCTTGCTTCCATTGCTCCGCGATCGCCGCCGGCGCTTTGGTCTGATTCCGCACGCGCGCAGTCTAACGCGGAATTGTGTTTAGCCAAAGCAACACCGCGGGGGGCGATCCCACGCCACACCCAACCGGCCCCGCCAGCCGCTGCGGTTCACCGCTTAGTTACCACGTTAGCTACACACTTATTGGTAAATAATCCTGCCACACTTTTGCCACACTTCCGGGCCCAGCCGGGCGTATCGTGGCGTAGGGCGGGCGAAAACACTGGGCAAGGAGCGGGTGCCCTAGCGCTGCCTATGTGAGTGATCCAGCAGGACGTGTGCTGGTCCGAGGGCGGCCCTGCTCGGCGCCTGGCGGACCGCCCAGGGCGTTTTAAAAGGCCGCTGCTCTGCCACTGAGCTACGCCCCTCTTGGAACGCTATGATACTTGAGGCCGGGCAGTTACGGTAGTGGACCCCTCTGCAGTACCAGGTACCGCTGCCACACTTTTGCCACACTCCGGCAAGTTGGCGGCCATGAAAGCCTGCGCTCTCCACGCTGCATCTCGGAGATCCTTCTCGGTGACGATGTTGTAGCGCTCAAAGACGTGACGGGTCTTGTGTCCCGTGAGGGCCATGGCCTCTGCTTCAGACAGGCCGGCGCGCCGGAAATTGCGGACCGCGGTCCTGCGAAGGTCGTGATAGATTCGGCCGGGACATTCGGCGGCCACGCACGCTGAGCGCCAGGATTTGTAGAACGTGCGGATCCGCTCCCAACGCGCGGCCTGCTCATCGTGCTGCTTGCTCCGCGGATCGCCCTGCCGCTGCGGGCGGCCCTTCAGCCTGCGGTAAAAGACCCACGGGCAGTCTGCGGGGCGGTCCGTCCACTGGCGTTCCACGATGCTCCACAACTCACCCTCCAGCGGCAGAAGTCGCCCCTCGCCATTCTTGGTGTTCCCCGCCCAAAGGCGCGCGAGGCGCGCCTCGCGCTCGATCTGCTCCCATCTCAGAGAAACTATCTCCGAGAGCCGCCAACCGCTGAAGTATCCGAACATGGCAACGGGCCGGAGATGCACGGCCAGCGCGGCAACGATCCCTGCAAACTCGGCGGCCTCGCAGAACCCTTTCCGCGGCGCCGGCTCCTTCAGTCTCGGGAGCTTGGGCACTCGGTAGAGAAGCCCGGCATCAACGGCAAGCCCTAGCATGCGCCTCAGCGCTTTACGCTCGTGCATGATCGTGCTCGCGGCGGCGCCGGACCGGATGCGGGTGTCGATATAGTCGAGCCACAGCGCGCGATTGATGCGATCGGCTACGATCTCCCCGAAGAAGTGCTTCAGGTGTTTGAGCCGGCCCCTCAGATCCTTCAGGGTGCGCCGGCCTTGCATGCGGTAATCGCGTTCGATCAGTTCGCAGAGCACGGGCAGCGCAGCGGGCTCGGCCAACTCGGGCGGGTTGCGCCGATCGAGGGCCGCAGCCTCCCGGATCTTGGCCACGGCCAAAGCCTCGGTGCGGTTGCTCACGTAGATTGTGTCGTAGTGTCGCTGTCCGGCGACCTGATAGTTGATCTCCCAACCCTTGCCGTGCCGTCTTGCTCCAGGCATGTGTTCACCTCCGAGCATTTCCTCTCAGGTGCGAAGATCTTTGGCCCTCGCCACGCATTAGTTCACCGGCGCCGTCCGCGACAGTGAAGCGCCATGGCGGAGCAACGCCAGGGCCACGCACTGCTCCAAATCTGCGAGCAATCCGGCGTCGTCCGGGTCCAGCAACGCCGCGTGTGGTTCGAGCATGGTTACAAGCTCGACATCGTCACCGGACTGTCGGGCGCGACTCATGCTCACTGCCAGGGCGCCCGCGAACACGCGAAATGCAGCGGTGCCCGCATCGGCCTGCTGCAACTCAATTCGCCAGCCGGGCGGGCCGGGGAGATCCGGAAGAGTGAGCGCGAGCGCGTCCAGGATAGCGGGATCGAAATTCTCCGGCGCGAGTGCGAATGCGGCTTGATCGCCGGTGTTGGTGGTGGTGTGCACAAGCCGAGGCTCGCCGGGATGTGGCGCGCGTTTCATCGCTCACCGCCGCCGATGGCGCCAAAAGGTGCGCCGCTCCGGCTCAGCCGGCGCGAAAGGCGCTTGGCCATCACCGCCGGCGTTCGATTCCTGCTGCCGGCGCACAGCTTTCTCACGTTCGCGCTCCGCCTCACGGCGCAACTGCTCGCGCATTTCGTAGCGCCCCTCGGTCCAGGCCTCCGCGCGAATCTTCGCCCTCCACCAAAACCATCTCCAGCGCGCCCAAAACGCGGTGAGTAAGATCCCGGTGAGTGCGATCGCGCCACTGGCGATGCTGAGGCGATCGCCGGGCACCGCATGTACGAGTGCCGGCGTGAGAACGCCAAGCGCGAGCCAACAGGCCAGCGCGGCCCAGCCGGCCACGGAAATCAGGCCATGCCTCATTGCACATCGCCCGCGCGCCGTGCCTGCGGAAGGCCGCAGTCCCGAACGCACTTGATGCAGTCGCACTCCATGCGTGGCTTATCGGCACGATGCCCACAGTGCTTGCACGTCGGCCAGGTCGGATCGGTGCTCCAATTCATAACGTGGCACCACGAGCAGGAGATCCCTTGCCTCATCGCGCACCGCCGGCAGGCGCGGCATCGCGCAAGACGGCCGGATAGCCGCGGGACCGCAACAGGCGCACCAGCTCCTCGGTCGAGGCCGCGTGCATCAGGACGTGCTCGTGGCCGTCGCCCTCGATGTCCGCAGCCAACACATCGGGCGGGACGAGGATCGGTATATCATCCAGGCGCAGATCAAACCCAACATCCAGCGGATGCAGTCGCATCACTCCTGGCGAGAATCGGTCCATTGCGCCTCCTCTCTGCCCGCCGTTACTCCGGCGGAAAATCGTCCACGCGTTCATCGCTCTCGCTAATACACCAACTGCCGTCGCGATCAGGGACGAGCGGAAGCTCGGCGGCGACCACAAAGCCGGCCGCGGCCTGATCGCCAAACACCTCGGCGAAGGCCTGGACGCCCGACTCCACCACGAGCAGCGGGACGCCGTGCACTTCGTCTTGCAACTCTTCGCGGCTAATCTCGGCGCGGCCGTAGGCCTTGGCCAACTCGAACACTCGCTCGCTCGAACGCATCACGACTCGTCGTCCGCCAGCGGTGCAATTTCCGGATCGTAGAGCCCCGCGCCGACGTCCTCGGCCTGATCGTCGAGCGTGGGCAGGCGAAACGGCCGCTGGTCATGTCCGCGCTGCGCGGCCGCGATGCCGTCCCATTCCTCCATAGGAACGAGACGTATTTCGGGCCGCCCAAATGGTTCGCCAGTGCCCGGCTGCACGGCGTAGCGGGAGATGTCGCATCCAGCGTCGCGTAGTTCCATCATGGCTGGGTGCGTCGAGCGCACTTGGACGTACGTGCGCCCGCTCCCATAAGTCACACAGCGCAAGTTGTATTGATCGAGCATGTCTCCACCTCGCTTTTCCTCCGAAGTGGTTACCTCTGTGGCCCTCTCCAGCGCCACAGCGTAACGGCGAAGAGCAGCAGCACCGCGGCTGAGGCCGCGTTGAAGAGCGCGGGCAGCCGCTCATCGTTCCAGGTGCGCCAGGCGCTCCACGCGTTCACCAGCCCAAGCGCGGCCAGGACAAAGCTGAGCCATCGCTCGAGCCTCACTACAAACCTCCCAGGGCCAGCACGGCCAGCACGCCGGCAGCTACGGCCGCCGCCACAAGATCGAATCCCACCGGATTGCGCTCGTGGAGTTCCCGCAGCCATCGAGCGTGCCGCCCGAAGCGCTCGCGGCCCTCCGCCTGGCCCGCGCGCCGCGGCCAGAAGAGCACGAGCAGCACGAGCATGGCCCAGGCCGTGATCGCGTTCAGCATGCCCACGAGCAGGTGCTCCCGGAAAACCGCGTAAGCGCGGGCCGCCTTTGCCAGTGCGAGCACCACGAGCACGGCGCGCTCGCCGGCGCTCCACCAACTCTCTTCACTGCGCCATCCCATCGTGACCTCTCACCGAACCGGCCCGCGTTTCAGCCTGCCGCCGCTCCGGCCGCCGATCGCCGCCCACGTGCCGAGCGCTGCTTAGCCCGCAGCCGCCGCGTACTTGGTGCGGCCTCGTATTTGCAGCGCGCTGAGCAGTACAGCCGGCGCCGGGCTCGCAGGCGCAAGAACACGCGACCGCACCGCCCGCACTGGCCGAGCACCTCAACAGACAGGCCTCCGAGTTGCTGCATCAGGTCTGTGTCGGCTCTGTCCATGAGGTCGCCGATGTCACGGGGAGGCACAAGATCTTCGGCGAATCCGAAGTACCATCGGCCGTCTATATCCGGCATTGCTCCGAAGAATCGATCACCCACTTTGAGTCGGATCGTTTCCCCCTGCGCGAATAGTCGAGGCAGGCCAGCGACCCACTCGCGGAGGTGACACTGCATCGCCAGGAAGGCGCTCGTGGGAGCATTGGAAATTAGCCGCTGCCACACGGCACGCTTGCGCGGGCTGAGTTCTCTGCCGTGCAGACTCGACCAAAGAGACCAGAATCTCAGCGCAAGTTCCCCCGCGGACCTTTGCTCCGCATAAAGCCAGTCAAAGAATTCCCGCAACCAGCGGAGTCGTTCGCGGTCTGGCCGTATCCCCTTGAGTAGCTGGCTTCGCGGCATGGTCGGCGTATATCAGTAAGCTACACTACTACGCACGCGCAAGAGTTGCAAGATTATTTGACCGTTGAGGCACCACTATGGTAATAGGCGTTCTATTCTGGAGGTGCCCACAATGTTGACGCAACACCAACAGCCGGCGGCGAAGCGTGATGGGAAGGCGCTCCGGCGATTGCCGCGAACCGACGTGGCGCAGCCACCCGGCACACCGGGCGGTCCGCCGCCTGGATTTATCACCATTCGCGAGGCTTGCAAGCGGCTCGGCCGGCATCAGCAAACCATCTACCGCTACATCCACCGCGGTTTGCTCCGGGTCAAGCTCGTGGGTTGGCGCGTGTTCGTTGAGGAAAAGAGCGTCGAGTGGTGGTTGAAGCCGCGGCTATATGAGCCGCGGCGGCCCGCCCCGCCTTGGCTGCGAAAGACGCAGCGGCGCGCCGCAAAAGCGGCCGAATTGCCAGAACACCAAGCCACCGACCAGCCGGCAGCTCCGGCCCCAAGCCCAGCTAGTCCTGATGAGCCAGTAGCTCCGGCGGGGACGCGATGAGTGGCGACAGCCAACTCAGCGCGCCCACCAACGGCCAGGGCCAGCAGATCGAGCCGGAAGCCCTATCGGTCCGCCAGGCGGCGCAACTCCTCCAGGTGAGCGACGATTTTGTGCGCGACCGAATTCATCGCCGGCAGCTCCGCGCTTATCTGCTCGGTACGCAGCTACGAATTCGGAGGAGCGACTTAGAGGCCTTCATGGCTGCTAACGAGTGGAGCCCGGAGCTCTGCCGGCAGCGCACCAGCCGGCCGGGTAATCGGCGGCGGAAGCGTGCCAAGCCCGCCGCCGGGCCAGCGCATGGTGAGACGAAACCGGCGCCGGCGCGCAGCGCCTAGTTCCTGATCGGTAATCGCATGATTACTGTTTGGGAATCGGCCGGCTCGCGCTTATCGGGATGCGGGAGTTAGGGACGGGGGCGACCACCAATCGCCCCGCTCCCAGAAACTAGGTGAACGTTCGTGGGCTACACGAAACGGGATCGGAGTGTACCACGCGGGCAGCCGGCTTCAAGCTGGATTTCGCCGGCGGCGGCGTGGCGGTACACGGAGTTGGTCGGGCAGGCGACAGTGGCCGCGCTGATCCTGCGGGCGCAGGAGCGCAGCGGCATAACGCGCGGGAAGTCTCGGCTCATGCAAGGCTCGGAAATTGTCGCCGACGCCGTGGCCGCGGTGGCGGTCCGGCGATGAGCTGAAACGAACCGGGCGCGGTGGACCGCCATCAATCGGCCAGCACGCCCGGAGTTATCGAGGTTTCGATGTTGAGGCCACAACGATACCAGCCCTTGCAGCCTAATTCAACGGGCGGCACCCCCCGCTCCCTGGCGCCAGTAAGTCACACGCCCGTGGCGGCGCAGGCGCGGTGAGGGTGCCGTGGCGGCGAAACAGAGATACCGCGACTTACCCGAACTCCCCAATAATCTCGACGCCGAGGGCGCCGTGCTCGGCGCCATCCTACTCGAAGATTCCACACTGGCAGCCGCGCGCCAGTTGCTCCAACCACTCCACTTCTACCGTCGTGAGCACCAGCAGATCTACGCATGCATGCTTGCCCTCGGCGATGCGGGGAAGCCCGCCGATCTGGTCACTGTCACGGATGCCTTGAGGAAGGCCGGCCATCTTGAGAACGCTGGCGGCGCGGCCTACATCTCGAAGCTAATCGACGGCGTGCCGAAGAGCTCAAACCTGGAGCACTACGCGCAGATCGTGCGCGACGCGAGCGTCCGCCGGCGGTTGATGCACCTGGCGCGGGGGCTGGAACACGCCGCCGAGCGAGATCCCGGCGCCATCGAGTTGCGCCTGGCGGAGATTAAGAAGGCAGGCGCCGAGCTAAACGGGGCTGGCGCACATCCGGGGCTCGAGCTTACACCACTGTCCGATCTGCTGAACGAGCCCGAGGAGAATGTGCCTTGGGCGTTGGATGGCATCTTGCCCGCTGGTGGTTCGTCCCTTCTGGCAGGCAAGCCTAAGGCGGGCAAGTCAACGCTGGCCCGCAACATCGCCCTGGCGGTTGCGCGGGGGGAGTTGTTCTTCAACCGTGCGACCGCTAAGGGCCGTGTGATCTACCTCGCACTCGAAGAGAAGCGGGCCAAAGTCCGATCCCATTTTCGGCAAATGGGGGCGACCGGTGCCGAGCCCATCGAGATTCTGGCGGCGCCGGCGCCGGCACAGCCTCTAGGAATGCTGCGGTCGTCACTCGCGCAGGAAGCGACGGCTTTGGTGATCATCGATACCATGCAAAGATTCGCCCATATCGGAGACCTTAACGACTACGCGCATGTTTCGGCGGCGTTGGAACCGATCCACGACCTCGCGCGCGAATTCGGCTGCCACATTTTAGTCGTGCACCATCTCCGCAAGAGCGAGGCGTCCGAACTCGGTGACGTGGTGCTCGGCAGCCAAGCCTTTTCCGGCGCGGTGGACACGCTGCTCGGGATTAGGCGGCGGGACCGCGTGCGCACCCTACAGAGCTTGCAGCGCTACGGCGAAGATTTGCCCGAGCGCGTGCTGCAGTTTGATTCCGCGCGCGGCGTCCTGACACTAGGGCCAGAAAAAGCTGAGGCCGACCGGCAGGCGATGGAGCCGGAGATCTTGACGTTTCTCGAAGGGCGCGGCCCGGAACCTGAGGCTGTGATCCTCGCCGGCGTTGACGGTGACACAGGAGCGAAACGGGCGGCCCTGCGCGAGCTTGTGAAGCAGGGGAAAGTCCAGCGCTCGGGAGAGGGCCGAAGGGGCGCCCCTTATCAATATCTCGTCTGCTCGTCTATAGATATAACCCAGACGAGCAAACGAGAATCCGCTGAGTCTACCGAAGTAGCTGCAGAAACAGGGACTTCCACTCTCGGATTCTCGTCTGAGGCTTCTGAGGCGTCCAGACGAGAATCGCACATCTCGCAGACGAGTATTTTGGCCGCACCTGATCGCACCAAAAAACCACCACCAAAAGGGCCGCGCCGGAAGAAGAAACGACGGCCCCGGAGGCGAAAGTGATGTGCCCAAAACATCCGGGGCAGCGGTACGTGCCGGTTCTGGCCGGCTGCGCGCGGTGTGTCGCGGAGCGCGCCGCAACGCGCGGCGCCGATAAGCGCGTGGGCCCGCCAGGCACGGCGGCGCCGCCTCTCGATCGCGAGGCCTGGCGCCGGCGGGCGCGCGAGATTCGGGAGCAGAATTTTGCTGTGCTCGCCGCGATCGCCTCGATGATCCCTTCCGCCGGCGATGTGGCCGGCCATGCCGTGGGGATGATTGGCGTCGCGGAGATTGCGGCAAGGTTAACCGTCGCGCGTCGCCAGGTGCGCGGCGCTCTCGGATATTTCCGGGCGTGGCGGGTGCTGTGGTTGCAGTGGCGTCCGGCCGGCATGGCCGCGATTCGCTTCGAGCGTGCTGTAGTCGCCGGCCTGCTGGCGGCGCAGGCCTCGGCACCGTGGAGGGTGAAGCGCATCATGAAAGATCACCGGCACAAGCGTGAGCAGCTCGCTCCTTACCTCGGCGCGAAGAGCCGAAGGCCCGAATCGTCCACATTGGAGAGCGCGACAGCAGGAGGAACGGCGGCGTGATTGACGCGAGCGTCGATATCAGCTTGTGCGCCGGCGCCGATGGCGTGTTGCTGAGTTGCCCGCGCTGTGGCTATGGTCCGAGCTCGGGCGGTCGCTCCTCGAGGAGGTGAGCTAACGATGGCTCGCAACCGGGCGGCCCACTGGTCTGAACGCAAGCACCTGGAGTGGAATGACGGGTACGTGATCTTGCTGCGGATCGAGGCGGCGCTTTGGCGGATACGTACACTCGACGCCGGCGTGGAGTCGGTGCTCGACGATTGCCGCAGGGCGGTGCTGTGCGAGATGGGCTACGCGGTTGTGGAGCGGTAGCTGCGAGCGCGTGCCGAGCCGCGCCCGTGGAGCCTGGCTGCGACGCGCGCGGCGGAAGGAGAGGCAGAGCATGGGCTACGCGATCACAATCAGCGAGCCGGCTGCCAGAGGTACGACGCGCGGGCAGCTCACGGCCGTGCCGGAGCTGGCCGCGGTGCTAGAGATGCCCGAGACGCTGACGGCGGCCTGGCTCGCACGCCCCGGCGTGGTGCTGGTGTGTGGGGCCGCAGACGCGCCCCGCTGGCAGGATCTCGCGGACCGCTGGCACGGGGACACCGTGACGGAGTTGGCGGTGCGCGTGTCGCCTGGTCCGCCGGCGTCGGAGATCATCCTTCCGCCCGCGGCTGCGGCTGTGGCCAACTTCGCCGGGCACGGCGAGATCCTCGGCGCTGCGGTGCGCGGCGCGCTGCTCATCTGCCGCTGGATGCAGATGGATTACTGGGAGCCGCGCTTTTTGGAATTTGCCGCGGCCGTTGCGTGACGGCGCGGCGGCCAGCATCACGCCTCAGACCCACGAGCGATGAGCGTCAGGTAATTTCATCGTGGATAGTGACGCTGCCGGTGCGCCCCTCGTAGATCATGGTGAAGTGCTGCAGGAAGGTGCGCCCCAGGAACGCTTTGTGGATCTGCCCGCCGGCCTGGAGATGCACGGCGAAGAATCTGCCGTGAACCGTCACGTGTAGGCGCGGCACGTGGATCTGCGCAAGATGCACGTTCACGTCGTGAGCACCGCCGGCGCCGGTGACGCGCGCGCGGTCAATGATCGGCAGTTCGAGGTGCGCGGCCAGCAGGCTATCGATGCAGCTCTCCGTCGCCCCGGTGTCGACCAGGGCTTGCACATCGCGGATCGCTGAGGCGGGCACCTGATTGGGGATGTGCGGGTCGAACTGCGGATCGAAGCCGATATCGACTAACAACGCCGGGCCCAAGGCAACCAGCAGATCTCTGCCAGAGCCCTGCGGGCTATCGTCGAATCCGCACTTGGTGCGAGCCATGGGTGGGCGGGTACATCACGGATGCGGGCAGAGTGGCGGGCGGCGCCCCCACTTGGCGGATGAGGTAGGGCCCGCGGCCGAAACGTTCCACGGCGACCTCGGCCGCTGCGTCGAACGAGTCGTACAGTCCGGCGACCTGGCGATCATGCAGAAGAGCCCACTTCCCCGTGTGCTCGGCCTCTAGCTGCTCACGCATGGCATCGTAGGCCGAGATTTCCACATCGATTTCAGCCACTCCGCGCCTCCCTTACAAAACACCATTCTATCCGAGAAACCGCCCAACCCGGACGCCTGGAATTTCCAGAATAGCCACACGAAGCCCAATTCTTCTGCGGATGGCGCGCAGGATTGGCTCGGCAGCGATGAGCTCGCTACGATTGCGGCGGGACACGGCCACGCTGAGGGTGCGAGCTGTGGAGATTCCCTGTGGGCCCACGGCCGGCCGAATTGTGACGCAGCATATGCCGTGAGTGCGGCGCCCGAGCGGCGCGGGGATTCCCTCCGCGCGTCGCCGCTGCGCACACGGCCGCCGCACTCTCGCGGGCTTACCCTCGCATCTGCCGGCTGCGTACTCGTGGCGTGCGCCATAGCTCCAGGCTCGGCCGCCCGTGAGCGACTCTTTGAAGTCGGCCTAGATTTTTCGGCGCGCAAAAGTTCAAGCCGGCACTCGCGCGGCCTCGGCGCCAGGTCTGCTAGGCGGCCCGCGGCGATCGCCGCGTGTCGTACCACGATATATTCCTCCTCTCCAGCGCGCGGCGCCGGTATCGCGCGCTCCTGGCCGTCCGCGATCATTGCGTCTTGGCTCGAAATAAATTTGGGTAGAGCCGAAGCGCCAGGCCTCATCTTCGCGAGCATGATGAATTCCTAAAATCGCCCGCGGGGCGCACGCTCGCGCGATTCTCGCGAGCCTGCCGCAACTCGGCGGGACCGCGGATCCGTGCCTGTGCGCTGTAAGGGTCTAGACGGCCTTCTTGTGCTCTCGCGTTAAATCTCGCGGAGGTCGCCTCGCAACGCGGTCGCGACTCGCTGAGGATGGCCCGGCTTTGGCGGGGAGAACCGGTGTAGGAGCGATTTTCCCGGACCCCCGCGCTATGGGGATAGCTTGCCGGAGCGATTTTGGCTCTGACGGCCCGGAAAGGGCTGTAGCGGCGATAGTGAGAGTCACCCAGTCGCCGATAGCAGAAAAACCTCTGCTTCTGCGATCGATGGCTGGCACTTTTTTGTGCACCCAGCGCGGCGAGATCGAATTCATTCGAGAGCTGCTCCGCAATTCATTTTCGTTAACGCCGGCGCGCACCTCGGACAGGCGAATCCTCCGCGCTCTGGCCCTCGCGCTGCCGAGCTGGCCAGGAGAGCTCGCGGCGCGGATCTGCCTGGCGTACTCTCCGCTGCCGGCCGGCAGCTTCCTTTGCGTCACGCTGCATTTCGTTTTGCGCCGGCGTGCCGTGTAGCCACGGCAGGCGTGCCAACCATGCTGCCGTCCGACGTGCCATACCAGGTCCGCCGGCGTGCCAGGCAGGGCGCACCGTGCCTACTCATCCCTCCTGGCAGGGCATTTCATTCTGAACGCGATCGAACGCGATTCGCCGTCACGAGGCGCGGGCGCCGCGTG
>Ga0187846_10001422_pt1 | contig 13523 bp, 11 predicted proteins | sample TC_taG_FD_161473 | JGI IMG/M metagenome (GOLD analysis project Ga0187846, IMG submission 161473) | Biofilm microbial communities from the roof of an iron ore cave, State of Minas Gerais, Brazil - TC_06 Biofilm (v2) | ecosystem: Environmental > Terrestrial > Deep subsurface > Cave > Wall biofilm...
ATCTGACGGATTGGCTGGGCACCGCCGTCCGGCCACATTTTCCGGCCCTCGGTCGCGGCTTAGGCCGCCGTATGCGAAGTTCCTGGGGACTGGTCGGAGATGGTTTTCTGCACGCGCAATGTCTGATATACTTTTCGCACTCTTCGATCACGGAGATTTAATCATTTGATAAGCGCGCGGCCGGAATGCCGCGGCTCTGGGGGTTACGATGCGCCTGACGTTTATTCTCGCGCTGTTTTCCGTTTGCTCCGTTTCTATATTTGGTCAAAGCAGTGGTGGAACGATCACCGGCACCATTTCCGATCCGGCCGGCGCGGTGGTAGCCGCCGCCACGATCGAAGCCAGAAATACCGAAACCGGAGCACTCTATCCGGTGGCGAGTTCTAACACCGGTAATTACACCATGGTCGATTTGCCGCCCGGCACTTATGAACTCTCGGTCACGGTGCCTGGCTTCAAGAAGTACGTCCGCCCCGGCCTCATTGTTCAGGCGGCGCAAACCATACGTGTCGACGCGGTCCTGGAGGTGGGCGCGGCAACCGAATCCGTCACCGTTCAGGCGGAGGCCCCATTGCTGAAAACCGAAGGTGGCGAAATCGCCAACACCATCGCCACCGAGACCATGAATGCGCTTCCGCTTCTCGACCTGGGCACTAATGGCGCCGGCATCCGCAATCCTTACAACCTGGTGGCGATTGTTCCGGGGGCGTTTTTTCAGCCGCCGGTCCCGGGGAGTGTCGGAACCACGGTGCATATCAACGGCAGCGTGACTCAATCGGAGAGGGTCCTGATTGAAGGCATGGATGGAACTAACGCTCTGGGGCAAGGGGCCAATGCTCAAGCCCAACCGGGCCAGGATCAGGTCCAGGAATGGACGGTGCAGGCCAGTAACTACGCAGCGGAATTCGGGCAAGCCGGCAGCTCTGTCATGACCGTGACCATGAAATCGGGCACCAACCAATTTCACGGCAGCGTCTACGATTACTACCAGAACGCATTCTTGAATGCCGGCCAGCCGTTCACCAATAACGGCAAGGGACATCTCGCACGTCCGGCCGACACGCAGGAAGACTATGGCTTCACCGTGGGAGGCCCTGTGCGGATTCCCAAAGTGTATGACGGCCGGAACCGGACCTTCTTCTTCTTTAACTGGGAGGCTTACGACCGGAAACAAACCATTTTGCCGGCCACGACGACCGTTCCCACCGCGGCGTATCGCAATGGTGATTTTAGCGCCGCGATGGCGGCCGCTGGCAACCGCAACATCGGCACCGATCCTCTCGGGCGGCCGATTATCGCGGACACGATTTACGATCCCACCACGCAGTCGATTGCGCCCAACGGCCAACTGGTCACGAATCCATTCCCCAACAATCAGGTCCCGATCTCGCGCATCAGTCCGATCGCGCAGAAGATCCAAAGCCTGCTCCCGATGCCTTTTTGTGTAGCGGGGCCACCGTGCAACGCGCGGGGCGTGGTCAACAATTTTCAAAACTCGGAATTTGAGCACCGTACCACCTCGGTTCCTAGCGTTAAGGCCGATCAAATTATCGGTCCCAAGGATAAGCTGTCCTTCTTCTGGAATCGCACCGCCACGTACTGCCTCACGTGCTACGCCGATGACGGGTGGCCGCAACCCATCTCCGATACGTTCGGCGGGGCTATTTATGCGAAAAATCTACGCTTGAACTATGACCATACCCTAACCCCGACGCTCCTGCTGCATTTGGGCCTTGGATACAACTCGGACGATTTGGGCGCGCCGGCGGTGACGACCGAATACAACGCCTGCTCCAATCTCGGCCTGTGCAGCGGGGCGTTCACTCAGCCCTCAGCTTTCCCCCAATTCACGGGCCTCAACGATTCTATCGCCGGTGGCAGTCAGAACATTGCCACGGCAGGGCCCGGCGATTCGATTTACAATCAGGTCAACGCCATCGCCAGCCTGACCTGGGTCCACGGCAACCATAGCTTCAAATTCGGCGGCGAAATGCTGACCCAGGGAAATTATGCGGTTACTCACCACGATCTTCAGGGCACTTACGGTTTCAGCCCCGCGGAAACGGCCATGCCCTACGTGGCGACGATCACAGGGGGCGTCGGTGCCGCCAGCATTGGGGCGAACAATATCGGTTTGCCCTACGCCAGCTTCTTGCTGGGCTTGGTCGACAGCGCCAATATCGATCCTCCCTCCGATTCGCGCTTCGGAAAACACCAGTTGGGATTCTATGCGCAAGACAGTTGGAAGGTGACGCGGAAATTGACGCTGAATGTTGGCCTGCGATACGACTACTCGACCTGGTACCAGGAGCAATACGGGCGCTCTCCGAATTTCGCCCCGACCCTGCCGAACGCCGCGGCGGGAGGCCATCCTGGCGCGAGCATTTTTCAGGCCACGTGCAACTGTGCCTTCGCCCGCAATTACCCTTGGGGCTTTGGACCACGTCTTGGCTTTGCCTACCAAGTCGCCGAGAGGACCGTAATCCGCGGCGGCGCCGGTGTTGTCTACACCGGTACGGGCGTGGGTACGACGTTCGGGGGCGCGTACGGATCGGCCGCCGCCAGCAATCCCTTCAACGTATCCGTTCCCGGCTCGCCGGTCATGACGTTAGGCAACATAGCCATCAACGGCAACCCGATTAGTCTGGCTCAAATTGCATGGCCCAACTTGAGTTCGAGCTATTATCCGATTGGTGGTATCGTCCCGGGCACTGGGCCGCAATACTATGACCCGAATGGCGGAAGGCCGGCGCGCCAATATCAGTACAGTTTTGGGATCGAGCGGGAAGTGATCCGCGATCTCGCGGTGGAAGCCTCTTACGTGGGAAACATGGGGATCTGGTGGCCAACATCAACGACTGGATTGACCAACCTGGTTAACTACAACTATCTGAGCAATTCCCTGTTGACCGCATATGGCCTCAGCCTGAACAACCCCGCTGATTTGGCCATCCTGCTCGCGCCGGTTGGTTCGGCTGCGGCGGGCCCCTTCCAGAATCACATTCCCTTCACCGGTTTCCCACTGACCGCCACCGTCGCCCAGTCGTTGCGGCCATTCCCGCAGTTCAATGCCGGTCTTAATCCTCTAAGCCCGCCGTTGGGCGACAGTGCCTACAATTCGCTCCAGGCCACGGCCAACAAGCGGTTTTCTCACGGCCTTCAGTTCAATTTTGGATTTACCTGGTCGAAGGAGATGAATGATTTCACCGGCACGCCGGACCTGCAGAACCGGGGCCTGGCTTGGAGACTGGGGAGTCTCGATCAGCCGTTCGCGATGAAGGTCGGCTATGCCTATACGACTCCCAAATGGGGACCCAAACTGCTGTCGGCCATCATCCGCGATTGGCAGTACACGGGCTTTCTCTACTACGCCAGTGGGACGCCGCTGGCGGTTCCGGCGGCGAATGCTCTAGGCTATCCCGCGGGCCTCACCACTGCGACGATGGCCAACCTTACCTTCCAGCCGGGGTCTAATGTGGCATCCGCTACCGGAACCACCAACGGCAACCCTCAAAACGTGGTGGCAGGTCAGCCGCTGTACAACGACAGCCTGAACTGCCGCTGTTTTGATCCCAATAAGACGCTGGTGTTGAATGCGGCGGCGTGGGCCAACCCCAACCCCGGACAGCTTGGCGCCGCCGGGCTGATGGGCGGTTTCCGCGGCGAGCGCCGCCCGGTCGAGAACATGGGCATTGGCCGCACGTTCCGCTTTAAAGAGCGGGCCAGCTTCAATATTCGGGCCGAGTTCAACAACATCTTCAACCGGACCTATTTGACCAATCCAGCTCTCACCAGCCCGCAGACTGCGCCGGTGTGTGTGCTGCCGAATGGCAGCAACGGCGCCTGCTCGCCGGGCTTGCAGGTCGTTTCCGGTTTCGGGTCATTCAACACATCCACCACGGCCTACCCGCCGCGGGTTGGTCAACTCGTTGCGCGGATCACGTTCTAATACAGGAACTTCCTCTGGAGGCATAGCTAAGCTAGCTGAGGCGCATCGCTGCGGGGATAATCGCAGCCAGTCGGATCTCCGTTCCCGCAATCGAGTAATAGAACAAGAACCGGCCGGCAACGAAATAGCGGTAGCCACGCATTATCCCTCTGCGGCGAACCGGATACATTCGCGGAAACCGGGTAAGCAGCTCGATCGAACGCTCCGCCTGCCGTTTGACACGATCAGGAAGCTCGCCGAAAACCTCGGCGAGGCCATCCGCGAACAGAACCGTCACAGATTATTGCGGCGTTTAACGTCAGCCCAGCGAGTGAAGACCCCTTCTTGAAAGCCGCGCTCGGCCCGCTCCTTTTGGGCGAGCAGCGAAGCGCGATTCGCTTCTTCGCATTCGTCGAGGAATGCCTCGATGCCTGCGTGCGCATGAACCAGATCGGCTAGCGCCTTTCCCAGATCGCCACTATACTCCCGCGCGAGCTCCTCCAGGATTCGGTCGGTCTCCTCGTCGAATTCGATTTGACGTTGCGCCATGCCGCCAGGATATCAGAGCTTAGAGCAGAAGTTGGTCGCAGAGCCGCCTCATCTTAGCGTCCCCGAGCCCCGCCCCGGCCACCGGCTTGCTGGACGGGAGTTCCCGCAATTCCGCCCTTGGCAATCAACAAGTCGCCCGTCTCCTTGTGGATGTCAATGCGCTGGCCACCGCGGCTATTGCCGCCCGCACGGCCCATGGCGTAATCGAGGGCTGTGTACCCGCGTGAGTCTGTGAGGTTAATATCGGCGCCTTTCTCCAAAAGATACTCGACCACTTTATTCCAGCCCCAGAAGGCAGCTCCGTGCAAAGGCGCTTGTTGCAAGGGCCCGGCTCGTCCATTTATTGCTCCCCCGTGCGCGAGCAGCAACTCTAACGATGCGATGGCGCGCTCTTGGATATCGGCGGCATAGTAGTAGCCGCGTGTATCGGCATCCACCGATCCCATGCCCGAAGCTACCAGCGTGGGCGTCATGCCGTCGCGGTTGGGCAGATCGGCTATAGCGCCGTGTTCCAGCAGCAACTTGATGGCGTCTACGTCCTGCGCCTTGGCCGCGCGAAGCAAGGGCGTGGCTCCAAAGCTCAGCATTCTATCCACGCCGCGGTCTGCGCCGGTGGCCCGATACGGCGGCAGCAGCTTCAACTGTGGGTTGGGATAAGCCCCCTTTTCTAGCAGGATGCGCACGATGTCGATGGGCAGCGTTTCATCCAGCGTGGGTTGGTCAGGGCGTCCACCGTGCGGCAGCGTGTTATAGTCCACGGCCAGATACAGCGGCGTGCGGCCCCACCAGTCCCAACGATCGATGCTCGCGCCCTTGTCGAGGAGGTATTTGGCAACATCGAAATGCGCGTTGAACAGGGCCGAGATGAGCGGCGTCACGCCTTCGGGGTCTGGCAAGTCGGTCTGGGCGCCTTTCTCCACCAGCGCTTTGACGCAATCCAGGCAGCCTTCCCGGACGGCAAACAGCATGGCTGTCATACCTCCGGGAGGCCGCGGCTGGGCCCGCGGCTCGGTACTGACCAGGGGCGTCATGAGATCGGTGGCGGACTTCGCATCCACCTCCGCGCCTCGCGCCAGCAATTCGCGCATCATTGCGCCTTGGCTCGACCCAGCCGCCCACATCAAAGCGGTCTGCTCGCGCTGCGCTTCCTTGGCGTTGGGATTGGCGCCATTGTCCAACAGCAGCTTGGCGGCATCCACATTAGATGTCCGCGCGATGATCATGAGCGGGGTCTGGCCGTCCGGTCCGGCGGCATTGGGATCCGCACCCGCGTCCAGCAGCGCTTTCATCATCCCGGTGTTCGCGTTCAATGCTGCTTGCGCCAGCGGCGTGGATCCGAGCTGATTGCGAACGTTGGGATGGGCGCCCGCCTGCAACAACCGCGAGACCAGATCCGCATCGTTGAAGTTCGCGGCCCACAGTACAGGCGTCGATCCATCGGCTTCGGCCGCATTCACGTCGACTGACTTGTTCGCAATCATATCGATGGCAGCTGCGCGCTGGCCCCCCTTAATCGCGTCGGAAAGCCGCGCGTCCCCGGCCAGGATCGGAACCGCGAGCACCGCGGCAACCATCAGAGTCTTCATGGCGCCCTACACCTCCACGATTTTTCCGGTGCTGTTGCCGATCTTGTCTTGCGGGATACCGGCGCGGTCCAGCAGCGTCAACAACACGTTGGCCAGCGGCGTGTGGTCCGGAAGCACCAGATGCTGGCCGCCCTTCACCGTTTTCCAACCGCCCACCAGCGCCGCGGGCAGAGGATAGTGGTTGTGCGCATTGCTGTTGCTCATATTGCTGCCATAGAGGAACAGCGAATGTTCCAGCATCGTGCCGTCGCCATCCGGCATCTTCGCGAGCTTATCCAGGAACTTCGCGAATACCTGCGTGTGATAGGTCTGCACCTTCACGAGGCGGTCCATCTTGGCTTGCTCGTTGTTGTGATGGGAGAGCGGATGGAAGGCATCCGGGACGCCGATATGATTATAGGTCTGATTACTGACTTCCGCCGCCACCATGAAGGTAAAGATGCGCGTCATGTTGGCCTGGTACGCCAGCGCTACCAGGTCGAACATCAGGTTAATGCGCTCGTCGAAGGGCAGCGCCTCCTCGCCCGGGGCGTCGGGGATATTGACTTTCGAAAGATCGCGCGCTTCCATTTTCTGAATGCGCCGCTCGATCTCGCGCACGCTTTCCAAATAATCGGAGAGCATGGCTTTGTCGGACGGCCCCAGGATGCGCTGCAAGTCCTTGGCTTCTTCCCCTACCATGTCGAGCAGCGACCCATACTGCTTGGACAATCGCGCCCGGTCGGCGGCATTGTCACCCTGGCCGAACAGGCGGATAAACAGTTTCCGCGGATCAACCTCCATGGGCAGAGGCGTGGTGGGCGAACGGAACGAAATGGTTCCCGAGTACGAGCAGCCGTAGTCGCGATCGCAGAAGCCGCCGCCACCGTGGTTTTCCGTCGCCACCTCCAGCGAAGGCAGCGGCGTATCCTGGCCAATGTGCTGAGCGGCGATTTGGTCTACGGTGTTGCCGCCGTGCGCGTCCTGGCTGATGGCCGGGTGAACACAAGAAAGCCAGGTTCCGGGCGAAAGCGCGTGCACCGGGCCCAGCGGCGCCTGGTTGTCGAGGTTGCTGAACACCGTGGTCATCGCTTTATATTTGTCGAGCGGCTTCAGGATGTCCCCCAACTCGCCAATGTTACCTTCGCCTTTGGGCGTCCACCGGTCTATCACCGCGCCATGCGGGAAATAAATGAATCCAAGGTGAAGCGCGGGCTTGGCCGCCGTTTGCGCCAAGGCGGTGCGCGCCGGAATCATGGCGTCGAGCAGCGGCAGCCCGAGAGCAGCGCCTACTCCTTGGAGCACGGTGCGACGCGTCAAATGCTTCCTGGTAACCAACATTTCGATCCCTCCTTGTTTCTTCTACCGCGTTTCTTCTACCGCGTTTCTTCTACCGCGCGGCCACTTCCGCGGGGGCCGGTTCTTCGACCCTGCTCGACTGGAACGCCGGCGCCGTAACGACCCCCATCACGATGGACGAGAATTTGTAGTCGTCGCGCTTGGCATCCCTCACAATCTTCCGCACACTGGGCATGTCGAAGTACTCGATGCCGCGGCCCAGTGCGTACGTCATCAGCTTTTCCGTCAACGTCTGCACGAACTGCTCGGGGTGCTTCAGCAGCGCGTTGCGCAGATCGGTCGGGCCGTTCACCACGGTTCCGTCCACCAGCTTGCCACTGGTATCAATTGGGGTGCGCGTGAAGCGGTCCATCGTCCGGTAGCTGGCTATCGTGTCGAAATTTTCCAGCGCGAATCCAAGCGGATCCATGATGCCGTGACAGGAATTGCACGTCGGATTCGCCCGATGCGCTTCCATGATTTCGCGAATGGTCTTGGGCTTTTCGCCTTCTTTGTTCTCCTTGAACGCCTCGACATTGGGCGGAGGCGGCGCGGGCGGTGTTCCGGTAATGTTTTCCAGAATGTAGGCCCCGCGCAGTACCGGAGAGGTGCGATTCGGATATGCCGTCACCATCAATACGGCGCTTTTGCCCAGCAGGCCATAGCGGTTCGGATCGGTAAGTGTTACCCGGCGGAATTGGTCGCCCCGTACGTTTTCCACGCCGTAGTGCGCGGCCAGGCGCTCATTAACAAACGTATAATTGGCGCTGAGAAGGTCCACGACGTTCTGGTCCTCGCGAAAGATACAGTCGATGAACATCTCTATTTCGCGGCGGAACGCCGTCCGGAGCGGGCGATCGAAGGCCGGGTAGATGTAGGGGTCGGGCTCCAGCGCGTCCATGTCGCGGACCTTCAGCCACTCGAATGCGAAATTGGTGGTCAGAGTTTGCGAGCGCGGGTCAGCCAACATGCGCCGGACCTGCCGCTCCAGCACCTTGGGATCGCTCAACTTGCCTTGCTCGGCTACGGCGAGCAGTTCCTCGTCGGGAATGCTGCTCCACAGGAAGAACGACAGGCGCGAGGCCAGTTCCAAGCCGCTCAACCGGTATATGCTGCCGGGCCTCGCGTCGGTGGGAGGCGGCTCGACGCGATACAAAAACCTGGCGCTCGACAGCATGGCAACCAGCGCGTTCGCAATGCCGGCTTCAAATGTGCCGGCCTTTCGGCCTTCGCTATAGAACTGCATGAGCGACGCAAGGTCCTTATCGGTTACGGGGCGGCGGAAAGCTTTCCGCGCAAGGTTGGACAGGATGCGCGACGCACAGGCTGTTTCTTCCCTTGGATCGGGAGCGCGGCACACGAAAATCCGGGTCCGGCTGGCCGTATCCACGGGATCGCCCGTGGGATTGAATGGGCCGTTGATCGTGACGCTGGCCCTTAACTCTTCACGCCCGCCGCGGCCCGGCACACCACCGACTACGGTGCCCGTGCTGGCGTAGCCGGTTCCCGCCGCGCCTGGAATGAATCCAAACAGCTCGCCCTCACTCTCCGCGAAGCTATGCACCGGATTCGCCGACACGACCGTATGAAGGCCTGCCTTCAGGTGAGTGCGGCCCTTGGTATCGGCATTCGCCCCATCGACGGTGAAGACGATTGGCTTGCCCTCCACACTCAGTTCATAGTCTCCTTCATACGAAGCCAGGTACCGGCCGGTGACCCCGCTGTGGGCTCCGGGCGGCAGCGGTATGCTCGGGTCGATCCCCCGCAGTACCGTCTTCACTTCTTTACCCGTAAGCGGTGTTCCGATAGCTTGCTTGACGACGGCGCGTGCCCCCATAATGTATTGGTCCAGAAACGACGGTGACACCTTCAAGGCTTGCGCAATGTTGTCGAACCCGTCGCTGATCCCATCTGTGGGGAGGAGAGCGGCCGCATCCACATCGATGCCGAACAGATCGCGCATTGCGTTGGCGTACTCGGCGCGATTCAGGCGGTGGATACGGACACTACCGGGGTTGGGATTGGCCGCGCTGGCCTTGTCCAAAGAGTCCTCCAGATAACTGGCAAGCGCATTAACGGCCTCGAGCGGAGGCCTGGATGCTCCGGGCGGCGGCATCATGCCCCCACGCAATTTGCGAATGGCCCGCTCCCAGGTTAGCGCGTCCTTTTCCGGGTGCGCCAGATCGAGCACATCCAGGGCCAATTTCGCGGTCTTGAGCTTTTGATTATGGCAGGTGACGCAGTAGCGGTTGATCAGCGCCTGGTTCGGACTGGCCGCACCTGGAATTGGTTGAACAGCCTGTTGAGCCGCTGCGGTAAACACACATGCCGCCCATGCGGCGAGCAGGAAGTTACGCATTATGAAGACAACCGCCCTATATTCTATACCGTGGGATTGTGGGAAGGAAGGGGTCTAGCTCCAATTGGTCATCCGATACCTGTGAATTGACTGGGTGCGCCTGGAAGACTCCTTTTACACAATCCCGCCGAGTTCGCGGACGTGCGCCCAAAGCCCCCGGTAGGCGGTAAAGAGGAACTCATCGGGATCGCCGGCAAGTTGGCCTTCGAAATCTTTCATGGCTTTCGCGCCGATCATATCCTTTGGGCCCATGCCTTGCTTCATGAGCTTTACCAGTTGCTCGCGGATTTTGGTCAGGATCTCGAGATTCGCCTGCAAATCGGCCTTGGTAATCACCCATCCAGTGGCCGGCACGATTTTCGTCGTGTCGTTCGCGAGGCGAATTAGAGTGCGGTGTGCCTCCTGCATTCCACCGATCCAACCACCCGTGGGAAAGTCGAGCACGGGAAGCTTGCCCGGCTGCACCACATCGCCCGCTGCCAGGACATTGGACTCAGTGAAATGTATATAAATATCCCCGTCCGTGTGGGCCATTGGCATAAGACCGTATTCGACCGGCTCCCCGGCGAATACTATCTTGCCGGTGGTATAGAACGTCTCGGTAGGCAAGGCTTGCCTGGCGCGCGGCGGAAAAATCCTGTTTTCCCAATCGTGCCGGATCTCTTGGGTCATCCAGAGTTTCGTGTTAATGTGGGACACCAGCTTTGCCCCAGCCTTGGCCATCGCATCGTTCGCTCCGGTCGATTCGAGGTGCCAGTGCGTGTTGATGACCGTTTGGACGCTGCCTGTAAGCTTCAGCACATGCTGAGCGTGCGCGGCATCGCCGCCACAATCGACCAGCAGACTTCCGCCATCGGCCGTAAGGGCGACAATGTTATTCCCCGCTCCCGTAATCAGCGTCAGCTTGTCGGTGAGCTTCGTGGCGGTGGGACTCGCCTCAGCGAACCCGGCCCGGGGTAGAATCAGCGCGGCGGCACCGCCAGCCAGCGTGCGAAGGAATTCACGTCGTTGCGGGTACATCACGGTTCATTTATTGTAACGCCGCAAACGCCGTGCGGAGAACGGCATTCGAGGATGAGGCCCGCTTCCCAGCCGATAGCCCGGAATCCCGGCCCATGCGGCCCCGCACCTGATATAGAATGTAGAGTTTGCGCGCATGCCTGACAAAGTAAAAAGCATTACCGAAGTGGTGCGAAGTATTCCGGACGGCTCTCATATCGCCTTGGGCGGATTTGCCATAGCCCGCAACTCCATTGTGTTTGCCCACGAGCTCATACGCCAGCAAAAGAAGAACCTCACCTTATCGCAGGGCGTAATGGGCATGGAAACAGATCTGCTCGTGGGCGCCGGCCTGGTGACGAAGCTGATCGTAGGCGGAGGTTCCCTCGATCGCTTTGGTCCGGCCCGTTGCATTAACCGGGCGCGGGAAGACGGCTCGTTGACCTCTATCGATTCGAGCAGTCTTTCGGTTGCCTTTGGATACCTGGCGGGAGCCCTGGGCATTTCGTTCATATCCATTAAGTCTCTGGTGGCCTCCGAAATGATGGAGCGGCTCGAAACCCAAGCGCCAGACTACCTCCGCCGGGGGAAGTGTCCTTTCACCGGCGAAGATTATGTTTTCCTGCGCGCGCTTACGCCGGATATATCCGTGGTCCACGTTCAGATTGCGGATCGAAACGGGAATTGCTGGATTCATGGCCCGCGCTGGGAGAATGAGGAACAGGCAAAAGCCGGCAAGAGACTGGTCGTAGTCACGGAAGAGCTGGTGCCCACCGAGTACATTCAACGTTCTCCGGAGCGCACCGTGATCCCCGGGCATCGCGTGGAGGCGGTTGTCCATCAGCCTTTTGGCGCTCATCCGACGGGAGTATTCGGATGCTACGACTATGATGCCGAGCACCTGAAGTTGTATACGGAGCATCACAAGACTCCCGAGATGATGGACAAGTATTTGCAGGCGTATGTCCTTGGCACCCGCGATCACTGGGATTACCTGGACAAAATCGGCGGCGTGCGCCGTTTGAATGAAATCAAGGCCGAGGCGATCTTCGGCTATTAGGTGCTTACTTATGTCATCAGCTTCCACCGAAGTCCGGGCAGCAGAAACGTTTGCCGAGCCAGTCACCGCCAGCGAGATTATGGTCGCGGCGGCATCTAAAGAAGTGCACGATGGAGAAGTGGCTGTGGTGGGAATTGGTCTCCCCCAAGTCGCCTGCGTGCTGGCGCGGCGAACCCATGCACCGCGACTCAGTCTGCTTCTGGAGATCGGCGTGGCCAACATGGAGCCGGTCGATACGCCTGTGGGCCTGGCAGATTCGCGAATTTTCTATCGCGCCACCGCCTGGAGCGGGTTTATCGATACGCTGGGCATGAGTCTTCATCGCGGCATTGTGGATGTCGGGTTCATCGGCGCTTTGGAGGTGGACCGGTACGGCAACGTCAATACCACTCTGACGAAAGATCCGGATGGGCGGGTCCGCTATTTCAACGGCAGCGCGGGCGGTAATGACGTGGCTTCGCTGGCGAAGCGAGTCATCGTCATCGTCCGGCACGGAAAACGCAAATTGCCCGCCGCCGTGGCCCACCTCACGAGCCCGGGTTTCGTCAATGGGCACAGCCGCCAGGAACTGGGTCTCCGCGGCGGGGGGCCTCGCCGCATCATAACCGACATGGCTGTGCTCGGGTTTGACAACCCTTCGCGCTCCGCCTCCGTGGTTTCCATTCATCCAGGCGTCCACCTGCAAGAGCTGTTGGACAATACAGGTTTCCCTTTGCTCATACCGGACCCGCTGCCGGTCACCCCCGTACCAACACCGGAGGAACTCCGTCTCCTGCGCGAGGAGATTGACCCCGGCCGTGTTTACTTGAGGTGATCCGCCTTACGACTCAGCCGTCGTCCGGTCCAGCTTGCGAGTAGGGAGGAACCTCCGGTTAAGTTGATCGGGTTTGATCTGATCCGCTATTTCCATGGCAACCGTAAAATTGCGACGGAGCGAGACGAGCTCCTCCGAGCGCACGTGCTCGAGCTCGAACTCGTCCACAGTTGTAGAGCTCACACGCCGCCGCATGCAGCGCGCTCCGTCATCGGCAGCGATCCAGCATTCCAAATCCTCTAATCCATCGGTGTGAGCGTCCCCAGGCGCATATCCTGACGAAACCTTATATTAAGCGGCAGAACCGGAATTCTTCCTGAAGGCCGTCCGCCGGGTTCTGCGTCTCCTGTCGCTTATTGCTTGCTCACCTGCAGATTGTTGGTTACGGAAAAGACTCCCGGCACGCTGTTGGCGCGGATGCCCGCGACGTTTTTGTCCATCTGACTGTCCACTGCGCCTTCTAATGTTACGTGGCCGTTATCTACGATGATATGGACTGGCGGGACGGCTTGGTACGCATACTTCTCAAAGCCCGGCTCGCTGTAAATGGCGCGGAACTCCGCGATGCGGATCTGCCGGTCCATCGGAGAAAGCGGAAGCACCCGGATCTGGTTGTTGACTTGCGTAACGCCTTCGATGCTCTTTACCGCCTTGCCTGCATCATCCTTGAGCACCGGATTGGTCACCTGTCCTACCAACGTGACCGCCGATCCGTCCACACGGAACGCCAGGTTATCGAACACGCCGTAATACGGCAGAAGCACCAACTGATGGCGGACTTCTTTCACCAGGCGATCTTGCGCCGGTCCTCCCTGTTGCGCCAACCGGTCAGCATTCTGGGCATGGCAGAACAACGGCAGCCAAACCATTCCCGCGGCGAGAATGCACGAACTCAATATTAGCCTCCTCAT